>Ga0187816_10000077_pt1 | contig 24199 bp, 15 predicted proteins | sample NC_wetland_sal_i_16_FD_132960 | JGI IMG/M metagenome (GOLD analysis project Ga0187816, IMG submission 132960) | Wetland sediment microbial communities from Neuse River Estuary, North Carolina, USA - SO4_1 | ecosystem: Environmental > Aquatic > Freshwater > Wetlands > Sediment | place: USA... | reverse complement strand
TTGGCAAGGCAGTGGCTGGTGTCATCACGGTTCAAACGAAGTCAGGAACCAATGAAATACACGGCAGCGGATTCTACGACTATCGGGGTGATGGGCAGCAGGCCCGCGATCCATTTACGCAGCCTGCCAATCTGCCGCTGCCGCTCTTCACGTATAAGGATTTTGGCGTGGCGGCGGGCGGGCCCATCATTAAGAATAAGCTGTTTTTCTTCGGCGACTACCAGGGAGTTCGGGAGATCAGCGGCGAATCACAGCTGCAAACGATTCCGACGGCATTAGTGGAGAGCACGTGCGTTCCGTCGAAAAATTCGACGAGCGCGACGCCGGGCTTTTGCAATTTGAGTCAATACTTAGGGAACGTCCCCGGTGGCGGCCAAGTGTATAATCCGAATACCGGCAACCCGCTCACGGGCGCTGGGCGCACTGCGTTCGCAGGCAACCTGATTCCGATCGGCCTGATTTCTCCGCAGGCGGCAGCGATGTTGGCTGAGTTTCCGGCGCCAACGAACAGTGCCGTAACAAATAACTTCGTGGGTTCGGGCTCCGGGAACTTCAACCAGAATGCCTTCGATACACGCATCGACTACAACGCGCCTCATGGCTTTACGGTCTTCGGGCGGTTCAGCCTGGATTATTTTAACCTCTCCGGAAAGGGCAGCCTTGGGGCTCTTGGCGGAGCGGGATTTGGGCCGGCCGGACTGAACGGCCAATCGACGGTACACAATTACAGTCTGGCAACTGGCTTCGACAAGGCCATTGGCACAACTTGGTTGACCGACTTTCGGTTCGGATACTTCAAGTATAACCCGGTGACGGCGTATTCGGACGCAAATACCAATCCCATGACAGCGTTTGGCGTCCCTGGTCTAAACATGGGAACGTCGGAGACAGGAGGCCTGTCTGCGATGCAGGCCACAGTCAATGGCTCTAACAACAACAATCCGCAGTCCAGTCAACAGGAACAAGGCCTGCCGAACTTCGGAGACGGCTTGAACATTGGCCGGTGCAACTGCCCGCTGATTGAAAGTGAGCAGCAGTTTCAATTCGTGAACAACTGGACGAAGATCAAGGGAAATCACGAGATCAAGTTCGGAGCAGACATCCGCTACGCAATGAATTTGCGCGTGCCCAGCGATGCAAGCCGCACGGGAGAGTTGAATTTTGACCAATACGGCACTTCGTTGGCGACCAATGGAGGCGTGGCACTCGCCACGTTCCTGCTTGGCGATGTGAGCCAGTTTCAGCGGTTCGTGAGCACCAGTTTGAATGCCGCAGAGCGGCAAAAGCGCTGGTTCTTCTATGGCCAGGATACATGGCGTGTGACTCCGAAATTTTCGTTCAACTACGGACTGCGCTGGGAGATTTACGACCCAGAGTATGTCAATGCGAAGGGCAACGGAGGCTTCGCAAACTTAACACAGGGAGTCATCCGAGTGGCGGGTTACGGCCCCATCGGGTCGAACGGCAACATCAACAACACCTACAAGGCGTTTGCACCGCGCATCGGCTTTGCGTACCAGTTTGATCCAAAAACAGTAGTGCGCCTGGGTTATGGACGGAGCTTTGACATCGGCGTGTTCGGGTCGAACTTTGGCCACGTGGTGACGCAGAACCTGCCGGTTCTGGCGAACCAGTTTATTCAGGATACGAACGCCAACCCGGCCGCAACGAACAATGTCAGTCCGGTCTTCACGCTGGCACAGGGTCCGCAAGCCTTCGATTTTGGGCCGGTGCTGTCTGCTATCTCATCGGCAGGTACTTTGCCGCTGTTGGGTCCAAACGGGACTTCCAGTTCGAGAATCCGGCCGACGGTTCAGCGGTTGCCGACTCTCGATGCCTGGAATGCGACAGTTCAGCGGCAAATTACGCCGACGATTTCGCTGGAAGTGGCCTACATTGGAAACAAAGGGACACACGTGTTCAACACTGACGGACCATCCTACAATCCGAACGCGCCCGCCGCAGGGAATGGTACGAACCTTGTGGTTTGCCCGACACCGACGACGTGTGCGCCGGGCGGGTTCGTTCCGTTTGTGCCTCAAGCCAACCGCCGTCCGTTCTTCCTCAACGGCGTACCGACGTTCACCTATCCCGGTTTCACTACCCCAACGGGCGCACCGCTAACCTGCTGCTCGGGCGACTTGACGTATTTTGGCAACGACGCGAGCAGCAACTACAATGCGTTCCAGATGAAGGTGGAGAAGCGTTTCAGCCAGGGGTTGCAGTTCCTAGCGCATTACACCTATGCGCACTCCAACACATACAACTCCGGCTATTACTCGGTTGATCCCAAGATCGGGTACGGACCCGACCAGTACAGCCGCAGAAACGTCTTTGTGATCAGCACGGTCTACGAGTTGCCTTTTGGAAGGGGCAAGAGGTTCATGAGCGGTGTCAGCCGGGCGATGGACTATGTTGTAGGCGGCTGGCAACTAACGAACACTACGAACTGGAGCAGCGGCTTGCCATGGACACCGAGTATCGGCGAATGCGGACTGATCGAGGATACCGGGCCTTGCCGTCCGAATCTCGTCCCCGGCCAATCGTTTAGCGTGGGTCCGCGGCAGATCAACGGCGTGTGGTACGACTTTGTTCCGGTTGCGCCGCTGGCGTACAATCTTAGCCCCGCTAATGCGGGTATGGACACTTGTGCCATGGCGCGTCCCGTGTCGGGACGGTTCTCGCTACCAGCTTGCGGGACGATCGGCAACGCGGGCATTGATTCGTTCTTCGGCCCTAGCGCGTTCTTCTCGGACCTCTCGGTCTCGAAGAACTTTCCTATTACAGAGCGCATCCAAGCGCAATTCCGATTCGACGCGTTCAACGTGTTCAATCACCCTGTGCTGGGCTTCAACTCCAACCAGGGTAATACCTGCATCGACTGCGGCGGCAACGCCGGTCAAATTACGGACATCGAAGCGGATTCTTCGGCAGGTTCGCCGACCGGCATGCGTCAGTTGCAGTTTGGCTTCCGAGTGACGTTCTGACACCCCACACCCCAAACACAGACGGGGAGCCCCTCGCGGGCTCCCCGTTTTTTGCTTAAGGGATTGGAGCAGGACGGGACAAATGGGAGATGGACAGTTTGCGGAGTGGCAAAGTAAGATTTTGGGCGTTATGCATCACCTTGGCTTTACGTCCCCCCGGCAATCCTTTTTGTTCCTAGCGTTGGGAATTGTTCTCTTCCTGGCACTGCCCTCTTCAGCCGTTGCGCAGAAAATGGCTGAGCATCTTGATGGCACCTCGGCCGATCCATTCTTGGCCGCTCCCGGAAAACCTGTGGTGCTTCTGTTTGTGCGCGCGGACTGCCCGATCTCCAACCGCTATGCGCCGCTGATAAAGCAAATCAGCACCGAGTACGCCGGGAAAGTGGCCTTCTGGCTCGTCTATCCCAACCGAACAGCTACCGCTGAAAAAATTCGGCAGCATGAACGCGAGTATGGCTACCGACTGCCCGCGCTGCGCGATCCACAACATGCCCTTGCCGCTCAAGCTCAAGTCCAGGTCACCCCGGAAGCGGCCGTATTCGATGCTAATCACCATTTGCTCTATCACGGGCGGATTGACGATTTATACCAGGATTTTGGAAAGGCGCGCTCCGCCGCCACCACGCACGAACTGGACGATGCCATCCAGGCTGCGCTGAACGGGAAGAAACCACCGGCCAACGCACCCGCCGTGGGATGTTTTATCGCGGACCTGGAATGAGTTTTTCGCGGCGAACAATTGCTGCCTGCGTGCTCGGCGCGAGCTGCGTCACGATTGTGGCCTTTGCGAAACACGAGGGCGCGCTTGCACATCCTGCATTGCCCAACGGACAGCCCGTCACCTTCAATCGCGACATCGCTCCCATTGTTTTTCACTACTGTGCCCCGTGCCACCGCGCCGGGGAAGCCGGCCCTTTTCCGCTGCTTACCTTCGCCGATGCCAAGTCCCATGCCCGGCAGATTGCCGCGGTAACCGCGAAGCGCTTCATGCCGCCGTGGCTGCCAGACCCGCAGGAGTTGCGATTCGCCGATGAACTACGGTTGTCCGACGAGCAGATTGGACTCATCCAAAAATGGGTCGAAGAGGGAGAGGCTGAGGGCGCGCCCGCGGATCTGCCCGCCACACCGCAATTTGTGCCAGGCTGGCAGCTTGGCCGTCCGGATAAAATCGTCCAAGCCGAAAAGCCGTATATTCTTCCCGAGAGCGGCTCGGACATGTATTGGAATTTCATTTTTCGAACGCCCGTCGATCAGACGCGATGGTTGAAGGCAATTGAGATCCGCCCAGGTGACAAGCGTGTCGTTCACCACGCGAACATTCTGGTCGATCGCAATCAATCTGCGCGGGCCCAGGAAGCGGAACCCGGCACGGGCTTCGCGGGCATGGAACTCAAAATTGAATCGGAGGCCTTTGATCCTGACAGTCATTTCCTGTTCTGGAAACCCGGCACGGTGATCCGGCCGGAACCCGCGGGCATGGCTCTGCGTCTGGACAAAGACACGGACTTGGTTTTAAACGTGCACTTGCAACCTTCGGGCAAGCCAGAGAATATCCGGCCGAGCCTGGGGCTTTACTTCACCGACCAACCCGCGACCCTCTTCCCTCTGTTGCTGCAAATGGAAAACGACCGTCAGCTGGACATTCCTCCCGGCGCGAAACATTTTCTGGTCACGGACGAATTTACGCTTCCGGTCGATGTGGATCTGCTGGCCATTTACCCCCACGCGCACTATCTGGGAAAGGATTTGCAAGCTGTAGCAACGCTGCCTGACGGTTCGGCAAAAACGCTGATTCACATACCGCAGTGGGATTTGAACTGGCAAGCGGTTTATCGCTACGCGGACCCGGTGCCGTTGCCGAAGGGCACAACGATCGCGATGCGATATATCTATGACAACTCCAGTAAAAACATCGCAAACCCTAATAACCCTCCGCGCCGCGTCGTGGCTGGAAACCGATCGACCGATGAAATGGCGCATCTGTGGCTGCAAGTCCTGCCGCATGCTTCCTCGGACCCGAATGCCGATCCGCGGATGCTCGTGCAGGAAGCCATGGCACGGCACAATATAGATAAAAATCCCGGCGACTTTGAAGCACACTACAACTTAGCGGCCATGCTGCAGGCCCGAGGTGCACAAACCGAAGCGATCCAGCAGTTCGAACTTGCGGTACGTCTTCGTCCGCAAGATGCCACAGCCAACAACGCCCTGGGAGCATCGCTCCTGTCCGCGGGGCGCATCGGTGATGCGATACCTTATCTGCGGGCAGCTCTTCAGGTCCAGCCGGACAATTTTGACGCGCACTACAATTTAGCGAACGCGCTTGTTGCTCAAAACAGATTTGCCGAAGCGGTTGAACAGTATCGCACCGCGGCGCGCTTGCGTCCGGACGATGCCAACGCAGAGGCCAACCTGGGAAGCGCTCTGGCGGTGACGGGCAATCTCGTGGAAGCGAAACTGCATTTTGAGCGCGCTCTGCGGATCGATCCCAACAACAAGTTAGCGCGCGAGAACCTGGAACAAATCGTTGGTGGTCCCAAGGTTCAACCATAGCGGAGAGTTTGCATTCCGGCAGGCACATAATGTGCCGCAGCGTCCGGAAGGAAACAGGGGAACGCCTGAGTGATCGCTGGACACCAGATCCGCCGTGACTTGATCATCCTAAGCACGATTCTCCATTTGATTTGCTGCGTGATTGTGACCGCCTCGCAGGACGCTCCGCCCAAGGCTGTTCCCGTCACCGCGTCGGATGCCGGTGGATACGTCGGCAATGAACCCTGCGCCAAATGTCATGCCGCGATCTATGAATCTTACATGCGCTCAGCAATGGCCCATGCCAGCGGGCCCGCCGCTGAAAATCTGATCACCGGCGAATTCACACACAAACGGTCGGGCGTGCACTACGCGATCCATAGCGAGGGCGGGAAAGTGTGGCTGAGCTTCGAGCGGCCCGGCGACCCGCTGGTTCACGATAAGCGCGAATTGCTGTATTACATCGGGGAGGGGCGGCGGGGACGGACCTACCTTTTTTCCGATGACGGCTTTGTCTTTGAATCGCCGGTGAACTGGTACGCCGACCGTCAAATGTGGGACATGGCACCTGCATACGGGAACGTAAGTAACATTCCGCTGAATCTGCCCGCCACCACGGGTTGCCTGAACTGTCATGTCAGTGGAGTTCGAGCGCCAATCGATGGCACCGAGAACAAGTACGCCACGCCTGTTTTTCTCTATTCCGGCGTGACTTGCGAACGCTGCCACGGGCCTGGCGCCGCCCACGTCCATGGTGGAACGATTGTGAATCCAATGAAGCTCTCCCCGAAACTCCGCGATCAGATTTGTATGCAATGCCATCTCGAAGGGAACGCCGCAATCGAACGCGCCGGCAGGCACCTTTACGAGTACAAGCCCGGAGCGGACCTGACCGAATACGTTCGTTATTTCGTCCTCACCGGAGACGTACCTCCGGGTCTGCGCGCGACCAGCCAATTTGAGGCTCTGGCACAAAGCGTGTGCAAGCAGAAGTCTGGCGATGCCATGTCATGTCTGAGTTGTCACGACCCGCACCAGGCGGTCCCGCGCGAAAAGCGCGTTGTATTTTACAGGGCCAAGTGCATCGCCTGCCACGGCGCAGCATTCGCCGCAAAACATCATCGCAAAGAGGAGGACTGCGCCTCCTGCCACATGCCCGCATCCCTCAGCACCGATGTGGCCCACACGGAGGTGACCGACCATCGCATTCTGCGTCGCCCAGCCAGCGAATCGGCCCTGCAAGCATCCACAACCGCGCTGCCGGAGTTGGTTCCGTTCCCGCATTCGGAGGAGGCGGAACAAGCCGTGCGAGAACTCGCGCTCGCATGGCAATCCATCGTGAACGCGGGAATGAGCATGGCACAACCGCAGGCGGAGCGGCTGTTGCATGCGGCGTTGCGCCAGTTCCCTGACGATCCCGCACTCTTGTCTGCCCTCGCGTATTCGGCCCAGAAACACGGTGATGACAATCAGGCGCGCGCACTGTACAACAGAGCACTGGAGCATGATCCCACGTCAATCGATGCTGCAACAAACTTGGGGGTCTTGGAGGCCAACCAGGGCCGTTTAGGGGAAGCCATCAAGCTATGGCAGGGAGCCTTCGAGCGTGCCCCGGGAAGGAGCGAAATCGGGATGAATCTGGCGCGCATATTCTGCGAAACAGAGCAGTTTGGCGCTGCGCGCAGCGCTGTGCTCCGTGTGCTCCGCTTTAATCCGGATCTTGGCCCCGCGAAAAAGCTGCTTGGCGAACTGAACGCCAGCCCTCCCCGGTGTACCCCATGACTGCTTTCTTTGCTCTTGCTGAAGCCACGCGGAGATTGCGCCTGTGCCACTGCGTTTGACGACAATTGCACTCTTGCTGTTAGCGCTGGCTCCTCAGCCAGACACAGCGAAGCTGCCCCAAACCCAGCAGCAAGAGGCCGCACCTTCCGGCTCACCATTTGCGGAAGCAGACCGCTTGCTGCAACTCGGGAAATTCTCCGAAGCCATTGCCCAACTTGAGGCGATGCGGAACCAGACCCCGCCTCCGAAGGGTCTGTCCCGCGAATTAGGAATTGCCTACTACAAAAAAAACGACTACCTGAACGCCATTCTGAATCTGCAAAAAGCGCTAAGAGAGAATCCGGAAGATGGGGAAGCGATACAGCTGGCGGGACTCTCTTTGTACCTTTCGGGGAAGCCCGCCGAAGCGATTCCGTATCTGGAGAAGGTGCAAACCTGGTATCCGCGCGCGAACGTGGATGCCTCTTATATTTTGGGAGTCGCATACATCCAGACAAAGCAATATCCGCAGGCAAGGGCGGCCTTCGCGAAAATGTATGGAGTTCCGCCGGATTCGGCGGCCGCATATCTGTTCTGCGCCCGGGTACTGTTGCGGATGGACTTCGGGCCCGTGGCGGAAGAGTACGGGCTCAAAGCCATTGCCCTAGACCCAAAGTTGCCGCTGGCGCACTATCTTCTGGGTGAACTCTATCTGTACCAATCAAAAATAGAGCAGGCGATCAGCAACCTCGAACAGGAGGTAGCCATCAATCCCGGTTATGCCAACGCTTACTACAAGCTGGCGGACGCATATATGCGCGAGCAGAAATTTGACGAGGCGGAGAAGCTGCTGGAGCGTTCTATCTGGCTGGATGCAAACTCCACCGGACCGTACATCCTGATGGGAAAAGTGTTGGAGAAAAAAGGCGAGACAGAACTGGCGATTCGCGCGCTGCAACGCGCCATCAGCATGGATCCCGGCAATCCCATGCCGCACCAACTGTTGGGCCAGGCATATCGCACGCTTGGACAAACCGCGGACGCGGAACGAGAATTGAAGCAGGCCGACGAATTGACTCGCAATCCAACCAAGCCCTGAGAAGTATTCGCAGGAAATTTCAGGGAATGCGCAGAAGTTCGGCGCGCTTTGCAGCGGGAAGCTCCGCGAAAAAGTCCAAATAAGCCGCGTTGGTCCAGCCAAAGCCGACAACATTCATCTGATAGCCGGTGGTGACGGGCGCATCCGTCGAGCGCGTGAGGGCATTGTACTTTTCCACAATGTAACCTTGCTTGGCATAATTTTCCGCAACGTTGCCGGCGAATTCGAAGGAGACGCGGTCGGCATCTTCCGCGAAGCCGTAGCGGCGCAGCCCATCCACCAAAATCATCTGCGTGGGCGCCCATGCATAGGGCGAATCCCACTGCACGCCCGTGTCGTAAGGACTCATGACCGCGCCGCCGGGCCGTTCGAAGACCTTCAAGTTGGCCTCCACCGCGCCGGCTTGTTGCGGGGTTGCCAGGCCAGTCCAAAGCGGATAAAAGGTGGTGACGTACTGGTAGGTGGAACGCGCCTGCTTCATAAAATCGTAATCGAAGTACTCTCCTTTTGCTTCATCCCACAGATATTTATTGATTGCCTCGCGCCGCGCGACGGCTTGCCGGCGCCACGATTCGGTGTCCGCCTTGCGTCCGAGAATTTCGCTCATTTCAGCGAGGTCCATCTCCGTCTTATAGAGCAGGCTGTTCAAGCATACGGCCGCGTAATGGTGGGTGTCGGCGCCAAAAGGCCCGAAGCGGAACGAGATATCGAAGCCGGATTCGCGCATAGCTCGATCACCTTCATAGAAGTCGCGGCTTAACGTGAGCTGCTGAATTTCGCCACATTTCGGATGCTCCATGCCCTCCGGCAGATCGCATAAACGTAGCGAATAAAGCATCCCGGGGCCCAACTCTTTGGTCTCGCCTGACAACCGCTGGTCAAGATGTCCTGCACTCTGATCGGGATGGTTCAAAAAGTATTTCACCACCTGACGGTAGTGATCCACCTCGTCTTTCAGGCTTTCCGGAGCGGGCCCTTCGCCAAAATCAAAATAGCGGGAGAGCCCGGTGTTGCCGGCGAGCAATTCAGGGCGCAACCACATCTGATGATCGCGCGCGGCATAGTCATACGCGCGCTCGAGCCAAGCATGATCCTCGTGGCCTTTCTCTTTCTCTGCGTTGTAGACCGAAAAAATCATGGAACTCAAGAACGGCTGCTGGGAGCGGCTGAGGTAATAGGTGCGATTTGCGTTCAGGACGCTTCCATAGTGCTCGATTTCGAAAAAGAAGTTTTCGACCATGCCACGAGCGAGATCGAGGCGATTGTTGCGCAGCAAACCGCGAATAATGAAGTAGCTATCCCAGCCGTACATTTCGTTGAAGCGGCCGCCGGGTACGACATAACGGTTCGGCAGATATAACAGTCCCTGGGGACGGAGGGTATTCGTATCGATGTCTCCTGCCCTGAGAATCACCTTGGGGAGCGCGCGTATCTCCACGCCACAGCGCTTCTCGAGTTCGTGCAACTCCACAGTTACTGCAAAGTCCGCGGGAATATAAAGGACCGACTTCGTGGCAACCTTAGGATCAACGACCGTGGCGCAGTCGCTCATCGATCGCGTCAACACGTCCCACCCTTTCGCGATGTAATCGACAATCGGCGCTGGCGCGGTCGCGGCGGCGCTCTGTCCTGTGCAAGCCCCGGGCGCCAAACAGAAAGCAATCGCGAACAGAACGAGAGTAGTCAGTCTTTTGAAAAAAAACAGCAGCATGACCGCCTCCCCAGCCGAAAATTTGAGGCAATCGCAGACAGGTTAAAGCGTTGATTATATAAGGTTTACGTCCCATTTGCACGCACCAGATTGTCTGACTAGCGGCGTGATTCATTACTGTACCGTTGCGCTCTTTTCCGTTCCACTTTGCGGCTTCTTTCCCGCAAACTGTGCATCATGAAACTGTCTCACTCCAGGGGTTCACTCCATTTGACACTCCCTGTCACAAAATGGCTGTAAAACAAGACATCAGGATGGTCGTTGGAGCTGGAAATCGTTTAGAATCAATCTAGGCGCCCGTAGCTCAGTTGGACAGAGCGTCTGCCTTCTAAGCAGAGGGTCGGGAGTTCGAATCTCCCCGGGCGCGCCACTCGCCTGAGGTATATTAACCACAAAGCCGTAAACGTTTACGGAGCGCCTCCTATCATGCGCCTTCTTTCTCGATTTTTTCCTGCACTTCTGATTTGCCTGCTCTGCCTCACTCTAGCGCCTTCTCTTCTTGCCCAGTGGCTCCCTCTGAATCCCGTGAAGAGTGTCGAGCCACAACCTGATGGCGCGTTATTGCTGTTGGAAAGCGGCTATCTTCGCTTCCGGCTTTGTTCGGATTCCATCGTTCACATCACTTATTCTCTGGAACGCGACGTCCCGAATCGGACGGATTTCCTAGTCACAAAGACAACCTGGCCGAAAGCGGATTTCTTACTCCACACGGATGACCCGAAAGTCCTCTCTCTGACAACATCGAATTTAAAGATTGAGATCACTCGCGCCGATAGCTCCATCGTTTTTTACGACGCCACGGGCCACAAATTGACGCAAGAAAACTCGCGCACGCTCACCCTAGCGGAAGTCAACAGCGAAAAAACCTACCACTCCGAGCGATTTGTAAATATGTGGGATACCCAGGAAGCGTTTTACGGCCTGGGGCAGCATCAGGCTGGAGTTCTGAACTATCGCGGCGAATCCGTGGACATCTCTCAGGACAATACGAACATTTCGATTCCGCTGTTGCTCTCCAGCAAAGGCTACGGCATCTTTTGCAACAATGGCTCTCGCAGCCGCTTCAACAACCGCTTTGTTCACGCCTTTTATCTCAGCTCCGAAGTCGCCGATTCTATCGACTACTATTTCCTGTATGGCCCTGATTTCGACAAGATCATCGCTGGCTATCGCGAACTCACCGGACAAGCGCCGCTCTTTGGCAAGTGGGCCTACGGCTACTGGCAATGCAAGAACCGCTACGACTCCCAGCAGGAACTTGAGGCCATCGCGCAGAAATACAGGGACCTTCACATCCCGCTGGACAACATCGTGCAGGACTGGTTCTGGTGGAACATCATGGGCGATCCCGTCTTCAACAAGAATTATCCGGACCCCAAAGGAATGGTCGATGCTCTTCACAAAGACCATGTCCACCTGATGATTTCTGTGTGGCCCTTTTTCCGCCCGGGTTCGCCGGTTTACGACGACATGGACAAGCGGGGCTTCTTCATCGCCAAGACCAAAGCCAGCGGATTCCATCCAGCCGGTATGGCGCTTTACGACGCGTTCAATCCCGAGGCGCGCAGATATTATTGGAAACTGATGGATGACGCTCTCTTCAAGATTGGCGTCGACGCCTGGTGGCTGGACACCACCGAACCCGAAACCGAGGGATTGGAAACCAACCTCCTCGTCACTCACAAAGTGGCTCTTGGCAATGGGGCTCGCTACGCCAACGAGTTCCCCCTGCTTACAACCACTGGAGTCTACGAGGGCCAGCGTGCCGCCTCGGACCAGAAGCGCGTCTTCATCCTCTCTCGTTCCGGCTACGCAGGCATCCAGCGGAATTCGACGGCTGTTTGGTCCGGTGATGTGGACCCCAATTGGGAAACGTTCCGCCGCCAGATTCCCGCTGGGCTAAATCTTTCTGTTTCCGGCATCCCCTACTGGACCACGGACATCGGCGGTTTCGTGTCGGCCAATCCGGATGATCCGCATTATCGCGAACTCTATATCCGCTGGTTTCAGTTCGGCGCCTTCTGCCCCATTTTCCGCGCCCATGGCACTCGCACCACAAATCAGAATGAAATCTGGTCTTACGGGCCCGAAGCGCAGAAAATCCTGACCGCTTACGATCAATTGCGCTACCGCCTGATGCCCTACATTTATTCCACCGCTTGGAAAGTGACCGATGAGGGCTACTCGATCATGCGGCCGCTCGTCATGGACTTCCGCACCGACACGCGTGCCCAAAATATTGCCGACCAATTCCTATTCGGCCCTGCTATCATGGTCAGCCCCATCACCGAGCCCGGCGCCACTACTCGGCATCTCTACCTCCCGGACGAGACTTGGTACGACTTCTGGACGGGCGCTGCGATTCAGGGGCCGCGCGCAATCGATTCGCCCGCCGCCATCGATCGCATTCCCTTGTTCATCCGCGCCGGATCCATCTTGCCGCTTGGCCCAGACATTGAATACGCAGCGGAAAAACCTGCGGATCCAATTGAAATTCGCGTCTATCGCGGTGCGAATGGAAATTTCACGCTGTACGAAGATGAGAACGACAATTACAACTATGAGAAGGGCGCGCATGCCACCATAGCCTTCTCCTGGGATGAAACCTTGCACGCTCTCACCATTGGCGATCGGAGCGGCGCCTTCCCCGGCATGCTTCAGGCGCGCACGTTCCGCGTGGTGTTCGTCGGTGAAAACCATGGGGTGGGCGGTGGACTCACCGATCCGGCAGACAAAACAGTGCAATACGCCGGGAAGAAGATTACTGTCGCTCCATAAGTTGTCTAAAAATCTCGCAGACAGGAGGCGCCTGTGAATCTCATGGTTCCGCGCCGCATCTGGATCTTGGTTCTTCTCGGATTGTCAGTTATTGCCGGGCCCACAGGAAGTCCGGCTCAATCGGCGGGAACGGCTCCGATTCCTACACAAATTCCTGGCAGGAATGCGCTTCTCATGGGAACCGATTGGTACCCGGAGCAGTGGCCTGAAACGCGTTGGGAAACGGACCTGCAAATGATGGAAGCCTCTCATTTGAATGTCGTACGGATTGTTGAGTTTGCATGGAGCCGCATGGAGCCATCCGAAGGGCAATTTGATTTCGCGTGGCTTGACCGCGCGATCCGTCTCGCGGAAAAGTATCATGTCGCCGTGGTTCTCGGCACCCCAACCGCTGCTCCGCCGGCATGGCTCACACAGAAATATCCCGAAATCCTCCGCATGGAACCCGATGGTCAGCGCGTCACGCATGGTAACCGCGCTCACGGCTCCGTGACTTCGGTTAGATACCGCGAGTACTGCCGGCGCATTGCCGAGGAAATGGCCAAGCGATTTGGCCATGACCCAAACGTTGTCGGCTGGCAGATCGACAATGAATATGGCTATGCGCTGATGTCCTTCGACGCGAAAGCTCGACAGCAATTCCAGGAATGGCTCAAGGAAAAGTACAAAACCATTTCCGCTCTCAACGATCACTGGACAACTGCGTACTGGAGCCAAACCTACGACAATTGGGCCGAAGTGCCCATTCCTGTCGGTGCCCATAACCCCGGACTTATGCTGGATTGGAAGAATTTCGTGACCTTTGCGTGGGCAAGCTACCAGCAGAATCAAATCGATGTTCTGAAAGCCTATTGCGACCCACGCCAATTCATCACTGGCAACTTCATGGGCTACGGTTTCGATGGTTTCGATCATTTCGTCATCGCGCGCCCTCTGACCTTTGTTTCCTGGGACGATTATGTCGGCACCGGTCACCTGGATCCGGACGCAAACGGTCTGAGTCACGACGCCATGCGCAGCTTGAAGCAGGAGAACATCTGGATCATCGAAACTCAACCCGGCTTCGTCAATTGGTCAAGCCTGAACAACGCCTTGGACAAGGGAGAGGTGCGTGCCATGGCTTGGCACGACATTGGCCACGGAGCCGATGAGGTGGGTTATTGGCAATGGCGTAGTGCCCTGAACGGGCAGGAGGAAATCCATGGCACGCTCGTTGGACCCGACGGCGAACCAGAGCCGCTCCTCGGCGAAGTGGCGCAGACCGCAAAAGAGTTTTCCGATGTCCAAGCCGCCTTTCGTGGGACCCGCGTTGTTTCCCAAGTCGCTCTGCTCAATGACTACGAGAGCCGCTGGGCCATCGACTGGCAAAAACACACCGAAAAGTACGACCAGTTTGGCATTCTAAAAAGCTACTATCACGCTCTGCGGAGGATTGCTCAGTCCATTGACGTCGTAAGTCCCGACAATTCGCTCGAACAGTACAAGCTCGTGATCGCCCCCGATCTCTACCTCATCCCCAAGACTCGTGCTGAACATTTGGCTGCCTACGTGAAAAATGGCGGCCACCTCGTGATTGGGCCTCGCTCCGGCATGAAGGACGAATTCAATGCGCTGCTCCCCATCCGCCAGCCGGGCTATCTCGCCGAGCTGCTGGGCGGCCATGTTGATCAGTTTTACGCACTGGAAAAAACGGTCCCCGCCACGGGCTCACTTGGCGATGGAGAAGTCTCCATCTGGGCGGAACAGCTCAAGACAACTTCGCCGGACGCCGAGGTGCTATTGCGTTACGGCAAAAGCAATGGATGGCTGGACGGCCAGCCCTGTGCAATCACGCGGCCGTATGGCCGAGGCCGTATCACCTATATTGGCGCGGTCCTGGACGAAAAGCTCGTCGCCGCCACAGCACAGTGGATGGCCAAAACAAGCGGAATCACCCCTGCGTTCGGGGCGGTCCCGGACGGAATCGAGGCCAGCCGGCGCGTCGGACCCAACGGAGCAATTTTCGTGCTGATCAATTTCAGCCCGGAAAAACGCACCGTGACTCTTCCTCACGCCATGCATTCGCTTCTTGAGCCGCACGACGCCACACAAATCGAACTCGCCCAATATGGCGTGGCGGTCTTGCTCGATCAGAACAGGCCTTGACGGTCTCTCCCAACCATAAAGGCACGGCCCAGCGGCATGATGGCAACCTTAATGGGCTGGCATGTATGCGGGCTGCTGCAGACGGAACTCGAGCAACGTCTCGCTGGGCACATTGACCGATTTTCCCTTTTGGGCTACGGCGCCCACCGTCCCAACAGTGGCACCGATGGCTGCCCCCTTCCCGGCATTTCCTGCAATGCCTCCGATAGCCGCACCGAGGCCTGCCCCGCCCAAAACACGCTTGGCGCTTCTTTTTCCGCTGCTGCTGCCTTTCACTTCGTAATCGCTCGTAAGAATCGGATAGGCCGTGCCGCCCACGACAATGTCCGTAAGCTCCAACTGCAGTTCGGATGAGCCTGTTGCACGACCCGCCTGTTTTGCTTCAGCGAGCCGGCCGTATACTGTATTCCCTTTCGGCACAACAACGACACCATTAACTACGAGGTTGGTCTCAAGAGCGGCCGTAAATCGCGATCCGGGCGGATTTTTGCTGGAATCCACCGTATCCAGCATTCGCACCAGGATGCTCGTACCGGCCGGCACCGTAATCATCTTTTGCTGCGGCACTGCCGCCGGCGACCGGTGTGAGGCGGCCATCCCCGAAAACCCTGCCATCACTCCACACAACAACACTGTCGGGAAAATCTTGGAGTTGCGCATTTTTGTTCTCCTCTTCCTTTGCGTCAGGAACCCGCCACGGGCAACGATGAAGCAATTTGTAGATCGATGACCAGAAGCAATTGGTATTCAACCTGCACGAAGCGCGCTGCAGTGATGGCTCCCATTTCTTGCTTCACACGTTCGTAGTATTTGTCCAAAAGCTCGGTACGCTGCTTCTGATATGTCAATGCGTTGCGGATCAACTCGTCGGCCTTCGCGTCCGTCATCTGGTTGTAAGACTTCGCGTAGTCTTCGATATTTGCCACTCTCAGATCATTTATCTTCGTCAGTTCGGCATCGTAGTCACGGTAGATCGGCCAGAACTTCGCGGCCTGGTCCGGGTCGAGTTGCATGACTTCACTCATCACCAAGGACTTTTCCGACCGTACATCTTGCCGTAAGAGCTTGATATACGCCTTGAGATTCTGTTCCTTTGACGCGGTTGCAGTCGTCGCCGTAGTTGTGGCGGTTGCGGGCGTTGCCGGTTTGGCTGGCGCCTTTTGAGGTTGTGCAGTGTCCTGGGCCAGCACCCAGGGAGCGGAAACCAGGAACACGAAGATGGCCAATGCTGTTGTACTTTTCTTAATCATCCTTGTCCTCCGTGAAAAACCCAATTCGCTGTCCGGCTCTGACTTGTTAGCCGGGATTCGGCTTCTTTCCAACTTCCTCTACGAACTCCTCTAGGCCGAAATCTCCCGCTTGAGCCCGAAAACCGAACCATTGTAAGCCTATCTCGCCTGTTCGCGACATTGTGAAATGATTTTTCATGGGAGGAGCTCCGACGGTCCGCCATCCATAAGCACCAGCACGATTCTCGTGAGTGGCGCGCGCCATACCGCAGCAAAAGTCGGACGTCCCGGCTACAGCGAACCCCTCTGGTTGAATGTTGCGAGCAGAAAAAACGAATCGATAGAGAAGTCCAAGAAACAATGCGAGTTGCGCTCCAACACGAACATTGGAGCAAGAAGCCCGCCAGTGGTCGCGGCGGTGTACGGCACCTACCCGAGTCCGAAACGAATCAAGAAGAAGAACGGCCTCAGCGCATGCGGCACAGCACCGGCCAGTGCACCTTGGGTAAGCGAACCACCACCCGATTCTGTACTACTGGCAAACCCTTATGCCGCGCGCTTTTCTCGCGCTTGGCCAATGGTTCTTAGCCGAGGCGATTTGCGAAGTGCAATTCGTGAATGGAACAACCGGCCTTTTGCCGCCGCGATGGAGATACCCAAAGTGCTTGCTGTTTCCTTCATGGAGCGCTCTTGCAATTGACGGAACTCCACTGCCACTCGAATTCGTGGACGAAGAGCACGGATGGCTTCGTTTAGAATCCTTCCCTCCTCTTTCTCTGCGTACATCTGTTCGGGATTGGGTGAATGGTCGGCAATTTGGCCGTGCAACCACGCCTTTCCCTCATCGTCTATCTCGTCCATGGAGACTTCGCGCGCTTTCTGATTCTTGCGGCGGTTCATGAGCGCCGAATTGATCGCGATGCGGGTGAGCCAAGTCGAAAAGCTGGACCGGCCATCAAAATCTTTCAGGTGAATTAACGCCCTCACAAAGGAGTCTTGAAGGGCATCTTCTGCGTCCTCACGATTTTGGGTGATGCGATAGAGCACTCGAAGGATCTTTTGTGTAGAACTCTCACACAGAAAGTCGAGAGCTGCTCTGTGTCCGCGCTTTGCGTCCGCGATGAGCCTCTGTTCACTAAGCTCGCAAACGCCGTGACCGGAAGTTACCACTCCGCTCGCCAAAGTCATTCGATTTGTCGCCACAACCCTGCCTCCTCAGAGGGCCCTTCAGATCAACGCGGGAGAGTGTGCTGTCTAGGCGCCCTTCGCAAGACACTTTGCCGTTCTAGCGCGAGAAGGACATCACGAGATGGAATGGTTTTTTGCTACACCTCAAGAGGTGGTCTGAGATACCACCTTTGGTGGATTCGCTATCCACAAATTAGGCAACTGAGAAAACACGAAACGAGATCCGGCACGGGAACAGGGCTGGCTTAGCGTTCTGGCGTGTGCGGCGCCGGCGGAATTACAATCTCTTTCCAGCCGAAAAGGCGGGCATCGATCGAAAAAGCTCCCGGGCCAAGAAGAGCAATGGCCGCGGAGATGGCGATCATCTGAGCAACTATTAGTTTGGAGTCAAACAAGTTCCAGCCCGGTAGGGGAAACCATGAGAGCGCGATCCCCATGCACGCAAATCCCGCGAGAGGGCAGAGGATCCTAGTCATGAACCCGATCACAATGGAAATGCCACTGACTAACAGCAGCATAGCCGAGACAACCATTGTGACCGTCAGATGTCCGCGAGAATACAGGCAAAGAATCCCTTGGGCCGCTACAGTGATGCCAACCACTGCCCGCAACAGCAACAGTCCGACGCCGGGGGGGCCGGCTGGAAACGCAGAGAATAGCCTGTGCAGAGAGCATCTCCCTATGAGGTGCCAAAACGCCCTATTGCGGAGCGTACTTAAATGCAGTCGCGTTGCGAAACCCGACATTCCGGTATCTTTTCATAACGCTTTTGAGGTACCCAATCGGGCTGGAATGTAACGTTCAGAGGTGGATAATTCCGCGGCGTATGGCAATGGCAACTGCTTGCGTGCGATCGCTCGCTCCCAACTTTTCCATGATGTGTTTTATATGCACTTTGACCGTCTCTTCAGTGATGAAAAGTTTTTCGCCGATGTCCCGGTTGCGGTTCCCTTCGGCAATCTGTCGCAAAACCTCTATCTCTCGCGCCGTCAGTGCTTCATCGCTCATGTGTTCGGCAAGCTGCGCCGCCAGCTGCGGCGGAATGCGTTTCTTCCCCGCGTAAACCTGCCGAATCACCTCAACTAACTCCTTCGGGGGCATGCTCTTCAGCAAATACCCGCGAGCCCCGGCTGCCAGGGCACGCTCGATTTCAACGTCACCCTCAAACGTTGTCAGCATGATAATGCGCGCGTCCGGGAATTCCGTTCGGATCGCCACCATCGTGTCGATGCCGCTCATGTCTGGAAGCCGCAGGTCCATCAACGTTACGTCGGGCCGATGCTTGCGAAATTGTTGGATGGCGTCTTGAGCATTGGCAGCGTCGGCGACCAACTGCATATCTGGCTGACTATTGATGACCGCTGTGATGCCCTCCCGCAGCAGCGGGTGATCATCCACGCTGAGTACGCGAATCTGGACCCGTTCACTCATTGGCGACGTTCGCTCCCGGCTTCAGCTTTATCTTTTTCCACTTTTCGTAAATGAAACTTGGAAATCCATGGCCTCGGGCGCTTGGGGGACTCAGGGTCATATGCGATACGGCTTTGGACGGACAGTTCGATCTCCGTGCCGGCTGCGGCGCGACTCAATACTCTTAATCTTGCGCCAATCCCCTCGGCCCGCTCGCGCATTCCCGATAAGCCCCAGTGCCCGTCACGCCCTGTGTTCAGCAGATGCGGATCAATCCCGCAACCATTGTCGCGCACCAGAATACGGAAGTGACTATCGGCATACTCAATTTCCACTTCGACCTGCGTGGCGCCGGAATGCCGGAACGCATTTGCCAACGCCTCGCGGCCAATAAAATAAATCTCATCGCGGATAACCGGCCGCAATCGCCGGGGCGCACCTTCAACGATTACTCGAAATTCACTTTGGGCTGAAACGGCGAGCTCTTGCTGAATACGGGAAAATGCTTCTTCCAGGCTCTGATGAGTGGTGTCAGGCGAACGCAGGCCTCGAACTGCGTTCCGGCCTTCATCGATAACTCGCGTCATTAATTGTAGAACACGGCCAACCATTGGTTTTGCCGGCGAATCCTCGGGCAAGCGATCATCCGCAATGTGAAGCTGCATGGAGGCACTGAGAAATCCCTGCAATAGCGTATCGTGCAGCTCTTGCGCTATCCGCGTACGCTCCGCAAGCCGCTCTTCGAATCGCATATTCATTTGCGCGGTCAATTTTCGCACTCTTAAGCGAAAGAACAGCAGTATCCCCAAAATACACAATAGGGCGCCAGAAACCCGGAACCACCAGGTTTGCCAGTAAGCTGGCTCGATTTCGAATGGCACTTCAGATTCCGCGCTATTCCACATCCCATCGCTATTGCTGGCGATCACCCGGAAGCGGTACGCGCCGGAGCCGAGATTGTTGTAGGTAACTTCCCGTGCCGCCACCGGGTCGCTCCAGCCTTCGTCCACACCTTCGAGCTTGTACTTAAACCGAACACGCTCCGGTGCCGAAAGACTCAGCGCTGCATAGTTGAAAGTGATCCTTCTGTGCGCTCCGGTAACACGAACAGGCTCTTGAAGGCCAACCGGGTTACCATCCGCTGTAACTCCCTCGATGTGAACCGTTGCTGGTGCCGAACTGCCAATCGCGCGCTCTGGGTCAACAACGGAGAGACCACGATTCATCGAGAACCAGACCTTCCCGAGCGGATCTGCAAAGACGGATTGGGATCGCTTTACCCCTTCAGTACCGTACAGCCCGTCTTCAAATCCATACTCACGCACGTCCTCCTCACTTAGCTCGCTGTTGAGCAGTTTTTCGTGTCTCACTCGTAGAACGTGACTCGCGGTGGAAATCCAGAGCCATCCCTTTCTATCTTCCGCAATCCCCAGTATTTGTTCATGCAACGATGCCGGTGCTTCGCTAGGAACCTGAACTTGGCCTGATGCAAGAAACGCCAGTCCAGACGCCGTGCCAATCCAGAGTATGCCAGTCGAATCGGACAAAAGGCAGTTCACATTTTCCGAGGGCAAACCCTCGCGAGTCCCAAAAACCCGCCACTGTCCTTTGGAAAGCGCACTAACGCCGTTCGGCGTGGCAAACCACATCGTATCGTCGGGAGTTTCCGCAATCGCCACTACTGAATTCGCGGCCATGCCATCTGCGGTCGTGTAAGTTGTGAAATGCCCGTCCTTGTATTCGCTCACGCCACCGCTTAGGGTGCCCGCCCAAACAGCCCCATCACGGCTCTGGTGCACCACAAAAACGCTGTTTTGTGCAAGTCCATCCGCCATTGTGTACGTCTTCGCTGTGAACGAGCCAGCGGCGTAACGCACATGCGTTAGCCCACCCTCTTGTCTCCCGATCCACAATTCATCCTTGCTTCCCGTGATCGAATAGACGACGTCTTTTCCAAGGCCGTCGTTCGTCACGCTTCCACTGGTTTCACCTTTTAACCAGTGCAGTCCTCCTTCAAAGGGAGCAAACCACACCCGTTCGTTCTGATCGACGTAAACCGGCCCGCTGCTTTCCGACTGCAGCCCGGCCACGGAATAGGTTACGAACGCGCTGTCGCGCAGACGTTCAATACCCCGTGAACTTCCCACCCATAGATTCCCTTCCCGATCTTCGAAGAGCGCCGTCACCGCCCCATTGGTCCGAGGACCGCCTCCATCAACCGAGACTCCCTCAGCGTTAACCCGGATCAGTCCGCCGGTCGTGCCCACCCAGATGTTTAAATCACGGTCCCGGATCATAGCAAAAACTTGGGCGTGGCGTAGAGACGAAGGAACTCCCGCCGTAGTGATCTCTGTCCCGTTCCATCGCACAATGCCTTTATCCGTTCCGATCCACAACTCCTGGTTTTCCAGCGCGAGTAGGCAGTTAATTTTGCTGTCCGGCAGCCCCTTTCCTTCGGCAATCATCCGTCCTTCACTCATATAGAAGAGACCTTTGTCCCTTGTACCTAGCCACACCTTGCCATCGCTGGTTTCCGCCATGGAAATCACCGCAGAGTAGGGTTCGGCAAAACGGTGAGGCACCACGCCCGTGGACCAACTGAGGCGGCTGGAAAGATTGTCGGCGGCCTCTGTCGTTGCGCTCGCCGCAGGGTTTGCTGCCCCTTCCGAAGTCGTGACAATTTCAAATTCTCCACCGTGGTACATGATAGGACCCAAAGCAAGAGATGAGAAAAGAACCGTGCCGTCCCTTCGCCTGCTGACGGAAGTGATTCCGAACTCAACTTCCTCACGACCGAGTTCAAATTTTCCGTCGTGGTAACGCAAAATCTTGGTGCTCTGCAAGAGAATCCACAGATTTCCTTGCGCATCCGCCAGCAGTGCCTGAACCGGACCTATGGGAAATGTCGTGGGACTCGCTTGCGGGAAAACACGGAAGTTCAATCCGTCGAAACGAATCAGACCTTTCTCCGTCCCGATCCAGAGATAACCATCCGTGGTTTGCGCAATGGCGGTAACGGACCCGCCGGTGAATCCTTTCTCGCTTCCCCAGTGCTCGCGTATGTACTGCGAAATCGTTCGGTTCGGGTCGATCGCATGGGCTGGGTAAACGAAGCACACGCATGCAAGGCCCGCCATTACAAATTTGAAGAGCGAAAGCCCTCTCCTACGCCCATCACGGGAGATATTCGAATTTCTCAACAACAACCTCATTCTCTTTTTTTAATGGATTCTTGTCGCTGGCAATAACGTAGAACAGAAATTGGAACTTTTCCTGGCCCGGTGAAGGTACCCCCGAGGTGAAGACGTGCTCAAAAACGACAGTGGCCCCGCTATGGGGGGAAGATCCTCGGACAGTCTTAAAACTCGCGCGTCCAGATTCCCAATGCAACGAATGAGTTAGGGTACCCGAAGGTGCCGTAAACGGAGCTACATCACCTGGAACGTAAAAGGGCTGAATCCCATACTGCGCGTTGTTCTTACTTGTGGCATCTCCCCATCGCCCCAGCTCAATGTCCATTTCGCGGTAATGTTGGTCTCCTCCCCAGTCGTCGAATGTATTCATACCTAGAACCGCGGCGGGCTCCAAATGAGTAGTGTCGCGCACCACCACGATGTAAGTTCCGTACCCGAGACTTCGTGTGAGCTCCACTTCCGCACACGACCACCTGTCTCCTTTTTTCTTTATGCGCAGATGCAGCGCCCCCCTGCTATCCGTCCATGCGCTATCGCTGCCGTATAGATTATTCAATCCTCCGCGATCGCCCGCAATCGTGCGAACTTTCCAATCGTATCCACTGAAATGAAGCGGCTTCGTGGGCGCGATCTCCGGGGGGCCAACGCCCTTGACAATCGTTACTGCGACGACGGAACCGCCCTGGCTGGGAGCCATATCCATCGTCGGCGGTGGGTGATATTCCGGGTCCACCAACAACGCGGCGTACTCAAATCCGAGATGTGTTGGGGTGGTCCAACTCGAGTCCGCTTGAATCGGAATGAAGGGTTTGTCAGGCCAAGGCTGGACCCACCATGGCCCGCTCCGCGCGTACACAACAATGTGCTGGCCAGGATGCGCGCCGACGACGTGCCCTGAAATCGTATCGACTCTTTCGCGCCCGCCTTGCGCTGCTGGGGGGATCTGGGTGAACTCAATTGCCGGTCCGGCGTGAGCTTTCTGCGAACGGCAACCAGTGAGCAGAATTCCCATGAGCAGTACGAGAGCTATTGTTCGCAGGGAACTGCCCGGGGCGATGCCGGCCACGCCGGCCTTTTGTGCCAGATTCACCCGGAAAGTCTACACCACACCTGTTACCCGCGAAATTCGTTTCGGCTCCGCGCGGCTTAGGCCTCGGCTAGTTCGCCACAGGCGCTGTTTCTGGCGCGGCATTGACCGGGCCATTGTACTGGTTGATATGTTCGAGTTCGATAAGATGGTTGTACCAGGTGAACTTCAAGATGATCGAAGTAATCGCGATAACGCCGAACGTGATCGCCGCGGTCCGCAGCCTCCACGTCACGATGTAAATGGGCAGGGCCACCAGCGAGATTTGCCACGTGATGCCAACCACGATGTTGAACATGTCTCGGAAGAAATCCTTGTTCTTTCGAAACGATGGATCTTCCTGCTGTACTTTCTTCAGGATCGGTCCCCAGAAGCCCCATGGCCGCACCCGCCGGTAGAACTCCTTCAGCACCTCGTCGTCTTCAGGCGCGGTCAAATATGTGCCCAGGAAACAGCCGATCAGCGAGATCAGGAACACAAGCCCAAAGCCCACGGAGACTTCCAGGTTCAGCGAATGGGCATGGGCAAAATTCTGCAGCGGCGCGATTTTGCTGACCAGCGTGGGAATGGTCAGCGCAGAAGAAATTCCCGCCACCATGCCCCAGAAATAGCCATAGCCATTGAAGCGCCACCAATACCACTTCAGCACATTCGAGGCCGTGTAGCCGCCCCACAGCGCGGTCACGATCCAAATCACCACGTTGTTTACGCTGGTCACGTACCACCCAAGCAACACGCCGAAGAGAACCACCGCGAACGAACTCAGGTAGCTAAGCCGCACGTAGGTCTTCGGGCTGGCATGCGGGTTGATAAAGCGCTTGTAAATGTCATTCACAAAGTAAGGCGGCGCGGCGTTCACCGTCGCTGCGAAGTTGGACATATACGCAGCCAGCAAACCGGCGATGAGGACGCCCAGCAAGCCGGCGGGCACAAACCGCCCGAGCGCGTATGGAAGAATCCGCTCGAAATCCATGTTCGTGCCCATTGCGCGGATCTGGTCGCCGAAGAACGCCAGCGCCAGCACCGTGAGTCCTGTGATGAGGAAGTACCGCGGAAAGGTCAGCACGACGTTCACCCA
>Ga0187816_10000073_pt1 | contig 24724 bp, 24 predicted proteins | sample NC_wetland_sal_i_16_FD_132960 | JGI IMG/M metagenome (GOLD analysis project Ga0187816, IMG submission 132960) | Wetland sediment microbial communities from Neuse River Estuary, North Carolina, USA - SO4_1 | ecosystem: Environmental > Aquatic > Freshwater > Wetlands > Sediment | place: USA... | reverse complement strand
TCATCCGGCGTGTAGGCCGCGCCGGTATATTCCTGCACGTCGTATTCGCCGTTCTCGGCGGCGGCGTAGAGCGGCTCGCCGAGCGAGGAGGAGACGCCGGGAATGAGAGTAGCAATGGCTTTTTCAAGCGCCGCGCGGTCGTTCGTAAAATTCACCACGACGTTGAGGCGCACGCTGAACGTGATCACCGCGACGAGGTCCGCCGGGCTGATTTGCTGCTTCACGAATTTCTCAGCTGCATCATGAGCGCGCAGAATATCGTCCGTCTGCATGGAGGTCAGATCGAAAAACATCACCATCATGCGCCGATCGCGTGTGGGATCGGCTGCTCCCTCCGGAACCGTCGTGGTGGGAGGCGCATCCACGGGGATGACGATCGGTTTCGTATCCACTTTGCCGGCCGTCTCCACCTTTTCGATGTCGGAGTAGAAGAACGTCGATATTTTTTGTGGCTTTCCATCATCCATCACCGTGAATTGGTCGGCGCGCAGCCCTTTGATGGCTTTGCCGGATTTGTCCATCACCTCGACGTCGATACGCACGATGTCCGTCGAGGTGTGGATCGGCCCGCTCGGAGCGCCCTTGCTTCCCTGCCCGGCCTGATTTTCCTGTGGGGGCTTGGATGAAATCGAAGCGGGCGGAGTCTTTGCCTGCTCCTGGGCTTGGCCGCCGGCTGCGCCCAGGCAGAGAACTGCCGCTAGAAGCGCGATTGAAGATTTATGGGCTGCGTTGTTCATTAGAAATTAAACCTTATCTGCCCATCCATCGTACGCATGGAGGCGGCGCTTGTCACCCGGCCGAAAAGAGTCGAGCCGAGCGTGGTGGCCAGGCCGTTATAGCTCGGCGTATTCGTGAGGTTTTGGACTTCGAAGCGAATGTCGATTCGATGCCGCTCTTGCGGTCCGAAACGGAAGCCTTTGGCAAGAGACGCGTTCCAGGTAAAAGAGCAGGGGCCTTCGATCGAGCCGCGCTGCTCATTGCCGTACACATTCGCCGCCGGAGTCTGAAATGCGTTGACGTTGAAAAACGAAAGGGGCGAACCGCCGCAGATGCCCTCATTCGGGTTCGCGATGCGGTCGGGACGCAGAGAAAATTGCGCGCCGGTTCCGTTATCGGAAGCTGTGCCGCCGAGCAAGGCGGTGAAAGGCGTTCCGGTGTGCCAGGTGACGATGTTCTGGAGCCGCCAGTTGCCCAGTGCGTGCAATGTCCAGCCATGCGTTCCGTAGCGGTGATGCTCGCCAAAGGGCAGCTCGTAAACGGAGAAGACGCGGAGCTGGTGGCGGATGTCGAAGGAGGAAAGGCCGCGCTCGGCGGCGAAATTGCCGTCCTGCTGAACCACAACGGGGGAGGTGCCGCCGATGGAGCTGGCGTTGTCGAGCGATTTCGCAAACGTATAGATCGTCTGCAAGGTGAAGCCATGAGTGAAGCGGTGGACCAATCTTACTTGCAGGGCGTTGTAGATGGAATTCGCTCCCGACTGGTCAAAATAAAAAACGGGAGCGCCGGGGATGGCGAGATCTTGCTGCGTCTCGGTGGGCGGCGTGTCGAGAGGAGCGCGGTTCGGCGCGCGGAGAAGGTCGAGGTCGGTGCCCTTGGTCCCGGTATAGGTGAGATCCAGAATCCAATTTTGCGAGAAGGAAGTCTCCGTGCCAAGCGTCCAAATTTGCGCGTAGCCGTCTCGATAGTGTGGGTCCACCCCGCCCGTGTTGAGGCATGGAGTGGCCAGTGTGCACGCAATCGTGGTGGGAGACTGCGGCGTCCCGGGAAATCCATTTTCGAGCGTAAGGACTTGAGCCGCGGACGTAATTACATTCCGGGATGTGGCGAAGGGCGGCTCGTAGGCCAGGTATTGCTGCGCGAGCGTGTTGTAGGCGGAGACGTTGTAGAAAATCGAATAGCCGCCGCGAACGACGGTCTTGGGCTTGATATCAAACGGCTGCCAGGCGAAGCCGATGCGCGGCGCCCAGTTTCCGTAATCTCCGTGGACGAGCGCGCGAGGGTAACTGCCATTGAAGAAATTTCCCGTTGCCCCGGGGGTAACGACATTTACAGCCGTGGCGGAGGCGTTCAAGTCGAGATTCGCAATCTGGTTGTTGAGTTCGATGGGCGGCGTCACGGCTTCGTAGCGCACACCGTAAAGAAAAGTAAAACGCTTGTTGACGCGCCAGTCGTCCTGCGCATAGGCGATGAAATCCCAGCTGCGAAGATAGAGATTCGGGCCGAACTGCACGCGCGTGCTGTAGGGCAACCCGAGAAGAAAATCAGCGAGGTCGTTGCCGGTGGTATTTCCCGTTGCCGGTTGCCCGTCCGCGCCCAGTTGGCTGGTCATGAGTCCGGTGAAAACGAAATTGCCGCGGGGCTGCGGACTGGATTGCGAGTTCAATTGAATGCGGCGGATTTCGCCGCCGAATTTCATCGTGTGTTTGTTGCGCGTGTAGGTGAGATTGTCGAGGAAGCGCCAGGTCTGATTGCGTACGAGCGAAGGAATGGGATCGTTGGGACCGGAAAAGCTGGTGAAACTGAGCGACGGGATTCCGAAATCGAGCGGGTTCGTGGATACCCCCGTGATGCCCGCGTTTCCGGCCACGTCGTTGACGAAGGAATTGTCGCTCGAGACGAGGACGCGGCTGCGGCTCCAATTTATGTGCGTATCTTGGACAAGTTTAGGCGACCAGGTTTGCATCAATCCGAGGTCCACGCTCTGGTTGAGGGTGGATTGATGCCCTGCAATGCCGGGAAAATTCCCGAGGGTTTCCTGGCGCTGCGAATTCAGGTTGTAGGCGCCGCTGACGCTGAATTTCGAGTTGATCGTGTGCAGGACGTGAAGGCTCAGCGTGTCGGTATTCAAGGGCGTGGTGCCCTGCAACAGGAAATTTTGGACCGTGCCGGGAAGATTGGGCATGGGAATCGTATTCAACAAGGCTTGAGCGGCGTTGTCGAAGGACGGAGTATTCGGCGCGGCTGGAGGGCTCGGCAAGAATTGCGGAATTTGGCAGGGACTTGCGGGATTCAGGAGCGTGCGCGGGCCTGAAAAATTTGAGAACGGATTGAAAAGCTGCGTTTGAGGGAGGTCGGTGCAGAAATTTCCCGTACGCTCGGCAGCGGTGGGGACGGTCGAAAATGTGTTCACGCCGGTCTGTGCGATTTCGTGCTGATAGTTGACGAAAAGGAATGTTTTGTCTTTGCCGTTATACACGTGCGGGATGCTGAAGGGGCCGCCGAAGCTGCCGCCGACGCGTTCATCGTAATGCGAAACCTTCGGGCGTTCCACGCCGGTGATGGAATAGGGGCGGGCATCGAGGGCGGAATTCTCGTAGCGGTCGAAAAAGGTGAACCGGACGCGATTGACCATCTGGCGCGCGAGCCTGCCTCCGCCGCCACCGCCGGGCCCTCCGCCACCACCGGGGCCGCCGCCGCCAAACAATCCGCCGCCACCTTGGCCGCCGCCGAACAAGCCGCCACCTCCGCCGCCGCGGCCGCCGCGCCCGCCGCCTTCGCCGGGTGCGCCGGGAACGAATCCGCCCTGGCCGCCCGGACCGCCGGGGCCAAGCGGGCCGCTTGCGAGAGATTGGCCGACGGTGCCTTGCATGAGGAAGGAGTCAGACGATGCGCCTGAGCCGGAGGAAATCGCGATGGTGGGAAGGCCGCCGCTATTCGCTGCATTTGGTTGCGCGATGGCTTCCTCGCCCTGCCCGGTGGATTCGCCCGAGAGGTCAGTCTGCTGAAAACCGCCCATGCCTTGCTGAATGGCGTTTGCGACGCCCGCAGGCAGTTGGCCTCGGCCGGCATTTTGTCCTCGGCCGCCTGGTGGATTGTTGCCGGTGCCTGCGGACTTCGCCGGGGCGTTGTTCGCGGCGCTCGTTGAGCCTGGCGCCGGCCCGGTTGCCGTCTCTGTTTTTGCGTTTGCAGCCGGCGATTTCTCAGAGGGCGCGGCCTGCGGGGGGGGGTTCAACTCGGCGAGAGTGGCCACGCGCAATTCGAGCGCGATGGTCGGGGCCGGTGGGCCGGCGATCTGCAATTCGATGGAGGAAGGAGCGAATCCGAGTTGGTTGGCTTCGACGCGATAGTGTCCCGTAGGCAATGCTGGGAATTCGAATTTGCCCGATTCGTCCGTCCAGCTCACCCAGATTTTTTTTGTATCAAGATTTGTGATTCGGACCGTGGCGCCGGGAACACCGCCTGCGGTGGTTCGCACGGTGCCGCTAATTATTTCTCCTGAGGGTTTCGGGGCGGAGGCGTCTTGGTTCGATTCCTGGCGCGCGCGCGCGACGCCGAGGATTGATAAGCGTCCTGCGAAGACGGTGGCGGCACCTAAATGCGCAGCGCATAGCAATAAAAACGAAAGTGCCAGCACGAAAATCCGGGAGGCGCGTTTTGAATGCGCAAGTGGCAACGCCGATTTTTCCCGAGCTGAAATCATCGCTCGACCGGTTGAACCTTTGACGCCGCGGGAGCAGCCGACGTTGCCACCGATTTTTTCGAGGCCCAAAAGGCCGATGGAGATGCGATGTGAACGGAAGTGGGAAAGGGACGGAAGCTGGCGGTCGCGGCCCGCTCCTGAAGGATCAGTTTCGGAGGCTGCCTCCTTCTTATGAATACGTGAAGCGGGCCGGACCACATTGGGTTGACCATCGCGAATTATTGCGACTGGCCTCACTCAGCGTTCGTGGGGTCATAGACTAGACGGAAAGTAACGGGCTGATTCAGCCGACCGCCTTCCATTCGAGTGGTCATGTAGAGCTGACTGCCGTCAGAGGACGATTCGAACGTTCGGCTTATTTTTCCTCCGTTCCGCCCCGGGGAGACGATTACGAGTGCATCCCCCTGCCACTCGGCAGAATCAGTCTTGGATGATTGCGAGTCGTTTGATTTGGAGCTTCCCTGATCGGGCAGCGGATATTGCGCCAGAAGGTGGCCGCTATCGGAAACTACTTTTACAGATTTTTCCGTTTGGCTGACGGTCAGGTACGACAGGTCGCTCAGCATGGCATTGCTGTCGTCTTGCCCATTACTGCCTTGCCCCCGGCCTCCACGACCTCCACCCATCGGCCCTCCTTGCCCACCGCCGGGGCCACCCGGGCCGCCGGATCCACCAGGCCCACCCCAGCCGCCGCGGTTGCGGGAATTGCTGCTGGCCTGCTGGAGCTTTTGCCGGGGATCATCACTGTCACTACGATTGAGCTTCCATTCGCCCGCCAATCTCGGTTTCCCGCCAATTCGTGGTGCCACTCTCCCTGGCGCGTTGGGGGGAGGCGCCTCTGGCGCGGCGCCGGGGGGAGGGGTGATGGGGCCGGGGGCCGCTTGCGCGTGCGCGCTGCCGGCCAGCGCACACATCAAGAGCGCCCCGAAAATAGGAGTGGACCATCGAGCCAAAATGAATTTTTGCAGCCTTGCTGTAATTCCCATGAACCCTACGAACCTCCTACGATATGAAAGCATACTTTAGGGCTCTCGCTCACCTCAGTTATTGCCTTCGCCGCGCCGCGAAGTTCCAGAAAATCAAGCGCGGGAAACGCAATGCCCCAGCCCTTCTTGAAGCCAGTGAGCCGGCGTCTGACAAATCAGAGCTGCCAAACATTGCATGCCGTTCTGTTGCGCGTGCGGACTCTAGTGCCCTGAAGGCTCCGCCGCGAGCTGGCCTGTTAAATGGATATCGATATCAACGGTATCGTCCACCTTGAGAAAGAAGTTGCTGGGATTCTTGAGGCCCCATTTCGCGTACGGAATTGAAAATTTCGTGCTGGCTTGGATTTGACTGCCGGCAGGCTCGACGGAAACTGTGACAGTCAGATCATGGTCCTGGCCATGAAGGTGAAAGACCCCAGAGACATCCATTTTGTAAGCGCTTTGTAGAGCAATCGTCCCTTTCACGAGAGTGGGCGTGAAAGTGATTTCTGGAAATTTGCGGCTCTCGAGGACCACGAGGTGCATTTTTTTGTCTCGGCCATCGTTTTCACTCGAGCCGCTTGTGGCTTCGACGACGATTTCGCCGCTGGCTTTGCCGGTCGCAGGATCGAAACGAATTTGGCCGCTCTTCAATTTGAAGGAGCCGTGAACGGTGTGCAGGGTTGAACCGACGATGAAATCCACTTTCGTTTGCGCTGGATCGAGCGTGACGACAATTTGCTGCGCGCGCAGGCCAGGGGCAAGGCAGGCGGTGAACGCGAGGGCAAAGAGAAAAGACCTGAGCCGTGCGGCTTGGATTCGGAATACCGGCGGGTTTTCTTTGCGGCTCACGCGCGCAAGACTCGCCAGCCGAGATCAAATAATTCGCGCGCGCGGATGGTGTCCGGCTTTCGTTCGCCTGTATGTACGCCGATCATTCCCGAAAATAGCGCGGGCCTGGCGGCGAAAAGGCGCAGAGCTTTTTTGCGCAGCCACGCGCTCCGGTCCAACAGGAGCAGCAGACGCGTCATTCGCGCGGGCATCTTCACAATACGTCGGTGCGCCGATTCGTAGCGGGCCAAATCATTGTGCGCAAGGGCTTCAGCCAAATGCCCGGCCTGCTGAAATGCGAGGCTCATTCCCTGCCCCGCAATTCCATCTACGGTACAGGAGGCATCGCCGACCAAAGCTACGCGGCCGCGAACCACCGCGTGCGCCTGTTCAAGCGCGGTGATCGCTCCGTGCTCCGGGGTTCCGCCGCGGGCCTCGCGAAGGCGTTTGGCTGCGCCGGGGAACTGCTCGAGGGCCTGGTCAATCCTGACGTTTGGATCGTTCGAGAACACACTGACGCAAATTTCCTCCGCGCTGGTGGGAGTGATCACCATCTGGCAGCGGTTGCCCCAGTGCACTTCCACGAGGTCGGTCCACGGCGAAAGAAAAAAATGGCGGCGGAAACCGAATCGCGAGCGGATGGCACGGCGCGACATTAGCCGGGCCCACTTCCGCACGGCTGAATTCTGGCCGTCCGCACCAACGAGCCATTTGCAGGGTACGAAGGTTCCGTCCACACGCGCGCCGCCAGGTTGAAATTCCGATACGCGCGCGCCCCACGAGAAAGATACGCCCAGTTCAACGGCGCGCTCGACCAGGAGCTCATGAAGCGCGGTCCGCCGCATGCCAAACGCAATTCCACTCGGAATCGCGGCGGTAGCAGTGGAATTGGCGTCGGCGAAGCGAAAGCCGGCCAGAGGAAATGCGCACTTCAAATTCAAGCGGATACCGAATCGCCGCAGGGCGGCAACTGCTTCCGGAAGAAGTCCCTCGCCGCAAGGCTTGTCGATCGGCGGCCGCCGCGCATCGGCGACCGTCACGCGCAATCCTTTCAGACTCGCTGCAATCGCGGTGGCGATTCCTGCCGGCCCTCCGCCCACCACCAAGACATCCGCGCCCATCGCTCCCCGCTTCCCGTCACCGTTACCATCGCAGCAGCACCAGTTCCGAACAGAAGCCCGGACCCATGGCCGCTAAAATACTCAATGAGCCGGGCGCGGGGCGCCGGTGCGAGTAAACGTCCTCGAGCACGAGCAGGACCGACGTCGAGGAGATGTTCCCGACCTTGCGCAAGCAGTTCCAAGACGGGGCCAGATCCTTTTCTGTTAGCCCCAATGCGATTCCGGTGGCCTCCAAAACTTTGGGGCCGCCGGTGTGCATCACCCAGGTCTTGATGTCGCTGCGCACCAAGCCCTGTTCGCCGAGGAACGCATCCACGTCGCCGCCAAGATGCTTCACGACGGTGTCCGGAACTTCCGGAGATAATACGATGCGGAAACCCTTCTCGGAGATATCCCAACCCATGACGCGCTCGGTATTGGGATAAAAGATGGATTTAGTGGCGAGAATTTCGGGACCATCCGAGTCACGGTCCTCGCCCACCACAATCGCCGCAGCGGCTCCATCGCCAAATAGGAGCGCCGAGATTAAATGGGCCATGGAAAGGTCTTCACGCTGCAAAGTGAGCGAGCATAGCTCGACCGACAAAAGAGCAGCAGCCTGATCGGGGTATCCACGGACGTAATCCGCCGCGCGGGAAATTCCTGCTGCCCCGGCGACACAGCCAAGACCGAAGATGGGTATGCGCTTGATATTGGGGGAGAGCCCCATGCGGTTCACCAAGCGGGCGTCAATCGAAGGCGCCGCAATTCCCGTGACGGACGTCACGAAGATGGCGCTCAGGTCGCGCGGTTCGAGGTCGGCCTTTTGAAGCGCACGACACAAAGCCTTTTCGCCGAGATCGAGCGCATGATGGATCCAAGCGGTGTTCGCCTGCCCCCACGTGTGCATGTTCTCATAGAATTCGATGGGCTCCACCGCATAGCGCCCATCGACCTGCATACTTTCGTCCAGCCGGTCGAGGATGTCGGCGTTTGGCAGACGCTTGCGCCATTCCTTCTTCAAAGCTTCGACGATTACCTCTTGCTTGAAATAGTGTTTCGGAAATGCGCTTGCGACACTCGCAATCCTCATCGCCTGGGCTCCTGGGTTTTTGGGGTAACCGCTGGTGGAGGATGTTACCGCGAGTCAGGCTCTTATCCCATGCGTTTTTCTGATTTTTCTCTTCCAGGCTCGCACCGGCGGGTCGGCACTTTCGCCTGCGTAGGTGGCCAGCCGGGGCTCAGACTGGCAATTGATGTTGATTCAGGGGTGTTCCGATGCGAGCCCAGAAAAATCCCCGGGCCTGTGGGGGACAGACCCGGGGCAGGGGGGCTGAGGGGGCTTGGGCCGGTAAACTTGTTTGGGCCGGTAAGCGGCTAGTAGTTCCAGCGCCGCAAAACCATTGTGGCCCGAAAAACGAGCTGAATTCCGAGGACCAGGATCGTGTCGCGCACGATGCGAATCCGGTTACTCAATGCCGATTCCTCCGTTGCATCGGGGATCGGCATTGTCGCGACGGACGCGTTGTTTCTCGATACCCAGCCGTTGCTGGCCAGCGCGCTCATGCTCGCCCCCTAGTGAATGACGTACACGGGATTGTCATGCTCGACCGCGAGAACCATGGATTTGAAAATGTCCACATCCCAGCTATCCGCGATGCGCAGCCGCAGAACTTCATTTGTTTCCGACAGCAGGCGTCCGCGCAGCGGCACACGCATGTTTCCGGCAATGACGCGAAGAACCACTGGTTGCCCCATCCAAACTGTGTAGTTCGCTTCCATGATGGCCCCCTCCCTCAGAGGTGATTGCTTCGTGCACCTACATCTTCGGGCGGGGGATGGAACTGGCCAATGGTACAGGGGGCTAGTTTTTCTGGTAGGAAGGTACTAGGCGACGTTTAAGTCATGCAATTTGAGCAAGATAACGAATTCGGGGCGCCTGCCACGTAGGGTGGATTCGCAGACAGCAAGAACATTTCGGAATAAGCTACAGGAGGAAGCGAATCCTTACGTCCGCAATGAACCTGAAGGAACTAGTTCAGGAGTCCGATTCTGCTATGCTGCTTGGGCGGCCTGAGAGTTGTCTCCTGGCTTGGCGAGGCGAGGCATTTTTGCCAAGGCCGCGCGCCAGACGGTCTAAACCGGCTGTCGATTGCGGCGCGCATTTATGTGAAATTCAGAACATGATCGAATTCCTAAAGCATCTGATTGCGCAGCTCTACGACCCCAAAGGGTTGCAAGCCTTAATCGAGTGGGGTGGAACGGGGCTTGTGTGCGCGATCGTTTTTGTGGAGACGGGGATGTTCGTAGGTTTTTTTCTGCCGGGTGACTCGCTGCTGGTGACTGCTGGCGTTTTCGCTGCGGCGGGAGATTTGAAAATAGGGCTGCTGCTCTCCTTGGTCACTCTTTGTGCGATCGCAGGGGACCAGTTAGGTTATTTCATCGGCAGGAAGGCGGGCCAGAATCTCTACCGGCGCGAGGATTCGCGATTTTTCAAGAAACGCCACCTCGAGAGCGCACACGAATTCTATGAGCGCTACGGCGGCAAGACAATTATTTTGGCGCGATTCGTACCCATCATTCGCACATTCTGCCCTCCGGTGGCCGGGGCCGCGAGGATGAGCTACGGCCGCTATCTGCTCTACGACATTGTAGGCGGATTTGCTTGGGTCTGGGGTATGACGCTGCTCGGGTATTCACTCGGGCGCACAGTGCCGAATATTGACAAGCGCATACACTACGTAATCGCGATTGTAATCGTGCTGTCGCTTATGCCTGCCGCCTACCACGCCTGGAAAGCGCGCGCCTATAAGCGCACACCCCCCGTCAAAGACGTTGAACCCGAGCGTGATTGAGTTCGACCAGCCTAAATGCAAGAACGGGGAGCCTGGCAGCTCCCCATTCTTGCTCTTTCCATTTGCCCCGGTAGCGCCGAAAAGCGCTGCCGGCAGCGCGCACCGCATGAGCGGTGTGTAAATGGTGTCAAAATTCTAGGCCCGGTGGAGTCATGCCTCCCTCCGTGCACTAGCAACTACAATTCGGCTTTTACGCCTGTGCGGAATCGAATGCAAGAGATTATTTTCAGCGATGTGGGAATCGGCGAGTTGCAAATTCCAAGTCGCGCGACACAGGATCACTTGAGGAAGAGTCCTTCGCGAAGCTGGTCACGCCCGACGAATGTCTTCGACGAACGGAACTTGCCGAACAGGTCCAATATCTCCCGGTTCTGGAAAACGCGGGAATGGACAGCCAGCGTGGGGGCAGGAAGCAATTCGATGGTTTGCGGGTCCACGATGCGATAGCGGTGAAAGCGTTCGGGCGGACGACTGTGAAAGAGCGCCAGGATGGAGCCGCCCGGATGGAGCAGCGAGTAGAGGCGCTCCATCATGCGCGAGGTCAACTCCGCGTCGAAATAGTCGAAGAGATCCCACGCGAGGACGCCATGAAAGCTTTCCTCGGGATATTGCATGGCACTTTCGAGAAACTTTTCGGCCAGAATGGCCTGGGAAATTTTCCGATTGTCTTCACCGACGGGCGCGATTCGGAGCCGCTCTTCCTCGGCGGTGAGGAATTCCTTCCAGGAACGCAGAAAATCCTCTGTCGAAACCCGGTAGCCCTTCTCGATGAAGAAAGTGAGTGTGGCCTGAGACACCTGGCCGAGGTCCAGGATGCGTCCGCCGCGCACATCGCTGATCAGCCACAAAAATTCTTTCAGCCCGTTTGACGCGCGGAATGCCGAACCGGGTGCTGCGGAGGTCGCCGGACCAGGCTTCGCCGCGGGCCCCGCGGGAGCGGCCGCCATGCCACCGGCCAAACGAGGTTTTGCTGCCCAGTTCATTCTTTGGTCTACTCTTTTGCGACCGGCGCTGGCGTTGCAGGCACCACTTCCGAACTTTTCCCCTGGCCGGCAGCCGCGACACGGCGCGCATCGCCTGGCTTCGTCATTTCCACCTTGCCCCGCAAGCGTGCGCCATCCTCAATCGCCACGCGCGGCGTGAGCATGCTTCCCTGCACGTGACTCCCGGGACCCAGACGGATGCTCTCGCTGGCCTTGAGATTTCCCTGAACCCTGCCTTCGACCACAATTTCACGCGCGTCGATATCCGCCTGTACCCGTCCGTGAGGCCCCACGGTGACTTTGGACTGTCCGAGGCGGATACTTCCTTGCGCTTCGCCGTCGATATACAAATCCGTATTGCCGGAAAATTCGCCGTGAATGCGCAGTCCAGCCGCGATGGTCGATGGACTTCCAGTGGCAACCGTCGATGCGGCGGGCGGCGAAAATACCGGCGCGGAAGGCGCTGCTGGCGCGGTTGACGCGACCGGTGGATTTAGTTTGGGCGTCATCGGACCTCGGGCAGGCGTATTTGAAGATTGCGGAGACACATTCCCCTCTGCAGGCTTATTCCACATCGAAATCCTCCCCCGGCAACATGCCGGGACCCCTGCGCCGGGCGGCAGGTTTCCAGTTACGGTAGAAAAACTATAGTACAGTCAAACTCGCCTGTAAACCCGCAGGATGCAAGCAGTTGACAACTTGACAAGGGATGGAGCGGAGGCCTCGGTGAGGCAAGCAGCCTTACCTCAAGAGACTTTCTCGTCACTCTTCCGCATCTCCCAGAGCGCCACAAGGAAGGCGAATGTTTCGCGAAAAAATATCTTCACGCCGGAGCGCGTCCGCCACCAACTATCCGGGTCATACGCAGGGTCGTGCGCCGCGATTACGCGGAGTTCAGATCCCGGGGGTAGGGTCCGCTGAAAGGTGTAGCGCGCGCGGCGCGTGTGATAATTCGAAGTCACGATCAAAACTCTTTTCCACGAGTGGGAAGAAAGAGCGGCGCTGATCTCGATGGCCTCCTCGCGTGTGTCACGCGCGCGATGCGGCAGTTGGCTGATTGCGTTCACCGGAACTCCGCGCGCGGTGAGGTCGTGCTGCTCCAACTCCGCGGCGCTTGCGTAGGGGCGGAAGTACTGCCCGCTCGCGATAATGTGCGGCGCCCAGCCGGCTTTGAAGAGTTCGGCGGCACGCGCGGCGCGATCGCCATCGAAGTCGTCGTTACCGAGAATCACGATCGCGTCGGAAGCTTCCGGGGATTCCTCGATCACCCAAAAACCGCCAGCGAGCCGAAGAATCGGGTAGCGGACCAGATAGAGAATAAAGAGGAGCGCCAGAAAAAATATCAGGAACAACATTCGGAATATAATCCCGCCACGTTCCGGACTGCCTGGGAGAAAGCTTCGATCGCCTCCCAATTTCATTTACCGGGATCGATCTGGCGCAAGCGCTCCGCCGCTTCTTCCGGAAGGGTTCCATTGAAATAAATTTCCTTAATGCTGTAGGACTTGCTGCGAACCTCGACGATGGGGAGAATTTCGATGTGCCAGTGATAGTCGCCCGCGATTGTGCGCCAGTATTCACTCAACTCCCCCTTTGTTTGCAGCGTGTTGGGGGCGGTATGGACCACCAAGTGGTATGCGCTGGAAACGGGCAGGAGGCGGCGCAGGGTGCGGCCGAGCAGGCTGGCCAGATGACGGCGGTTCTCGCCCGGAGAGAGAGCTTCGAACTGATGATTGTGCGTCCGGGGAAGGAGCCACATCTCGAAAGGGACACGGGAGGCGTAGGGGCAGAAGGCATAATAATCGCCGACGTTATCAACGATTCGTTTTTTCTGGCGGATCTCCTGGCGGAGAATGTCGCAGAAAACGCAGCGCTCCCGATCGCGGTACCATTCTCGCGCGGAACGCAGCTCGTAAAGAATGCGCCGGGGCACGAAAGTTGTGGCCGTCACCTGGGCATGCGCGTGCGGCCATTCCTCTCCCGAATGCGGCCCCTGATTCTTGAATACGGTGACATACTTGAAGCGTGGATCGCGCTTCAAGTCCGAAATCCGGTGAGCGTAGGCATCCAGAACGCGCTCGATTTCCTCATCGGACATCTCAGCGAGCGTCTTCGAATGGACAGGCGATTCGACGATGATTTCATGCGCGCCGATGGACATCATGCGGTCGTAGATTCCCTCCGCGCTTCGTCCCGGATCGCCCTCAATGCGGTATAGCGGACGGAAATGCGGATAGACGCGCACCTGCCAGGGCCCATGCGAAGGCAGATCGAGGAGCACACACGTCTCGATCCGATTTTCCGGGCAAAGCGGGCAAGGGTCTGCCCTCACTTTTTCGCGCTCCGGATGTCCTGCAACTACCCAGCTTCGAGTGATAGGGTCTTTACGAAGTTCCATCATTCCCGTCCAATATATGCCGGTAAAATTTCAAGGCGATCATCTTATACCGCGGACTCTGGAAGGGCAAAACACAAGTAAGGACAGTTGCAAGCAGGACAAGTGCGCGCGGCAGTCCCGCTAGCGAGTGTAATGGGTAGGAGTGGGTCCGACCTCGAGACGGTGGCGGTCCCAGATCGCTCCTTCGCGGCTGTAGTTGGCCAACTCGAAATCCTGGGTCAGCTCCAGGCAGTCGGTCGGGCAGGCGTCTTCGCACAGTCCGCAGAACATGCAGCGCGAGGTGTCGTAGGTAAAGTTGGTCAGCACCTTCCGGCGCGTGGCATCGTCGCGCAGCCATCCCACGACGATTAGATTCTCCGGACACGCCAAGGCGCACAAATTGCACGCGATACACAGAGATTCGCCTGTTTCAGGATTGATGTTGAGCCGAGGGGCGCCGCGATAGCGTTCGGCCACCATGGGGCGTTCCTGGGGGTACTGCTCGGTGTAGATATTCTTGGGGGCCTGGTAGCTGAACGTGAGCCACATGCCCTTCAGAAGATCCACGAGAAAAACGCGCTTCAATAATTCGTTCATCGAAGGTCAGTTTGACTTCCCTCCGGCAGGTTGTCAAGGGACCGCCACAGGCTCATGTTATTCTGAGGCCAGATGCCAGATATTACGAATCCTGATGCCGTCTTCATGCAAGCCGCTCTTGCGGAGGCGCGCGAGGCTGCCCGGCGCGGAGAAGTCCCCGTGGGGGCCGTCGTGGTTCACGAAGGGCGCATCGTCGCGCGTGCCGGCAATCGAACCATCACAGATTGCGACCCTACCGCCCATGCGGAAATCGTCGCGCTGCGCGCCGCAGCGCGTGAAATCAAGAATTACCGCCTGCTGGAGGCCGCTTTCTACGTGACCATCGAGCCGTGCTCCATGTGCGCCGGAGCCATGATTCAGGCGCGCATTGCTCGGCTCGTTTATGGAGCGGACGATGCCAAGGGCGGCGCGGTGCGATCTTGCTTTTCCATCCTCGATCATCCGCAACTGAATCATCGCGTGGATGTGACTTCCGGCGTCCTTGCCGAAGAGGCCGCGGGATTGTTGAGGGAATTTTTTGCCGCGAAGCGCTAGTACGAAGCTTCGCCAGGATCAGCGATCCAGAATTCGCTCGGTCCCAAGAAATGCCAAAGCGGGATTTTAATTCCGGTGCCCAAGCCGGCGGGCCTTAGACGTGTTGCCGCACCTTTTCAAGCAGGTCATTCGCCGAGGGCAAATCGGCCGGGTTCGCTCCCCGATGAAGCCACAGAATCTTGCCGCCGCGCGCCACGATCGCTGCTCCCGGAAGGAGCAAAATGTCGCACGTGGCCTTCAGCGAGCGCGTGATGCTGATCGAGAAACCGGCGTCTCGATTCTCTTTCCTGCGCTGACGCAATTCATCAGAGGGGAACAGCAACTCCTTCCATTTTGCGCGGTCGAGGCCAATCTTCGCATAGCTCTCCTTTTGGGGGTCGGGGATACAGCTTGGCGTCAAACCGAAGGGGCCGCACAGCTCCTCTGCATCTGTTGCCGTGCCCTGCACGATGCATGCGAGGCTCACGTGCAGTTTTTCAAATTCGGGCAGCTTCTCGCGCAACTGCGCGAGTGATTCCACGCAGAACGGTCAACCGAGGTGGCGGAGCCATACGATTAGCGCTGGGCCATCGGCCCACCATGACGAAAGATGTCTCGACTCGCCCGCGCTGTTTTTGAAGGCAAGATCCGGGGCGGGGTCGCCCAGGACCGGTTGCGTGATCCTTGTTGCGTTCATTGTCTCTCCGCGACTCTGTGCTCGGGCGCGGCCCCATTCTGCACTGCTTTATTGCGCGCGTCCAGACGCGGCATTCTTCAATCCCTCGAATGCGCGGGCTCATCAGAGCGGCCGGGAAACAAGGGTAGTGTCCTAAATTAGCCGAGAAACGATTCTAGGTGGCTTTCAGCTATGGGGCGGTCGGCGACCGGAAAAAGGGGAAAAGTTGGCGATTGAAATTTTGTAAGTGGCTCATTTTATGTGACATGGCTCGATTTCTATTCGGCGGAATTGGCGATTGCCGGGACACTCGCGAGATGGCCTATCGAACCCGCTTTGAGCGGATCCAGGGCACTACCGAAGCAAGAGTACACTGGCCTCGCGCTCTCGATTTGATTACACTCGCCAATTGCCGCCTGCGAATTCTTGAGAGCGCCGGATGCCGGTCGCCGAAGAGCGGTTCCCAGCGCACGAGATTTGCCCTAAGGAGATTTGCAATGCATCGCGCATTCAAGATTGATTCGAAATCTTTCTGGGCTGGCGGTCTCCTCGCCGGGTTATTCCTTTTAGCCGCCGTTTCCCTGCCCGCTCAAACACCCCAGCCAGACGGCCGACAGAAACTAATCGCGCAATTCAGTGATTCCCTGGATGAACTGACAGCGCGCGTCTCTCCGGCAATCGTGCAGGTGGTTGTGTCGGGTTATGGGCCGCTCGAGGACAAGGACAAGACCGATGCGAGCTTGATTGGCAGGCAGCGCAGCCTAGGCTCGGGCGCGATCGTGGATTCGGACGGATACATCATCACCAACGCCCACGTGGTAAAGGGCGCCCAGCGTGTCCGTGTGCTGCTCACGCCGCCGACCTCGGGCGACTCACAGGTCCGCTCCAGTCTCGGAATCGGAGAGCACATTCCTCCCATTCCAGCAAAGATCATCGGGGTCGCGCCGACGATTGACCTGGCGCTGCTGAAGATCGATGCGAAAGGTCTCCCCACGATTCCATTTGCCGATTACTCGAAATTGAAAAAAGGACAGCTTGTGCTGGCGTTCGGAAATCCCGAAGGGCTGGAAAACACGGTGACCATGGGGATTGTCAGCGCCGTGGCGCGCCAACCCGACCCCAATTCCGCCAGCGTTTACATTCAGACGGACGCGCCGATCAATCCCGGAAATAGCGGCGGGCCGCTGGTGGATACGGATGGGCAATTGGTGGGAATCAATACGTTCATCCTTACCGAGTCTGGCGGCAGCCAAGGATTGGGATTTGCGATCCCCAGCAGCGTGGTGCAATTCGCGTATATGCAGCTGCGCCGGTTCGGCCGCGTTCATCGCAGCATCATCGGCGTGCAGTTGCAGGACATCACGGCGGACCTTGCAGCCGGGCTTGGCCTCAAGAGACAGGAAGGTGTGGTCGTTTCCGACGTGCTTCCAGGCGGCCCGGCCGAAAAAGCGGGAGTAAAAATCCAGGACATATTATTGAGCCTCGACGGGCGGCGAATCGGGCGCGTGCCGATCGCGGAGATGATGATTTCGATAAAGCCCGCCGGGGAGAGTGTGACGGCGGAAATTCTTCGCGGGACAGAAAAATTCACGCTGGATATTCCTGTCATGGAGCAAAAGAACCAGGCGGATGAACTGGCAAATCTGGTGGACCCCGGCAAATCGCTGATCACGAAGCTGGGCGTCTTCGGCGTGGAGGTTGATAGCAAAGTGGCGGATCAATTGGGGGATTTGCGGATTCCATCGGGGGTGGTGATTGCGGCTTTGTCGGCGGACCTTTCTGGAGCGGACGCGGACCTCCAACCGAAAGATGTGATCCACGCAGTCAATGGGAAGCGCGTCGAGACGCTCGAGGGATTGCGAGCGGCGCTCGGCGCCATTCCAGCCGGTTCGTCCGCAGTGCTGCAAGTGGAGCGCGAAGGCAGCCTCATGTACGTCGCTTTCGAGATGGATTGAGCGGAATGATGGGTGGTGCCACCTGCAAGACGATTCACGGACGAAGGAAGCCTTCGACGGAATATGGCGGAGAGGGTGGGATTGGAGTCCAGCTAACCCAAGAAATTTCCGTCGATATTGGTAAATCTTAACCGTCTTTGTTGTCAACTAAGAAAGTGGTCCCGGAACGCGGAATTGAGGGTTTCCAATCAAATATGGGAAATCTGCTACTTGGAATTTTCCTCGATGTCTTAGGAAGTCTTAGGATGCTTCTCTGGAAACTCAGCTGGCACTCTGCTAAATTCGGGCTCCCGCGTCCTGTTCGACCGTCGGATCGGGAGTAATGGAGCGGAAGCGTTTCATCCCAGACCTGGCGGGCATCCGCGTCCTGGTGGTTGATGACAATGAGCAAGCCCCGGAGATCCTGTGCGATGCGCTTCGCGGATTTGCGCTGCAGACAGAATCGGCTTCGTCCGCCGAGGAGGCAATCCAAAAAGTAGCCGCTGCCGATTCGCAGAGTCCATATCGACTGGTCTTGATGGACTGGCACATGACGGGGATGGACGGACTGGAGGCGAGCCGCCTCATCATGCGCGGTGGACTTGTGAAGCATGTGCCCAAGATCCTCGTGGTGACGGCTTTTGGGCGGGAGGACAGCTTGCGGTTTCCACCCTCGATTGCGGCTGAGATTTGCGAACCTGCATCAGCCTGTTTCGCCGCAAATTGCACGAGTAAGTCGCGGTAGAGACGTTTGTTCCGGGCAACGCGCTTCAGGCCTGCTGCATTGTCAGCCTACGCAGTTCGACGCTGCCCATACCACTGTCATTTTTGACAATTACTTCCGCCGCCTCACTGCAAGAATATCTGCACTGCAGTTTTGTCAATTGTGATTACTCTTTCGCGACGAGCCGACCGGCGAAGGGCATCCGGCTTGGATTCAAATAAGGCTTACGAGGCCGCTCTTGGGATGGTCAAGACTTTGAGAGAGGCTAATCAGTTATGATTCTAAAGGCAGGAAGAGCCTGGATTATTTGCCAGTTGGTGTTAGTTATAACCCTCCAAGTCAACGCTCAGCAGAAGAAACCTAACATTCTTGTCATCATGACCGATGATGTCGGGGTCTGGAATATCAGCGCCTACCATCGCGGCATGATGGGGGGCCGAACGCCCAACATCGACCGCATTGCCAATGAAGGGGCGCTCTTCACCGATTACTACGCCCAGCAGAGCTGCACGGCAGGACGCGCCGCGTTTATTACGGGGCAGCATCCCTTCCGGACCGGTCTTTTGGCCGTGGGTCTGCCGGGTGCGCCGCTCGGATTGCAGAAAGAAGACCCTACCATCGCCGAATTGCTTAAGCCGCAGGGATACGCCACCGCTCAAGTTGGCAAGAACCACCTTGGCGACCGAAATGAGTTCTTGCCCACGGTCCACGGCTTCGATGAATTTTATGGAAACCTCTATCATCTCAACACCGAAGAAGAGCCGGAAGACCCGGACTACCCGAAGAACCCCACCTTTCACGAGAAGTTCGGTCCCCGCGGTGTTCTCCGGTGCGTTGCTTTGTCTTCTGACAACCCCGCACCCGCCGACCCGCGTTTTGGCGCCTGGGGCAAGCAGAAGTGCGAAGACACCGGTCCGCTCACTCGCAAGCGCATGGAAACGGTCGAAGAAGACCTGCTCCAGGTCTCGCTCGATTTCATGGACAAAGCCGTAAAAAGCGGAAAGCCTTTTTTCCTTTGGCACAACACAACGCGCATGCACGTCTGGACCCGGCTCAGCCCGCAGTGGGAAAACAAGAGCGGTTACGGGCTATACGCAGACGGGATGATGGAGCTCGATTGGGTCGTCGGCCAACTTTTGAAGAAGTTAGATGACCTGGGCATCGCTGACAATACAATTGTTGTGCTGACCTCGGACAATGGGGCCGAAAAGTTCTCTTGGCCGGACGGCGGTACCGAGCCCTTCCGGGGAGAAAAGGGCACCACCTGGGAGGGGGGATTCCGTGTGCCGTGCGTGGCTCGCTGGCCCGGGGTTATCAAGCCAAACACCATCATCAACGACATCGCTTCGCACGAGGATTGGATGCCTACTTTCCTTACCGCCGCCGGTGTCCCGGACGTGAAGGACCAGCTCCTCAAGGGATATAAGGCAGGTGACGAGACGTTTAAAGTCCATCTCGATGCTTATGATATGAGCGACCTTCTCTCCGGCAAAGGACCCAGTCAGCGGAAAGAGATTTTCTACTTTGACGATTCGGGTAGCCTCAATGCCTTTCGATACGGCGATTGGAAAATCACATTTGCAACAAAGGACTCCTGGTGGGCCGACGTTGCAAAGCCGCGTACCGTGCCGCTAGTTGTCAACCTTCGGCAGGACCCATTCGAAGTTACGCCAGATTCTCAGATGTACACCCGTTGGTATGGCGATAAGCTATGGGTCATGGTTCCAGCCCAGGCCATCGTGGGACAGTTCCTCATAACGTTCAAGGAATTCCCACAGCGTCAAAAGTCTGCGTCGTTCAATGTCCAACAAGTCCTAGACCAGATGAGGGGGCAAACTGACTGATCCGTTTTGCATTCTGAGCATCTATGGTGGGCCACGCCAAAAGTGGGCCAGCTTCCATCTGTACCAAGGAATCGGGAAGCTGACGGGTGGGGCGGCAGGTAGCGACAACGGAGCAACGAGCTTCCGCTTGGACCAAGCGATGCAAATAGTGTCCAACCCGCAAAATGGAAACGACTGACATGAAGGATTCTGGTTCCCATCGTACCTTTATAACTGGGGTGCTCATGACGGTCGTCTTGACAGTGGCGGCTTTCAGAATCGGCGCGCAGGACAAGCCCAAACGGGAAACAATTCAAGCGCAAGCCATGGGCCAGAACAGAGCGGCGGGGAAAACCTTTAATGTGACGGTCTCAATCGATTCGTACTCTACGCCAGACGATCAAATGTCATTGTATATTGCCCTCACTCAAGGCGGCCAGGCTGCTGTCTCACAGGCCTTGTCCAAGATGAAATCCAAGGGCCGAGTGGCAATCACTGGCACTCTGGGTTACAGCATTGCGTATGTCCGGACATTTCCCACCTCGGACGGCCGGAGAATTCGATTGATCACGGATCGTCCGATTCAGTTAGCGGAGGCCCGTGAAGGCGGACGCTCGAATGACTACGACCTGTCCGCGGTGGAACTGAATCTCAACAACGACAAGTCGAAGAGTTCAGGAAGCTTGACCATCGGACTGCGAGTGAAGTTAGATAAGGACAATCAGTTAGTGTTTGAAAGTTATGGTTCAGGGCCATGGCAGCTTGTGAATATCATGGAACGGTAATGCATAGGTTTTTTTGACAGAATGTGGAACTCCAACGGTTGCTGCTGGATTTCTGGCCTTTAAAGGTAGGGGCGAGCCGGTCGTCAAATGATTTGTCCATAGAGGAGGATACAAGATGAAGAAACGAATCGTAGTTTGGCTGTCGCTTCTCCTATTTGTCGCTTTTTGCACGGCGGCTCTGGCAAAAGGGAGGGCCCATCCACAAAAGACAAAAGCTCAAGCCACACAGGCGCCGGCGACCGACGCACAAAAGAAGAATATGCAAGAGTACATCGAACTCATGCGCAGCAATGTGCGTGACCAGAAGGCGGAGATCATGGGCTCCGTCATGCAGTTGAATATCGATGACGCGGCGAAATTCTGGCCGATTTACAGCCAGTACGACGCCGAATTGACGAAACTGAACGATTTGAGAGTCGAAAACATTAAAGATTATGCGCAGAGTTACACGCAAATGACCGACGAAAAAGCGGACGCGCTGATTCAAAGAGCCATGGACTATCAAAAGCAGCGCTCCGAGCTTCTTGCAAAGTACTATGGGCTCATGAAGCAATCGCTGGGAGCTGTAACTGCGGCGCGATTTGTTCAGGTCGAACACCAATTGCTCTTAATCATTGATCTTCAGATCGCTTCTTCTCTGCCGATTGTTGGGGAATGATCATGAACGCGACCAAGGAGAGAAAAGATATGCGAAAAGCAATTTTGTGTGCCGCAGCCGTACTGTTGGGACTCGCAGCGATTCAGGGGGACACCTTCGGCAAGGCCTCGTCGGGTGGTCTAAGAACCGCGCCCGCCACGAGCGCTTCTCCCGCGGCGCAGAGCGCGAAGAAAATCACCGTGCCCGCGGGAACCCGTCTCTTGATCCGCATGATTGACTCCATCGATTCGAGCAAACAGAAAGCGGGGTATCGTTTTACCGCGAGTCTGGAAACAAACCTCCAGGTCGACAATGTCGTTGTGGCCCCCAGGGGCACGAAGGTATATGGCCACCTCGCTTCGGCCTCCTCCGCCGGAAGGATGTCTGGCAGTTCCCAACTGACGCTGGAACTAACCGATATCTTGATCAATGGCACAGCGTACCCGCTTCTAACCAGCACGTATGAGGTCAAGGGGAGCGGTGAAGGTTCGAAGACGGCGAAAAAAGTTGTCGGCGGCGCGGGTCTGGGTGCGCTGATTGGCGGAATTGCGGGAGGGGGAAAGGGTGCCGCGATCGGGGCGGGTGCTGGTGCCGCAGCTGGAACAGCAGCATCCGCTGCCAAAAAGGGACAGCAGCTATCGATCCCGAGCGAAACGCTACTCGAATTTCGTCTCCAGCAACCAGCACCTCTGCCGGTCGCCGCTTGAATCGAGTCACCCGGGCACACGGGCAAGGGTAATCACATGGGAGTCGAGAAGCCGACTCCACAAAAATCTGGTGCTGGCCAAAGGTCGAAGACATTGACGGAGTGTCTTTTCTGGGTTTTCCTTGTCTGCGTAGGGTGTTTCTTTGCCGGAATCCCGTGTTTTGGGCAGGGAAATCAACGGGAGGAGAAGCCAGCAGCCTCCGCGGCTTCCCAGGACAATTCGTCGAGTACGGCAGGGCAGAACCCTGAGTCAACTGCACCTGCCAAGCCAGAGGCGCCGCCGAAGAAGAAGAAGAAGCTCGGCGGCCCCGGAACCTTCGTTGTTGCGCCTCTTCCAATATCGAGCCCCGCTATCGGTTCGGGAATCGTGCCTGTACTTGGCTACATCTTTCCCATCAGCACGAAGGACAAGGTTTCTCCCCCTTCCACTATAGGGGCGGCCGGGCTATTTACGAACAACGGCAGCCGGGGGTTCGGTGTAGGAGGACAGCTCTTCTTTAAGGAGAACACATATGAGGTCACGTCTGGCTTCGTCCATGGCAACGTAAATTACGACATATACGGGAACGGGATTGCAGCGGGCCTTAAGCTCCCTCTTAATCAAACCGGTGAAGCGTTCCTAGGGGAGTTCCTGCGCCGCATAGGGTGGAAATTTTTTGCGGGGCCTCGATTTATTACAGGGCGTTCGTTTGTTACGGTCAGACCAAATCGTGTCAGCAACTTTCCGATCCCCCCGGAAGTCGGGCTCCACTCGAATCTCACGGCCCTCGGCGCACGGCTGACCCGGGATACCCGGCCCAACCATTTTTACCCGATCGGCGGGACCTTTTTCACTTTCACATCTGATTTCTTTTCCCAATCATTGGACAGCAAATACTCCTTCCAATCGTACAGAACTCAGTTCGATAAGTATTGGAGCTTGGGCAAAAATCAGGTCCTTGCTTACGACGGTTATTTCTGCGCGACAGGCGGGAAGCCTCCGTTCTATGGGAACTGCATCTATGGGACCAGTAACGAATTGCGGGGATACACTGCCGGGCGTTATTTCACTCGTTACATGCTCGCGACACAGTTGGAGTATCGCCTAGTCTTGCCGAAGAGGTTTGGCCTGGTCGGATTCGGCGGTGTCGGCGGAGTGATCCCGGGAGGAAGTCAATTGCTACAGAGGGTGCAGAGTAGCCACTTCCTGCCGGCCGGAGGCGGCGGACTGAGGTTCGAATTGAGCAAGAAGTATCATGTGAATCTTCGCGCCGACATCGCCCGGGGCAGAGACGGTCACACCTTCGGTATGGGCGTTGGCGAAGCTTTCTGAAGGGCCACCTCGCTCCCTTGGATCCAGCCGATATGCAATCGCGCGCCGCAACGAGTCATGAACATCTAAAAGGACCAGCCGATCCCCGAACTAATCCCGAGCTCATTCCTCTTTGCTGTCATGGGCGGCCTGCTATCGAAGTTATCCCAGAGCGTGAAGGCGAGGTAGAAGTTGTTTCGTAGTTTGATCGTGAGTACATTGTTGGTCGTTAGCCGAACGCGGCCGGTGTCCGTCAGTCCCGGGAATACCCGCACCTGAGAATCGAACTCTCCGAAGTTGAAGCGAATGTAATTGTATTCCAATCCGACGACGGCCTCTATGTTGTGGTCCGATGGTTGACCGGCAGCGGTGTCGAAGGACTCATGGGTGTACACAACGCCTCCCAGCCAAGCGAGGTTGCTGTTCGTTGTACGTATGAAGTAGCGCCCATAACCGCCGCCAAGGGTCGTGCGCAGGTTTAAATCTTGTTCGCTGCTGTGAAGGAAATCGGAGAGGGCCGAGACGAAGGAATTTCTGTTCAGAAACCTGGTGAACGTCGCCTGCAAGTCTTCCCGATTCGTGTTGGACGCACCTGAGCGGCCGCTAAACGTTGAATCGAGCGAGACCGCGGCTTTCCATCCCGGGGTCTGGTACGCTGCGTTTGTATCCGCGTTCAAAGTCGACTGACTGTTCCCACTTGTAAAGCTGTACCCGAAATCAATGGCCCCCTGCAAATCCTGCCAGAACGTCGGCTTTTTTGTATCCATGCTTACGATGGTCGCCGAAGGGACTTGCACTTCCTCGGTTGCTTCGCGAATCAAGAAGTCTTCGTTATTCGCTTTTTCACCAGATTGTTTTTCAATCTTCCCTTCCAGCCTTTGACCGCTGTTCAACAGAATTCGATAGGTAGCAGTGCTCTGCACCGATTCAACTTGATCCCAATCCAGACCGATATTTCCGGACACATAGTCCGTTTCCATGTACAACAAACCGCCTTGCAGGCGCTTGACTTGCCCAGTGATATGATCTCCGTTCTTCATGATGACCACGTCTTTTCGTTTCGCCTGGGCCGCAGAACAGAAACACGCCAGCAAAGGCAGTAGGAGAAAAATGCGGCTCGGGCGGGTGATGAGGACAATTCCGATGGTCATATCTTGACTCCTACGATGAAACGAGATCGCCATTGAATCCGAGCATGCGATCGATCCTCAGCGGGCCTGTCGGCGCTATGAGTAACTCTTAGGAGTCTCCCAAGCGGACTGATTTTCAGCACACGGGTGCTTACCAAATTCCCGCCAGGCCGCAACGAAGAGTTGCAATTGGCATGCGAACCCAATTGAACAACGAATGCGCGCTTCCAGCATGCTGATTGTTCGACCTTGTCGTGTCTTAATTCGTCCCAACTCCGCAGGCTGCAGAAGGCCGTTAATCACGTGGTTTAGACGCGCCCAATAGCCGCCAGAAGCCTCTATCTACTTGTGGGGGCGCGATCCTTCGGTCCAGCCAT
>Ga0187816_10000069_pt1 | contig 25069 bp, 23 predicted proteins | sample NC_wetland_sal_i_16_FD_132960 | JGI IMG/M metagenome (GOLD analysis project Ga0187816, IMG submission 132960) | Wetland sediment microbial communities from Neuse River Estuary, North Carolina, USA - SO4_1 | ecosystem: Environmental > Aquatic > Freshwater > Wetlands > Sediment | place: USA... | reverse complement strand
TTAGGTGTGCTATTCATTAATTTATATTGCTCAATAGTATATATAATTGATCGAGTTTGAAAGGGCGCGCAAGTCTTATCCACTTCCGTCCAATTTTGGTTCCTGGTTGCCGACATTTGATCGCTGATTCGCCGGCTCACACACGTGATGGAGAATATGAAGAACACGCAAAAAAGCTACCCACTCTCTTACCAACAAGAATGCCCACCCGAAATTGTCTGAGCTTGGCAGGACCCGGTTCCTGGTCGCTGATCGCCGGTCGCTGGTCGCCCGCCCCTGATCACTGATATCTGATATCCATCTTCATCTACTGCTGCGTCGCCAGCGGTTTCGCTCCCCGCACCCAGCGGCCAGGTTCCTATTTCGATAAGCGCAACACAACCAAAGCCCATCGGCGGTTCCGGCCGACGTAGACTAAAAGCAACATCTGCTCGCGGCTGCGGAGGACTTCTCATGGTCGCTGGAATTATCTATCTGCTTTACTCCTCAAGCTCCAACGGCTTCTGGTTCACTCTCGTGTGCCTGGCGGGCCTAGTGATTGGTCCGCTTCTTTTCTTCAGCGGCTTCCGTATGTTGCGCTATAAGCGCATGATCCTAGACACTCCGCTGTCGAAGATTCACAGCGCCTCCATTGGTTTGGTCGAAATTATGGGAAATCCCACGGGACCAAAAACTCTCGCTTCCCCCGTTACCGGCGCTCCCTGTTTCTACTATCGCGTTCAGGCTTGGCAGTGGCAGGAATCGGGCAAGAATCATGAGTGGAAGCAGGTTCTTGACGAGAGTTCCTACCTGCCGTTCTTTCTCGAAGACAGCACTGGCCGCGTCCTGATTGATGCTCAGGGTGCGCAGATGGACGTTCACAAGAGTTTCTCCGATGAAATCGGCGCATCCTTCTTCAACAGCCGCGACTTGCTGCCCCCCGTCGTTCGGGATTTCCTGGTCAAACGCGGTATCGTCCCCTACGAAAAAATCAAACTCGAGGAGCGCATTCTCCAACCCGGATTCCCCCTCTTCGTTTTTGGAACGCTCGGCGAGAATCCCATTCCGGGTTTGTGGGAGCCGCGGCCCCATCTTGCAGGAGGTGGCGCCTCCTCATTCAGCTTCCATTCCACCGGCGGTCTTGGACTCGGAGTGACATTTACAAGCACAAGAATAGGCGGCGGGCCGGCACCTCTCAACAGCGCACTGTTGAACGCTTTGACGCACGTGCCCGGCGCGCAAGTCGAGCGCTTTGAGATGCGATTGCCCACCGGCGGTGGGCAATCCACGATTCCCGATGGCGCCGTCGCCGTCATGAATCGCACGGGCGTCAGTCTCCCAGCAGGCGTTTTGACAGATTCCGCCACTGCGGTGGCCGTCACCACTAATAACGCGCTGGCGAATCCCCACGATCCGTCTTTTGACCTGCATCCCAGCGCGGCCATCAGCAAAGGAGAACGCGGCGAGCCGTTCACGATCTCCTGGCACAGTCAGAGGGAAGTGGTCCAATCCTTGGCCTGGAAGTCCACTCTCTACATCTGGGGCGGTCCCGTTCTCGGCATCGCGTGTTTCTATTTTCTGCTGTTCTATTGGAGATTCATTTCCTGGTGAAGCAAAGGAGCGGGTATGAGTGTGATTCCTTCTCTCATCGCCACGTTTGTCGTCGTGGGGGTGCTAATTTATCTCGCAACCATCTACAACGGGCTCGTTGCCCTGCGCAACGATATTGACAAGGCTTGGTCCAACATCGATGTTCTCCTGAAACAGCGGCATGACGAAGTCCCGCGTTTGGTCGATGTCTGCAAGGGCTACATGCAATACGAACGCGAGACCTTGCAATCCCTCACCGATGCAAGGGCAAAATATGCCACGGCCACGACCGTGGACCAGAAAGCACTGGCGAGCGGCGACCTCAGCGTTTCGGTCCAGAAATTGTTTGCTGTAGCGGAGAACTACCCAGATTTGAAGGCCAACATTTCTTTTTTGGAACTCCAGAAGCGTATCTCCGAACTCGAGAGTCAGATTGCCGACCGCCGCGAGTTCTACAACGACGCTATCAATTTATTCAACACCCGCATTCAGGAGATGCCAGATACATTGCTGGCTGGCGTCATGGGCCTGAAGCCGCGCACCATGTTTCAGACGAGCTCGGCGGAAAAGGCCCCCGTGAATATGGGTTTGACACCTAGTCGAACCTGAGGGCAAAGCTGCACGAATTGCAGGAAAAAGGCGCACACTCTTCTTTCAAAAGAACGCAAATAGATTCGTCATTCCGAACTGAGTCCGCGGAGTGAGGAACTCTTCTCCATCGCGCGCCTTTTGTGCGGTGAATCCCTCTTTAACTTCAAATTTCAGCTTGAATCCTTAGAGGCTTGCGCTCACTGCTCGGTGGCCGGCGGTATCGGTTCCCGTGGTGGGGCCGCAGGTGGAGCCGGCGGCTTTGGCGGCACAACCATTGCCGTGCGACGCAACTCAATATTTCCGTAGCTGGTTTTCAGCGTAATCTTTGGGCCTTTTCCCGATCCATACTTTCCTGCCAAATGGGAATCTCCGGCTTCAGATTTCGTCACCCCCAGCCCAGGAAATTCCGATTCAATGTCGCAATTCCGGCAGTCCGCCACAATCTCAAAGCTCGAACTCCCCGGAATGGTCAGCGAAATTCCTGCCGATGAGTTTGTAATCTGCACGTCATCTTTCGGCACCAAAGAAAAACGCACCGTCGTCTGCGCGTTTCGATTGTCGATAACCACCTTGCCGCCCGGATTCTCCAAGCTAATTTCGGTGTCGCGCGTCCGCAGATTCACGTTCCCTGGCGCATCAATCAGGTCCAGATTCCCGGACCCTGCCTCTAGGTGCCCCGCCAGCGCGGACACCGTCAGATCCGTCCTCGCCGAAACCATTCGCACGCCCTTCAACACCTTGTCCGCGCGCACCGGCCCGTAGAAATCTCCGTCCACGGTCAGGCTGCCCATGGCATCGTTTACTTCGATCTCTCCACCTTTTCCGGAAATCTTCACGTCGCCCTTCGTGCCCGAAACCTTCACGTCCCCTTTTTTCATCTCCACGGAAACATCGCCCATCGTTCCCCGCACTTCCACATCCCCGTTTTGATCTGCCACGCTGACATCTGCCAACAAATCGGAGATCATCACGTCGCCTTTATCCGTTTTGACTACCAGCGGCGATTTCTTCGGCACCGCGACTTCCATGTCCACGCTGATTCGCGCATCGGATTGGTCGTACCCGCTCGGGTGCACTTCGTAGCTGTCCCCATTCTGGCTGATTTCCACGGTAACCGGCTTGGCGATCCGCCCGGCTTCGGTCTCGCTCCACGCCCGCACGTTCTTTTTCGCGGACACCTGAATCTGCGCATCGTCGGAAGCGCGCACCGTTATGTCGCCGCGATTGGTTCTCACCAAAACATGCGCGTTAGCCGGAATTGCCTTTGGCGCCACATCCAGGTCAAAGCCGTAACTGTCGCCAGGGATTTCAATAGCCTCTCCAAACTTCTCCTTGGTATAGTCCACGGCCACAACAGTCCCAAGCAGCGCCAGCATTCCTATCACCAGCACCACTTCGCCGCCGGTAATCCCCCCTCCTCCGCCTCCAAACCGCCGCCCCGCGGTCCGCTCATACAACTTCACCATCCCCCAAAAAACAATCAGCAGCGGCCACCAGCGCGTAAAGAACTGTCCCAGATCCAGATGTCCGTTGAAGTGCAGGAGCAGGATTACTCCCACAGTGATCAAAACCAATCCGGAAAATAAACCGCTGCTGCGCGCTGGGGCGGGAGGCATAGTCAGTTATTGCCCCTGGGACCCAGATGGAGGCTGGGGAATATTGGCTGGAGGCACTGCCGGAGGTACCGCTGGTGGGGGCGGCATTGCTGAACTCTGCCCTTCGACATGACCTTCCCGGGGCGCCACGGAAGACGCCAGCAGCAGTACACCGATCACCACCAACAGCACCGGCCAGGTGTTGCTGAAGTCAAAGTGCCCTCCATGGAGCTGATGCAGCAGGAAAAGAACGCCGAGCGTAATCAAGATCGCTGGTCCTATCAGCCCGCGAATCGTGCAGCTCTGGCAGCGACAACGCGTATGTACGCTCATGAGTTCCCTCCCTTCAACTCTGTTTATCTATGCGATTCCGCAGCAGCCACACTCCAATCCCGATCAGCACCAGCGGGAAGAAAATGTCGCGCATCCGGAAGATATCGAAGAACCCTAAATTCCTCAGCAGGAAGAGGCCACCCAGCGCGATCAGCAGAACTGGCCCAATGGCGCGCTGCTTGCTCCAGTTTTCCAGCGGGTCATGGTATGTCTCCCCGGTCTGGCGAGCCTTCAGCGACCGCACGGCGTCAATCGCCATGTACAGGGGAAAGAACACGCACGCGCAGATCAGAACCGCCTCCGCGCCTCCACCAAGATCGAGATTGAGACCCAAGATGATGCCCGTGAAGATGATGATGTGCATCAAGGCTTTGTTGTATTCCCCGTTGTAGATGGCCCCCAGTCCCGGAATCAGTCCCAGGAAAAATGCGAGCACAGGACTTCCTGTCCCGGGCGCAGGCACTCCGGCCACCGGTAGCGGAGCCGGAGGCAACGCCGCCGCACCAACTCCCTCGACCACGCCCGCAGGCTGCGGCGCAGGCAGTCCAACAACCTTCGCCAGACAGTCCTCGCAATACAGCACGTCTCGCACTGGCCGGGTACACGCCGGGCACATGGCTTTCCCGCAATTCCGGCAATAGCCGGTTGCCTCCACCTCCGGATGCACCGCACATTTCATCGATAGCTCCTCTCCAGCACTACCGGATATTCGGCCGCCATCATTTCCATCTGATGGGCAAGCTCATTGGCGCGATTCTGTTGCTTGGGCTGTGTGCGCGTGTGGTCATCGCTCTTGCCCGGCTTGTCGGGCGAGGACTTCGGCGTATTCTCTTCCGGTGCAACTTGCAGTTCGTTCTCCTGCCGCAGCCGCGATTGGATCTCATACACCACGCGCAACTGGCTGACGTACCTCTCGCCGCTCGCATACGCAAGAACCGCCCGCCGCTCCACGTTCCGCACCACCGTTGCCGGATGCAGGTCCGCGAGTTTCGGTTTCCGCAGCGAAATTCCTGACGCGCCCACCAGCATTACGAACGTCGCCATCACGCTCGCCGCCCCGTAAGCGAACTTCGGCGTCGCCAACCCCAGTATGAATTTCCGGAATGCCTGCCAGCCTGTTACGGTTTCGCGCGGGCCCAGGGTTTGGTCCAGAATCGAGTAGACCAGCCGTGGCGGCACTTCCACTTCTTCCATCGATCGCAGTTCGCTCACCAGGTTTCTCACGCTTGCAACCAGCGGCGCACACTCTGGGCAGGTGTCCGCATGCGCCTCGAACGCCGCGCGTTCGGGCCCCTGCAACAATCCCTCGATGTAGTCACTCAAACGCGCTTCAGTTTGCTCGCATGTCCAGGTCATGGCTCGACCCCCACGGGCAGCGCAATCTCTGCCCCTAGAATTATCAACTCCAGCATATTTCTGCCCGTCCTCATGACGGTCTCACCCCCATTTGCTGCAAAATCTTTGCCAATTCGATGCGGCCCCGGTTGATCCTGGACTTCACTGTGCCCTCCGGCACCGCCAGCACCTGTTGGATCTCCGCGTACTCCAATTGCTGCAGGTCCCTCAGAATCACCGCCTCTCGCAACTCCGGCGAAAGCCTCGTCAGCGCCGACTGAATCTGTCCGCTCAACTCCCCCAACAGCGCTTGCTGGTCCGGCCGCCGTGCCGAAGACTCCTTGTTCTCCACCACGGGCATCGCGTCGTCCAGCGAATCTGTCAGCCGGTCCCGCTTCGTCCTCCGGTAGTGGTCAATCAGCAAATTCCTTGTCACACTCGTCATCCAAGTCGTGAATCCGCCGTGTGCCGAGCGGTAGCTTCCCAATGTCCGGTACACCCGCAAAAACACCTCCTGGGAAATATCTTCGGCCTCGGTTCGGTTGCCCACGAATCGATAGCACACATTAAAAATCCGGCGCGTGTGGCGGCGCACAAGTTCCTCCCAGGCCGAGCCATCGCCCTGGAGGCAACGCTGGACCAGTTGGGCATCCTGCTCCAAGCTTCCTCAGCCCCATTCTCCAGTAACCTGCTCAGGCATAACCCGTTAGAGGGGTTACTCGGCCTGTCATCTTATGGAACGCAAATTGCACCGATAATGTTCCCCCGCCACAGGCAGTTTCCACCGACCACCTTGGCCGCATCTTACTCGCCTCCGACTACCTGCACAAGGTCTTGCAATTGAATTGCTTACCTGTGCTTGACGGGCCGCCTCATCCCCATTAGGCTGCCTTCATATGTCTTTGAAGTCGAGGAAGTGGTGGCTGGTCGGTCTCGGCGTGCTTGTTATCGCCTTCCTGCTCTACCGCTCCCGTGACTTGCTCCACCTCAGCCAATTCAGTGGCGCCAAGCTCTGGGACGCCATCCGCGGCGCGAACTACTTCTATCTCCTCCTCGCCGTTATCACCATCTACGCTTGTTACGCCGTACGCGCTCTCCGCTGGCAGAAATTCCAGGCTCACGTCGGCCAAGCCCGTTTCTGGAACATCTATTCCATGAACCTCGCCGGGTTCAGTGCCCTCTTTCTGCTCGGTCGCGCCGCCGAACCCGTTCGCCCTCTCCTCATTTCTCGCAAGGACAAAATCCCCCTCGCCGATACCTTCGGCATCTACGCACTCGAGCGCATTCTCGATGCCGCTTGCACTGCTGGCCTCGCTGCCGTTGGGCTCCTGGTCTTCGAATCCTCCGGCCACGTCGCCGCAGGAGGGGCTGGCTCTGCCTTTGAGAAGGGTGCTCGCACGGCTGGCACTTTCTTCTCTCTCGGCGCCATCGTCGCCATTTCGGCCCTCGTTTACCTCCGCCTCCATGGGTCGGCTGTTCTCGAACGTCGCATGGAGAGTTGGCTGGCCGTCCACGGCTGGCGCGCGAGCGTAGCGCGCATTCTCCTCGGCTTCGCCCGCGGTGTGCAGACCGTCCGCACCTGGGGCGATCTCTTTGCCGCTGTCTTCCTCTCGCTTATCCATTGGTTTCTCGTTGTCGTCTGCTATTTCCTCGTCATCAAGAGCTTCGGCGGGCAGCTCGCCACGCTCACTTTTTCAGACGCTATGCTTGTCTTGGTCTTCACCATGGTAGGCTCCGCCGTGCAATTGCCTGGCGTCGGTGGTGGCGCGCAGGCGCTCTCCATCGTTGCCTTCACCCGTTTGTATGGAGTAGAACAGGAAGCAGCCGTGGCTGCCGCGATGGTACTCTGGCTGATCACTTTTGCCGCGTGCACTCTCGCGGGCGTGCCCCTGCTTCTCAAAGAGGGCTTGTCTCTCGGCGAACTTCGCCGCCTGCGCGAGCAAGAAGCCGAAGAAATCGACGCCGAAATGGCCGAGCGCTCTTCGACGCCCTTGTAGTTGCCAGGCTGTTGATTTTGTGGTGGCCGATCTTCAGATCGACCAGAGCAGTACAGCGATTCCTAGCTGTGCTCTTAGGTTGCTGTAGATTTTTGTAGCAGCCGCTCGCCGTCTTTTGGTGCGCGGGCACCTTTCTCTTGATTTTGTAGTGGCCGGCCTTCGGGCCGGTTCGTGGGTTTCACTGTTCCGAGGCGAGGAGAATCCATCGAGTGAAGTGTCCTTTCTGCGCCCATCTGGATGACAAGGTAATCGACTCCCGCGAAGGCCGCACCGGCGACACCATCCGCCGCCGCCGTGAATGCCTGAAATGCTCCCGCCGCTTCACCACCTACGAGCGCATCGACGAGATTCCCTACATGGTCATCAAGAAGGACGGCCGCCGCGAGCGCTTCGAGCGCCAGAAAATTCTCCAGGGCCTGCTGAAAGCCTGCGAGAAACGCCCTGTGCCCACTCCCAAACTCGAAGGGATTGTCGATGAGATTGAAGGCGTGGTCCATGAAGCCACCGAAAGGGAACTGACCACCACCGAAATCGGCGAGATGATCATGCACCGCCTCAAGAAGCTTGACAAAGTTGCCTACGTCCGCTTCGCCAGCGTCTACATGGATTTCAAGGATGTCCAGGAATTCATGTCTGAACTAAAAAACCTCCTCAAAGACCGCGCTGTCAAAAAATAATCCTCGTCCTTTCACCAGCGTTATACTACCGGCGCCATGCCCGCCATCATCTCCATGCTGCGCGGCGTCAACGTCGGCGGCCACAACAAAATCAAAATGGACGCCCTTCGCGCCCTCTACGAATCCCTGAAACTCAAATCCCCGCAAACCTACCTCCAGAGCGGCAATGTCGTCTTTCTCTCCGAGGAAAAAAATCTTGCCGCCCTCTCCCAAAGTATCCAGGACGCCATCGAGCGCAACTTTGGGTTCCGCCCTGACGTCGTCCTCCGCACTTCCTCCGAATTACGCCATGTCATTGCCAGAAACCCCTTCGCCAGTCGCCACGGCATCGAGCCCAGCAAACTCCTGGTCACCTTCCTTGCTTGCGACCCCGGTCAGCCAGCCCGCGATAGCCTCATGAAAATCGATACCCGCGGCGAAGAGCTCCACGCCCGCGGCAGCGAACTCTACATCTATTTCCCCCATGGTATCGGCAAGACCAAACTCCCCTGGCCGCTCATCGATAAAACCCTCAATACCTCCGGCACTGGCCGCAACTGGAACAGCGTCACCAAAATGCTCGAAATCGCTGAACACCTCGAAGGCAATCTCTGATCGACCGGTTCCTTTCGACGAATTAGCTTGGATAGTTTTAGTACCCCAAATCTCCTCAACGGATGGATTTCTTGCCCTCTCTCTGGCCACAGCCCTTCCATAACATTTCTTTCTTCAATAAGTTAGGAGCGTTCCGATTGGCAAGAGCCATGCCTTCCTTGCCTCTGGAGGATTCTATGTCTTGGGCCAAACATCGCTATACCTTGATCGGCGGAGGCTTGCTCTTATTCGCTGGTCTGATCACCGCAACCGCCGAACTCTCGGATCGCTCGGATTCGGTCACTGTTCCCGACGAGACCCCGATCCATGTGACTTTGGATCAGGGACTCGCCAGCGACCAAAGCAGACCCGGCGATCACTTCGAAGCGACCATCTCTCAACCTGTCGTGATTGATGATAAAACCGTGATCCCTGAGGGAGCACACGTGGAAGGCTTGGTCGTGGATGCGCATCCTTCCGGCCGCTTGATGGGTCGCGCTCGCCTGCAACTCGCCCTCGAATCCATCGACGTTGATGGCAAGTCCTACGAGCTCCACACGAATACCTCTCAGCGTTCGGGCGGCAACCACAAGAAACGTAATTGGGCTTGGATCGGCGGCGGCGGTGGGGGCGGACTTTTGATTGGTGCACTCGCCGGCGGTGGCAAGGGCGCTCTCATCGGCGGACCCGTCGGCGCCGGAGCTGGTGTGGCTGTAGCCTATCTCACCGGCAAAAAGGACATCCACTTGGGTGCGGAAACCCCGCTAACATTTCATCTCGCTCAACCAGTAACAATCGACCTTAAGAGCTAAGGGATCGTCCAGACCACCGGCTAATGCACGAGTAAGGGCGGCGGAATGTGCGCTCACCGACAACGCCGCCGCTATTTGGTCGCGAAATGAACTGCCCCGCGAATTTCCGTCATTTCATTCGAATAGGCCCGCTGCAAGCTTCTGATTCGCAACGGCGTTCCCACTCTGGAATAGGATCACCCTTATTCGAATATTAGTTGGTTATATTGAATAACTAATAATGTCGGCGCGCCGACATTTTAGATCGGCGAACTCTGTGGCAGGCGCCACGCCACAACTCCCGCCGCCACGCCCAGCGAAGTCTCCGCCAATAACTTTCTCTGCGTTTTCCTCATCGTTTTCCCCCGCCGCATTCTACCCGACTCTTTTTCTCCTTTTCTAAAATTCACTCAGTTCTGATCGGAGGAGTACAAAACACCAGCGATGGGACAGACTTCCCGTTTGCCGCGCAGAGATAGACAACCAAAACCCGCAATCACGAATCTTCCATGATAGACGGGGTGGTCATGCAAAGACATCAAGCAATCATCTGCGCTGCTGTCCTGCTATGCCCATCACTTTGTGCGGCCCAGGTTCTTGCCCAGGCGGGACAGGCCGCCTGCGGAGAAAACGCCCAGTCTGCGCAGAGCAACGTGACTCCAGCGCCGACGCGACATAGTTGCTTTGACCAGCCGGATGGTACGCGCAATGCGCTCCACAGACTGCCTGCAAGTGCTCATTTCTGGCTGAGCGAGGATGTTGTTTACGTCATCACCTCAGAAGAGCGTTGTGCTTTTCTGCATGTGAATACCGACGAAGAGCGGGACCAGTTCATTGAACAGTTTTGGTATCGCCGTGCCTCCGATCCCAATTCGCCGGACAATGATTTCAAGATAGAACACTACCGCCGTATCGCCTTCGTGAATGAAAAGTATGGCAGCCAACTTCCCGGCTGGAAAACCGATCGGGGACGAATCTACATAATTTTTGGGCCATCCGATTCCGTGGAGCCCCACGAAGCTGGAGAAAAAACCGACAAACCTCCTGATCGAGGGCCGGAGGCGCAACCCTTTCCAATGGAAAAATGGCACTACCGATACATCGAAGGAATTGGAGAAAACGTGGTTCTCGACTTTGAGTATAGCGCCCTCTGTAAGGACTACCGCCTGGTGCTTCCAGAGTCAGATCCAGATCGACTCCTTCGGGCCGACGTGAGTCATCCCTTTGGGAATCTCGGGCATTCCAATCCAACGCGATCCACTGAAAAGTTTGAGATCTATGTCGGCCCGATGCAGGCTCCAAGGTTGAGGTTCAAAGATTTGGAAGCGATCGTGACTTCCCAGATCGTGCGTGAGCAAGTGCACTTCCACCATCGATTTGAATTCCTCGGAGCTACTAACGCGACAACGTTGGCCCGGCTCGGCATCGAACTACCGTCGCAAGCTCATCCTCCTGACGGCCAAATGGTCGCGTATGAGCTGTTTGTCCGCGTTAGCAAGCCATCAGGTTGGGTTGTCGACACCTCCGAACTCACTGCGGGGGAGGACGCCCACGTGGACGTGCCTTTGGCGCCCGGAACCTATCGGCTCGCGATCGTAGCTAAGAATGTGGCCACGGGCGAGGTCGGAGTAGTCCGTACGAGTTTCGATGTGCCCACCTATGAGGCACTAGAAAAAACTGGCAGCCCAGCTGCGCTTTCTCCCTTCGTCAATCCCGGGTCTTGATATCAGGGGTGGGGTATTGCCCGCCTTCTCTGCGAACTCGTGTTACAGTTTTTTCGGAGTGTCCATCTTGTCTTGTCTGGAGAATGCATGCGCAGAGTCTTGATTGCTATCGCGATTATGATTTTCAGTACGGCGGCGCTCGCCGAGAAAACCCACGCGCCTAAATTTGACGCGGAGAAGATCCGGGCGCACGTGAAATGTCTGGCCAGCGATGAACTGGAGGGCCGCGGCACTGGCCAGAAGGGCGGCGATCTTGCGGCCGACTACATTGCCGCGCAATTCAAGAGTTATGGCCTGAAGCCGGCCGGGGAAAACGGCACGTATTTCCAGCAAGTGCCGATGGTGGGCGTGAAGACTCTTCCCAGCACCACGTTTGCACTGGCGCCAGCGAACGGCGCCCCCATCGAGTTGAAGGCGCTCGAGGATTACGTCACTACCAACGAGCGTCAGACCGAGTCCGTCGAGATCGATGCTCCCATTGTTTTTGTGGGCTATGGCATCTCCGCGCCGGAATATCAGTGGGATGATTACAAGGGCTACGACCTGAAAGGAAAAGTCGCGCTCCTGTTCGTGAACGAGCCCATCTCCGACGATCCCAAATTCTTCAAGGGCAAAGCGCTCACCTACTATGGCCGGTGGACCTACAAGTTTGAAGAAACGGCGCGACGCGGTGCCATCGCCACGCTCATTATTCACCGCGCGGACCTTGCCAGCTATCCTTGGACGGTTGTGCGCAACTCCTGGGGCGGCGAAAAATCGTTCTTGAAACTGGATGGCACACCGAAGCTGGAAGCCGCTTCCTGGATTCAGCAAGACGTGGCGCGCAAACTCGTTGCCCTGGGTGGGCTCGATCTCGACAAATTATTTCAGCAGGCGCAGTCCCGCGACTTCAGACCCATTCCGCTGCTCGTCAATCTGAAAGCGCACATTGTGAGTTCCGTGCGGCCGTTCAACTCGCGGAATGTGCTGGCCATGGTGCCCGGCTCCGATGGCGCGAAGAAAGGCGAAGCAGTTCTGTACACCGCACACTACGATCATTTCGGTATTGATAAAACCAAGCCTGCAGGCGCGAACATCTATCACGGTGCCGCGGACAACGCCACCGGCTGCGGGATACTGCTCGAACTGGGCCGGGTCTGGGCCGCAACCAAGCCTCGGCCGGCGCGTTCCATCCTTTTCGCTGCTGTCACTGCCGAAGAGCAGGGTCTGCTCGGCTCCGAATACCTCGGCAAACACACCGCGCTTCTTCCCGCACAGCCGATTCTCGACCTGAACTATGACGATCTACCGCCCATCGGCATTCCCGAGGAAGTAGAAGTCAGCGGCGCCGAACGCACCACCTTCTATCCAACCGTGGAAGAAACTGCGAAGGAATTCAAGCTAACGATTCGTCCAGATTCTCGCCCCGAAGCGGGCCACTATTACCGCTCGGACCACTTCAGTCTTGGCCGCGTGGGCATCCCAGCTTTTTCGATCAGCGAAGGAATGAAGTACAAAGGCCACGATACAGCCTGGGGCGAAGCGCAAGCCAAAGATTTCGTCGACCACCGCTACCACCAGCCCACCGATGAATACAAGCCCGAAATGGATTTTCACGGCGACGCGGTGATGGCGCATTTTGGCTATGCCCTTGGCATGAAGGCCGCGGAGGCAAAGACCATCCCGGCGTGGCTCCCCGGCGACGAATTCGAGAAAGCTCAAAAGCAATTGAGAGCTCAAGCGAAATGAGGAAAGAGGTTGCTTCCTGACATCTGATATCCGATTGCTGATATCTAATTTCTAGCGCGGCCAGACGCCAGCCGTGAACGATTTAATCGTGGTGAAGCCGAGGCGCTCGTATAGATGGACCGCGGTTTTATTTTCGGCGGTAACCGTGAGCGTTAATTCCTTGAAGTGCAGGCTGCGCAGAGCGTCCGCCGCCGTTTGCATCAAGGAGCGGCCCAGCCCATGGCCCTGAAAGCCCGGCTGGACGCAGATTTGCGTGGTGTGACCGACGCCGGCGGCAACTTCGCTGGTGAGCACGGCGGCGGCCAGCTCGTCGCCACCTGGATGGCGGAGTACAAACGACGCGTTGGGCAGAAACTGACCGCAGCCCGGCAACAAAATGATGTTCTTCAGGAACTTCAGCGCGCCATTGCGAGTGCGGTACTGATCGTTGATGTCACCATCGATGTGATTGGCATAGGCCAGATAGATCAACTTGGCACACGGCTCAAAGTAGCGGTCGTTCCAGCGATCCAGCCGCAACCCGGAGTTGATGCTCGGGGCGTGATCCTTCTGCTTGGCCAGGTCCAGCAGCATGAACTGCCGCGTATGCAGGCGGAATCCCTGAGCGCGCAGCGCGTCGTCAACGGGCCCGCCGAAGGGCATTAATTGCGCCTCGATCCGTTGCATTTGAGGCAAGGCTCGCATGCTGAAGAGCATCTCCTCCAGCAGCCGCTGCCCAATCGGTCCCTGGTTCTGACGGGGAGAAACGTACATGCCGCCGATCAAGCCCTTGTGATCTTCCAGGACGTAAAAGGAATAGCCGATCGCGAGGCCATTTTCGAGCGCCACGCATCCGGACAAAGCGTGCGCCTCCAGAAAACGCTTGATGAGCTCCAGAGCGCTCCGGTAATCCCAATGCAACTCTTCCCGCCAATGGCTGGCTTCTTCCAGCAGGAGCGGTTCCAGCTGGCGCACAGTTGCCTGGCGAAGGTCGATGATATTCATGGAGCTGGCCTTACCCATATCCCCTGACGCAAGTGACATCATAGCCGATTCGAGCAACCCGCTGCCAAATCCTGCTATGGGGCCGATACAAATCGGGCACATCGCCTGGAGAACCTATCGTTGATGGGAAAGGCACATGCTAGGCTAAAAATGAGTTCGGGTAGAGATAGCAGCGCGGACTGTGTGTGAAATTTCCGGCTCAGAAGCCGGTTTCAGAGCCCAAGGCCCATGTCGATTCTGGACGAGTTGCGATATCCAAGACGTTGGTACACAAAACTGTCGGCCGTCATCCTGACGCTGATCTTCTTCGTGGCGCTGGCCACGGCGGCCATTGCGGGCGTGCTCACCTATTGGATCGTCAAGCCACAGCGCACCAGCTCCGAAATCAATATGGCCAGCTTTCCCGGCCGCCCCGACGAGGTGGACTTCACTGTGACCGGGATGAAGCCAGGGGATCGCAAAGGCTGGTTCTTCCCTGGGCTGCGGGGCGCTCCCACGATCATCTTGTGCCACGGCTATCAATCGAGCCGGGGCGAGCTGCTGACGCTGGTGTCCGCGCTGCAGGATCACCAATATAACGTGTTTGTGTTTGATTTTGCGGCGCACGGCGCGAATGACGGCCTGACTACGTTTGGTTATCGCGAAGCGGATGAGGTGCGCGCGGCGATCAATACCATCGCTCAGCGTAATGACGTCGATGCCACCCGCTTCGGGCTGTGGGGCTATAACCTTGGCGCCTATGCCGCCTTGCGCGAGGCAGAAAAGGATAACCGTGTGCGCGCGCTGGTGCTGGATTCGGTGTACGACTATCCGAAGCAGATGGTGAAGATTGGTGTGGAAAAGACCGGAGTCGGCGGTTTTCCGTTCATGGTCAGGTCAGCGCAGATGACGTTTGAGTGGTTGAACTACGGATATAAGGGCGATCCGCCGCTCTCTGCAAGACTCAACACACTGGTAGGCGTGCCCGTCCTGTTCATTCAAGCAACGGATGATCCGGAATTGGGCGCGATCACGCGAAACATGTTCCTGAAGGCATCGGAGCCGCGGGAACAAGCGATCATCGCGCACGGAAATTTTGTGAATCTGCCGGACGAAGAAAAACGGGCATATGAAAACCGTGTTGTAACGTTTTTCTTAGCGCGGCTGCCGGTCACTGCGTCTCTCACCGCCGCCGCTCCCCCCAGGGGCACTAAGCCCACCCACTGAGGCGGAATTTCTGCAAGGAATCACTGCGGGATAAACCGCAAACTTGACGCATTCGAGCCCAAGCACGCCTGCCGCCTTTACGTTGTCCTTCGCCACAAAAACCCAGACGGATTGTGGATCTTGAGGTTGCCATTCAGGCAGATCTCTTCGGAAATAGAAATTCAGTTGATAGACAAAAGGGCGATTTAAGTGCCAAATGGTTGCCTTTTCCGACGAGAAGTCCGGCCAGACATTCCGCACAGCTTGCGTTGCATCGCGAGCCGAAATTCCTGGATCCAAGTTGGGAAGGAACCGGTCGATTTCCACGACGAGGAATACCGTGACGCACACTAGCGCGATCAAAGCCAGCCTTGCTCTGCGGAGGAGGGCGAGAACTGCCACAGCGATTCCTCCGGCAACCGCTAGTAGCCAGATTCGCGTGATGCCGCAGACCGGGCCCGCACAGAGTAGGATAGGAATTTTTCCTGACTGTCTTTGCAGGCCAAGTCCAAAAAGCAGCAGAGCGGCACCGGTAAATAGCAGGGGCCAGCGCGGTGAGGATTCCCTCTGCAGAGACTGTTTCGTCACAGCAGAAGCGATCAACATCCCTAAGGGAGGAAGAGATGGAAGGGCGTAGCCCGGCAGTTTTGATTTTGAGATGGAGAAGAAGAGCAAGGGAAATGCGGCCCACAGAACAAAGAAGAGAAACAACGCCCACTCTGGATGGCTCTTACGGTCGGTGGTGAAAGCGCGCTGAGAGGATGGCACCAAAAAGATGGACCATGGAAAAAGAGCAACCAAAATGACAGGGATGTAGAACCAGAAGGGTTGGATGTGCTGGAATTCGGGCGTGAAGTAGCGCTTGAAGTTGTGCTCGATGATGAAGATGCGGAAGAAATCAGGATTGCGGCGGGCGCAGAGGATGTACCAGGGGAGCGCGGTGAGGCAAAAACTGGCGATGGCTACGGGATGAAGACAGCGGAAGGCGTCGCGCCAACGGCTTGTGAAGATAGCCCAGAGAAGGACGGCGCCACCGACGAGGATGATTGCTGCAGGGCCTTTGGCGAGAACAGCGAGACCCAAGAAAAAGCCAAAGAAAAAGGAGTTGAAGGAGGTTGAGGAGGTGAAGGAAGTGGAGGATTCGGGAACGAGGCCCAAGAGGCGGGCGGCGAAGACCATGGCGATCGTGAGCGTTCCGGCGAAGGGCATGTCTGTGGCGGCGGCGTGGGAGAAGCCGATCATGCCGACTGTGGTCGGGAGAAGCAGGAGGAGCCAGCGCGCGGTTTGCGCTCCATACACGCGCCATGCGAGCCAGGCCATGGCGAGAGTAGCGAAGAGGGCGGAGAGGGCGCTGGGGAAACGGGCGGCGGCTTCGCTCACGCCGAAAAGCTTGAAGCTCAGAGCGGCACCCCAGTAATAGAGGGGGGGCTTTTCAAACCAGGGCTTGCCATAGAGGCGCGGAGTGACCCAGTCTCCGGTCTCCACCATGTCGCGAGCGATCCAGGCGTAGCGAGGCTCGTCTGGGCCGACGAAGCCGATGGCGCCGAGATTGTGGAAATAACAGAGATAGAGTGTGGCGAGGATCAGGAAGATCCAGGCGAGGCGGGCCGCGAGAGACGCGGAATGACTGTCTAGAAGAGAGTTGTCAGTTTGCGTCACGCAACGATGAGTCTAGCATTGTAAGTGTATCTTGGAATGGTGGAAGTCCTGCATACTTGCGCGAACAGGGGAGAAGAAACCCAGCAGAGATGATGGAGCGGCTGCAATACGCGGTGGCGTGGACATTTGTGAAGACGCTGGGTGCGTTGCCACGTCCGTTGGCGAGAGGACTGGCCGCAGCCGCAACCCGGCTCTTGCTGTTCTTGATGCCGAAATTGCGCAAGACCGCGGAGTTTAATCTGAAGCTGGCGTTTCCGGAGTGGACAGAGGAGCGGCGCCGCGCAGTGATGAAGCAAATGACGCGAAACCTGGGATGGATGGCGGCTGAGTTCGCGCGCTTGCCGAAGTACACAAAGGAAAACATCGAAGAGGTGGTGACGCTGGATGGGCACGAGAATTTTCTGGCGGGACAGAGCCGGGGTAAAGGCGTGCTGTACCTGACCGGGCACATCGGAGCTTGGGAGCTTTCCTCCTATGCGCACGCGTTGTATGGATTTCCGCTGCACTATATGGCGAGGCCGTTGGACAACCGGCCGCTCGATGCGCTGGTGAATCGCTATCGCGGGTTCTCCGGGAACCAGCCGATCTACAAGAATGAAGCGGCGCGAGTGATGCTTCGCGTGCTGAAAGACGCGGGGACGGTGGGGGTACTGGCGGACCAGAACACCATGCCGGAAGAGGGAGTCTTTGTGGATTTTTTCGGAACTCCTGCGTGCACGACGACAGGAATTGCGCGCGTGGCGCTGCACACCGACGCAGCGGTTGTGCCCGGTTACTTGTTCTGGGACGAAAACATCCGGAAGTATCGGTTGCGGTTTGAGCCGCCGGTGGAATTGGCTCGGACGGGCGACACCGAGCGCGACGTTTTTGAGAACACACAACGGTTTGCGAAAGTGCTGGAGGGAATTATTCGAAAGTATCCGGGGCAATGGGTTTGGATTCACGCACGATGGAAGAATCGGCCGAAGGGGGAAGCGGCGATATACGATTTCTTATCATGAAGCGAAGAAGCAATGAGGTAACGAAGCAAAGAAGCAAAGAAGCAAAGAAGAGGAAAAGGCTTTAACGCAGAGTACGCAGAGGGAAGAGCGCAGAGGGCGCGGAGAAGAGAGAGCGCGATGAGATACACAGCGGGGGAACTGGCGGATAAGATTGGCGCGAGTGTGGAAGGGGACGGAGCGTTGGAGTTGACGGCTGTGGCGGCGCCCGAGCGAGCGGGACCGAAGCACCTTATCTATGTGGAAGCGGCAAAGCATGCGGAACGAGCGGTGGCTTCCAGAGCAGCATGCGTGGTGGCGAGCGAAGGGGTTGTTCTGCAGGGGAAGACGGTATTGCGAAGCGCGCAGCCAAAGGTGGCGTTCGCGAAGGCAGCGGCCCTTCTGCTGGAGAGGGCACCGATTGCGAGCGGCGTGCATCCAACAGCTATCGTGGCGCTGCTGGCGCACATCGGAGTGAACGTGGGCATTGGACCGTATGCCGTGATCGGGGAAGATGCGCACATTGGCGACGCCACGCAAGTGGGGGCGCACAGCGTGATTGGGGCCGGTTGCTGGATTGGAGAGAATTGCCGGATTCATCCGCGAGTGACGCTTTATGCGGGCGTGCGGCTCGGGCATCGGGTGGAGGTTCATTCGGGAGCCGTGATTGGTGCGGACGGATTTGGGTACGCGTTTGACGGCGAGCGCTACTGGAAGTTTCCGCAGGCCGGGATTGTGGAGATCGGGGATGATGCGGAGATTGGAGCGAATGCAACGATCGATCGAGGTTCGCTCGACGATACCAGGATTGCAGAGGGCGTGAAGCTGGACAATCTGGTGCATGTGGGACACAACGTGCAGATCGGTGCGCATACAGTAATTGCGGCGCAGACGGGGATTTCCGGTTCGAGCACGTTGGGGCACCATGTGGTGTGCGGGGGGCAAGTGGGCATCGCGGACCACTGCACGTTGGAAGATGGTTCGATTGCTGGGGCACAGGCGGGGATTCCTACCGGCAAGACCATCCGGAGTGGACAAACGGTTTGGGGCACGCCGGCGCGGCCGCTTGATAAATTTAAAGAGGCGTACTTTTGGTTTGCACGGCTGCCGGAGTTGGGGGAGAGGATTAAGAAGCTGGAAGAGAAAAGCTGACCACAGAGGAGACAGAGGATCCGCAGAGTTAACGGAGATTCGGCAGAGTGGCGGAGATGACAATCACAACGGCAAAAGAGAAGACGTTGTGGAGGCTGATTGTGGTGGGCGGGCACACGCGCAGCATCGGCAAGACGCAACTGGTGTGCGACGTGATTCGCGCGTTTCCACGAACGGAGTGGATTGCCGGGAAGGTTACGCAATATGGGCATGGCGTGTGCGCACAGAATGGGGAGAATTGCGATTGTGCGCCGACAGAACACGTGTGCGCGCTGGATTGGGAGACGCAGGCGGACACGGGCACGGATAGCGCGCGGTTTTTGACGGCAGGGGCGAAGCGGTCCTTCTGGCTGAGGACCAAGCAGGGTTATTTGGCGGAGGGATTGCCTATGCTGCGGGAAGCGTTGGAAGACGCGGCGCGAGAAGCGAATGGGTCAGCGAACCGCGCGGTGATTGTGGAGAGCAATTCGCTGATGCAGTTCGTGAAGCCCTCGCTGTATTTTGCGGTGATTGACCCGATGAAGGACGATTTCAAGGAATCCGCGCAGATGGCGCTTGATCGGGCGCACGCGCTGGTGATGCGCGGAGAAGTTGGAGGCGACGCGCCGCCGGCGCCGCTGTGGATGAGGCTGCCAGCCCAATTGATGAAGGAAAAGCCGTCGGTGCTGCAGCGCGAGGGAGAAGATTTGCCCGAACCGTTGTGGGCGTTGGTGCATCGAATTTTAGAGGGGCCACCAGGAGTTGCGGTCTGAGTGCCGACGACAACTTGGGGTTCCTGATTCAGCATCTTAATGATTGACCCATTTTCGGGGTACGGCCATAATGAAAGAGTACTGGGGGTACCCGGCTCACACGGCTCGCACTTCTTGGTGGAAGTGTAACGCAACAGGCAAGTTAGCAGTGTTTCTGGGGAACTTCTTGGGGTGTACTCAAGCGAAACTTCAGTTTTTGCTCTAGGGGAAAAACGGATGGCGTCGTTTGTACGGGTCGGAGAAGAACTGCCGGTCGCGCCCGCGCCAGCTCCATGGCGCCAAGAGGACTGGGCCGAGCGGGTGGAAACAGCGGTCAAGAACGGCGCTGAGTATCTCCTTTCGGTTCAGGCCGAGGAAGGGTACTGGCTTGGCGAATTGGAAGCCGATACCACGCTGGAATCCGACTACATTTACTACCTCTATGTTCTGGGCAAGGCCGAACCGGAGCGCATTGCAAAGCTGGCGAACTATGTGCGCCGGAAGCAGTTGGAAGATGGCGGCTGGCCGATCTATCCGGGTGGGCATTCCGAGCTGAATGCCACGACCAAGGCGTATTTCGCACTGAAACTGGCAGGGGATTCTCCGGAAGCGCCGCACATGGTGAAGGCGCGGGAAACGATTCATCGGCTGGGCGGGCTGGAACACACCAATTCTTACGTACGGTTTTATCTGGCATTGGTTGGCGCGGTGGGCTGGGAATTGGTGCCTGCGATTCCACCGGAACTGATGCTCCTGCCGAACTGGTTTTACTTCAACATTTATGAGATGTCGTCCTGGACGCGCGGAATTGTGATTCCGATGGCGATCCTGTCGTCGTTGCGGCCGGAATTCCGTTTGCCGGAACATGCGCGGGTGGATGAACTATTCAAGGACGCTTCGCAAAAAACGGCGGCGTTTAGCTGGAGCAAGCAGTTTCTGTCCTGGAAGAATGTTTTTCTGGCAGTGGACCGCGGACTGAAGCTGTACGAGAAGCTGCCGTGGAAGCCGCTGCGGCAGAAGGCGATTCGCGAGGCAAAACAATGGATGGTGGAGCACATGGAGCGGACGGAGGGATTGGCGGCGATTTATCCCTCGATGATGAATTCGATTTTTGCTTTGATTGCGCTGGGGCATGGACCGGATGATCCGCTGACGTTTCGCGAGATCAAGGAATTTTCGCGGTTTGAAATTGAAGAAGGCGACACGATTCGCCTACAGCCGTGTGTTTCGCCGGTGTGGGACACCTGCATCGCGATGGTGGCGCTCGAGGAAGCGGGATTGCCGGCCGATCACCCGGCGCTGGTGAAGGCCGCGGACTGGCTGCTGACAAAACAGATTCTCGGCGGCGGAGACTGGCAGATCAAGAACAAGGACGCCGAGCCAGGCGGCTGGGCATTTGAATTCCGCAACGATTTTTATCCGGACGTGGACGACACCGCATTTGTGTTGATGGCGCTTCAGCGCGTGAAGTTCCCAGACACACAGCGCATGGAAGGCGCGATACGACGGGGAATTCAGTGGCTGCTGAGCATGCAGAACCGCGACGGCGGCTGGGGCGCATTCGACCGCGATAACGATAGGCAACTGCTCTGCAACATTCCATTTGCGGACCACAACGCGATGATCGATCCTTCGACCGCGGACGTGACCGCGCGCGTGCTCGAGTGCCTGGGCCGGTTTGGCTGGCCCGCGGAGCACCCGGTGGTGCGTAAAGCGGTGGGCTTCCTGACGGAAGACCAGAGCAAGGATGGATCGTGGTTCGGACGCTGGGGCGTGAATTACGTGTACGGCACGAGCGGCGTGTTGCGGGCGCTGGAAACGGTTTCGATGACGGCGCAGGACTACTGCGTGCGCGCGGTGAATTGGCTTCGTCAGGTACAGAAGGCCGATGGCAGCTTCGGGGAATCGTTGAACAGCTATGAAGTGACCTCCAGCAAGGGGCAGGGCAACAGCACGCCTTCGCAAACGGCGTGGGGACTGATCGGCCTGCTGGCCGGCGCGGACCCGAACGATCCCGCGATTGGGCGCGCGGCGGCGTACCTGATCACACAGCAACACGCAAACGGGTCGTGGAGTGAAGAAGACTTTACGGGCACAGGTTTCCCCGGCGTGTTCTACTTGAAGTATCACCTCTATAAGAATTCCTTCCCGGTCTACGCGTTGGCCCGCTATCGCAATCAGGCTCAACGCGCGGCAGAGTATTGCGCAGTGAAGTTCAATCCGGGCGATTTCCGGCTGCGAAGCGGTCTTTACACGGCGCGCGAGCGGCGCGCTCCCTAAGCAAGCAAATGCGGTACCCCCTTGGACTGGTTTTCGATTCCGTGCGACATGTGGTGGGGAGAAAACTGCGCGGCGAGCGGAAATTCCCCGTGATGCTGTCGCTGGACCCGTTGGGGAGTTGCGCGGCGAACAGTGGCGGGAGTAAGGGCGCGGGATCGGCGACGGACCGGCCAATGCTTAGCGTGGAGCAATGCCTGGCGGCAATCGAAGAGTGCAATACGCCGGTCGTGTCGATCACCGGAAGGGAGCCGCTGGAATATCCGGAAATTGCTGCGCTAACACGGGCAATCCTGGAGCGCGGCCATCACTTATTCTTGTGCACTGACGGCACGCTGATCCGGCAGCGGCTGCACATGATCCCTCCGTACACGAATTTTTTCTGGAATGTGAAGCTGGATGGGACTGAGGCCGCGCATGATGGGCGCGCGAACCGACTTGGGCTGTTTACGGAAGCGCTCGATGGGATCAAAGCCGCTAAGAACGCGGGATTTTTTGTGGTCGTGACGAGCACGATTTATCCGGACACAGACATGGGCGATTTGGCGGCGCTGTATGAACGGCTCCACGCCATGCACGTGGATGGATACATGCTCTCGCCGCACTATCCGGAGCAGAAATTGTGCCGGGATGGCAGCGCAAAGTTTCATGAGAAGATGCACCAAAGATTTCGCGAGGCGAGTGAGCGGCTGGGCGATTACAACCTCTTGATCTCTCCCATTTATCTGGAATATTTGCGGGGCGAACGCGAACTGGACTGCAGCGTGTGGGGCGGACCGTTGTACGGGCCACAGGGCTGGTCAGGCCCCTGCCGCCTGCTGAATTGCCGTTATGCGACGAGTTATAAGGCGTTACTTGAAGAGACGCTCTGGGAAAATTATGGGCGGGGGCTGAATCCGCGATGCGAGAATTGCCAGTGTCAGGCGGGATTTGAGACAGCGGCGATTTTGGGAGTGAACCCGAAGGCGGGCGACCTTTGGAAGATGGTAGCGTGGCAACTGGGCGGCAGTTTGGGCGAAAAGCGCAAAGGGAAGCGCAGGGCATGACGACGCTGGTTACCGGTGCGGCAGGATTTCTGGGGAGCCACGTGACGCGGCAGCTGGTGGCCCGAGGGGAAAGCGTGCGCGTACTGATACGCCCCTCGAGCAATAATCGCGCGATCAGTGACTTGCCGCTGGAATATGTGACGGGAGATTTGCGGGACGCGGCTTCGCTGGAGCGAGCGATGAATGGCGTGAAGCGCGTGTTTCACGTAGCGGCCGACTACCGGCTATGGGCGAAGAATCCGCAGGATATCTACGATTCAAATGTGGGCGGGACGAAGAATTTGCTGGCAGCCGCGAAGAAGGCCGGGATCGAGCAACTGATTTATACCAGCACCGTGGCGACGATTGCGGTGGACCGGCCGGAACTGCCGAACGAATCGACCGATGCGAAGCTGGAAGAGATGATCGGGCACTACAAGCGGTCGAAGTGGATGGCGGAGAAGGAAGTGCTGCAGGCGGCGAAGGAAGGATTGCCCGCGATTGTGGCAATGCCCACGACGCCAGTGGGGCCCTGGGATTGGAAGCCGACGCCCACGGGGAAAATCATTTTGGATTTTCTGAATGGGAAGATGCCGGGGTACGTGGAGACGGGATTGAATTTTGTGGGAGTGGAAGAGTGCGCGGCGGGACATTTGCTGGTGTCGGACAGAGGAAAGATTGGCGAGCGGTACTTGCTGGGGGCGGAGAACCTAACGCTGAAAGAGCTGCTGGATACGCTGGCGCGGATAACGGGACTGCGGGCGCCGGCGATGAAAATCCCGCACGGGGTGGCATTGGGTGTAGCGTATGTGGAGAGCGCGTTTTCGAGGCTAGTGGGGAAGGAGCCGCAGATACCCGTGGAAGGGGTGAAAATCGCGCGGCATAAGATGTTCGTGGATGCCTCGCGAGCCGTGAAGGAATTGGGATTTCAGCCGGGCCCGGTGGCGGCGGCGCTGGAACGGGCGGCGCGGTGGTATCAGGCGAATGGGTACGTGAAGGCGGGGCGGGTGAAGAAGATGAGGTTTGCGGCGTGAGGAAGGAAGTAACGAAGTAACGAAGCAACGAAATAAGGAAGTGGGATGCGGGTGCTGGTGACATTTGCGGTGGAAGCGGAGTTTGCGCCGTGGCGCCGGCGCCATGCTTTTCGACGCAAGGAGAGTTATACCGGTGGTCATGTCGGGCGCTGGGACGAGTGGTATAGCGACCAGAGTGACGATCTGAAGCTGGATGTTTACCTGACTGGAGTCGGTTGGAAAGGCTCAACGGTGGTTCTAGCGTCCCTATTGAAAGAAAAACCTGACCTATGCATCAGCTCCGGATTAGCGGGCGGATTGAAAACCGACCTCAAGAGCGGAGAAATAGTTGTGGCCCGCGAAGTCTTGCTTGTAGATGGAGGGCAGAAGTTTATAGGTCGTCCACTTCTCATCGATTTGGCAGAACAAACGGGTGCAACCGCCGTGGATTCGTTCCTCACAAACACTCAAGTCGTTTGTGATGCGCAGTCCAAACGAACCATGGCTGGGCTTGGCGATGTGGTGGAAATGGAAAGCTTTCACGTTTTGAAGATTGCAAAGGATGCGCAAGTGCCTGCCATTGCTGTTCGCGCGATCAGCGACACGGCGGATGAGGATCTTCCTTTAGATTTCGGGCGCGCAATTGATAAGGACGGGCAAATAAACTATCGGCGATTGCTTTTACAAGTCGCCAGACGCCCTCACAGAATTCCAGCAATGATTGATTTCGGAAAACGCAGTGAGAAAGCTGCTCAAAATCTTGCAGATTACCTCGACAAATACATCGCAGTGGTAAGGCAGCGCTTTCCGCAGTGGTGTTCGGAAAGGGAAGAAGTGGTGACGGCACGATGAGCGGGACGGGGACAATCGTGGAGGGGGTGCGGACGCTGGGGGCGATACCGACTCGGATGCGGGCAGGGGTGTACCGCGAAAAGGGCGTGGTGCGGGTGGAAGAGGTGGCGGTGCCGGAGGTGGGCGACGGGGAAGTGCTGATCAAGGTGGCCGCTTGTGGGATTTGCGGGACTGACATTAAGAAAATTTTTCAGCGGTACGTGGAGCCGCCGCAGATTTTGGGGCATGAGCTGGCTGGAACGGTGGTCGCAATTGGGCGCGGGGTGACCAAGTGGAAGTTGGGCGACCGGGTGATGAGCTT
>Ga0187816_10000068_pt1 | contig 25273 bp, 31 predicted proteins | sample NC_wetland_sal_i_16_FD_132960 | JGI IMG/M metagenome (GOLD analysis project Ga0187816, IMG submission 132960) | Wetland sediment microbial communities from Neuse River Estuary, North Carolina, USA - SO4_1 | ecosystem: Environmental > Aquatic > Freshwater > Wetlands > Sediment | place: USA... | reverse complement strand
TTCGCTATGGTCGACACGGGTCTCAACGTACGATTACTCGATTGACGAACCGTCAAGTGGAGGAACGGCAGTGACGAAAGACGAGGCTTGGAAACTGGCCAACCATTGGGTTGCGGCTTGGAATGCTCATGATCTGGACTTGATCTTGACGCACTATGAAGATGCCATCGAGTTGACCTCGCCTGTTGCTGCCCAACTATTGGGGACGCCAGATGGCAAGGTGATCGGAAAAGCAAACTTGAGAGCGTATTTTCAGCGAGGGCTGGAAGCCTACCCGGATCTCCACTTTCGGCTTGAGGACGTGCTCTGGGGCGTAAACAGCGTGGTGCTCTGCTACACAAATCAAAAAGGGACACGCACGGCAGAGTTCATGGAGCTGTCCGCGAACGAAAAAGTGGCACGAGTCGTGGCGAACTACAGCGCTTAGCAAGTGGGATAACCCCTCACGATGGACCGCGAAAGAAAACTGGAATTGCAAAAGGCGTGAAGCTTCTGTTTGAAGAGAATCCGCCCAGCGAATACACCCTTTGCGCCTTAGGCATCTATCCCTGCCATTTATATCTCCCCCGGTCATTTTGAGAACTGATATCCTCGCACCGTGAATCCCAGAGCCATCCCTAAGCCAGAGTTGCCCACCGAAATTACCCCAGGGGGTCCGCAATGAAAACTGGTGGACTTAGGGCTGAAATCGAGACCCACATAGAGATACTGGAAGCAATCTATGCTTTAGTTCACCAGCTGAAACACAACTCATCTCGACTTCAAAAAATCCGAGCCAATTGGCAGGCCCTGCCGCGGGAAATGAAGCTGACGCTGAGGGACGAACTTAGGGAAGAAGTTAAGTGGGCGAGAAAGGAGGTTGGAGCGCTAGCTTCAAACCAAGAATATCTGGATTTGTTAAAAGAGATTCGTGGAACTCCGGGATATGTCTATATCCCTAAGATGACAATTGATGCCGAGCTTTTTGATAACTATGCCCGATTTTTTCCTCGTTGGCCACACATGCGCTTGCACGCTGCTGCAATTTTCGACGGAGAAGGAGATGGTGGCACGGGCCAGGTCTATGAATTGGAAGGCCCGTGGCTGGACGATGCAAGAGACTTCTTGTCTCGAGCGAGAAGGGCTGAAAAGGGAGTCTCAGACTTCAGGAAACGCGCTAAGCAGGACCAACTTGAATCGTTAAGGTTCGCGCGGGCCGCAATTCTTGCGACCTTCAATTTCGTAGAGGCATATTTGAACGGTCTTGCCTATGACTGTTTCCATGTCTACCACCCCAAACTTCCTATTGAAGATCATGACCTTCTTGCAGAATGGGACTCGGATAAGAAGAAAAGGCGATTCGTAGATTTCCGGGAAAAAGTCTTCAAATATCCAGTCGTTGTTGGCCGACAATTGGGCTCTAAGGTCGATTTAAGTGGTTGTAAAGCAGCTCATCAGCTTATCGAATTCGCGAAGGAGTTCCGGGATGCGCTCGTGCACCCATCACCGTTCATTGACCCCAAAACCAAAGAACACACAAAGTTCCTTATTGCCACGGGAGCAAATCGAGCGATTGCCGAACAGATTTTCAAAACTGCTGTCGAGTATGCTGAATTTGTCGAAAAGGCGCTTGGAAATGAGCCTAGACTAAGTGCCCCTTGGCTGTTCAAGGATTTGGCCGACACGAAGGATCCGGAGATAGACCAGTTAGATGGAAAAGGCGCTGCCTCCAAAGACAGACCTAGGTAACCGACAACATCGTGCGATTTGGGCGGGTGGCCCAGGCTGAACTGCACAGACGAAGTTGGGTGCCCCATCTTCGGTTTTTTGAGGGTGGGCTCTTGGGGTCCACACAGGTAGCTGCACTCCCTATCCGCGCTTCCCTATATTGATTACGGATATCTGAGCCAGGTGCCCCAACCTCGGTGCAGAGGTCTTGGGGAGTAAGTTGCGCAGATACTCTTCAGGATATACAATTTGTACTGTATATCAAGGAGGGGTCAATGCAGGTATCGAAATGGGGCAATAGTCTGGCCGTGCGCTTGCCCACGGCCGTGGTTGACGCGCTCGACCTGAAAGAAGGCGACCAGATCGAGATTCGCATCGCCGGTAAGCGGGTCTTCGAAGTGGGCCGCGATCAAAGCAAACCTCGCGCGCTTGCCCGTCTACGCAAACTCCGGCGTCCTTTGCCTCCCGGATTTGTCTTTGACCGGGAAGAGGCCCATGTCCGTTAAAGCTTTCTTCGATACGAATGTGCTGATCTATGCCGTGACGGAGGGCGATCCACGAAGCGCACGAGCGGAAGAACTCCTCGCCTCAGAAGGGGTACTCAGCGTACAAATCCTGAACGAATTTGTCTCTGTCGCTCGACGAAAAATGTTGATGTCCTGGAGCGACGTGACGGAAGCGTTGCATGCTTTTCGGGTTCTCTGTCCTTCTCCCCTCCCCATCACCATCGAAATCCACGAAGCGGCGCTCCAAATTGCAGAGAAGCACGGTTACAACATTTATGACGCACTGGTTGTTGCTGCTGCGTTGGAAGCTGGTTGCGCGACTCTCTATTCCGAAGACCTCCACGATGGCCAGACGATTGACGGGCGAATCACGATTCGAAACCCCTTCGCTGAATCATCCGGCTAGGCGCGTCGCAGGCCTGAAAGCGCTTGCGGGAGTGACGTGGCGGGCGATTCGGTCCCTCTTTTTATATGCAAGTGATGGAGGGACAATTTTTTGAGTTAGAATGGCGCGAAATGGGGGCGGAGAATTCGAGAAGGCGCAGGCTAGAGGTGACGCGATGCTGAGCATGAGGATGAGCTTTTTACTGCTTGCGGCGAGCTGCATCTTGTTCCTGGGCTTTGGGCAGCAGGCCGCGGCGCAGTGCGCGCCGGGCTCCAGTTTTTTCGGTGTGGCGCTGCAAGCGGGGAATCCATTTCAAGCCGAACAAGTGACCACATTCACCAGCAAATCAGAAGGCAAGGACGGCCAGCCACTGCGGCCGGCGGAGCTCATCGCCCGGGACGGGCAGGGGCGCCTGCGCATCGAGACAACCGAGGGAAAGTTCAAGGTAGACGAGGGAGAAGGAGCTGGAACGGAAGCCGTGCAGCAGATCATTACGATCTGCGATCCGGTCAGCCAGAAACTGGTGCGATTGGACACGCTGAGCAAGACGGCAACCGTCCAAGGGCGGCCGGCGGGATCCGTGCGGAGTGGAACCCAGGCGCAGGCCGCATTCTGCAGTCTGTATGCGAACAAGAAAAGCGTAGGCAACACCTAAAAGAGGATTTGGGGCACCAAACGATCGAAGGATTCGACTCGGAGGGAGTGCGGACGACGAGATCAGTGTCGACCATTCGTAACGGTGAAGCAACCACTGTCCAGAGCGTGGCGGAAGTGTGGTGTTCGGACGAGTTGGGCGCACTGGTTATGCAAGTTCGCCAAACGGGTGTGATGGGACAGAAGACGGAGACGAAATTGACCAAGATTGCGCGCGGCGAGCCAGATGCCGTGCTGTTTCAAATCCCCGCGGATTACCGGATCGTGGAGCGAATTCCGGAGGAGAGAAAGAGCGGACAAACGGGAACGGTGGGAAGCGGCCCGGTTACTCAACCAGCTGTGCCAGCGGAGCTCCATCCGGAGTAAAGGCTTTCGATCGGTCCTAAAATCATGGGCGGCGTCCCCAATCACTCAGGAATAGTTGCTGGGTGGACCGCGGTAAGACCGGAGAAACGAGCGAAGTCAGTCACGTTCAGCGTCAGGATGTGGCCGACGCCGTGAACAAGCATCGCGGCTGCTAACCGCGCGTCGTGCACTTGAACCCCAGACACACTGTGCTGGACGACGATCCTTCTCCATTCCCGATAAACTGCTTCTCCATCCGGCAGCAAAATCATGCCGTTCTCTATTGTGCGCACCTCATGCTCTGCTTCGGGAACGGTCAACCCAAGACCATTGCGGTCAACAGGACGTGTCATCGCGTTCCATAGTTCCGCGATGTTTTGGTGTGTGTAGTATAGGGTTGCACCCTGCCCCAGCAGGTGAGCGATAGCCGCGGCTACGATCTTGTGCTGAGAATCGGAACGTCGTGTGAGGCGCAACAAGATGTTCGTATCGATCAGACACGAAGCAATTGCCATCTAGTTGTGTTCCTGATAGAGCCATTCACGGGAGATTGTTTCAGGCAAGGGAGGAATTTTCTCGGAAAACTGCGCCAGCGAGTCCAGCCATGCTCGAATTTCTTCCGGAGTGCGTGGCCGCCCATTTCCCGAAGTCGCTGCCCCAAACAGTTGCGTCAAAATCTCTTCTATATAGGTTTCCAGCCGCAGCCCGCGCGCTTCGACCCGCTTGGCGATCTCGTCGGGAATTTTAACGGTAACTTCCATGCGATCAATTTAGCACAAATCTCCGTTAACGAGATGGCCTCGATTCAGGGGGCGGAGCGAATTACTGCGCGGCTACGGCGGCCAGTTCTTTGCTGCGGGCGGACTTCCAGAGATCGATGTAGGGCTTGAGTTCTTCCATCATGCGGGCGAACTGGCCTAGTTCTAGGGACTGGGCGCCATCGCTGATGGCTTTTTCCGGAGCGGGGTGGGCTTCGATGATCAAGCCGTCGGCGCCGATGGCTACACCCGCGCGGGCCAGGGCGGGCACTAGGCTGCGCTTCCCTGTTGCGTGGCTGGGATCGAGGATGACCGGCAGGTGGGTCAGTTCGTTCAGCACCGGGATTGCAGAAATGTCACACGTGTTGCGCGTGGCGGTTTCAAAGGTGCGGATGCCACGCTCGCACAGGATTACTTCGGGATTGCCGTGGGCGGTGATGTACTCCGCGCTCATGAGCAGTTCCTTGACAGTGCTGCTGAGCCCGCGCTTCAGCAACACTGGGCGGCCGCATTTTCCGAGGGCCTTCAGGAGCATGAAGTTCTGCATGTTGCGCGCGCCCACCTGCATCACGTCCGCGTATTTTGCGACCAGGTCCACGTCGCGGTCGCCCATCACTTCGGTGACGATGGCGAGGCCGGTGGCTTTCTTGGCCTTCTGCAGGAGCTTCAATCCTTCCTCCTCCATGCCCTGGAAATCGTACGGAGAGGTGCGCGGCTTGAACGCGCCGCCGCGCAGCAGTTTCGCGCCGGCTTTGGCAACCGCTTCGGCCGAGCGCATAATCTGCTCTTCACTCTCAACGGAACACGGCCCCGCAATCACGATAAACTCCTCGCCGCCAATTTCCGTGCCGTTCACCTTGATGCGCGTCTTGCCCTTGCGGAATTCCTTGCTGACGAACTTGTACGGCGCGGTGATGCGCATGACGCTATCCACCTGCGGCAGCGCTTCCACCGATTCCATGCAGGGGGTAACGTCGCCCACGCCGACAACGCCGATGACGACGCGCTCTTCGCCTTCAATGGAGTGAACTTTGTAGCCGAAGTGCTTCACGATGCCGCAGACCTCGTCGATCTCCTCGCGTGTCGCGTGCAGTTTCATGGAAATGATCATGGCGGTTCCCTTTTTCCTTCTCCGGATGAGCCGGCACAAAATAAAAAAGCCCACTCAGTGCGAGTGGGCCAAAAATCTCTGAACTCAGCTTAACTAGACGGCGGCCCCTCGCTTCCGGGAAGTGCGGCACGTAAATCGCCACCAATAGGAGTAGGCCGTGAAGTTCATGGGAGCCAGTTTAGCGGGTCCTGTGGAAAACGCAACCCCGAATTGCTTGAATGCAAAGGCGAAGAGGGGTTCCTCACTCCGCGGACTCCGTTCCCTTCGACTGCACTCAGGGCGGGCGGAATGACAGATTTGGGTATGGTGAGGGTCCAGGCTAGGAGGGCTAGAACAGGAGGATGACGATTCGGAAGCGCGCGAAATCGGCAGAGCCACCGGCATCGCAGGCTCCAACGGCAGCGGAGCGGTATTTGCCGGAGGCCACCTTTTGTTCAATGTCGTCCGGCAGCCGGGTGAGGCTGGAAGTTTCGTAGCGCAGGACGGCAGCGGGCTTCGGACCGGCCCAGCCGCGATCGAGTTCGCAGGTTTTGCGTGCGTCGGCGGACGAGTCAGCGACGTGGAGACCGTGAGCGGCGAGCTGCGATGCTACTTGGTGCTCCTGGGCATCCAGGGTGAGCGCGGGCACGGCGGCGGAGAAATCTTCCACGGCAAAGAGCATGTTGCCGGACTGGACTACAGAGATGCCAACAGCGTTCAGCTCCGGATCGAGGAGGTTCTCACGGTGCGGTGGCGAGTTCATCCATTGCGTGTGCAAACCGGTGACGCTCGGTCCTTGCGCCACGTTCTCCGCTATCAGGCTGAATCGTGCACCGGCCTGTCGTGCACGATCTTGCATGGGCGGTTCGCCGGGAAACTGGTGCGAGAGCGTGTTCATCTGTGCCATGCGCAGCGCGTGCTGATGCGCGGCGGCGGCTAGCGCGGGATCCCACTGCAGCCGAGGCAGACCGGCAGCGGCGCGGTCATGATTGGCGGCGTTCAATAACGTGATGTCGGCGGCACTGGGTTGCGAGTGGGAGGCGAAGAGCGTGGGCGTGAGGAATAGGGCCAGCAGCAGGACGGCGGCGATGATGGTGAGGCAACGCAGTGCTACGCCCATGGGAAGCTCCTGCTTCCATTCAACACCGAAGCGGGAGAAATTACGCAGGAAAAGATGGGACAGTTCTACGCGGAACAGCTAGCTGGCCGCGCGGACAGGACAGGGACCAATTAGCCGCGGACGTGGACGGCGCTGAAGCTGAGGACGACGTGGCCGCCGGCGGTGGGCCGGCCAAAGCTGAGCATCGGGCGGAAGCGGGAGAAAATCAGCATTTGATCGAGCTGATGGCGCAACGCAGGAGAGTCCGTGCCGCCAATGATGTCGTAGTTGGTCATCTGGCCCTGCGCGTCGACGGTAACATCGACCAAAAGGTCGTGCTGCAGATCCACATCGGGATGCTGGATTTCAGCCAGAACCGCTTCAGGATAGTCAGAGAGCGAGATCAGTTGCGCGGGCTGCAGCAGGCCCGTGGGAATGTCGTTCGGATCGGCCTTCACCGTAATGCCGGGCATGATCATGTGCAGCACAAAGACAAAAACAACGATGGCGGAGAAAAGGCCGCCGGTGGCGGGAACGGTGAGCGGACGAAAGACGTTGTCCAGGAGGATTTCGGAGCGGTCCTTGATGCGCTGCCAACGACGCGGCCAACCCTGGTTCTCTTGCGCCTGGGCGGCGGCCACCTTAATGCGAATCGCCAGGTCGATGGGAGGCACCGCACGCGGCATGCGTGACAAGAGCACGGACAACTTCCGGTAACGCTGCAATTCTTCCCGGCAGCTCTCACAGGCATCCAAATGCTGGCCAATATCGCGGCGCTCCACGAGCCCGGGAGCGCTCTCCACGGCATCATCTAGATATCCAGGTAGCTGAGCACGTACATTCTTGCACTTCATGGTAGGTCCTCTCGCGTCGTATCCGGACGCATGTTTCCCTCGACCTCCGCCGAATCGGCGGCCCGCACGTAGGCCACCTGCAAACCAACCTGCGCACCAAATCCCGCCCCAAACGACGGGAGTTCGCGCGTTCCTGCGCCGGACCTTGCTTGCTTCTGCTTCATCGCTTCATGCTTCATTGCTTCTCGTTCACCGAGCAGCGGTTCCAGCAATTCCTTCAAGGCGCGGCGTCCGCGGAGTATCCGCGACTTCACCGTGCCGACACTGACGTCCAGCACTTCGGCCACTTCCTCGTAACTCAAGCCCTCAAGGTCGCGCAGGATGACGGCGCTGCGAAAGACTTCCGGCACCTGCTGCAGCGCACCCTGCACTGCGACTTGAATTTCCTGCGCCGCCAACTGATCGAAGGGAGTGGCGCTTACATCCTCCACGTCGATCTGAGCAAATCCTTCTTCGGGCTCCGCATCGATGGAGACATTTTTCTGCACATGGCGCTTGAACCAGCGGCGGTGATTCAAGGCTTCTCGGATCGCGATGCGGTAGAGCCAGGTCTTCAAGGAGCTGCCTTGCCGGAAATGGCGAATGCCCTTGAATGCTTTCAAGAAAACTTCCTGAGCGGCGTCGGCGGCATCGGCGGTATCCCCAAGCATGCCGAGAATCAGGTTATAGACCGGCCCGTGATAGTGGGTGACGAGCCAATCGAAGGCAGTCTCCGAGCCGGCCTGTAGTTCGTTAACGAGTTCGGCTTCATCTCTGCCCCAGGAGAGGGCACTCGCCCAATCGGACACGGTCTGCCTTTCTTCGTCTCAGCCCCAGCTGCGGGCGAAGGCGAACCGGCTTGCTTCGGTCGGGCCGCGCTTCCCGGAATAGGCGAAGTCCCCAACCTTTGTCCGCTCTATTTATTAGACACCGGAGCGAGCGGAAGTGTTTCCACCCGGTGCCCGGCCCAAGTGACGGACCGTAAGCGTGATTGTGGCACTGACCGGGTGGGAGTGCAATGGGCCGAGGGTAATGGGCGGGGTCGGGCGACCAGCGAATCGGCGACCAGCGACCAGGAAGCTGGCGGCCAGCGCCCTATGATTTCTCACACCCCTGCTCTGAGCGGCATCCAACACAAAATACAACCTTTAGTCTCGTATCGCTCTACGTCACCTGCATGATCATTCAGCGGATTTTGCCTCACAGCGTTGGCACGCTCTTCGGGTCCTTGAGGACGATGGGGCCTGCAGGGTAAGAGAAGCTGTCTCCTGGCGTTACCTTTCCGGTCTTATCAACCTCGATACTCTGGCCACTGATGGTTTTCTTGTTGATCGTCAGGGTCAGATAGCCCCATTCCACCTTTCCGTACACAAGTTTGGCGCCGGTGTCAGGGGCGACATCTCCATTCGCCGAATGGATCTGATGCAAGTTGTGGTAGCCGCCGTTTCCGACAACGAGGAATGGCGTTGGGCCATCTGGCGCAATGTCCATCTCAATTCGCTGGTAGTCGTGGACGTGGCCGGCCAGAACCATGTTGGGCACTCGTCCGGTATCGCGAATGGCATTCTCCAGCGCGTCGGCCATCTTCGAGCTACCGCTGTGAAACACATCGAACGAATAGATCGGATGGTGCAGCGCCAGGATGAGCGCGCGGTCCTTCGGCGCGGTGGCGAACTCGTTGGTCAGCCACATCTGCTGGTTGGAGTCGATGGATCCGTGCTCAGGAACGTTTGTGTACATGCCAATGATGGTCGCGAACGGCGTAACGAATGTCCAATAAGGATTGGGAAGATTCAAGCCCACGCGTGGAGCGTCTTTTGAAATGGGATCCACGTCCGGATTGGCCTGCATGAAGTAGGCAACCCATCCGTCGAGGGAAGTCTGCTTGGTGGGGTCGTCGACCTCACCATCATGATTCCCCGGAATTGCGAAGATCGGCGGTGTGTACTGCTCGTACGCCTCATAGAATTGTGAGTAATAATCATCGTGTGCGCCGGTGAAGTACACCACGTCACCCACGTGATAGCAGAACTGTGACGTGTTCGCTCCTCCCTTGCCCAGGGCTTTTACCATTTGGTCGGCCACGCTGGATTGAAACTCAGCATCCTTTACGCCGCCCGAATCTCCCAAGACGTCGAAGACCATTTTTCCTGTGTTGTCGATGTGCTTTGCAATGGCCGCGAAATGGTCGCTCAGGTCGTAGTGATACGGCGGCAGGCCCAGTGGTTTTGGCAACGGCTGGAAACCGGTGTTTCGGTGGGTCAGCGGATTCAGCGCGCTTACACCGGCATGCGCTTGCGAGTTCCCTTTCTTGATGTGGGCACGAACTGCACCAGGTTGCAGCATGGTCTGTTCTCCATTCTGAAGTGTTCGCGGCGTTGTAGCTCTCGACCCGCCGCCGAGTGGCATAACCTACTGCAGTGGGGTGTCCCCGTCAACAAAGACTTATATATCTGTACGGTTAATATCTGGTGTCGGAAGCATGAAGGGTAGCTAACGCGGGTGGATTAGGGCCGGAGTACCGCATCTGATTTTTTTGTGAGCACGTAGAGCCGTGCTCTGACATCAGCTGTTTATGAGATGTCTTCACGTCATAATGTCTAGCGACAGGGATTCACGCGTGAGGGGAGGAGGTGGCAAGAAAAGATGAGAGTGGCGATCGTATCGGATGTTCATGGGAACCGGCGGGCGTTTGAAGCGGTGCTCAACGACTTGCGGGAGGTTGCGGCTGACATTGTTGTGCATGGCGGGGATTTGGCTGCGGGTGGAGCGCACCCGGCGGAGATCATCGATCTGGTGCGCGCGCTCGGATGGCCTGGAGTGCGCGGGAATACGGATGAGATGCTGTGGGCTCCGGAACGGCTGGCGGAATTCGCCGCTACGCAGCCGCAGCTCGCGCAAATTCTTGGCATGGTGCAAGAGACGATTCCGCCGACGCGCGCCAGCATTGGAGAAGAGCGCTTGCGATGGCTGGAAGGGCTGCCTTCCGCGCATTTCGGGGAGGGCTTTCGCCTGGTTCATGCCAGCCCTGGCGATCTGTGGCGGGCTCCTGCGGCGAATGCCAGCGATGAGGAATTGCAGAGGACGTATGCTCCTCTCGGCGCGCGAGTCGTGGTGTACGGACATATTCATGTTCCGTATGTGCGCCGGCTTCCGGGCATGACGGTGGCGAATGCGGGCAGCGTGAGCCAATCGTATGACGGAGATCGGCGCGCATCGTATTTGGTGATCGACGGAGAGAGCGTGACGATTCGGCGGGTCGAGTACGACGTGGAGAGTGAAGCAGAGGAGCTGTCGCGCTCGGGGCTGCCGCATGCAGACTGGCTGGCGCGGATTTTGCGGGCCGGGAAATATTGTCCTCCGGAGTAGAGAAAAGCTGGTGAAGCAGGAGTGCCGCGACAAAGATGCGCATGCTGGAGGATGGGCTGAGATGTGGCTGAGTTGGCGGACCGCCTTAGAAGGCGATCCCTACATCACCCAAGAAGCCGCACCGTTGAAGATAGAAAGGTGCGGCATGCGTTTAAGAGTTTTTCTTCCAGGCTTGTAGGGGAATGCGAGGCATCTCGAAAAGGTCGGAGGTGCGGGCATACCAGCCAGTTCCATGCATACGGCCGATCAGTTTCAAGCTAGGCGTATCGATATGGTTCTTGCGAGCATCCAGGACGGCTTCGTCGCGGATGTGCATGGCCAGCACTCGGCCGAGAACTAAACCTGTATCCGGTCCCAGGTCGATGATCTGGATGAGCTCGCACTCCATCGAGACGGGGCTTTCCGCAATCCTTGGAGGTTTCACGTAGACCGAGGGATGAGTGGTCAACCCCGCCTCCTTTAGTTCATCGACGCCGCGCGGAAATTCGATCGCGGTTACGTTCATCTTTTCCGCGATTCCTTGCGAGACCAGATTGACGACGAACTGCCGGGTCTCGCGGATGTTGGCGCGGGAATCCTTCGGGCGACCAGGCTCGTGACTGCTGATGCCTATGCCCACGACGGGAGGATCGCCAGCGAAGGCATTGAAAAAAGAGAATGGAGCAGCATTGAGGCGCCCGCTCGAGTCTTGGCTGACGACCCAGGCGATGGGACGGGGTGTGATGGTGGAGACCAGGAGCTTGTAGCGTTCGCGTGCAGGGATCTCCGCAAAATCGAAGAGCATGAAAGTCCTCCGTAGGTTCGATGAGGGACTACGCAATTGGTAACACGAAAGGGCGGTCCCGTGCAGCGGCGTTCGAGCGCGCATGCGGCTCACGCAGCACCCGATTGTGATGCGAACGAACGAATACGAAATGCTGACGTGATTCCATGGAACGTGGAAAGATTGATTGGTTGCTACGATCCCTCCATTCTGCGACCCGGCGCGCAAAATGCGGCCCCGAAGAAAAAACCGGGTCGCTCCGGTCGGGATGACATGGATTGTGCGTGGCAGGTAGTGCGATAAACTTTGACCTACCCATGAGCGCATCGGCGGACAACGTGGCGAGGGGTGACGCGACGATGATGCGCGTGCTATGGGGCTGCATTGCCGCGTACGCAGGTGCGGACGTGTTGTTCCTGCTGGCGGGACTTTACCCGGGACACGTGCCGATCGTGGTCTCGGTGGCTCTGCACATCATTCCGCCACTGGTGTTTGCGCTGGTGCACGGAGCGATAGTGTATGGCTGGCGCGAAGCGTTGACGTTCGCGGGGCTTTGCGTGGTGGTGGGCAATGTGTTCGAGAACATGAGCATCCGCACGGGCTTTCCGTTTGGGCATTACACCTTCACCGAACGCATGGGGCCGAAGCTTCTGCAGGTGCCGATCCTGCTGGGGCTGGCGTATGTGGGGATGGGTTATCTCTCGTGGACAGTGGCGCGGGCGATGTTGGGAATGCGGCGGAGCGGGGATGCAGGCTGGCGCGTGGCGACGCTGCCGTTGCTGGCAAGCGTGGTGATGACCGCGTGGGACGTGGCGATGGATCCGATCTGGTCGACCGTCGGACACTTGTGGATCTGGCGGCAGGGCGGCGGGTACCTCGGCGTGCCAGTGAGCAACTATTTTGGATGGTTGCTGACGAACTATGTGATCTACCAGCTGTTCGCGCTGTGGCTGCGGCGCGAGCAAGGCCGCGGAAAGAGCGATAGGACGGGTGAAACCGAATATGGCACGGCGGAAAATTTGCCACGAGGCTACTGGCGAGTGACGGTGATTTTCTATGGCGTAACCGCGTTGGGAAATTTGTTGCTGGGGATTCCTACTCCGCGCCATCCGGTGGTGAGCGATGCGGCGGGCTCGGCTTGGCGCGTGAGCGATATCACGGCGGCGTGCGCGGTGGCTTCGGTTGTTTTGATGGGCGGGTTCGCGCTGTGCGCCTGGGCGCGCCTCAGCGAACGCAGCCGCGAATCGGAGGGCAGCCCATCGGCGTGAGAGAAAAGAGAAAAAGAGATTATTTGGGGGCGAAGAAGAGATAGTCGGCGGAATACGGGGCGCGGGCTTCCTGGCCAGCGTGGGTGGAGTCGCAACCAGACGCGGGGGCTTTACCGCCCTTGGTATTGATGCGTTGAATGTGTGCGGCGCGAGAGAGCACGCCGCTGCCGTCGTGGCTGACGACGTTGACGAGCAGCCAAGGAATGGAATCGGGATCGGGGGAAGGCGCGTTGGCTACCGCTTTGCCGGTGACGCGGCTGCCGTCGTTGGCCTGCCAAGCGGGGCCGGCGAAATGTTTGCCGAAGGGTTTGCCATCCTTGTCGAATAGTTGGGCGTCCGGAGCCTTCAACGCCCAAGCGAATTGCGTGACACCTTCCTGGCAGACGTACACTTGGTCGCCCTTGGCATGGACCTGGAGAAGGAGTTGTTCGTTCGCGGGGGGCTGGAGTTGCTGCGGGACTTGCTGCGCGGCCACGGAGAAGGAAAGAACGGAAGTGGCGGCAAGCAGGATGATGGAAGCGAATTCACGAAATGGATTGGTCATGGGACGAGTCCTCCTGTGGCGGCAGGGGCTGGGCGTTGCGGCGCGCAGACGAATATAAAGGAAACAAAGAACAGGGAGAAGAGGGATTCATCGCTCCCCTCGAGCGCGGGGCAAGCGGGATGACGTGGCGGCCTAGCGCGCGAGGGATTGGGCCCAACTGGCGAAGGCTTGCCACGGACCGGTCATGCCAATGGGCACGCGGATCTGCTGGACGACGACGAGGAAGAGGCTAGCCGAAATTGTGGCGCGATGGACCTTGCCGGTGGACCACAAATCGTAGAGGACAAGGAACAGTAGAAACGCGTAGCAGCAGAGGTCGGAGAGGACGTTGCTCTGTTGGATGAAGGGAACGGGCCAGCGGGCGATGGCGGCGTCTATGAGCGCGACGGTGGAGATGAGAATGAGGCGTTTGTGGGCGGCGGGATTGGAGCGCGCTCGGAATGCAAAGTAGATGAGCACGGAGAAGATCAACATGTCCCCCATGGGAACGGTGTAGAAAGTTTTGGGGTCCAGACCGGAGCCCTGTGGAGAAAAATTGCGCGAGAGCGCATTTGTGGCGGCGAGGACGCCCAGAATCACCATGAGACACGCGAGAGTAAAACCCACGAGGCCGAGTTTGCGATGGATATCCACACGGCCGGCGGTGACAAACGAAGTTTGCAGGATCAGGAGAAGAACCCAGGAAGTGAAGACGGCACCGTGAATGTGAATGAGCGTGTTGGGCAGGGGAGCGCGGAAGACGCCAGCGAGGAAATAGGTACGTGCGAAACCAAAAAGAACCGTGGCAAGAATCAGGACTGCCATCGCCGAAAAAAAGAAATTGTCGTAGCGGCGGCCGGGGCGAAGCTTCGGAGCAGCGGCGTTCGGCAGAACAGTGGTGGCCATCGTTCCTCCGTTGCTGAGCGGACGGAATTAGGAACTGCACAGGGCCCGAGAGTGAAGAGATTGTATACCGGTTTCGGGTAACGCGGACAACGTTCCGCTACAAGGAACGGCCCGCAGCAGCGGCGGAGGCCCAGGCCCATTGGAAGTTGAAGCCGCCGAGGTGGCCGGTGACGTCGACGACTTCGCCGATGAAGAAGAGGCCGGGGATGCGACGGGATTCCATGGATTTGCTGGAGAGTTCGCGAGTGTCCACGCCGCCGCGCGTAACTTCCGCTTTTTCGTAGCCTTCGGTGAAGGCGGGGGTGACCTCCCAAGAGTGAAGTTGCCGTTCGAGAGCGGCGAGGGCGGCATTCGTGTAGGTGCGCGGGGCGTGGAATTCCAGCCAACGTGTGGCGAGGCGCTTAGGGAGAAATTCCTGGAGGGCGTTGCGGGCGGCGGCGAGATCGCGGCGGGTGGATCCGCGAAGAGGGGCGGTGGCGTCGCGCTGGGGAGCGAGATCGAGCCGGATAGGCTGGCCTTCGTCCCAGTAAGAGGAGATTTGGAGAATCGCGGGGCCGCTGAGGCCACGATGGGTGAAGAGCATCTTCTCGCGAAAGGCATTCTTACCGGTGATGGAAGCAATCACGTAGGCGGAGACACCCGCGAGTTCGGAATAGCGATGCTGATCGGAGCGATTGAAGACGAGAGGAACAAGGGCCGGCCGAGTGGGAATGATGTTAAGGCCGAACTGACGAGCTAGATCGTAGCCGAAAGAGGTAGCGCCCATCTTGGGGATGGAGAGACCGCCGGTGGCGACAACGAGAACGGGTGCACGAAATTCAGCGGAATCGGAGCGAAGGATGAATTCGGCGGTGCGCTGGACTTCCGTTACGCGGGTGTTGAGGAAGATTTGGACGTTGGCGGCCTGACATTCAGCCAGGAGCATGTTGGTGATTTCGGTGGCGGAGTTGTCGCAGAAGAGTTGGCCAAGAGTTTTCTCGTGGTAAGCGATGCGATGTCTTTTGACGAGAGCGAGAAAATCAGCAGGCGTGAAACGGGCGAGGGCGGATTTGGCGAAGTGCGGATTGGCGGAGATGAAGTTTTCCGGGGCGGAGTGAATGTTGGTGAAATTGCAACGGCCCCCGCCGGAGATGAGGATTTTCTTGCCAATGCGGTCGGCGTGTTCGAGTACGGCGACGCAGCGACCGCGTTTACCCGCTTCGATGGCGCAAAAAAGTCCTGCGGCGCCAGCGCCGAGAATCAAAATGTCGAAGGAACGGGACAGAGGTGCCTCACCGAGATTGGTTCAAGTGCGATTCGGTACGGGGGCCAGTGTAGGGCAGAAATTGGGGGTGGAGAAGGGGAAGATGCGCAAGATCAGTAGATCTCGGGGACATGGGGCGCAGGAGTCCTGCGCCCGTACAAGAAAGACCCAAGATTGAGGCTAGTCGAAGGAGGTGGGGAGCTCGGGGTGGCGGAGGTGGGCGAACATGTGGGCGATTTGCGGGGGCGTGACGCGCATGAGTGAGAGCGGAGGAAGATGATCTTCGGTGAAGAATTGGGCGTCGGCGGTTTCATGGCTGTCCTGGGGAGCGCCACCGGTGAGTTCGGCGAGGAAGAAGATTTTGTAGGAGTGAAAGGCATAGGGCGGATGACCGTGGAGGTCGCGGTCGAAAACGGCGGCGAGTTTGGTGATGTGGACGTCGTAGCCGGACTCCTCGCGAGCTTCGCGGGCAGCGGCAACGGAGGGAGGCTCACCGACATCGGCCCAACCGCCAGGGAGCGTCCAGCAACCGTCCTCGAGCTCGCGGACGAGAAGGATGCGTCCATCACGGAAGGCAGCGACGCGGACATCGATTTTGGGAGTGGCGTAGCCGGACTGTTGGGCGAAGAGATCGCTGATGGGAGCGGCAGCGGGAAAAGCGGCGCCCGTGGTCATCATCTCCGCCGCAATGTCCCGGATTTCCTGGTAGCGGTGAATGTCAAATTTTTCCTGGCAATAGGTGAGACCCGTTTGCGCGATGGCCTGGAGGCGCCGGGCCCAGGTGAGCCACTGGGGAATGGACATAGCGGTATTTTGGCAGCGCGCGGGTCCGCGAACAAGCGGCGGGGATTCCGAGTGTGTTCTAGAACGCGGCTGGTGGTACCGAAGAGCACATCCAAACAAGGTGGGATGGCGTAGTATCGACAGGAAAGAGCGAAAGGAAGTGAGGTGTTGTGAGTCCGCAAGGCACAGTGGGAGATGTTACAACCGATGGATGGCTGCTGGCGCGGATTGGGAAGAAAGATGAGGAGGCGCTGTCCGCGTTATATGACCGGTACAACAGGCTGGTGTTCTCTATGGCGAAACGGATTTTGGGAGATACCGGCAAAGCGGAAGAAATTCTGGACGATCTCTTTTACCAGGTGTGGCAAACGGCGGGCCGGTTTGATCCAGCGAAGGGCTCGCTTGCGGGGTGGCTGTTGGTGACGGCGCGGAACCGGGCGATTTCGAGATTGCGGGGGAGAAGCGGGGCAAGCGAAGAACTGGATGAGAATGGTGTGACGCTGAGACTAGATGTGGAATCGCGCGCTGCGCAAAATTCGCTTGTGAATAAGGTGCGAACAGTGATGGAAGGGCTGCCGGATGAGCAGCGGACAGCGTTGGAGTGCGCGTATTTTGAGGGCATGCCGGACACTGCGATTGCGGAGAAGACGGGGCAGCCTTTGGAAACGGTAAAGACGAGAATGCGAAGCGCGATGGAGTCGTTGAAAAAGGTGCTGACCTGACTAACGGAGAACACATTCGATTGGAAGAGCTGGAACTGTACGCCCTGGGTGCGCTATCGGGGGAAGAAGCAGCGGCATTGCAAGCGCACGTGGCCGAGTGTGGAGAATGCACGATGAAACTGGCGCAAGCGCACGGAAGCGCGGCGCTGATGGCCTTTGCAGCGAAGCAAGAACGACCGGCGGGAACAATTAAGGCGGAATTGATGGCGCGGATTCGCGCGAACCGCGAGGAAGAAGACCGGTTTGCGTGGCCGCTGCGGACACAGGCTCCTGGTTTGGGGGCGGGGAGGGCAAAAATGGAGTCAGACGCGAAGGGTTCGTGGTGGAACTGGGTGCTGGTGCCGGCCGCGGTCCTGTTGGCGCTGGTGAGTTTGGGGCTGTCTTGGCAGAACCGGAAGATCGCGGCAGAACTGCAGAAAGAACGGCGAGCGGCGGAATTATTGATCCACGACCGGGAAGAGATCGAGAAGCTCGTGAGCGTGCTTGCGGCGCCGGATACGGTGACGGTGAAACTGGCGGGGACGGGAGACGCAGCGAACGCGAGCGGCGTGGTGAAATACAACGGAAAGATGGGAGTGATGGTGTACTCGGCGGAGCTGCCGGCGTTGCCTGGGGGCAAGAGTTATGAGATGTGGCTGATGCCGACGAACGGCGCAGCGATCAATGCTGGCGTGCTGAGGGCGAGCGGGCGCGTGTGGGGAAACCTGTGGACAGCGGAGGTGCCGGCGAAAACGGAAGCGAAGGGCTTTGCGGTGACGATCGAGCCGGCCGGGGGGGTGGCGCAGCCGACGGGGCCGAAGGTGTTGGTCGGAGCGACGTAAGCGCCGAGGGATACGGGCACGAATTGTCCTCTGAAATCCGAAGTTAAGGAGGGATTCCTCACTCCGCGGATTCCTTTCGGAAGGACGAATTCGGGTGGTTGGGATGATTCGCCCATCCTCATCGGATGGGCTCAGGGGCAGGTTTGTTGAGCGAATGGTGAACAGCAAAAGTGCCACGCAGCGGTAGGACCGAAACTTCTCCAAATCCAAAATTGGGGTGGGTAGCAAAAGGTCGGGCCGAGGTGTGGTTTTGTTGGCGGACCGTCTCAGAAGGCGTTCCCTACGAGAGCAAGGAAGGGCTGCACACAGAGGCAACGGAGGACCTGTGCTTTGGGACGGGCGTAGATTGGGCACGCGGAAGTAGAGAGGACTTGGGGAAGCGCGTACGGGCCGCATACTGAGGGCAAGTGAGGGCCGTATGCGGAAAACACACCAGATATTTATAGTCCTGCTATGTGTGGGTAGCGCGGGATTTTTGCCCTGCACGGCGGAAGCGCAGCAAACGGAAGCGCGAGCCGACGCGGCGAACGACACGGCGGTTGTTGCGACACCCAGACACGAGGCAAGAGATGTGGCGGCGCTGCCAAGCGTGAAAGACGTGCTGGTAAAGAGCGTTGAGGCGGTGGGCGGGCAGGAAGCCTGGAGTCACACGACGAGCCGAAGAGTGAAAGGCGTGTACCAGACGGAAGATTCCTCCACATTTTTTGCGATTGAAATTCTGCAGAAGAGCCCGAACAAGTCACTTATGAAGCTGACATTTCCCAATGGACTGGTGCTGCGTGAGGTGTCCGACGGACAGACAGCGTGGGTCGAAGACTGGAAAGGCGGCTACCACGCATACACCGGGGCGGCGCTTGCGGTCCGGTTAAAGGAAGCAGATTTGCTGGTGAATCTAAAGACGATCCTATCCGCGGCGGGCGGAAAGGTGTCTGGGCCAGAGAAGGTGGGAGCGCACACGGCGTACGTGGTGGAGTACGCGACGGTGAAGAACCTCGTGTCGCGGATGTACTTCGACGTGGACAGCGGATACCTGGTGCGCACGGAGGATGTGTACACAACGCCGGAGGGGCCGTACGTGGTGAAGCTGGATTTGGATGATTACCGGGACGTGGAGGGGTTGAAGTTTCCGTTTCGTATGAAGCGGACAGAAAAAGGGGCGGTGATGAATATCCGGATCACGCAGGTGATGGTGAACCCGGCGATTGACGACTCAATATTCTTGAAGCCGGAGTCTGCCAGCAGGTAGGAGAGACTGGAGACTGCGGAGAGAGCGAGCCCCTCGATGTGGAAAATGCGGGTGAGCGTTGCGGCAGCACTGCTGTTGGGAGTCTTGTGCGCGAACAGCGCTGCGCAAACGGACAAACCACAAAATCCGGAAAGCACAAGCGTGAACAGCACGCCGAGCAGCGCGGCACCACAGAGCACGACGGCAGAGAATGATGCGCCAAGCGATCAGCCGATGTCCGTGGCCGACGCAGCGCGACTGGCCCGAGCCAAGAAACCGAATACTGACAAGCCAGTGAAGAGGTACGACGACGACAACTTCAAGCGAAGCGAACCTCTCAGGAAAACGAAAAGCGTGGAAGGAGATGGGGGGAGCGCAAACTCTTCAGGGGGAGACTCATCATTCAGCGAGCTGCGGGGAAAGGTCGTGTTGCTGGACTTCTGGGCGACATGGTGCGGGCCATGCCGCGCGGCACTGCCGAAAGTGAAGGAAATGGAGGCGGTGTACGGCGGGGGAGATTTCGAAGTGGTGAGTGTGAACGAAGACGACGACGAGGGCACGTGGAAGGCGTTCGTGGCAGGCCACCAGATGAGCTGGGCGCAGCGGTTCGATCGAGACAGTTCGATGGTGAATGCATACCACGTGAGGGCGCTGCCGACGTATGTCTTGCTGGGGCGAGACGGGCAAGAGTTACAACGGTACGAAGGGGAGGATCCGGCGCAATCGATCCTGGAGCGAATTGGGTCGGACGTGAAGAGCGCGCTGCAGGCGAAGCAGTAGGCAGGTGCCTGCGATCAGCCGCTACATAAAGATGGGGTCGTTGGCATGGCGTGTTACGTACCAACATGGCCGATTGCCGCCATGCGGAAAGAGCGAGTGGCTGCAGGGCAAATCTTCTTCGGGCTTGGCGGAGTCGATCTCATAGTCGACTTTGTTGTTCTTTATGGGAACGGCGAGCAAACGAATGCGATGCACCGAGCCGGTGGCTGCGCCTAAACTCGGGATCCGGAGACGCAGTTCATACCAGGCGAAGTCTGCCAAATAAACAAGCAGCAGCACTGCAGCAAGGGAGAGCAGGACACGACGCACGGCGAATGATGGAGCCTGCGGCCGAATGGATGTAGCGGTCATGGGCTTAAGGGTGCTCCTGGGAGTAGATTGGATTTTACACGCAGTTGCTAGTTCAGGATGGCGATAGTTATGCCTTCATTGCTGCGGTTAAGGTCGCGGTCGTGGCGAAGTTCGGGGCAGCGTTCGATGGCATAGCGGGCATCCTCCTCAAAGACACTCCACTTTTCACCGAAAATGACGCGGGTGACGAGACCTTCCTTCTTGCGGCGGAGCAAGGACTTGCGCAGGGCTCCGCGAAGAGCACCGCCTTTCCCCGTGGAGCCGTAGCCATGGATAATTTTGACAGCGACGACACCAGACTGCTTGGCTTGGCGGAGTTCGGCAAGAAGGAGCTGGCGAGCTTCGTCGACGGTGGGCAAACCGGCTTCCATATTAAGAGTTTTGAATGCGGGCATGGCAGAACCAGATGGGATTGTGCCTGAGGGCGATGGACAACTCAAACTGGTGGGTGGGAAGGCGCACGAAAGAGGCACAGAAAAGAGAGGATTGACGCAAGAGCGGAGGCGGAGAGAGAAAGGCTGCTGAGGACAGAGGAGTTAAGAGGGGCATGGAGTGGCGGGGCCTGTGCAGATAGGAAGCCGGACCAGTGTAGCGTGGGGTCAACTTCACGCCACGGCTCGGTCTCATCTCACGTTCCTGCTGAACCCCACGCTTCCCTATCCGAAATCGACAGCTCCGCCATGTCCATGAGGTAGTAGAGTACGGGAAAGGCCAAGGTGTGGAAGAAGGCGTCTCCGCAAGAGAGTGAAATAAGGGAGGCAGCTATGAGAATCCTGGTTGGAGTAGATGGGTCAAGCTCTTCGGATTCGGTGATACAGGAGGCGGCACGCCGACCGTGGCCGGCGGGGACAGAATTCACCGTGGTGACAGTCGTTGACCCGTTTTTCTATCCCAAAGCACCTCTGCTGCTGCAGGAGGCGAAGAAGGGCACACAGGAGATGCTGGAGCAACAGGCTAAACCACTGGTGGACGCAGGATGGCAAGTGAGTGCCAACGTGATTCTGGATAACCCCCGTCATGCGCTGCCACGCGCGGCGACTGAATGGAGAGCTGAGTTGGTGCTGCTGGGATCGCACGGGCGCGGGGCAGTGGGGCGGCTGCTGCTGGGTAGTACGGCACAAGCGGTGCTGCGGCATGCGGAGTGTTCAGTGGAAATCGTCCGGAGCGCGCGGGAGGAAAAGAGTGCGGGCGGTGGCGAGGTGATGCGTGTGCTGATCCCGACGGACGGGTCGGAGTATGCAGAGGCGGCTCTGCAGTCCGTGGCGGAGCGGCCTTGGCCGAAGGGGGCCGAATTCAAGGTGGTCGCCAGCCCGGAGTATCCTGCGTTGGTGGGCGAATACCCATACTACGCAGCGGAACCGCTGGCAGCGCTGCTGAAGAACAGCCGTGAGCATGCGAGTGAATCGGCGAACAAAGGCGCGGAGCTGCTGGCGAAAGCAGGGCTGAAGGTGTGCAGTGAGGTGAGCCAGCCGGAAGAATCGCCCGCGCACGCGATTTTGGCGGCAGCCGAGAAGTGGAGCGCCGATCTGATTGTGATGGGATCTCACGGACTGCGAGGATTTAACCGGCTGATTCTGGGAAGCGTATCGGAAACGGTGGCGCTGCATGCCAAGTGTTCGGTGGAAGTGATCCGCAAGCCGGTGGTGGTGCTTTAAGCGGTGCGCCTCCGGGAACACACGAATCCACACAGAGAGAGCGCGGTTCGGCGAGTCAAAGAGGGCCGAAGGATTTCAGGATAAGGAATAACGAAAAAGCGGACTAGAGGGCAGCTTGCGCCAAGCCGCCCCGGGCCTGAGCTTGCGCAAAAGTGCAATCCACGATTTGATCGATGGCGTAAATCGATTCCCTTTCACAGGAACGGCAACGAAGGACGAAGACGCGCGAGATGAGATGAAACTGCACGTCATCGGCATCATGATGGCCCCGGTTCTCGGTGTCCTTGCGCAAGACAATGCCCGGGACGCGCACGGGCTTTCCGCAGTGACGGCACAAGACACCGCGAAAATGATTCGACGACGATTCGGCAGACATGGGGTACTGCTCCTTTGACACGTTCAACAAGGCCGAGGATAGCCGAGCATACAGAATGGCCAGGGAATTTGTCCACAGGGAAGATAGCAACCGGCGGAGGAAAAAGGAAGTGATGGTGGTCACAAGGGCAAACATTATTAAGTAATGTAGTTTCAGTATATTAGCAGCATCTAAAATGGTTCTTTTGGATAAAAACAGCGTGCTGGTTGTGGAAGAAAAATGGGCGGTTTTTACCGTGCCGTAACATATCTGTTCCCCACGCTTCCGGCGCGAACGGAGCGGAAAGTACCGCGGCGAAGCGGAGGGTCGTGTGCCAGTAGGAGCATGGGGGCGTGCCTTGGAAGGACGCAGGCGAGAATCCGAAGAAACGCGAATGTGGTAGACTAAAAAATGATTGACGGTGGGGCCGTGGCGCAGTTGGGAGCGCGCCTCGATGGCATCGAGGAGGTCGTGGGTTCGAATCCCATCGGCTCCACCAATCGAAGTAGGGTCCAGCCCGGACACATGGGTAATAGAATGTACCGGCTATATGGGTTACACTTTTGGGCCGAAGGGACTAGCTGGTTGCATTGAGGGTATTCGCAAATTCCAGAATCTTTTGAACGACAGCCTCGTCGCCGATCGAGGTATTGATCATGGCGTGATAGACGGCGCGGTCAGGCCATTCAACATGGAAGTATTTCTGGATGAAATCGGCGCGCTCCCGATCGACGGTATCCACTAGCTGTTCGGCTTCGCTCTTACTCTTACCGCGAGCCAAGAGGCGCTGAACTTTAGCTTCCCTGGGAGCGTAAAGAAACACACGCAACGTGTCTTTGCGGTTCCTGAGAAAATGTTGGGACCCCCTGCCGACGATGACAGAGTTTCCAGCCTTCGCCACGTTCTGTACGACACGTTCTGTAATTTTCAAGATACTTTCGCTGTCCACCAGCTTGAGCTTGTGCGCATTAAGGCTTCCTTCATAGCTCCCGCGCAAAAATGACTTGAACAACCGGTAGTAGAGGGGATCGGTTCGTTCCTCTCGAACCTCGACGACAGCCTTGGGGCATTCGGCAAGCTTCGCGATCTCCTCTGTCAGCAACTGATCCCAGAGCTTCCAGCCCAAGCGCGTCGCAAGCTGCTGAGCGATTTCACCGCCGCCGCTTCCGTACTCCCGTTCAATAATGACGATTCTGATCATGTAGGTCTCTGACTTTAATACTCTACTGCATCCGATTAGATTGATGATTACTCCACTACGGTTGGCCCGCCGCCACCAGGATCATTCTTCTTTAGGACAAAGGCCAGGCAAAACATGATCGCCGCCCCCACGGCAAGAACCATAAAGGTATCGACGTACGCCAGGCTTGCCGCCTGGGCCTGCACGGATTGGTAAATCCTGGCGTAAGCCTGCGCTTGCGCGTCATGGGCGCCCAACCCAGAGTGAGCCAATTGCTGGGTAAGGCCGTTGAGGGAGTTTTGGAAATTGGGGTTGTCCGGCCTGGTGTAGTCAACCAGTATCTGTTGATGGAATTGGGAACGCCGGGCAATCAAAGTCGTAACCAGGGAGGTTCCTACGCTGCTTCCCATATTGCGCATGAAATTGACAATTCCGGCGACAGAGTTGTTTCTCTCTGGTGGAATTCCGATGTAGGCGACCAGAGTAATCGGCACGAACAAGAACCCCAAGCCAATGACCTGGCTGATGCGCAGCCACACGGCGGCATTGAAGCTAATCTGCAAGTCAATCCGTTTGGTGGAATAGAACATGGCGATGGACAACGCCAACCAGCCAAAGGCGATCAAGTATCGCGCCTGGATCTTAGTTGTGAGTTTGCCCATGATGGGCATCTCAAACAGCAAAACAAGGCCTCCGGCGGAAAGGGCAAGCCCGGCCAACTGGGAAGTGTACCCCACGAGGGTCTGGAGAAACTGCGGCATCAGAACCAGAGCGCTGAACAGCAGAATCCCCAGAGTGAACATCATCAAGTTCGCACTGGCGAAGTTAAAGCTCTTGAACATGCGGACGTCGATGATCGGCCCCTTTTGAAACCACTCCCAAATCACCAGCGAGATCAGGCATACCGTCGCAACGATGATCAGAGTCGTGATGAAGTGAGACCCGAACCAATCATCTTCCTGGCCCTTGTCCAGCAATATCTGTAACGCCCCGATACCCAAAGTGAGCAGGGCGATGCCAACATAGTCCAATCTGACCCCGCCTCTCTTGAGACGCGCCAAATAGGGCGGATCCTCGACAAAACGCCGCACCAGAAACCATGTGGCCACGCCAACCGGGAGATTGATGAAAAAAATCCACCGCCAGGAATAGTTGAAGGTGATCCACCCGCCCAGCGTCGGCCCGATCGTGGGCGCCATGATGGCGGTAATGCCATACAGCGCAAACGCCAAGCCTCGCTGCTGTGGAGGGAAAGTGTCTGCCAAAATGGCTTGAGCCATGGGCTGTAATCCACCTCCACCTGCGCCTTGCAGAACGCGGAAGAGAAGAAGAAGACCAAGACTCGGCGCTATTCCACAAAGCAAAGAACTCACCGTAAAGATACTCAAACAGGCCATGAAGAAACGCTTCCGCCCCAGCGCGCCGGCGAGCCAGCCACTGATGGGCAGGATGATGGCATTCGAGACCAAATAGGAAGTCAACACCCACGTGCTTTGGTCATTGCTCGCCCCCAGATTCCCAGCCATGTAAGGCAAAGCGACGTTGGCGATGCTGGTGTCGAGGACCTCCATGAACGCTGCCAGGGCCACTACCACAGCAATCAGCCATGGATTGTATTTGGGCCGCCAGACATCCTGATCCAGTGTGAGAGTGGCAGAACTCATTGGAGATAGACATCCGGTACCACATTCATACCTGGTCGAAGCTGACGATCCCGGTTTTCCCCTGGATCGAGGACGATTTTCACGGGAATCCTTTGGACAATTTTGACGTAGTTGCCGGTGGCATTTTCGGGAGGAAGCAAACTGAAGAGCGGGCCCGTTGCGCCGGCAATGCTGTCCACACGACCTTTTAAAGTCCGGCCGGTGGAATCCACATGGATTTCCGCTTTCTGTCCAACTCGCATGTGCTTAAGCTGGGTCTCTTTGAAATTGGCGGTGACCCACACTTCA
>Ga0187816_10000067_pt1 | contig 25389 bp, 23 predicted proteins | sample NC_wetland_sal_i_16_FD_132960 | JGI IMG/M metagenome (GOLD analysis project Ga0187816, IMG submission 132960) | Wetland sediment microbial communities from Neuse River Estuary, North Carolina, USA - SO4_1 | ecosystem: Environmental > Aquatic > Freshwater > Wetlands > Sediment | place: USA... | reverse complement strand
TTACCCACATTGGCCTGCGTCACCTCAGCGAATTTGCGCGCGCCTGCAGAATTGAAGCGGAAATTCACGACCGGTTCATTGGTGCGCTGGTCGAACCCGGGTTGCGCGTCGGTGAGATCGGCGCCCGAAACCAGCACGCGCTTCTCAATTAAATATTTCTGGCCAGGCGTTTCGCCGGGCAGGATCTCGGAATCGGCCGGATGGGCCTGCTCCGCCTGATCGGGCGGCATCGACACGTCGACCATCCGGAAGTCGAGCTTCGCCGTCTTGCCGAGGATTTCCTTCAGCCGGGAAGGATCCTGCAGGCCCGGCACCTGAACGAGTATGCGATCGGTGCCTTCCCGCTGGATCGTCGGCTCGACCAGGCCGAGTTCATTGACGCGGCGCTCGACGATCTGGATCGATTGATCGACGGCCTGGCGCACCCGCTCGGTGATGGCGGGCTCGGTGGGGCTCAGCGTGATGGTGCTGCCGTTCGCGCTCACCGTAATGGTGCGCTGCCCAGTGCTGCCGGCAAAGCCGGAGAGCGGCTGCGACAGCTCCCGCAGCTTGGCGAGCGCCGTATCGATGTCGGTATCGCGCGTGATGTGCACTTCGACGCTATTGCCGCGGATGGCGCGGCCGGTGAATGGAATGCGCGCCTGCCGTAGCACACGCAGCACATCGTCGTTGATCGACTGCAATTGCTCCTTGCGCACCGCCGCCGAATCGACCTCCAGCAACAGATGCGAGCCGCCTTGCAGGTCGAGCCCGAGCACGACGTGGCGCTGCGCCCAGCCCGGCCAGTGCCGGATCACGTTCTCCGAAAAGAAATTGGGCAAGGCGCAAAGGCATACGGCGAGAGCTATGAGCAGAATTGCCGCTGCCTTCCAGCGCGTGAAAAATAACATGGATTAGGTTTTCCTTACTTTGCAGCGCCGTTCAGTTCGCGCGTCCTTTCCTCCTCCGCGATTCAATCACCGGACAGGTCAAGCTGCCTTGTCGTCCTTTACCGGCTCGCCTTTCGCGCGCACGTCGCTGACCATGGCGCGCACGTGTCGCACCCGCACGCCATCGGCAATTTCAATTTCGATATGATCGTCATCGATGACCTTTGTGACCTTGGCAACCAGACCACCATTGGTCACGACGGTGTCGCCGCGTCGCAAGGCTTTGATCATCGACTGATGCTGTTTCGCCTTTTGCTGCTGCGGCCGCAGGATCAAGAAATACATGATTACGATGATCAGGATCAGCGGCATGAATGACGTGATCATGCCGGTTGAATCGCCGCCAAACAGGCCGCTTTGCGCGAATGCGGGCGTAATGAACATTGTTCCTCCAAAAGCCGCGTGAAAAGGGGGCCGCAAGAAAAGGCGCGCCGCTTGGCACGATGGGCCGATTTCGCGCGCAAAATTGGCGCGGACTATAGCCGCCGTTGGCTCAATTGCAACGTGGCGGAAGCCCGCTTTAGCCCCTCATCCTCCTCGGCTTGCCGCCGCTTGCCCGCCCGGCTAAGGGAAGGCCGCAAGTCGGTGCAAAGATGGCCAAATCTCCGGCGCGACCAAGCAAGACATCGCCCAACAAGGCCGCTCGCGCGGGCACCGACAAAGCCCAAGCGCGCGGCGGCGACGCCGCGCTTCTCGCCCGCATCGCCGGTGCGCTTGAGCGCTTGGCGCCGACTACGTCGGCGGCGACCGACTTTGCCGCTGCCGAAGCCTTCGTGTGGCACCCCGAGGGCCGAAGGCTGACGCCGGTCCGACGCGTCAATCGCGTCGAGATGACCCTTCTCAAAGGGATCGACCGCGTCCGCGATCTATTGGTCGAGAACACCGAACGCTTTGCCCGCGGGCTGCCGGCCAACAACGCGCTTTTGTGGGGCGCACGCGGGATGGGGAAGTCGTCGCTGGTGAAAGCCGCCCACGCCGCGATTGGCCAAGCCAATCCCGCCGCCGGATTGAAACTCATTGAAATCCATCGTGAAGACATCGAGTCGCTGCCGGAACTCATGAGTCTTTTACGCAAAACGCCGCAGCGGTTCATCGTTTTTTGCGACGACCTGTCCTTCGACGCCGAGGATACCTCCTATAAATCGCTGAAAACGATGCTCGAAGGCGGAATCGAGGGACGCCCTGAGAATGTGATTTTTTACGCGACCTCAAATCGGCGGCACCTGATGGCGCGCGATATGATGGAAAACGAGCGCACTACCGCGATCAATCCCGGCGAGGCGGTCGAAGAAAAAGTATCACTGTCAGATCGCTTCGGGCTCTGGCTCGGTTTCCATCGCTGCAGCCAGGACGAATATCTCGCCATGGTCGAAGGTTACGTCGCCCATTATCGGGTGCCGTTCGACGGCGCCGAACTACGCCGCGAAGCTCTGGAATGGGCGACGACGCGCGGCGCGCGCTCCGGCCGCGTGGCGTGGCAATACGTTCAGGATCTGGCCGGTCGGATGGGCGTGCGCATCACAGAGGGCAGATGACGGAGGTCAGATGTCGGATAAAAATTTTCCGACATCTGTCATCCGACATCCGTCAACTGAATCACGCCCCACTCAAATATTGCGACGGATCAACCGGCGTCGCGCCCTTGCGGATTTCGAAATGCAATTGTGGCGAGGTGACACTGCCGGTCTGACCGGCATGCGCGATCACTTGGCCGCGTTTCACGGTCTCGCCGCGCTTGACCAGGATGTCGCTGGCATGCGCGTAGGCAGTGACGAAGCCATTGGGGTGGCGAACCAGAACCAGATTGCCATAGCCCTTCAGCTCGCTGCCGGCATAGGCCACGACGCCGTCTTCCGCGGCCTTGATCGGCGTGCCCTCCGGCACCGCAAGATTGATGCCGTCATTCTGCACGCCGTTCGGCTTGGGTCCGAACGCCGCGATGACGCGGCCACGCACCGGCCAGCGAAATCCAGGCAGGCTGCCGGCGGGCTCCGCGCTTTTCACGGCATCCTGACTGGACATTGCCGGTGCGGGTTCCACCACGCGCGCGGTTTGCGCCGAATCCGCCATGGCGACATTGCCGGTCGGTGGGGAGGCCGATGCTTCGACGCGCCCCTGGGTCGCCTGTGACGCCTCTTTGATATCTGGAATTGTAATGCGGTCGCCGGCCTTGAGCTTGGCATCGACGGCAAGGTCGTTGGCCCTGGCGATCACCGCGACCGGCTTGTGGTAAATGCTCGCGATGCTGTGGAGGGTTTGACCAGCCCTCACGACGTGGACCACCGCGGGAGCAACGAGCGCGCTGCGCCGCGTCGAGGCCGCTGGCTGGACCGATGCGGTCCGGGCCGGCGCGGCCGCCACCGCTGGCGAGCGATACGAGGGCGGCGCGGCGGTACGTGCCGCTCCATTCGCATCCGGCTGATACCCCCCCGCGCTTCGACCATAAGCGGACGCGCCATCATCGGCATTGGCCAAATGCGGCAGCGGTGTTGCTTCGATCTGGCTCGCCGATGCGCTCTGGGCGCCGGGGCCGGACGCGTCGCTGCGCGAAGGGATTGAGTTCGTCGAACCGAATAAGTCGCCGAAGCGCGTGGAATCGGCGCAGCCTGCGACCCCTAATCCGATTAACGAAATGGCAACCAGTTGCGGCCAGATGGCCGTCCGAGGCGATACGCGCATGGTTACTCACTCGCACGCAATACAAGGACGAGCGAATAAACAACCTTGCGGTAAACAGGGTTTTAAGCGCCGGAAGATATTTCGAAATAATTGATTGTGTGTCTTTGCCGCTACAATTCCCGCGCCTGGCCCGATAATAGCGGCACAAATCGCACCGCAATAAGCTCTTCGCGGGTTAATCCGCCGCCCGGACGTTTGGTGAGTTTGACCAAGTACTGCGCGTCATGGCGCGGTCCGACGGGCAGCACCATCTTGCCCTCCTCGGCAAGCTGCGCCACCAGCGCCTCCGGAACCTCTTCGGCCGCAGCCGTAACCATGATGCGATCGAAGGGCGCCAAATCCGGCGCGCCCGCCATGCCGTCGCCGACACGGACCGTGACGTTGGCACAACCAAGCGCCTTAAGTCGCTCGCTCGCGGTGTCGGCAAGGGTGCGGTAGCGCTCGATGGTCACCACTTCGCGCGCCAGGCGCGACAGAACGGCGGCCTGATAGCCGGAGCCTGTTCCGATTTCGAGGACGCGATGCTGCGGACCGACCTCGAGCTGTTCGGTCATATAGGCCACGACGAAGGGCTGGCTGATCGTTTGCCCACACTCGATCGGCAGGGCCTGGTCGGCATAGGCGTTCTCGACGAAACCGGCGGCGACAAAGTTCTCCCGTGGTACTTCCTCCATGGCGCGAAGCACGGCTTGATCGCTGATCCCGCGTCGGCGCAGCGCAAGTTGGAATTCCATGCGCTCAACGTCGTCAGCGGCTGGCTTTGCGGCCACGGTCGCCTCGCTTGGTCTCTTACTGCCGTCGCTTTTTAGCACTCCGCCAGCTCTGTTACACTCTGCCGTATATCGTGAACCCCGCTGCCGATCAGCTCGTGGCAATTATGTTTCCTCGGCCGGAGGCGGAACCAAGGGCCGTCTCGGGCGTTGGGGCGCAAGTACGGGGTCCCGGGTAATGACTCAGGGGAAGGTTGCTGCGAGTAAGCGCGTTCTCATCGTCGAGGATGAGCTGATGATCCGCATGCTGCTTGAAGGCATGCTCACGGATCTCGGTCACAGTGTCGCAGCGGAGGCAGGCGGCCTCGATGAGGCAATTTCGCTGGCGAAGCAGGGGGAATTCGATCTCGCGGTGCTTGATGTCAATTTAAATGGCACGCCGGTGACGCCGGTCGTTGAGATTCTCGTCGCGCGCGGCGTGCCGTTTATTTTCGCGAGTGGATATGGTCAGCGCGGCCTGCCCGAAGCCTATCGGACGGCGCCAATCCTGCAGAAGCCGTTTCAGGCCGACGCGCTTGAGAAAGCGATCCGAGCCGTTGCCGACGCGGCCTAAATCTTTTTGGCGAAAAGTTCAGCGAGCTTGGTCATGGTCGGCTCGTCGGTGATGTCGATCCGCAGCGGCGTGAGCGCGATGCAGCGCTCATCAAGCACCGCAATGTCCGTTCCATGCTCCGCCTGAAATGGGCTTAAGCGTGAATAGGCGATCCAGTAATAGGGATTGCCGCGGCCGTCGACGCGCTTGTCGATGTGCAAGCGTTCCTGACGGCGCCGGCCGAGCGGCGTGACCACGACGCCTTTGACCTCTTCCGGGCGGCAATCGGGAAAGTTGACGTTGATCAGCACGCCCTCGCGCACGCCGCCGGCCAGCACACGCCGAATAATCTCGGGCGCAAAGTGCACTCCCGTTTCCCAGAACGGCGGCTGCTCGCTGCGCGATTTGTACGATTGCGACAGAGCGATCGAGGGAATGCCGAGCACGGCGCCTTCCATGGCGCCAGCGACTGTGCCTGAGTAAATCACGTCCTCGCCGACATTGCGCCCGCGATTGACGCCGGACAGCAGCAGATCGATTTGCTTTCCTTGGAGCACGTGGCGCACGCCCATGATCACGCAATCGGTGGGGGTGCCGCGCACCGCGAACTTGCGCTCATCCACCTGGCGCAGCCGCAGCGGATCGTTGAGCGAGAGCGAATGGGCGACACCCGATTGGTCGTGCTCCGGCGCCACCACCCAGACGTCGTCCGAAAGCTTGCGCGCGATCTCCTCGCAGGTGTCGAGGCCCGTCGAATGAATGCCGTCGTCATTGGTGACCAGGATGCGCAATGGAAAACCTCTTCAAAACGGCGAGTATTGAAATAGGGTGAACGGCGAGTGGCGAATAGCGAATGGAAACATCGCGATTTCTACTTTCTACTCGCTACTCGCCACTCACAATTCGCTATTCGCCTTTCTCAATCTTTTTCATTCCGCCCATATAGGTCTGCAACACGTCCGGCACCGCAATCGATCCGTCGGCATCTTGATAGGTCTCCATCACCGCGATCAACGCGCGGCCCACGGCGACGCCCGAGCCATTGAGCGTGTGGACGTGACGGACATTGCGGTCTTTGCCGCGATAGCGCGCATTCATGCGCCGCGCTTGGAAATCGCCGCACACCGAGCACGATGAAATTTCGCGATACATGTTCTGCCCCGGCAGCCAGACTTCGATGTCGTAGGTCTTTTGCGCGGCAAAGCCCATATCGCCGGTGCACAGCGTGACCACGCGATAATGCAGATCAAGCCGGCGTAAGATTTCCTCGGCGCAGGACAGCATACGCTCATGCTCATCGCGCGATTGCTCCGGCGTGGTGATCGACACCAGCTCGACTTTGGTGAACTGGTGCTGGCGGATCATGCCGCGGGTGTCCTTGCCGGCGGCGCCGGCCTCGGCGCGGAAGCACGGCGTGCAGGCGGTAAGCCGCATCGGCAATTGCGCCTCGTCGGTGATGGATTCGCGGACTAAATTCGTCAGCGGCACTTCGGCGGTGGGTATGAGCCAGGAAAATTGACCTAATGCATGAGCATTCGTTCTATCAATGAAGGTTCTAAGAACTAAACTGTCTCCATCATTCTCCCGTTCATATTGTTCCTCGTCCGCGTCGGAGATCTTCGTAATCTCTTGTGCGACGCGTCGGACGTAATCCGGTCGCATTTTCATTTCCATCAGGTATGGATGATGGATTTGAGCGTCGAGCACGCTATCAGCGTCGCTCCAGTCAATTTCCCAAGAAGCAAAGAATTGATCTTTTCGAAATTTCGGAAGCTGGGCAGTTCCAAACATAGCCTGCTGTCGAACGATCAAAGGCGGCGCTATCTCAGTGTAACCATGTTCACTCGTGTGCACATCGAGCATGAATTGCCCGAGTGCGCGTTCGAGGCGGGCAAGACCTTTCTTCAAAATCACAAAACGCGCGCCGGAGAGTTTTGCCGCCGCTTCGAAATCCATCTGACCGAGCGCTTCGCCGAGCTCGAAATGCTGCTTCGGCGCGAAGGCGTAATCGCGCTTGGCGCCAAAGCGATGATGCTCGACATTGTCGTTGGAATCTTTGCCGTCGGGCACATCGTCGAGCGGCATATTCGGAATTTCGGCGAGCGCATCGTCCAGCAACTTTGAAGCCGCCTTCGCTGCCGTCTCCAATTGCGGGATGGATTCCTTCAGCGCGGTCACCTCGGCCATGAGCTCGGCCGCTTTCTTCTCATCCTTGTTTTTTTTCGCCTCACCGATCTCCTTGGACGCCGCATTGCGGCGCGCCTGCGCGGTTTCGAATTCAAGAATTTTCTTGCGCCGCTCCTCGTCCAATACGATCAGGCGCTTCGATTCCGGGGCTAGCCCGCGGCGCGCAAGCGCGTGGTCAAAGACGTCGGGATGCTCGCGGATGAAGCGGATGTCGTGCATGAATGCGTCTCAACTAGTTGGGCGCGGTTATAGCACTTCGAACGCGTCATGCGCGGGCTTGACCCGCGCATCCATGCTGCCTTCACACAATGCATGGATTGCCGGGTCAAGCCCGGCAATGACGACAGCAACTACTCCGCCGGTTTGGCGGCCGCGGCCGCACGCTCGGCGGCGACGCGGCGCTCCACCATCCGCACCGACCAGATCGAGCCCTCGTAAAGTGCGACCAGCGGCAGCGCAAGCGACATCTGGCTCAACACGTCCGGCGGGGTGAGCACGGCGGCGATGACGAAGGCGATGACGATGAAGTAGCGGCGCTTCGACTTGAGCTGATCGGAAGTCACGATGCCGACCCGGCCGAGCAGCGTCAGAATGACCGGAAGCTGAAACGCCACGCCGAAGGCGAGGATCAGCTTCATCATCAGCGAGAGGTAATCCTCGACTTTCGGCAAGAGCTCGATTGTCGCCTGGCCGGGGCCGCCCAACTGCTGCATGCTGAGCGAAAAGCGCGCCAGCATCGGCCAGACCACGAAATAAACCACCATTGAGCCGAGCAGGAAGAAAATCGGCGTCGCGATCAGATAGGGCAGGAAGGCCTGGCGCTCGTTACGGTACAGGCCGGGCGCGACAAACATATAGATCTGCGTCGCCATGACCGGAAAGGAAATGAACGCTGCGCCGAACAGCGCAAGCTTCAGCTGCACGACGAAATATTCAAGAAGCCCGGTATAGATGAATTTCGAATTTTCCGGCCCCGCGACCCAGATGTAAGGCCAAGTGAGCACATTGTAGATCTGGCGCGCGAAGAAAAAGCAGGCAATCGCGGCCAGCGCGAACGCGGCAAGCGCCTTGATGAGCCGCGACCGCAGCTCGATCAGGTGATCCATCAAGGGCGCCTTGGTGGCCTCGATCTCCTTTTCTTCGTCGTCGCTTCTCATTGCGGCCTGCCTGAGCCACCGGAGGACGTGGATTCTGCCGGTGCTTCCGGGGCGACGCCGGCACCGGCCACCTCTTTGTCACTAAGCTCGGCCGCGGCTTGAGAAGTCGGAAATGCCTCGGCGGGCGGTGTCGTGGCGGCGCTGTCCGGCGTATTGGCTGCTTCTTTGGCCGCGTCTTGGTCCGCTACCTTATCCGGACTCTTAACGCTCTCGTCTAAATCCTTGCCGATGGTCTCGACATCGGCGCGTACGTCCTTGAGTGGATCATATTGCTTGATGTCGGACGCTATGTCGTCGACCTGCTTTTTCAGGTCGGCCATTTCGGCTTCGCGCATCGCCTCATGAAACTGATTTTGGAAATCCGCGGCCAGGCTGCGGATCTTGCGCGTCCATTGCCCGAGCGAGCGCATCACCGCCGGCAGCTCTTTCGGCCCGATCACAATCAGCGCGACGATGCCGATGAGCAGGAATTCGGTCCAGCTGATGTCGAACATGAAAACACTCCGGCCGCGCCTTCCTCAGCCGCGGCCGCCGATCAAGATGTGAAGCTGCCGCGATTGGCGCGAGAGCACCAGAGCTAGACTTTGCTCTCGGATTCGGCCCGCCGCTTGACCTCCGCGGCTGCTTGATGATCGATGGTCTTCACCGGCGCATCAGATTTCGCGCTGTCGGCGGTCTCGTCGTCGGCCATGCCTTTCTTGAAGGCCTTAATCCCGCGCGCGACATCGCCCATCATGTCCGAAATCTTGTTGCGGCCTCCGAACACCAGCAGGACCACGGCGCCGACGATCAACCAGTGCCAGATGCTCAAAGAACCCATAAAATCCTCCGTCCGCCAGACGCTTACGTAGAGTCCTTAAGCTTGCAGCGCCTATTGGCAAGTTGCCGATTTAAGCCAGAAACTAGGCGTCGGGACCGGCAAAAACAAGGACAACGGCAATGCCGCCGCGCCGCACGTAAACGCCCCTCATGCGTGGCCATACGATCGGCAACGCGACTAGGGATCGAAACCGCCGCCCTTTATTCCTCGGTGCGCTCGACCCGCGGCGCCAAACCGAGATCGACATCCTCCGGACCCAATGGCTCTTCGTCGTCCCGCAGCGCCGGATCGTCGGACGGAACTGGCATCGCAAAATCCGCCGGCATCGTGGCGTCGACCAGGCCTGCACCCTTGAGTTCGTCGAGCCCGGGCAGATCGTTGAGCGCATCGAGCCCGAAATGGGACAGGAATGCTTCGCTGGTTCCATAGGTGACCGGTCGGCCCGGCGCCTTACGCCGGCCGCGCAGCCGGATCCAGCCGGTTTCGAGGAGCACATCCAGCGTTCCTTTTGACGTGCTCACGCCGCGAATTTCCTCGACTTCGGCGCGGGTCACGGGTTGATGGTAAGCCACGATCGCCAGCGTCTCGATCGCCGCGCGCGACAGTTTTCGCGTGACCACCGATTCATGCGTCAACAGCCACGCCAAATCGGTCGCAGTGCGCAGTGTCCATTTGCCACCGATGCGCACGAGATTGACGCCGCGAGGCGCGTATTCGCGCTGCAACTGCTGGAGCAATGCGTGCACGTCGATGCCGGCCGGCAGCCGCGACGCCAGGACTTTCTCATCCAGCGGCGCTTCGGCGGCGAACAGCAAAGCTTCGAGGATACGCAGTCCTTCGGCGCGGTCGGGATCTTGCTTATCGCCGACGATCACCCGCATCTCCGCGACTTTCCCCATTGGCTTCTTCTCCCTCTTAGCCATTCCCCGATTCCGCGGCTCCGCCCTGCGACAGGGCGCCGTCGGCATTCTGTTTCTTGCGCAAATATAGCGGCGAGAAAGCGCCTTGTTGGTGCGCCTCTAGGTGGCCCTCCCGGATCATTTCGAGCGCCGCGGCAAAGCTCGAAGCCAGCACGGTGGCGGTCATCGCAGGATCGGTGAAATAGGCAACCAGATATTGATCGAGCGGGCTCCAGTCCATGCTCTGCCCGATCAGCCGCTCCAACGCTTCACGCGCTTCGGCAAGCGACCAGACTGTGCGCTTAGCAACACGCACCACCGATCTCGACTGGATTTGCCGCCGTGACGCATAGGCCGACAACAGATCATAGAGCGTCGCCGACCATTGCGGATGCTTGATCTCGGCAATCGGCTCGGGCTGACCGCGCTGGAAAACGTCGCGGCCGAGCTGGGGCCGGTTCATCAATTGCTCGGCGAATTTGCGGATCGCCTCCAGTCGGCGCAACCGCAACGCCAGCGCATTGGCCATCTCCTCGGCGCTCAGCCCATCGGCCGGGTGCTGTTCAGGCAGCAGCAGACGGGATTTCAGATAGGCGAGCCACGCCGCCATCACGAGGTAATCGGCGGCGAGCTCCAGGCGCATCTTGCGCGCCTCTTCGATGAAGGCGAGGTACTGATCGGCCAGCGCGAGGATGGAAATCTTGGCGAGATCGACCTTTTGTTGGCGCGCCAGCGTGAGCAAAAGGTCGAGCGGCCCCTCAAAGCCCTCGACGTCCACCATGAGCGACGGCTCGTCGCCCGAGCGCTCGGCCAATTCGGTTTCGAACTCTTGTTCAGCGTTCATGCGAACCCTGCCTCGGGGCGAATGTCGTTCAGCAGCTTGGCGAGCTCGGTGCGGCTTGCGGCAACGTCGAGGGGCGCCGGCGGCTTGCGCGCAACCAGCGCCGCTTCGGCCCGGTGCGCGGCCTCCCCTGCCAGGGTCGGCACTTCTGCGGCAACTTCGACCATTTCCGACAACACCCCATTGCAATGAAGCACGACGTCGCAGCCGGCCGCGATCGCGGCCCTGGTGCGCTCGGACAGCGAGCCGGATAGCGCGCCCATCGAAATGTCATCGCTCATAAGCAGCCCGGTAAAACCGATCGAATCGCGAATCACATGCCTCACTATATTGGCCGAAGTGGTCGCTGGCGCGACCGGGTCGACGGCGGTGAATACAACATGGGCGGTCATCCCCAGGGGCAGACCGCATAAGGGTTGGAACGCGGCAAAATCGGTAGCATCCAGGGTGGCTCGATCGGCGGTCACGACAGGAAGGCGCTGGTGGCTGTCAGCCGTTGCGCGGCCATGCCCGGGCAGGTGCTTGAGCACCGGCAAGACGCCGCCCTCCGTCAAGCCGGCGGCGAAAGCGCCGGCAAGCGCGGCCACCTTGGCCGGATCGGCGCCATAGGCCCGATCGCCAATTACAGGATCGGCACCCGCGGCCGGCACGTCGGCAACCGGCGCGCAGTCGACGTCGATCCCAAGCTGCGCCAGATCATTGGCAATCAACCGCCCGCCCAGGCGCGCCGCTCTAAGCCCGGCGTCGGGATCGCGATCGAATACCGCCCCATACGCCGCCCCGGGGGGATAGGTCGGCCAATGCGGGGGGCCCAAGCGCTGCACCCGCCCCCCTTCCTGATCGACCAGGACCGGGGCTTGACGACCGACCGCCGCGCGGAACTCGGCGATCAACCGGCGCATCGCATCGGGCGTGGTCACGTTCCGTTTGAACAGGATCAGCCCCCAGGGGGCCGCCTCCTGCACGAAGTGCCGTTCCGCCGTTGTGAGAGTGGCCCCCGCAAGACCGGTGATGAATGCGCGCATTTACGGCAATGAGGACCTGATCCCGGCCGAGGCTGCGGGCCTGATCCGGTAGGAGCATCCGAAATCGATCATGGCGCACTAGAAGCGCGACAGCCTAACGAATGCAAGCTCGCCTCGTGCGTGCCCGGTGCGGATCAATTCTTTTGTACGAGGCAGCTGCCGCCGGCGGCTTTCAGGTTCGAGCACAATTCCGTGGCCTGATCCGCCGAGGCGAATGGACCCACCATAGTGCGAAAGAAGATGCCCTTGGCGCCGAGGTCGGCGCGGCGGATGATCGGCGTACGGCCGCCGAGCAGGTCCGGATATTTAGCCTGCAGGTCGCGGAACGAGGACTGGGCTTCCTCTTCGCTACGTTGCGACGAAACTTGGACAGCATAGCCGCCGCCTGTCGCTACGGGCGCTGTGGGTGCTGCCGAGGCTGTCTCGTTTGTCGGTGGTTTGTTGAGCGGTGCGGGTTGGACTGGAGCGGGCCGCGGACGTGCCGGTGCGGCTGAGCCCTCCGCCGTGGATGAAGGCACGATGGAGAGTGGCGCGTTGCTCCCTTGCGGCGATTGCGTTCCCGGGCGCGGCGGAACGCTCGGCGATGAACCGGCGTCCGCGTCGAGAGCGCCGGACTGGTCGGTACGAATTGTGACGGTGCGGATTTTTTTTGGCCCAGGCGCGGCAGGCATGACCGGGGTGACCGTAGAAACTGACGGCACGGCTGTCGGCGGGGAGGCTTGAGCAGCGCTCGGGTTCGATGCGGCCGTCGTCGTCATCGCCGGAGCGGTCGGGGCCGGCGGCTGCGTCGAGATTGCAGGATTGCTCGATGTCGAGCTACCCGAATAGCCGACGATTGCGCCGGGAGCCCCGATCGATGGCGGGTCGGGGAAGACGGGCACCGTCGAAACCGGCCGCGGGGCCGTGCTCGTCGCCGGCGGCGGAATGTCGACCGGCCGCTCCTCCCGCGACACCAGCCGTTCGCGTGATGCCGCGTTATTCGCGTCCGCTTCACGCGCGGTGTCGTCTTGTGAGCTTACGCCGCTCGGTATGATCTTGTTCGGACCGCCCTCGGCCTTGATGATTGGCGGCAGGGCTGGCAGCGCTGGACCGCTGAACATGGCGCGGTAGGCGAAAGCGCCGGCGGTGCCGAGCACGGCCAAGGCAAATACTGCCGCGACAAAAACGAAACCGCCGCGCCGGCCCTTGTTTTGTTCCTCGCTGTATTCGTCGCCATAGCCATGATCGTCGGCGTCATGCCGTTCATCTTCGTAGTCGTCCGGATAACGGCTATCGCCCCCATCCGATGATCGGTCGTGCCAGTCTGCCGTCTCCTGGTAAGCGGCCTCGTCAACCTCACCATCGGCGGCATCGCGTGCCGGCTCCATTGCGAAATCGGGCTCCTGCCGAAAACGAGAGCCGCGCGACGGCGGTACAGGATTTTCGCGCGCAGCTGGCTCGTAGCGCTCGTCTCGGCCCCCGCGGTAATCCGGATCGACGTCGCGTACATATTGCTCATCCTTGGGCGTCGAATAGCGATCGTCGGTTGGTGCTCGCGGGACCTCGTCCAGCGCGGGATCGCTGGCCGCGCGCTCGGCTTCATCGCGCCGATCGTCCGCACTTTCCGGCGCAGCCGGTCTGCGATCTCGGCCCAATTTGTTCATCGGCACGCTCTGACCGATGAGCCGTGCCAATTCGGCAAGCGGATCGTCAGCCTGAGCGCGCGGCGCCTCCTCCGCGCTGCGCCAACGGGGCGGATCGCGATAGGAACGCTGATCGTTTTCAGCCATGAGATTCGACTCGTTTAGCCGTGCACAGGAGAAACCAAGCCAAGAAACATTTAACGAAACATTCGACCCGCATTCGCCGCCTCCAACTTCCGAGCGGCAGCACCAATAACCGAGTGGACCTATCGCATCTCGTTTGGCGCCTCGACCCCGAGCAGTGCCAGCCCCGATGCGAGCACGGTGGCAACCCCCTGAACAAGCACAAGCCGGGCTTCGGTCAGTTGTCGATCATTCTGGATAATGAAGCGTAAATGTGGCGATGCATTACCCAGCGTCCAAAGTGCATGAAATTCACTGGCCAAATCGAACAAATAAAAGGCAATTCGGTGCGGTTCGTGTGCGGCCGCAGCACCGGCAAGGATCCGCGGATAAAGCGCAACTTGCCGCATCAGCGCAAGTTCCGCCGGATCATTAAGGCGCGCGAGATCGGCGCGTTCAGCTAATTGCGCGACATTGTCCGGCAGATCGGCAAAAGCGGCACGGGCGTTGCGAAACACCGATTGCGCACGGGCGTGTCCGTATTGGACATAGAAGACCGGATTGTCGCGGGATTGTTCCAGCACTTTCACCAGGTCGAAGTCGAGCGCGGCATCATTCTTGCGAAACAGCATCATGAAGCGGACGGGATCACGGCCGACTTCATCCACCACCTCGCGAAGCGTGACGAACTCCCCTGCCCGCTTGGACATTTTGACCGGCTGGCCCGCACGCAACAGCTTGACGAGCTGAACGACTTTAACGTCGAGCTCGGCGCGGCGATCGCTCAACGCCGCCACAGCCGCCTGCATGCGTTTGATATATCCGGCGTGATCGGCTCCCCAAACGTCGATCAGCGCGCGAAATCCGCGCTCGAGCTTCGAACGGTGATAGGCGATGTCGGACGCGAAATAGGTGTACGAGCCGTCCGATTTTTTCAGCGGGCGATCGACGTCATCGCCGAAGGCCGTCGAGCGAAACAATGTCTGTTCGCGATCCTCCCAGTCTTCGGCTGGCGCACCCTTCGGCGGCGGTAAACGTCCTTCATAAACATCGCCGCGCTGGCGTAACAGTTCGATCGTCGCTCCGACGCGATCCTCGCCACTCATCAAGAGCGAGCGCTCGGAAAAGAACACGTCCGGTTTCACATCCAAAGCCGCGAGGTCGTCGCGTACTGCAGCCATCATCATGGCGACCGCCTTGTCGCGCACGATGGGCAGCCAGCTCGTCTCCGATTGCTTTGCGAGCGCTTCGCCATATTCGGCCGCAATCGCCGCGCCGACCGGTTTGAGATAATCACCGGGGTAAAGCCCTTCAGGAATTGCGCCGATTTTTTCGCCCAGCGCCTCGCGATAGCGCAGGAAAGCCGAACGAGCGAGTAGATCGACCTGCACGCCGGCGTCATTGATGTAGTACTCGCGCGTGACCTCAAAGCCGGTGAACGCCAGCAAATTGGCAAGCGCATCTCCGAACACCGCGCCTCGGCAATGGCCGACATGCATCGGCCCCGTCGGATTGGCCGACACGTATTCGACATTTACCGGCGCGCCGTTGCCGACGTCGATTTTCCCGTAAGTCAAGCCCAGCTTCACGGCGGCACGTAAGGTGTCGATCCAAGCCGCCGGGCGGAGCGTGATATTCACGAATCCGGGGCCGGCCACTTCGGCCTTGGCCACCAGCGCGTCAGCCCGGAGTTTTTCCGCGATCGTTTCAGCGAGCTCGCGCGGCTTGCGCCCGGCGTCCTTCGCCAAAACCATGGCCGCGTTGGTCGCCATGTCGCCGTGCGCGGCATCGCGCGGCGGCTCCACAGTGACGCGCGATTGATCAATGCCGGACGGCAATACGCCCGCGGCAATCAATGCTTCGCTCGCGGCGCGAACGCGTTCGAGCATTTCGGCGAAGATGTTGATAGACGGCATGCCTTGCAGCGCTTTCTAACGTCGCGCGCCTAACGCAATTCCGGAGTCGAGTCAAAGAGCCGCGCGTGTTCGGCAAGTGCATAGCGATCGGTCATGCCGGCAATGAAATCGGCGATATGACGGGCCCGCACCGCCTCATCGAGCCCAGAAAGGTGTTCGCCCCACTCTGCCGGCATGTCCCGCGGCCGGGCGCTGTAGTGCGCGAACAGAGCGCGCACCACGTCCGCGGCCTGGTCCATCACCTTCGTGACCCGGGAGTGCCGATACATGTGCCGTTCAAGGAAACTTTTGATCTCGCGATCCTCGTCCCCGACTTCACGCGAGAAGGCGCCGACCGGCGCGGCAGCGCGGCGGACATCGTCGGCCGAACGCGGCTTGAGCGTGGCGAGCCGGCTGGTGCTCTCGCTAACGACATCATCGATAAGTAAACCGATGAGCCGGCGAATGAGTTCATGAACAAGCCGGTCGTGGTCAAGGTTGGGATGAGCTTCACGAATTGCAGCAACGATCCGGCCCGGCAGCGGCACGGCGAAGATCTCTTCAAGCTCAAAGAGCTTCGCGCGTAATCCGTCATCGATGTCGTGGGCGTCATAAGCGATGTCGTCGGCCACCGCGGCGACTTGCGCTTCAGCGCCGGCGAAACTCCAAAGCTGCAGGTCTTGCGCGCGGCAATAATCGAGAATGGACGCCGGAACGCCGTGCCGCCGATAACGCTCAAGCGGCGCGCCGGCGCGGTCGGTGAGCGGACCATTATGCTTGACCAGCCCCTCGAGCGTTTCCCAGGTCAGGTTCAGGCCGTCGAACGCTGGATAGCGCCGCTCCAGCGTCGTCACCACGCGGAGCGTCTGGGCATTGTGATCGAAGCCGCCGAATGCCGATAAGCAGGAGTCGAGCGCGCGTTCTCCGGCATGGCCGAATGGCGGATGGCCTAGATCGTGTGCGAGCGCCAGCGCTTCGGCCAGATCCTCGTCGAGCTGCAGCCGCCGAGCCAGCGCGCGCGCGACCTGCGCGACCTCGAGCGTATGGGTAAGCCGTGTCCGATAGTGATCGCCCTCGTCAAAAACGAAAACCTGGGTCTTATGCTTGAGGCGGCGGAACGCGGTGGCGTGGATGATGCGGTCGCAATCGCGCCGAAAGGCGCTGCGGCTTGTGCTCGGCGGCTCGGGGTAGAGCCGGCCGCGGCTTGCTTGCGGGTCGCAGGCATATGGCGCACGAGAAATCATGGAATCCATCATATTCACCGCGCCGGCCGGTGATTGACCTTCGGTTCCACCGCACTTAACTATCGTGTCGGCAGTGTTGCAATCAGGCCGATTTGCGATTCGGAGAGCAAATGACCGTCGACGTCACCGTGACCGAGCGCGCCGCGCGGCGAATCGGCGAGATCCTGCGCCAGGAACCCGCCGGCACGATGTTGCGCGTCAGCGTCGAAGGCGGCGGCTGCTCCGGGTTCCAGTATAAATTCGACACCGAACGCGAGCGTGCCGACGACGATATCGTGATCGAGCAAAGCGGCACGACTGTTCTGATCGATCCGGTCTCGCTCAATTACATGGCTGGATCCGAGATCGATTTCGTGGACGATCTGATCGGCTCGTCGTTCAAGATCAACAATCCGAAGGCCACAGCGTCCTGCGGCTGCGGCACCAGCTTCGCGCTGTGAAGCGCAAACTGCCGTGCGCATCGCCACCTGGAACGTAAACTCGATCAAGCAGCGCCTCGATTCCGCTGTGACCTGGCTCGCCGAGCGGAAGCCGGACATCGTCTGCCTGCAAGAAACCAAATGCGTCGATGACGCATTTCCGCGCGAGCCGTTCGAGGCACTCGGTTACAACGTTGCCGTGCACGGTCAAAAGGCCTTCAACGGCGTTGCGCTGTTGTCGAAATTCCCATTCGACGAAGTCAGTAACGGACTTCCGGGAGACGATCGGGACGATCACGCCCGCTTCATGGAAGCCGTCGTTTCCATTGCCGATGGCGCGATGCGCGTCGCCAGCATTTACCTGCCGAACGGCAATCCGCCGGAAACCGACAAATACGCCTACAAGATCGCGTGGATGAAGCGTCTTGCCGCCTATGCCTGCCAACGCCTGCGCCTGGAAGAACCGCTCGTCATGGCCGGCGACTACAACGTGATCCCGAGTTCGGGGGATGCCCGCAATCCGCAAGCGTGGGTGAACGATGCTTTATTCCTGCCTGGCACGCGCGATCAATTCCGTGGCTTGATCAATCTCGGCCTGACCGATGCGCTCCGTGCGACCAGCGACGATCCCAGGCTCTTCACGTTCTGGGATTATCAAGCCGGCGCCTGGCAAAAGAATAACGGCATCCGCATCGACCACCTTCTCTTGTCACCCGCTGCCGCGGACAGGCTCAGCGCTGCCGGGATCGATCGTCACGTCCGCAGCTGGGAGAAGCCGTCCGACCACGTTCCGGTGTGGATCGATCTGGAAATTACAGCGAAGTAGGCAGACTGCTCGTCATTGCGAGCCAACGGGTCCGGCCCGAAGTGGCCGGCCCGATGACAAGCTCAGCGAAGCAATCCAGCAAGCGCGTGAAGCCACTGGATTGCTTCGTCGCGATGCTCCTCGCAATGACGGTTCAGGCTTAATCCCGCCGGCCTTTGAGCCAATCTTCGAGATAAACGAGCGCGAGTGCGCGTTCGTCGTCGCTCGCGTGCTTGAAAGCGCTGTCGTAGACCGGCTTGACCCAAGTTTCGTCGGCGCCGGCGCAGTCGCGGCCCAGGGTGAGCCACATCAAACCGCGCGCCGCCTGGCGTGGCACGGCCTGTCCCTGGAACAAGAGGTCGCCGAGCGCGACTTCGGCGCGGCAATGGCCCTTGGTCGCGGCAAGCTGCAACCAGCGTGCTGCCTGGTGCGGATCGCTCGGCGTGCCGGACAGATAAAGCCGCCCAAGTTCGAATTGCGCGTCGGCGTCACCGAAATAGGTCGCGGCGTAGCCGAACATGTCGCGCGCGCGCGCGCGATCGGCCGCGATTTTCGAATTCGGTATGCCGGTCAGATAATAATGCCCGAGGGCGACGAAGGCATTGGCGACGAACCGCGCTTGCGGCGTGCCGGGCGCCTCATCGGGATGGCTGTTGGCGATCTGACTGAAATAATTGAACGCGCGCAGATCATCGCGTGGCACGCCATCGCCGTCGGCGTACATGCGGCCGAGCTTCCATTGCGCTACCGGCTGGCCCTGGTCGGCGGCGTATTGGAGCGCGGTGAGCACGCTGGTTTTGCCCGGCGCGATCTCCGGCGGATGGGCGCTCGTGCGCAATCCGTCGCCCGGCGCCAATGCGGCCGCGCTTGGCGTGGTGGTGCCGTCGAAGGCGTAAGCTGGCGCGGCGCCAAAGATACGGTCGACGCCATCGCGCCGCGCATCCAAGCCGACCGCGACCGACAGGCCAACAACTGCCACTGCGGTACCGGCCACGAGACGACCGATGTTGCTAGATGTCCGCATAGCACGCCGTCTCGGCCGCTCCACCCGGATGGGTCAGTGCGCCGTAGCGCGCCGATCCAACCTGCTGGGCGTATTTCCACAAATAACCGGAAGTAAACTCGGTGGCGCGCGGCTTCCATTCTTTCGCGCGGCCATCCAGTTCGGCCTTGCTGAGCTTGACGTCGAGCGTGCCACGCTCCCCATCGAGCGTGATGATGTCGCCGTCGCGAATGAGCGCGATCGGGCCGCCGACCGCCGCCTCCGGACCGATATGGCCGACGCAGAAGCCGCGCGTGGCGCCGGAAAAGCGGCCGTCGGTAATCAGCGCCACCTTGCCGCCCATGCCCTGTCCATAAAGAGCGGCCGTGGTCGACAGCATTTCGCGCATGCCCGGTCCGCCCTTGGGACCCTCGTAGCGGATGACCAGCACGTCGCCTTCGGCGTATTGCCGGTTCTTCACCGCTTCGAAGCAGGCCTCCTCGCCGTCAAAGCAACGCGCCGGACCGGAGAACTGCAAACGCTCCATACCCGCCACTTTCACGATCGCACCTTCAGGCGCGAGATTGCCTTTCAGTCCGACGACGCCGCCGGTCGGCAAAATCGGCTTATTGGCAGGCCAGATAACGGCCTGGTCGGGATTCCATTTCACCGACTTCAAATTCTCGGCGATGGTCCGGCCGGTGACGGTGATGCAGTCGCCATGGAGGAAGCCATGGTCGAGCAGCGTCTTCATCAACAGCGGCACCCCGCCAGCTTCGAACATGTCTTTGGCGACATAGCGGCCGGATGGTTTTAAATCCGCGATATATGGTGTCTTTTTCAGGACTGCGGCGACATCAAAAAGGTCGAATTTGACGCCGCATTCGTTGGCGATCGCCGGCAGATGCAAAGCGGCATTGGTCGAGCCGCCGGTCGCCGCGACGACCGCCGCGGCGTTTTCCAGAGCCTTGCGGGTGACGATGTCGCGCGGCCGAATGTTCTTGGCGAGGAGATCCATGATCATCTCGCCCGCGAGAAAGCAAAACTTGTCCCGGATTTCGTAAGGCGCCGGCGCGCCAGCCGAATAGGGCAAGGCGAGACCGATCGCCTCGGAGATCGTCGCCATCGTGTTGGCGGTGAACTGGGCACCGCATGCTCCGGCCGAAGGGCAGGCATTTTGTTCGAGCACGTCCAGATCGCCATCCGACATGGCGCCAATCGAGTGCTTGCCGACCGCCTCGTAAACGTCCTGAATCGTGACCGGGGCGCCCTTAAACGTGCCGGGCAGGATCGAGCCGCCATAGATGTAGATTGAGGGCACGTTGAGCCGGCACATCGCCATCATCATGCCCGGTTGCGACTTGTCGCAGCCGGCCACCCCGATTAGCGCGTCATAGGAATGGCCGCGCACCGACAATTCCACCGAATCCGCAATCACTTCGCGCGACGGCAGAGACGATTTCATGCCGGCATGGCCCATGGCGATGCCGTCGGTGACCGTAATGGTGCAGAATTCGCGGGGCGTGCCGCCGCCCGCGGCAACCCCGAGCTTGACCGCCTGGGCCTGGCGCATCAGGGCGATGTTGCAGGGCGCAGCCTCGTTCCAGCAGGTCGCCACACCGACGAAGGGCTGATGGATCTGCTCGCGCGTCAGCCCCATGGCGTAATAGAACGCCCGGTGCGGCGCGCGGTCGGGGCCTTCGGTAGCGTGACGGCTTGGCAGCCGCAATTTCAAGTCGCTCTTGGCGTCCATCAAACTCAAGCAAGCCAAACCGGCTCTGTTCGCCCCTCCCATCCGATCCAAAGCCTACTCGCTTTTCCAGACCGGACGTATCGATAACGGCTTTGAGGCCAAGATTGGTTCGGCCAGCCGCGCGCATCGATGTCGAGAAATCCTATGGCCAAAAAGCGGCGTTTGCCGTGGGTGCGCTGCGGTAAGATTAAATCTTCCTCCGCTGTGTCCGCGCGGCCACAGATTCAACGCGCTGGAGGTATTTCGGTTAAGCGGCGATTTACCACGTGGGCCTCCGCTTGCGACCATGAAGCGTGCCCAGACGCCTGACCAAAGCCTTCTTCCGCCGCAGCGTTCACGAGGTCGCGCCCGACTTGATCGGGGCGACGCTCCTATTCAATGGGGTCGGCGGACGGCTGGTCGAAGTCGAGGCCTATCATCACACCGATCCGGCCGCGCACAGCTATCGCGGGCCGACGGCGCGCAATGCGGTGATGTTCGGGCCACCGGGCTACGTCTATCTCTACCGCTCCTACGGCATCCACTGGTGCCTGAATATGGTCTGCGAGCCGAAGGGCTCGGCCAGCGCCGTCCTCATCCGTGCGCTGGAGCCGACGGATGGCTTGGCCGTGATGCGCCGGCGCCGTGGCTTGACCGACCTGCGGCTCCTTTGCGCCGGGCCAGGACGGGTCTGTGAGGCACTGGGGATTACCGCGGCGCACAATGGGCTGGCGCTGGACGAGCCGCCTTTCGAGCTATTTGCGCGGACCGATGAGGTTGAGGTCATCGCCGGACCGCGCATCGGGATCACCAAGGCGACGGAGAAGCCCTGGCGTTACGGCCTGAAGGACTCAGCCTTTCTCAGCAAGCTGTTTCGGGTGAACGCTAAGCCTTAAGCCTAAAACCCGGATCGAAGCCGAGTTCGGTGCACGCCTTCGCAATCGACACCGTTCCGTCCTCCTCGGCGATGTTGTAGATGCCGGGCTGCCCGCGTGTAACCGCAAGCAGTGTGGCCTGTGCCGCAGCATCGATATGGAGTGGTGGTTTGCGAATGGGGTCGGCGTGCCAGGTGCCGGGGCCATAGAAAAACCCGTAGCGCAGCACGATCGCTTCCATTCCTGACGCCAGCACTTGGCGTTCCATGTCCGCGGCAGCACTCACTGTTACCGCGCGAGGACCTTCCGACACGTTGAGCGGATCAGCCTCGGAATGCGGCTCGGCGCCAGGCGCATAGGCGAACGCAACGCTTTGCACGATGAAGCGCCGCGCCGAGGTGGCGCGCGCCGCAGCGATCAAGTTGCGCGTGCCTTCGGTGCGGATGCGCGCGTTGCGCGGATAGGATGCTGCAAGCTGAGCCTCGTCCTCGATGACGCGGGGCAAATCGGTCAGCTGATGGATGACGATCTCGGGTCGCGTCTTCACGACGGCGTCGCGAAGCGCAGCGGCATCAAACACATCGACAACAACCGCGTGAATGCCAGCGGCGTTGAGCTGACGCGCGGTGTCGGCCTGACCCGTGCTGCCGGTGACCTCGTGCCCTGCCGCAAGCAAGAGCGGCGTCAGTCGTCGGCCGATGGCGCCATTCGCGCCGGCGAGAAATATTCTCACGCGATCACGCCGCGCCACCTCATGTCGCGCCTTGCAGCCGCTGTAAGGCTTCGGCGATCTTGGCTTTGCGCAGCTGTGCTTCCTCGCGCCTCCCTTTCTCTTCTTCGACGACTTCTTCCGGCGCGCGAGCAACGAAATTGGGATTGCCAAGCTTGGCGTCGACGCGCGCGATATCGGCATCGCATTTCGTCATCTCTTTGGCGAGCCGGGCACGCTCGGCGGCGAGGTCGATAACGCCCTTGAGCGGTAACGCTACGACTTCGCCCCCAACGACAAGCTGCACCGAGCCTGACTGCGGGGCTGGGCGAGTGAAAGTCGCCGATATTCTCGCCAGCCGATTTAATGCGTCATCCCAAAGCTTTGCTCTTTTTAGCGTCATCTCCGACGGATTCACCAGATCGAGTGAAATCAACGAGCCAGCCGGCACGTTCATTTCGACGCGCACGGAACGAACGGCGCTTACAAGCTCGATGAGCCAGCCCACTTCTTCGTGCGCATCAGAAAAATGAGGCTGCTCACTTGGCCATTTGGAAAGAGCAAGCAGAGGCTCTTGACGCCCGCTTTCTGTCACACGCCAAAGCTCTTCCGTGACGAATGGCATGAACGGGTGCAAGACTTTCAAGATTTCATCCCGGATGTAGGCAACCGTTGCCCGCGTTTCGCGTTTGACTTCTTCGTCCAACCCAACAAAAATTGGTTTGGTAAGCTCTAAATACCAATCGCAGTACAAGCTCCAAACAAACTGGTAGATGCTGTTGGCAGCATCATTGAAGCGATAATCATCCAAAGCCTTTTCAACGTTGCCGAGCGTGTCACCAAACTGCGTGATAATCCATTTATTGACCAATATTTTCACTGAGTAGGGATCAAAACCTTCGACTATCTTGCATTCATTGATCTCGGCGAAGCGCGTGGCGTTCCAGAGCTTGGTTGCGAAATTGCGGTAGCCTTCGACACGCTGCGCGGAGAGTTTGATGTCGCGCCCCTGCGCCGCCATGGCGGCGAGCGTGAAGCGCAACGCATCGGCGCCGTATTCCTCGATCACCGCCAAAGGGTCGATGACGTTGCCCTTCGACTTGGACATTTTCTGCCCGCGCTCGTCGCGAACGAGCGCATGGATGTAAACGTCGCCGAACGGCACCTCTTTCATAAAATGCAGCCCCATCATCATCATGCGGGCGACCCAGAAAAAGATGATGTCGAAGCCGGTGACGAGCGTGCTGGTCGGATAGAAGCGTTTCAGCTCCGGCGTCTGGTCCGGCCAGCCCAAGGTCGAGAACGGCCACAGCGCGGAGGAGAACCAGGTGTCGAGCACATCCTCGTCGCGCCAGATCGCAAACCTAGTACCTTTCGAATGGTCTATTTGATTGAGAGCTTCAGTATCGTTTGCCACAAACCCCACATCAGAAACATTGTAATATTTGCGTGCGAATTCGAGTGCTTCTTCTTTCGATTCAGCAACAAACACTTCGTAGATTTGCTTGAACTCGTTGGTGCTCCCCAAAAGGATTTGGCGATCTGGATTGATTTTAAATCCATACCATGCGGGTATCTGATGGCCCCACCAAATCTGGCGTGAAATGCACCAGGGCTGGATGTTCTCCATCCAGTTAAAAAATGTCGTCTCCCATTGTGAAGGGACAAATTTTGTCTGACCAGCGCGAACAGCTTCAATTGCCGGCTTTGCTAGTTTCTTTGCATCGACATACCACTGATCAGTGAGATACGGCTCAATAACCGCATTTGATCGGTCCCCGTGTGGCACAACATATGTGTGTGGCTCGATCTTATCTATAAGCTCTAGCTCTTGGAGTCTTTCGACGATCTTTTTGCGAGCCACAAATCGGTCAAGCCCGTTGTATTCCCTAATCGTCCGAAACGTTTCTGCAGTCGGGTCGCCTCGCTTAAAATCGATATTAGGGTCAAGCAGCAGAGTTCCGTCAGGCGATAGCACGTTGATCGGTGGATATCGCCGCATGGCACCGTACCTGTGACGCTGCCAAACCTCGTAGTCATTGAAATCGTGAGCTGGGGTAATTTTGACCGCCCCTGTACCCTTTTCAGGATCCGCATACTCGTCCGCAACAATTGGAATATGACGATCGGCAAGTGGCACAATCGCGGTCTTGCCGATCAGATGCTTGAGCCGCTCGTTCTGCGGATGCACCGCGACAGCGACGTCGCCGAGCATGGTCTCGGGCCGCGTGGTGGCGACGACGATGAATTCGCCAGAGCCTTCGATCGGATATTTGATGTGCCAGAGCTGGCCCTTGCTCTCGACCTGCTGTACTTCGAGATCGGAAATCGCGGTCTTGAGTTTGGGATCCCAGTTGACGAGTCGCTTGTCCTTATAGATCAGGCCTTCGCGGTACAGCGCGACGAAAACCTTCAGCACCGCGCGCGATAATCCTTCGTCCATGGTGAAGCGCTCGCGCGACCAGTCGCAGGATGCGCCAAGCCGCTTGAGCTGGCTCGTGATCGTGCCGCCGGATTCCGCCTTCCACTCCCAGACACACTTGATGAAAGCCTCGCGGCCCATTTCGCGGCTCGACGGCTGTTTGCGCTCAGCGAGCTGACGCTCGACCACGGCCTGGGTGGCGATGCCGGCATGGTCCATGCCCGGCTGCCACAGCACGTCCTTGCCGCGCATGCGCTCGAAACGGCACAGGATGTCTTGGAGCGTGTTGTTGAGCGCGTGGCCCATATGCAGCGAGCCGGTGACATTGGGTGGCGGAATGACGATGCAATACGGCTCGGCCTTGGCGCGCTCGGGCCGTCCCGCACCGAAGGCGCCCGCGGCTTCCCAAGCGGCATAAATGCGGCTTTCGACCTCGCTCGGCTGGTATCTGCTTTCGATCATTGTCGTTTCACTTTGGCGCGGGTTAGAAAGCCTGTGCCCCGCAGAGTGTCAACGCCGGCGTTCCTTCCGCTGACGCCGCAAAGCGAATTCCCCGTGCTTTTTTCGCCATCCAATTCGCCGCGATCGCCAACGCGCTCCATCATTCTGCTGGCGGTCGCGGGCTTTGCCAGCCAAGCCCAGGTCCGGGTCATGGACTCGCTGTTGCCGCAGGTGGCGGCCGATCTGCATACCACCGTCGGCGTCGCGGCCATGGTGGTCAC
>Ga0187816_10000066_pt1 | contig 25497 bp, 26 predicted proteins | sample NC_wetland_sal_i_16_FD_132960 | JGI IMG/M metagenome (GOLD analysis project Ga0187816, IMG submission 132960) | Wetland sediment microbial communities from Neuse River Estuary, North Carolina, USA - SO4_1 | ecosystem: Environmental > Aquatic > Freshwater > Wetlands > Sediment | place: USA... | reverse complement strand
GGGCACGGTCGGACTGCCGCTGCCCTCGACCGAAGTGACGATCCGCGACGATCACGGCAAGGACCTGCCGACCGGCGACGCCGGCGAGATCTGCGTGCGCGGTCCTCAGGTGATGCTTGGTTATTGGCAGCGGCCGCAGCAAACCAAAGACGTGCTGACCGCCGACGGCTGGGTCCATACCGGGGACATCGGCGCGTTCGATCCGGACGGCTTCTTGCGCCTGCTTGACCGCAAGAAAGACATGATCAATGTCTCCGGCTTCAAGGCCTTTCCCACCGAGATCGAAGACGTCGCCACACAATGTCCCGGCGTGCGCGAGGCGGCCGCGATCGGCGTGCCGGACGAGCGCAGCGGTCAGACCGTGAAGCTCTTTGTCATCCGGAGCGATCCGAACCTCGACAAGGCCACCTTGAAGAAATTCATGCACGCGCGGCTCGCCGGCTACAAAGTGCCGACCATCATCGAATTCGTCGACACGCTGCCGAAAACCAATATCGGCAAAATCCTGCGCAAAGACTTGCGCTAAACGCGCACGTCACATCCCGCGCGCCGCCTTCCTGGTGCGGCACACGCGTGCTAACGATTGCGCCGAAAACAATATGAGGGGAGGGCGGGACGGTAATGTCCAAGCTTCAGCTTTCGTTTGCCTGCGGCCTCTATGACCGGATGCTCGCGCTCTATACCGGGGAGGTGAAGCCCGCCGGCATCGATCTCAACTACATCGCCATCGATCAGCCGCGGCCGATCTTCGATCGCATGTCCGGCGGCCAGGAATTCGACGTCGCCGAATATTCGTCCTCCGAATTCGTCCAGCGCTTCGTCAATCGCGAATGTCCGTTCGTGGCCATTCCGGTGTTTCCGTCGATCGCGTTCCGGCTCGGGTTCATCGCGATCAACCGCAAATCCGGAATAAAAAACGCGAAGGATCTCGCCGGCAAGCGGATCGGAGTGCCGCTCTATACAATGACGGCGGCGATCTTCATCAACGGCATCCTCAAGAACGAATTCGGCGTCGATTTATCGAAGGTGCGCTGGGTGCAGAGCGCGATGAATACCGAGGGCGCGCACGGCAGTCCGACCGTGCTGCCGCTGTTGAAAAATATTTCGATCGAGAACAACGCCACCGACAAGACGCTCGGTCAGCTCCTTGCCGACGGCGCAATCGACGCCACGCTCGGCACCAGCCTGCCGAACGAGATCCGCACCAATCCGGACGTGGTGCGGCTGTTCCCCAATTACGTCGATGTCGACAAGGATCTCTACAGACGCAAGAAGATCTATCCGATTATGCATCTGGTCGCGATCAAAAGAAGCGTTTACGAACGCTATCCGTTCGTCGCCACAAGCCTTTATGACGCTTTCGTCAAATCGAAACAGATCGCGCTGGAGAAATTGTTCAATCTGCGCGCGGTGCGCACCATGACGCCGTTCTTGATGCGCGAGATCGACGACATCTGGGAGGTTTTCAACGGCGACCCGTGGCCTTATGGCATCGAGCCGAACCGGCAGACATTGGAGGCGCTGGTGCAGTATCAGCAGGATTTGGGCTTGATCGACAAGCCGGTCAAAGTCGACGATCTGTTCGTGCCGGTTTACAGCTAGTCATCGATGAGTTCCTCAGACTGTCATTCCGGATTGCCGCGAAGCGGCAAGTCCGGAATCCATAGTCCCTGAGCCGGGATTATGGATTCCGGGCTCCCTCGCTTCGCTCGGGCCCCGGAATGACGCATTATTCTAAACCTAAGGAATCCCCATGAGCCAAGTCGAAGACCTGCTGCGCGATCTTGTCGTCGCCAACCGCATCCTCGCCAATGAAGACGTTGTCGACGCTTATGGCCATATCAGCGTGCGCCATCCCGACAACCCCAAGCGCTTCTTCATGGCGCGCTCGCTGGCGCCGGAACTGGTCGAACGCCACGATCTGATTGAGTTCGATGCCGAGGGGGAGCCGGTCAACGACAAGCGCCAGCCCTATCTCGAGCGCTTCATCCATGCGGCGATTTTGGCGGCGCGGCCCGACGTGACCGCGGTGGTACATGCGCACGCCGAGGACACGCTGCCGTTCGGCCTGGTCAAGGAGCCGCTACAGCCAGTGATCCATTCCGGCAGCTTCATCGGCGGCAAGGTGCCGGTGTGGGATATCCGCAAAAAATTCGGCGACACCAATTTGCTGGTGACGAATATGGCGCAGGGCCGCGATCTCGCGAAGTGTTTGGGCGCTGGCAATGTGGCGCTGATGCGCGGCCATGGCTTTGCCTCGGCGGCGCGCTCGATCATCGAAGTGGTGCGGCTGTCGGTCTATCTGCCGCGCAATGCGCGGGTGCAGATGAATGCGATGCGGCTCGGCGGCAAGCCGAAGCCGTTGTCGAAAGGCGAGATCGCCGCCCGCGCCGCCGGCTACAAGCCGCATTCGCCCGAGACCTGGCGCGCCTGGCAATATTGGGCGACCCGCGCCGGCTGCGCCGAGATGATCGGCCAGCCTCAGGATTACGCGCACAAGAAATGAAAATTTTTCATTCTTAGCGACAGGGTCGCTTTTCTTCCTTTCAATTATAACGTGTGGCAGGGTGTGGATGCACGTCATCGACACCGCCGCGATTCTCGTTTCGGGTCGCCGGCAATTCCAACGACTTTGCTCAATCGCTCAGTGAGGAACACCCAATGACCACGCGTTATGTTTTATTTGCTGCCGCGGCAGCTGTTGCCATGTTTGCAATGCAGAGTTCGGCGCAGGCGCTCACGATCACCGAATGCAGCGCCAAGTACAAAGACGCCAAAGCCGCCGGCACGCTCAACGGCGCGACCTGGAATGATTTCCGCAAATCGCAGTGCGATCTGGCGCCGAGGAAGCGCACAGCGAGCGTGGCGGGGTCCGATGTCACTGTCGTCGCCGCGAATGCGGTGTTCCCGACGGCCGTCGATTCAAAATATTCGAGTGAGAAGCCGGGCAGGGCGCGCCGAAAAACCTGCCTCGATCAATACAAGGCCAACAAGGCGACCAATGCCAATGGCGGGCTGAGATGGCTGCCAAAGGGTGGCGGCTATTACAGCCAATGCGTCAAGAAGCTCAAAGGCGCGGCGTAGCGCGCGTATTCTGATCAATTGCTTCTTTCGATCTGCAACTCGTCATCACCGGGCATAGCCGTTCGCAGAACGGCGTCGCTTCGCTCGCCTATGCCGGTGGTCCATGCAGCGGCGCGGCACAATGGATGGCCGGGTCAAGCCCGGCCATGACGAGGCGCTGTTTCAGCAACGCCTCAATGCACCGTCAGTTCGGTGACCTTGCCGTCCTTGGCGCGGCCTTGCGCGTAATACTGGCCGATATTGCGCATCAGCGCAGCGTCTGAAACTGAATAGATCACCGCGTCGGACTTGCCGGTATTGATGTGGCGGCGCCACAGGAAGTTCGGCACGACGAACAGATCGTTCTTGCCCCATTCGAAGCGCTTGCCGCCGACCTCGGTCGCGCCGGAGCCTTCGATCACGACGTAATAAGTGCCGGCGGTCTCGCGCTTGAACTCGGTTTCCTCGCCCGGCCGCAGGAGCTGCGCCGAATAATTGAGCGTCTTGAACACCGGCTCGCCGGTGACCGGATTGACGAAATCGACCTTGATGCCTTCGTGCGGATCGCCCTTCTCGCCACGCAGGCTGTGCAGCATTTCGAGCACGTCCGCGCCGCGATAATGGAACAGCGGCGCCGGCGCGTGACCGACCCCGCGCTGATGGTCGACAAAGGCCGGCTTGATGCCGCCGTGGCTATAAAGTTTTTGCGAATAGCCTTCGGCATGCGTGACCGCTTGCACGTTCATGTTGCCTTGCGCGCCCGGCATGTTGTGATCGACCCAGGCGGCGTCGAGAAATTCCATCAGCGGCCAGTCGAGCGTGTCGATCCAGACCACCGGCTCGTCGGCATCGTTGCCGTGGTCGTGCCAGGTGCCGTTCGGGGTGAGGATGAGGTCGCCGCGATTGGCGGTGCAGCGCTCGCCTTCGATGACGGTGTAGCCGCCCTTATCGGACAGGATGGTGCGGCTCGCATTCGGCGAGTGCAGATGCACCGGCGCGACGTCGCCCGGATTGTAGATCGAGATGGCGCAGCGAATGGTGTTGGTCACCTGCAAGCGGCCGTTTAGTCCGGGATTGAGAAGAAGGATGCTTTGCCGGTCGGCGAATTCGATCGGCGATACGTCGGCTTTACGAGCGATCTCGGAGATTTGCTTTAAGTAGGCGCTGTACTCGTTCCACTTCCACATATGCGGAAGCGTTTTCATCTGATTGACGGCAACGCGGCCGGTGGCGAGCTGGCCCGAACCTTCGCCGCCCGTTTCGCTGAACCATGGCCGCTGCGCCGGTGCATTGGCCTGGGTGCGCACCCAGATGTTGTGCTTGGCGGCTTCGCTGTTGATGGCCTCCATTAATTCACGCGCCTTGCTCGAAAGCCCGCCCGGGGCAGGGGCTTTCATTGTCACGGTGGCCATGAGGTGTTCTCCTTGAGCGAGCGGGCGATCATCCCTGATGATTAAATTAGCGGCGGCTCTAGCAAGAGGCCAGCAGCCAAGCCTTTGCCGAGAGGTATAGTGACTCCGCGGTTTGTTGGAAAGCGCGTGCCGCCTGCAGGCGGCGCAACAGGCCCCGCCGAAAAGGCATAGCGCGGTTGATTTGTTTAAGCATGATCTTATCCGAAAACCGGAATCCACTTTTCGGGATCATGCTTTGGTCAGGAAATCGCGCAGCGCACTATTGAATTCGCTGGCGCGGTCCATGTTGGAAATGTGCCCGGCACCGGGGAGCGTGACAAAACGCGAGCCGGCAAGCTTGTCATGAAGCTTGTCATGGAGCTTGGCCATGGCGGCCGGCGTCGTGCCGTCTTTCTCGCCAACGATGAACAAGGTGGGGCATTTCACCGTCGCGACTGCCGACGCGTAGTCATGCGCGGCAAGCGCCGCGGCGCAGCCGATGAAGCCGTTGACCGGCGTTCCGCGGATCATGGCGCGGATCTTGTCGAGATAGGGCGGATTTTTCGCGACCGTCTCGGGCGGAAACCAGCGCGCGACGGTCGGCTCGACCAGGGCTTCGATTCCTTGTTGCTGCGCCACCGCGATACGCTCTTCCCATTGCTGGCTCGATTGCGGCGTCGATTGGCATGGTGAATCGGCGACGATGATGCGCTCGAAGCGATCTGGGCGCCGCTCGGCGAGGCCGAGTGCGGTGGCGCCCCCCATCGACAGGCCGGCGAAAGTCGCCTTGGCAATGCCGAGCGCATCCATCAGCGCAAGCGCGTCGTCGAGGAGCGTGTCGAAGGCATAGCGTCCGGCCGGGGCCTCAGTTTCGCCGTGGCCGCGCTGGTCGTAGCGCAGCACGCAAAACCGATCCTTCAGCGCGGCGGCCTGCTCGTCCCACATCGAAAGCGAGGTGGCGAGCGAATTCGAGAAAATCAGCCAAGGCGCGCGCTCAGGGCCGTCGACCTGGTAGTTGATGTTTATGCTGTTGGCTTTGATTTTCATGTTTGTCCTCTTTACGCAAATATCTCGTGAATGAAGGTGCTCAGCGCGGCAAGAACTCTTCCAACAAGGCGGCGAGCGCGCGCGGCGCCTGCGTCGGCAGAAAGTGCCCGCCGTCATCGATGAGCTCGAACCGCGCGCCGGGAATTTTCTTGGCGAGCTCGGCCGAGCCGGCATGCGGCCGCACCGTGTCATGACGGCCGGCAACGACCATGGCCGGGCAGCGTACTTTCGACAGCATGTGCAGCATGTTGGTGCGTGCCAAAGCGCGGAAGGCAAAGCCGAAGCACACCGGATCGTTGGCAAGGTAACGCCCGAGATAAGCTTCGTAAGCGCTGTGTTCGCCGAGCTGCGGCGGGTAGGACAAAGCGAGCGTGGTCGGCAGCGAGGCGCGCATGCCTTCGCGCGCGGCAAAGGCGGCGCGCTCGTCCAATACCGCGGCGCGGCTCGGATCGACGCCGGGCGCCGGATTGCACAGAACGAGTGCGCCGACGCGGTCCGGATATTTTTCGGCAAAGCGCAGCGCTTGCGTCGCTGCTGCCGCGACGGTGACGAAGTGATAAGGCGGCGCCAGCGCGAGCGCGGCGGCGAGCGCCTCAAAATCCTCGACCAGCATATCGTTGGTGAATTCGTGCCGCACTTTTTCCGAGAGCCCAGCGCCGCGCTGGTCGTAGCGCAACACGCGAAAATGCTCGACCAGCCGCGGCGCCACGCCATCCCATGAATTGAGCGTGCCGCCGAGCTCGTGCATCAGCACGACCGAGCGGCCGCTGTCGCCGGCGAGCGTGTAATGCAGGCTCACGCCGTTCGCGTCCACGAAGCCTTCAGTGGATGATGTGCGCATTTTCCGTCAGATGCCGAATAGCCGATCGAGCGAGTAGGGGCCCGGGCCGGAGATCAAGATGTAGAACGTGGCGATGGTCCACATCAGCGTATATTCCAGGCCAAGCTGATTCCAAAAGTACCGGCCGACGCGCCAGCGTTCGACATTGCTGACCAGTAGGAAAACCAGAACCACCGCGGCGACCGGCCGCGTGAACAGACCGAGCGCAAGGAGCGGCCCGCCGACGAGTTGGGTGAGCGAGATCGCCGGCGCCCACAGCGTTCCCGGACGATAGCCGGTCTCGTCGAGCTGCTTGGCTAATGCGGTCAGATTGAGCGCGCGCACGCCGGTATTGGGAAAGAAGCCGAAAGTGTTGCGCAAGCCGTGCGGCACCAGCGCAAGCCCGACCGCCGCGCGCAACAGCGCGTCGGCGAACGGCAAGAGCGTCTGGTAAAGCGCTGACAATGGAGCTCAAAAAAACACAGGGCCGCGAAATCAGTGCGCCATCAAGACTGGCAGCTTGGCATTGGCCAGGATGTGCCGGGTGGTGCCGCCGAAAATCATCTGCCGCAGCCGGCTTTGCGTATAGGCGCCCTTGACGATGAGATCGCAGCCGAGCTCATCGGCCTTGGCCAGAATCGTCTCGCCGGCGCTGCGCTTACCGGTGGGCTTGAGCGTCATGGTCTCGGCCTTAATCCCGTTCATCGCCAGCGAACGCGCCATTTGCTCGCCGCTCGGGCCGGCCACCGTGGCGCTTTCCACCGTCAGGATCGTGATCCGCTGCGCGGCGCGCAGAAACGGCATGGCATCCGCCATGGTGCGGGCCTGCTCGGTGCTCTGGTTCCACGCTACCAGGATATTGGTTGCGAGCGAGCGCGGCGAAGCGGGCGGTGCGATCAGCACCGGGCGGCCGCTTTCGAACAGCGCCGATTCCAATGTGATCATCGACGGGCTTTGCCATTCGTCGCCGGGGCGCGCCAAGACGATCATGTCGAACACCCGACCATAGCTGCCGACAAAATCATGTCCGCTCGGCGCGTCGGCAAGCCACGACCAGGACAGCGACGCCGGCACCTTGCCGGTGCTTTCCGCAATCTGGTTGCTCGCCATGAACGAGCGGAACAGCATTTCCGCTTGCCGCACCATCTCGGCGTCGTTCTCCTTGACGGCGACCATGGTCAGGCCGCTGTCGGGATCCATCGCCACCAGATCGGCGACCGCGGGGCGGAGCGGGAACCCTTCGATGCAGCTATCGAATTTCCGCGCCAGCAGCAGCGCGGTATCCAAGGCCGATACCATCGTCGGACTTTGCTCGGTCGGAACGAGAATAGTTTTCATGCGCGCACGCGCCCCACTCATTCGTGGCCGATCAACCGTTCAAAATCAGTCGTTCCCGGTCAGTCGTTCAAAGTCAGTCGTTCCCCTGGCGCCAGTCCCGCAATCGGGGATCTTATGGGCACCCCTCTCATACTGCCGCGCCGCTCCGGGGCGGACAAGCGGCTGCAACAAGGAAATCACGGGGATAACCCGGCGTTAAAGCAATCGTTTGCTAAAATGATCCCGATTCGCCGCGCGCGAAAGCCCTCGTGCGCGCGAATGACGGGGCGACCGCCATGCGCAATTATGGCATTTCGCAAATACAATCGACTGCACGCATTGTGATGATTTGTCCCAATTGCGGCCAGGAAAATTCGGAGTTTGCCGAGACGCTGCGCGGCATGCGCTTTTACGCCTGTGCGGGGGAAGGCTGCGACTACAGCTTCGATCTCGCCGGTCGCGGCAAGCGCGCCGCCAACTCGCTCGCCGAGGCATGTAAGAAGTTCTATGCCGCTTTCTACGCGATGCGCGGGCAGGGTGTCCGGTAGTGTCGCGAACCCGAAGCTCGCACAAGTTTGCGGAGCGCTCGGATGCGAACTTCGGGTTCAAAAGCGGCACTGCAGGGATAGCGTTGCTAGTGTCCCTATCGATTCCGAAGTTCGTACGAGTGTGCCGCTAACGTTACGAACTTCGGAATCGGGACACTAGGCGTTCATCGCCGAGGTTGCGTGGTACGTCTGCGCGGCAGTCCTTAGGCGCTATTCCATCGCTCGCGCGCAACCGGCGCGCCTGCAGAGCGGGAACGTGCCATCGCGGCGGAGGATGATCCATGAAGCTGCACTGGTCGCCGCGCTCGCCCTTCGTGCGCAAGGTCTTGATCGTCGCCCATGAGCGCGGACTAATCGATCGGCTCAATTGCGTGCGCACGGTCGCGGCAATGACCACGCCGCATGCGGAGCTGATGCGGGATAATCCGTTGTCGAAGATTCCGACGCTCGTGCTCGACGACGGCACGGTGCTCTATGACTCACCGGTGATCTGCGAATATCTCGACGCGCTCGACGGCAAGCCGCAATTGTTTCCGCTTGACCGCAAGCTGCGCATTGTGGCGCTGCGCCGCCAGGCGCTGGGCGACGGCTTTCTGGATCTGTTGGTGCTCGCGCGCAATGAGCGGCTGCGCGAACAGCCTTCGCGGCTTCATTTAGCGAGTGCGGCGGCGCGCAGCGCGGCCGTGCTGGCCAGTCTTGAGCGCGAGGCCGACGCGCTTGCGGCAAGCGCATTCGACATTGGCCACATCGCGATCGGCTGCGCGCTGTCCTATCTCGATTTCCGCTTTGCCGACCAGGATTGGCGTAAAGACAATCCGCGTCTTGCCATCTGGCACGCCGTCTTCGCGGCGCGGCCCTCGGTCGAGGCGACGCGCCCAGTGGACGATTCTTGAGGGCGCCGGCAATTGCATGGCGTCGCCGCGCTATCCTATGGTGCGTCGGGCAAGGCGCAGCCGATGGAATTTGCCGATAAATTCGCGATCGCCGGACTCATCCAGGCCTGGGGTCTCTATCGCGACCAGGGCAAGTGGAAAGAGCTGCGCGGCACTTTCACGCCGGACGGGCATATTTCAGTGTCGTGGTTTCGCGGTCCGTTCGAGCAATTCGTCGAGCGCTGCCGCGCCGGTTTTGCCGCGAGCCGCGGCTGGTCGCGCCATCACCTGTTCGCTTCGACGATCAAGCTGGACAAGGACCGCGCGGTCGCCGAGACGCCGGTGATTATCCGCGTGCGGCAGAAATTCGGCGCGATCGAGGCCGACCTCACCTCGTTTTCACGCTTTCTTGACCGCGTCGAGCGCCGCGGCGACGGCTGGCTGATCGCCGAGCGTGCCGCCATCTACGAGCGTGACCGGCTTGATCCGGTCGAGCCATCGCCGGCATTCGATGCATTGTTCGAAGCGGCCGAGACGGCGCATTATCCCGAACAATATCGTTACATGGCGTTTCGGCTCGCGCATGCCGAAGGCCGCTCGCTGGCGCCCGTCATCTATCGCGATGGTGGCGCGGAAACGGCCGATCTTTACGCGCGTTATTTGCGGTGGCTCGGGGGCGGTGCGGCGTGAGCCGCAGGCGCGTTTCGCGGGGACCTTCATGGCAGTCTATACCGATGTCGCGGCCGAAGATTTGAGCCGGTTTCTCGCCGGCTACGACATCGGCGCGCTGCTGTCCTACAAGGGCATCGCCGAAGGCGTCGAAAACTCAAACTTCCTCGTTCATACCGCAAAGGGCCATTTCATCCTGACGCTGTACGAGCGGCGCGTCGCTGAGCGCGATCTGCCGTTTTTCTTAAGCTTGATGGAGCACCTCGCCGGCCGCGGCATCAACTGTCCGCAGCCGGTGAAAAACGGCGCCGGCAAGGTGCTCGGCAAGCTCGCCGGCCGCCCCGCCGCGATCGTCACCTTCCTCGACGGCATGTGGATTCGCCGCCCCACCGCGGCCCATTGTGGTGCGCTCGGCGAGGCGCTGGCGCGGCTGCATCTCGCCGGCGCGGATTTTGCGATGCGCCGCGACAATGCGCTGTCGGTCGCCGGATGGCGGCAGCTCTACGAGGGCTGCCGTGAGCGCGCGCACAAGGTCGACCGCAATCTGGAAACGCTGGTCGGCGCCGAACTGGCCGTGCTGGAACGCGGATGGCCACCCGGTCTGCCGCAGGGTGTTATTCACGCCGATCTGTTTCCGGACAATGTGTTTTTCCTCGGCGATAAATTGTCCGGGTTGATCGATTTCTATTTCGCCTGCACCGACACGCTGGTCTACGACGTAGCGATCTGTCTCAACGCCTGGTGTTTCGAGACCGATCATTCCTTCAACGTCACCAAAGGACGGGCGCTGCTTGCCAATTACGCGAAAACGCGGCCGCTGTCGCACCAGGAATGGCAGAAACTTCCCTTGTTCGCGCGCGGTGCGGCGCTGCGTTTTCTGTTGACGCGGCTGGTCGATTGGCTCGACGTGCCGGCCGGCGCCTTGGTGCGGCCGAAGGACCCGCGCGAATACGCGCGCAAGCTTCGCTTCCACCAGAAAGTAAAGAGCGCGCGCGATTATGGATTGATTGAGCCGTGAGCGAAGCAGCGCCGCAGCACCCGCCGTTGCCACACGTCGTCATTCACACCGATGGCGCCTGTTCCGGCAATCCGGGACCTGGCGGCTGGGCCGCGATCCTCGCCTTTGGCGACCACGAGAAGGAGCTCAAAGGCGGCGAGGCGAATACGACCAACAATCGCATGGAGCTGATGGCCGCGATTTCCGCGCTTGAGGCGCTAAAGAAACCGTGCCGCGTCGATCTGCACACCGACAGCCAATATCTTCGCGACGGGGTGACGGCCTATCTGGCGCGATGGAAACAGAACGGTTGGCGCACGGCGGACAAAAAGCCGGTCAAAAATATCGATCTGTGGCAGCGGCTCGATACGGCGATGCGCGAGCATCAGATCCGCTGGCATTGGCTGCGCGGTCATGCCGGTCATGCGCAAAACGAGCGCGCCGATCTGCTCGCAAGGCAGGCGATCGCGGAGATGAGGGCAGGGACTCAAACGCAAAATCAAAAACCCTCCCCCTGAAAGGGGAGGGTAGGGTGGGGGTCCATCGCGTCGCGCAAGCGGTGAACATTGACCCCCACCGGCTCGCTACGCTCGCTTCCTCCCCCTTTCAGGGGGAGGAGAAATTCACAGCGCCTTCAAAATATTATCGGCACTGGAAATTTCCGCCTTGCCCGGCGCGTCCTCGATGTTGAGCGCTTTCACCACGCCGTCTTGGACCAGCATGGCATAACGCTGCGACCGGACGCCCAGGCCGCGCTCGCTCAAGTCGGCGGTCAGTCCCACTGCCTTGGCCCAATTGCCGCTGCCGTCAGCGAGAAATTCGATGGCGTCGCCGCCGGACGCTTTTTTCCAGGCGTCCATGACAAACACGTCGTTCACGCCGGTCACCGCAATAGTGTCGACGCCTTTGGCTTTGATCGCGGCGGCGTTCTTCACAAATCCCGGCAGATGATTGCGATGGCAGGTCGGCGTGAAGGCGCCCGGCACCGCGAACAACACCACCTTCTTGCCCTTGAACAAATCGTCCGTGTTCTTGGGCTTTGGCCCATCGGCTGTCATCACCATGAAACTGCCGCTGGGTACGCGGTCGCCAACCTTAATCGCCATGATCCTGTCCTCTTGTTTTCGCAATGAATTCCGTCCGCTGTCGCGGGCGGGCCATAAACTAGCGGCTAGTGCGGTGGATTTGAAGTTCAAATAGTTAGTCGGAAGCTCTCATAGGAACTTCAAATCCAAAACCCGCACTAGAACTAGACATCGCCAGTGTCCCCTTTGATTCCGAAGTTCGCATGAGAGCGTGCCGCCAAACCGTGCGAACTTCGGAATCGGGACACTGCGACGAATTAGTCGAGATGGGCGGTCACTTCGATGGCGTCGTCGCCGGAAACCGCGGTCAAAGTCAGCGCCGCGCCTTCGGCTTTGGCGTCCGGCGGCAGACCCTCGAGTTCGAACTCGAAGTGCCGGACGGCGCCATCGGCTGCGCCCTGTTGCGGTGCCGGCAGCGACCAATCGGGGGTGGGGCCCTCGACGAACAGGTCGACCGGCACTCCCGCGGGCGCCTCAACATCGACGACGACGCGATCGTGCGCGTCGCCCGGCTGACGATGCAGGCCGAGAATGGCAAGAGGCTCACGGTGCTGGTCGGCCCTTTCCCCCGCGGCGCCCTGAGCGGTGGTGGCTGGGTCTCGCTCAGCTTGGGCGCGCTCACGCATCGGGTCAGGGCGCGCCTGCTGCCCGAGCGCGACCGGGCGCGGCACGCGAATCTCCGCCCGCCCGATCGCCGCGTCTTCGGCGCCGTCGCCGCGCAGATTAAGCACGAGATTGGACTCAATCGGGACGCAAATGTTGGAACAGACATCGTATTCGAGCTTGAGCCGTAGCGCCGTTTGTTTTGCGGGTTCCATCGGAACGACATGGAGCGGCAGAATCACGTGGTTGCGATAACCAATCGAATTGCCGCCGGCGCCGTCGGGAAATCGCTCGGGCGCAGGCCACAGCACGTTCACCGATTTCACGTTTTCGGAAGCGGAAAAATCGAATGTCGGCGGGGATCCGGAATCGCCGGGGTCGCGCCAATAGGTCTGCCATCCGGGATCGAGCCTGATCTCGATGCCGGCGCGCAAGAAAGCAGCGTCGTGATTTTTGCTCGTCGCGCCCGCGATCAGGCGCGCGGCGCTATGAGCCTGCCCATCCCAGTTCGAAGCGTCCTGCGCGGAAGCGGACGGCGCGGCCGTAAGAGATATCAGAATTGCGGCCCGGAACATGCGCCTCGGCAGCGGGATCAACCGCGCAATGCGCGCGGTCATGGCCGAAGCTGCGGGCGGACTTTTGCCTGCCGAGATCATGGCTGTTGTCTAAGCCCAGGCGGGCGCAAGTGCTACTGACATGATTGTGACCAAGCGGCTGATTGCCCCACTTTGCGGCATCACCTTTTGGGGCAAGCGCGTTTTGTCGCTGACATTGGTTTGACATTGGTTGCAGGAAATTAAACGAGCGCGCGCCCGCGACACATTGTGACTATGAACTTTTTGACCCACCGTTCGTTTGCAATTACGGATCGATGGGCTAACCTTTCCATCATGAAGACGCCGCGCGGCATGTCTACCAAAGGCCGACGCCGAGGCTATCTCGACGGCCAAATGCTCATCGCCATGCCGGCGATGATGGACGAGCGGTTTACCCGTTCGCTCATTTACGTTTGCGCGCATTCGTCGGAAGGGGCGATGGGCATTGTCGTCAACCATCCGGCGCCGAATATCAATTTCTCCGACCTTCTGGTGAAGCTGAATGTGATTCCGGCGACCGACATCATACGGCTGCCGACGCGCGCCGGCGGCGTCAAGGTCATGCGCGGGGGGCCGGTCGAAACCGAGCGCGGCTTCGTCTTGCATTCGGCCGATTTCTTTATCGAGAATTCGACGCTGCCGATCGACGACGGCATTTGTCTCACTGCGACCATCGACATTCTCAAGGCGATCGCGCGCGGCGAGGGGCCGGCGAGCGCCATTCTGGCGCTCGGTTATGCCGGCTGGGCGCCGGGCCAGCTTGAGACCGAGATCCAGGGCAATGGCTGGCTGCACTGCGCCGCCGACTCCGAGCTCATTTTCGGATCCGATCCCGGCGCCAAATATGAGAGAGCCTTGAAGAAGCTCGGCATCGATCTCGGCATGTTGTCGAGCGAAGCGGGACACGCGTAACGGCGATCAGGAAACAGATATCAGGCATCAGAATGATCCCTGATCTCAGATCGCTGATTAGAAGACCTTCGCTTTGATCCCTGATTGCTGATCCCTGATGCCTGACGTCTCCTGATCGAGCAGCGCGCGCGCGCGTTCCGCGCTCATCGGTTCGCCGAATGCGAACCCTTGCGCATATTCGCAGCCGAGTTGAAACAGCTCGACGGCATCGGAATCGGTCTCGGCGCCCTCGGCGACCACGTCCATGCCGAGATCGTGCGCCAGCGCGATCATCGAGCGCAGGATCACCGGCCGCGTACCCTTGGCCGACATGCGTACGAAGGACTGATCAATCTTGATTGTATCGAACGGAAAACGCTGCAGATAAGCGAGCGACGAATAGCCGGTGCCGAAATCGTCGAGCGCCAGGCCGGCGCCGAGCTCGCGGATACGGTGGAGCATCTGCGCGGCATGTTCCGGATTTTCCATCACCGTGGATTCGGTCAGCTCCAGCTTGAGCGAGCCGCGGGTCAACGGCGCACGCGCCAGCACTGTACGCAAGTCCTGGATCAGGTCGTGACGCAGTAATTGCCGCGACGACACGTTCACGCTGGTGAATAGCGGCTCGCGGTGGCGGACCGTGCGCTGCCAGGTGCTCAACTGCCGCGCCGCGCGATCGAGCACCAACAGGCCAAGCTCGATGATCAACCCGGTTTCCTCGGCGATGTTGATGAATTCCGCCGGCGAGAGGCGGCCAAGTTTCGGATGGTTCCAGCGGGCGAGCGCTTCGAAGCCGGCCACCGAGCGGTCTTCAAGACGCACGATTGGCTGATAAAGGATCGTGATTTCATCGCGCTCAAGCGCGCGGCGCAGATCGGATTCCACCGACAAGCGATCCGACTTTCGCGCCCGCATCGCGTCCTTGAACACGTCGATGCGATCGCCACCGGTGCGCTTGGCGTGATACATCGCAAGTTCGGCATCCTTGAGCAGGTCCTCGGCCCGTTCCGGATCGCCGCCGCCGAGCGCGAGTCCAATCGAAGCCGTCAAGAATATTTCCCGGTCGCGGAACGTGATCGGGCCGCGCAGCGTCTTGCGAATGGTCTCGGCGAATGCGGTGATGCGCGCGGAATCGCGTTCCGACAACAGGATCATGCCGAATTGGTCGCCGGCGAGTCGTGCCAGCGTGTCCTGCGGCTTGATCAGCCGACCGAGCCGGCGCGCCAATGTCAGCAGAATGGAATCGCCGACCGCCATGCCGACCGAATCGTTCACCTGTTTGAAGCGGTCTATATCGATCACCAGCACGGTCGGACGCAGCGCGGCGTCGGCTTTGGCGAGCCCAAGCACCGCCTTGAGCCGGTCGAGAAACAATTCGCGATTCGGCAAGCCCGTCAGGTTGTCGTGAACGGCGTCGTGGAGGAGCCGCTCCTCCGCGGTCTTGAACTCGGTGACGTCGGTGATCGTGCCGACCAGCCGGACCACCTCGCCGTCAGACCCGACGACCGGCCGCGCCCGCAAGGCGAACCACAGATAGTGGCCGTCGGCGGTGCGCATGCGAAAATCCTGCACAACGCGTCCGCGGCGCTGTTCAAGCACGCTGTCGAGCGTGGCGCGGAAGCGGTCGCGGTCGGCCTGATGCAACACGTCGAGCCATTTGGCCGCCGGACCTTCCAGCGCGCCATGTTTGAGACCGAGCGCCGCCTCGGTCTCCGGGCTCGTGAATACCTTGTCGGCGGACACGTCCCAGTCCCAGATCATGTCGCCGGCGCCGGTCAAAGCCAGCGCCCGGCGTTCGATATCGGAGACGATGCCGCTCGTCATTCCGCCGCCCGCGAAGGCGTGCTGCATCACGGTGAAGCCGATCAGCATGACGATGAGAACAAGCCCGCCGAGCAGCGCCGGCCCGACAATGTCGTTGGTGACGAGCCCGAGTACGGTCAAGGCCGCGCCGATGACCCAGACCACGAGAAGAAGCCAGGTCGGGATCAGCATCACCGCGCGATCGTAATCGTGGGTCGCTAGGTAAATGACGAGCCCAAAGCCAAGCACGGCGACCAGGAATAGCGACATGCGCGCGATGCCCGAGGCGACCGCCGGCGAGAACAGCGCGACGGCGACCAGCGCCCCGAGGAACGCGAGCCAGCCGACGGTGATGTGGGCATAGCGCACGTGCCAGCGGTTGAGATTGAGATAGGCGAACAGAAACACCAACAGCGTGGCGGCGAGGATCGCTTCGCCGGAGGCGCGCCAGATGCGTTCGGCGCCCGACGAGAGATCGAAGACTTTCGGCCAGAAGCCGAAATCGATGCCGATATAGATCAGCACCGCCCAGCCGAGCGCCGCCGCGGCCGGAAACATCACGCTGCCTTTGACGACGAACAATATCGTCAGGAACAGCGCCAGCAATCCGGCAATGCCAATGACGATGCCCTGATAGAGCGTGAGCGAATTGAGCTTGTCCTTGTAGGCGTCAGGCTCCCACAAATAGAGCTGCGGCAGATTGTCGGTACGCAATTCGGCGACGAATGTGATCACGGTCCCGGGATCGAGCGTGATGCGAAACACGTCCGCGCCGGCATTGTCCTGGCGCTCCGGCGGGTCGCCCGACGACGGCGTGATGTAAACGATGCGGGAGAGACCGAGATCGGGCCACAACAGACCGGAGCCGACCATGCGATAATGCGCCGCGACGACCAGGCGGTCGATCTGCTCATCGCCATTGTTGGCGAGCGCAAAAACCGCCCAGTTATTGCCGCCGGCACGGGCCCGCACCTCGATGCGGCGGATGATGCCGTCGGCGCCTGGCGCGGTGGACACCTGAATGCGGTCGCTTTCGGTGTGCTGAAAATCGACCGCGTCGGTCAGATCGATTGCTTGCGTATCGCTATGGACATTGATCGCTTCGACCGCGCGAGCGGCGGAAGGAACGAGCAGGACGATGGCGAGCGCGGCGGCGACGATTACACCTGAAGGCAGCCGGCCGAGCCAGCGGCCCGGCCAGGCGTCAAGCCTCGCGGCGCGCAAAGATTCCAAACAACCCCTCCGTGCCGGCAAGCGGCGCCTCGCACCACGCAATACAAGTTCCCCGGAACCACTAACGCCTGCGCTTTGCGCCGAATTCACGACCGCTGACCGCAATATGCGCGCCCGCCGAAGGCCTGGCTCACCCTGATTGTTCCGTGCAATCGCTTGGCCTTAGTAGCGGTTGGGGCGTTTTGGGGCAAGAAATATTCCCGTTTAATTTCAAAGGGTCAGTACAATTTTGCCGATGTGCTTGCCGCTTTCCATGCGGGCATGGGCGGCGCTCGCTTGCGCAAGCGGAAAGGTCGAATCAATCAGCGGCTTGACGCGGCCGGAGGCGAGAAGCGGCAGCACGTTCTTTTCCAACGCCTGGGCGATGGCGGCCTTATCCGCGACCGCGCGCGCCCGCAGCGTCGAGCCGGTATGGGTGAGGCGCTTGAGCATCAGCCGCATGAGATCGACGGTCACCCGCGACGAAGCCAGAAACGCGATCTGCACAATGCGGCCTTCGACGGCGGCGGCTTCATAATTGCGGCCGACATAATCGCCGCCGACCATGTCGAGGATCAGCTCGACGCCGGAGCCTTGAGTCGCTTGCTTGCTCAAAGCAACAAAGTCTTCGGTGTTGTAATTGATGGCGAGATCGGCGCCGAGCCTGCGGCAGGCGTCGCATTTCTCCGGCGTGCCAGCGGTTACGATGACGCGAGCGCCGAACGCCTTGCCGAGCTGAATAGCCGTGGTGCCGATCCCCGACGAGCCGCCGTGCACGAGCAGCGTTTCGCCGGCGGCGAGCTTGCCGCGCTCGAATACATTGTGCCAGACCGTGAAGAATGTTTCCGGTGTCGCCGCGGCCTCGATCATCGAAAGACTTGCCGGCGCCGGCAGCGCGTGGCTTGCGAAAGCCAGGCAATATTCGGCGTAACCGCCGCCGACGACGAGCGCCATCACTTTGTCGCCCTTGCTCCAGCGCGTCACACCCGGGCCGACCTGTGCAACTTCGCCGGCGATTTCCAGGCCGGGAATTTCGGTCGCGCCCCGCGGCGGCGGATAGTGACCTTGCCGCTGCATCACGTCCGGCCGGTTCACGCCCGCGGCGGCGACTCTGACCAGGATTTCGCCTTCGCCCGGCGCGGGCACCGGCTGCTCCTGCAGCACAAGCATGTCGGGTCCGCCCGGCTCGCGGATCGCGATAGAGGTCATCGATTTGGGCAAACCACCGTTTGGCATACACGCTCCCTTTCAATCCGCGACCGAATTAATCTGTCCGCCGCCGATGTGACAACCGGGATTGAGGCGGCTAAAAATCACCGCATGCAGGAGTAAGGCGCATGCCCGCTGTAGACGAGGATGACCGGCCCAAAAAGAAGATCACTCATGAGATCGGCCAGGATCTCACGCTCCTGTCCGCCGCCGAGCTCACCGACCGGATTACGCTTCTTAAAGAGGAGATCGCACGGCTCGAAGCCGATATGGCGCGAAAGCGCGCGGTCAAATCGGCTGCGGATACTTTTTTCAAGAAGTGAATCTTTTCAAAGCCTTGGAACAAGTTTAGAACAAGATTGTGGTCCCGGCTTAAGCCACATTGTAAAAACATTCGCCAAGCTTCTCTGATTCATTAACTTTTCGTTAAGCTTTCTCGTTCATTACAGAATTCGTCCAACTTCTGGACATCGAGTGGCTCCTGTCCACTCTGTTTGACGCCTCCCTGTTATCGCCTTGAGCCGCCGGCAACGGCGGCTCCTTTTTATTTTCCGGGCCAAATTGGGGCGTTTCCCGCGGTTGCCTCGCTCGGCAACTATGTCTGAAACTTCCCGCTTAGCCCGCTGGACAGCATCCATTAGTCGCGCGATGCTTAATGTTGGGGTGTGAGGCGTAAGCGTAAATGTCCGATAAGCGTAGCGTAGAAGCAGGCGCGGTCTCCTTCAGCGAGCGGCTGGCGAGTTCCCAGCTTTTTGTCGCGCTGTTTCGCGATGGCATGGCATTGGTCGACGACACCGCGAGCTATCTCGACGGTTCGGGACGGCTGGAATCCAAGAAGCTCGAACGCAGCGCCGGATTGGTTTACGCCACCGAGAGCCTGCGCCTGACAAACCGGCTGATGCATCTGGCTTCATGGCTGCTCCTTCACCGCGCGGTCAAGGAAGGCGAGATCACGCTGGCCCAGGCGAATAAGGAAAAAAGCAAAGTGAGCCTCGTCGCCTGCGCGCCGGGGGATGCCAAATCGCTCGCGCTATTGCCGGCCAAATTGCAGGAATTGATCGCGCGCTCGGCCAAGCTTCAGATCGAGGTGCGCCGGCTCGATGCGACTATGCACGCTGCCGCAGCGCCGAAAATTGCGACCGACAATCCGGTTTGGCGTCAATTCGGGCTTTTGAAAGCCGCTTTCGAATCCGACGCGCGGCGCTCCGGCAGGTAAAAACGCGCTGCGACCTATTTCTTCAAGAAGCCAGAGAACTTCTTTTGGAAGCGCGACAGCCGTCCACCGCGGTCGATCAGATGCTGCTGGCCGCCGGTCCAGGCCGGATGCGATTTCGGATCGATGTCGAGATGCATCGTGTCCCCGGGCTTGCCCCAGGTCGAGCGCGTGGTGAACTCCGTGCCGTCGGTCATGACGACTTTAATGGTATGGTAATTGGGATGCGTGTCCGATTTCATGGGCTTTCCATGGGCCTTGCACAACGGCCGTTTCGCAGGAATTGGGCGGCTATATAACGCGGCGTCCGCGGCCGGACAAGCTGCCGCAATTGACCGCCAATAGGGGCGAGCGCATTAGATCGGCAACGCGCCGCCATTTGCCTGCAGTCAATTTGCGATTAAGTCCAACAGCCACAATGAACCCGCAAGAATTCCGCGCCGCTGCGGCGCTCGCCGCAGTGTTTTCCGTCAGGCTTCTTGGCCTGTTCATGATCTACCCGGTCTTTGCCGCCTATGCCGGCAGCCTTGCCGGCGCCAGTCCCTACCTGATCGGCGAAGCGCTGGGCATCTATGGCCTCACGCAGGGCCTGTTGCAGATTCCATTCGGCCTGTTGTCGGACCGGATCGGCCGCAAGATCATGATCGTCATCGGGCTCGTTTTGTTCGGTATCGGCAGTGCGGTGGCCGCCGTTTCCGCCTCGATCGGCGGAGTCATTATCGGCCGCGCCCTGCAAGGGACCGGCGCCGTCGGTTCGGTGATTTTGGCGCTCGTTGCCGATCTCACCAGTGAGGAGGCCCGCACCGCGGCGATGGCGATGGTCGGCATTACCATCGGCGCCTCCTTCCTCGTCGCGCTCTTAGCCGGCCCAATCGTCGCCAATTTCATTGGAGTGGGCGGCATCTTCTGGCTGATGGTCGCGCTCGCGGCGCTCGGCATCGCGATCACGCAATTCGTGGTGCCAAATCCGCAGCGCATTCGCGTGCATCGCGACGCCGAGGCGGTGCCGGCGCTGCTCGGCTCCGTGCTGCGCAACGGCGAACTGTTGCGGCTCGATATCGGCATATTCGCGCTACACGCCATGCTCACCGCGAGCTTTCTCGTCGTCCCCGATCTCTTGCACGGTACCGTGGGCGTTGCGGTCCACGATCAATGGATCGTCTATCTGCCGGTTCTGCTCGTTTCCGTCGCGGTGATGGTGCCGGCGATTATCGTCGCCGAGAAATATCGCCGGATGAAAGGCGTGTTCGTAAGCGCGGTCGCGGCGCTGGTTGCGAGCCAGATCATGCTGTTTTACGGCGCGGGCAATGTGTTTGTGCTGCTTGCCGCGCTCGTCGTCTTCTTCTCGGCGTTCAACGTAATGGAAGCGAGTCTGCCATCGCTCATCACCAAGGTGGCGCCGCCAGACGTCAAAGGAACGGCGATGGGCGTCTATTCGAGCCTGCAGTTCCTCGGCATTTTCGTCGGCGGCATCATCGGCGGCATGGCGCATCAACACGGCGGCAGCGCCGGCGTATTCGCGCTGACGACGGCGCTCGCGGCGATCTGGCTCCTTGCCGCTGCGGGCATGGCGCAGCCGAGCTATCTGACCACGCGATTGGTGCCGATCGCGGAAAACAAATTGTCCGACGCCGATGGTCTCGCCACAAAACTGCGGCAGGTCCCTGGTGTGATCGAAGCCGTGATCATCGCCGAAGAAAACGTCGCTTACCTCAAGGTCGACGCTAAATCCTTCGACGCGCCGATGGCGGAAGCTGTAGCGGGAGGGTCGCCCCCTCCCTAACCCTCCCCCGCTTGCGGGGGAGGGAAGGGTGGGGGCCGCCAGCGCATGTGGCGGACGGGCCGGCCGCTGAGCGGATTGACCCCATCGCCGCTGACGACGAAACCCTCTTTTTTATAAAACGCGATCGCCCGCGCGTTGTCGGTATTGACGTCGAGATCAAGCCCGCGCGGTGAGGCGCGCTTGGCCTCGGCGATGAGCGCGCTGGCAAGGCCGGTGCCCCAATATTCCGGCGCGACGACGATCTGGTCGAGATAAAGCGTGCCGGGATCGACGGTGACGAAGCCGATCATTTCGCTTTTGGCTTCGGCCATCGTGATGCGCGCGGTACGCACCAGACCGCGCCAGTGATCGCGCCACCACGCGAGCCGTCCGGCGAAATCGATTTCGGGATAGGTCTTCTGCCAGGTGCGCTGCCACAGCGCTAGCGCAGGCTCCTCGTCACGCGCCGCGTCGTACTGGCGGAACGAAAAAGCGCTCACGGCGAAGTCGATGCCGCCGCGGCTTCTTTGCCGGCGGCCTTTTCCGCCTCACGCAATAACCGCAACAATTCGCGATGCATGGTGTCGTTGCCGGCGACAACATTGCCTTTTTGTAGAATGGCATCGCCGCCGTCGATATCGCTGATAAAGCCGCCGGCCTCGCGCACCAAAAGCGAGCCCGCCGCGAGATCCCAGGGCGACAGATCGCGCTCCCAAAAGGCATCGAGCCGGCCCGCCGCGACCCAAGCGAGATCGAGCGTCGCTGCGCCATAGCGGCGCAACCCGGCGAAGGCGTGCTGTGCGGCGGCGATTTCATTGCGGGCAAGAACGAGATCGCCGCGGCCGTAATGCGGCAGGCCGCAGGCAACAACGGCGTCAGCGAGCCGCTGCCGCGCGGCAACGCGAATGCGCTTGTCATTAAGAAACGCACCCTTGCCGCGCTCGGCGACGAACATGTCGTCATTGGCGGGATTGTAGACGAGGCCGGCGACGACCGTGCCGTTGCGTTCGAGCGCGATCGCGATGGCGAAATGCGGAATGCCGTGGAGAAAATTGGTGGTGCCGTCGAGCGGATCGACGATCCAGCGATGGGTCTTGTCGGCGCCGGGATGCGCGCCGCCCTCTTCGCCAAGAAAGCCGTAGTCCGGCCGCGCTTTCGCGAGTTCCTCGCGCAGGATTGTCTCGGCGCGATGGTCGGCAGCGGTCACAAAGTTCCGCGGGCCTTTCACCGAGACCTGCAGGTGCTCGACCTCGCCGAGGTCGCGCTTGAGGCTGCGGCCGGCGCGATGCGCCGCCTTGATCATGACATTGAGGACCGCGGAATGGAGCATGGCGGCTTGTCGTAAGCCCTGGAGCGAACACGTCAAGTTGGCCGCTTTAGCCGTTTTGCGCTACCGAGAGCTCGCCGGGTTCCCGCAACACATTGCCCAAATTTGTGCGTTGCAGGAACCGCAACGCGACGTTCGGGTTGAGTGCTATGTCGAAAGACATACGGGGGAGTGGAAATGCAGGGTGCCGCGTTAGTCGAGCGTTACCGCTCTTATGCAGCCAGATGCGTAGCAATTTCACGGAATGTTTCAGATCCCGCAGGAAAGCTCATGCTTCTCGCAATGGCGCAATCCTGGCTGAAACTTGCCGAGCAAGCCGCTGAAGGCGCCGAGACCGCCATCGGGTATGAGAGCGCGGTTCCGGATACAGCTCAGCGCAATTAAGACACTGCCCCAAACGTCACAAACCTAACGCAGCCACCAAGCGCCAAGCGCGAGGGTGGCCAGCGTAATTGGAATTCCGGCGCGTTAGACGCGCGCCGGCCAGTGCCGCTCGCGGAACCACGAGCGGTAGTTCGTCATCTTGGTCCGCTGCGCCGACGGCGCGTGGCGCTTGCAGGTCGAAGCCTCCTGGCTGTTTTCCGGGGCGCCCCAGCGCAGCTCGACGCAGTCGTTAGGGTTGTATGCCATCTCGAGATTCCCGGCGCGCTCGACGGCGTCCTTGAGTGCAAGCGTCCACGCCGAGCCGTCGCTGCGCGTATAGGAGAACTTGCGGGTCGCAAGTTCCGCGGCCAGCATCGTTTGCAATTCGGCTTTCACGTCGGCAACGTTCTTGCCGCTCGGCATGGCGTAACGTTCGGGGTGCCGCGCCACTCGGTCGGGATAGCCGCGCACAACATCGATCGCGATCAAGAGACGAAAATCGCGCGCCGGCGTGGAGAAATCTTCCCACGCGCCGGTCGTCGCGAAGATCGCGGGCCCGTCCGGCATCGTGACCTCGCCGTGCCCGTCCTGGTACTTGCGCCCGTTTTCGACCGAGGTGACGCGGGTGTTGACCTGCTCTTCAAGCGCCGTGATCGCGTCTTTCATGGCGTTGAACGGATCGAGTGGCTCCGGCGACATCACCGCATCCATGCGATCGTAAAAATCATCGACCGCAAGCTGCGATTGTTCCAGCGAAAAATCCCCGTAGTCCGAATTCTTTGCGATCTGGGCGTTGGTCAGCCGCCGCAAGGTGCCGTTTTCCCCGCGTTCGATCGGCCGGAAGTGCTTGAACCCTGCGCTTCCGAATGTGGGTTCATGCGCGAACAGGAACGTGCCGCGCCAGAACCGCTTGCGTGCGACCGTGCCGTCGGGCTCCGCGTCGACAGCGAGCAAGATGCCAGCCGAGCCGCCGGCCTGCGGCACGCGCCGGACCAGCATCATCACGTGCCCGTAAGGATCGGCGTAGACGGTTCCCGGACGCAGCGTCTGTTGTGTCAGCGGGACCGTATAAAAATCGGTGTTATCGTCGTTCCCCGACACGCGCACAGAGCCGGAGTGGACGACGTCGCCGACGATCCGCAAATATTCGCCGAATGAAGGCGTGCCGAGCCGCTTCGGCGGAACCGCAGTCACAGGCGCGGGTGCTGATGCAGATGCAGGTGGCGCGGCCGGCTCGCCGAGCATCTGCTGCAATAAAGTGGGCGTTGGCGCCGGGTCGGCGGACGCTGTTATTTGATCGGGCGGCGGCGGCGGACGCGTGGCCTCGGGATGCTCGATGTTGAACCACTGGTAGCACTTGCCGCTGCGCGAGCAATTCGAATAGCCGAACGGCAGTCCCATCTTGTATGCGAAATAGGCGCGCAAGAAGTAGGCAAAGTCGGCGCAATCGGGACGCAGGTTGATTGTCACGTTGTCTTCGCCGAGACCCAAATAGTCGAACAGAAGATTGCGCGATCGATCGCGTAAGACTTCGTGCCAGGCTTTCCACGACGGTTCGGTGTCGAGCGGCGCGTCGAACAATTTCTCGATCCATGCCGAAAACAAGTTTTCCGTCGCGCGGTTCCATGTGTTGCGTATCTGCCAGACGCTGCCCGGCGCCGCATGCGGACCCGGGGGCTTCTGGGCGCTCACGGCGATTTCGCGCGTGATCGCGCTGCACGCGCCGGCGCGCGTTAGCGTCGCATGCCAAGTCCCTGCCGTCGGTGCGGCGACCTCGGCGATCCAGAAATAAGGTGGCCCGCCATATTGCTGGTCCGATTTGGCGGCCACGCTGCCGTCGGGCGCAATAAGGCTCAATCCGCCGTCGAACGGTTTCTCGGCAGCGATCAGAACGCGAAGCGGCGCGCCTTTCCATGGCGCAAGGGGCGAGGCCAAGATCGCGACTTCGGCTGACTCCTCACAGCTTGCGGATGCCGCCGCCGTCGGTGTGTTTGTTCCTGAAACGATGAAAATCGCGCCTGCGAGCAGCAGCGATGCGGCCGCAGCGGCAAACCGGCTTGACCGAAGCATTGAGCCCCCATCCGATGAATGTGGCTGAACAACTGGTTGAAAGCTTTGGCTGAATGATGGCGAAATGACAAGGAAACGGAGCGCTTCCTTGGATTTTCACCCGTTTCGGCCCGGGCGTGGCTGCGCCGGGCCCGGTTACGCCGGTCACCAGCCGAATGGAGGTATGGCTACGTTAAAGCTTACGTCAAAGCTTGCCTGCACCTTGGCGCTCGCCACGCTAACGGCGATGAGTTCGGCCGTGGCGCAGAATGCCATTCCCGATCTGCGCGGCACCTGGAAGGGCGATAGCGAGTCGATCGTTCTCGACGGCGGCAACGCGCATCACCCTGTGACCGCGGCGAGCGAGCGGGAGCTGCGCTCGGTTGCCTTTACGCTGACGATCGACAAGCAGGATGGGCGCCGCTTCTCCGGGACTTTTTCATCGGCGCGCGGCGGCTCGAGAGTTGTCGCCGTGATGTCGCGTAGCGGCACGATCTTTTTGGCCGACACCGAAGGCTTTTCGAACGGCACCATGCTGGCGCCGGACCGCATGGAGCTCTGCTATCTCAAGCACGTACCGGACGCGCGCATTGCCTCTTGCGTGGAATTGACGAAACAGCCGTAGACAGGCGCCTGCATCACGTCATCGCTTGGCCGGCG
>Ga0187816_10000065_pt1 | contig 25534 bp, 24 predicted proteins | sample NC_wetland_sal_i_16_FD_132960 | JGI IMG/M metagenome (GOLD analysis project Ga0187816, IMG submission 132960) | Wetland sediment microbial communities from Neuse River Estuary, North Carolina, USA - SO4_1 | ecosystem: Environmental > Aquatic > Freshwater > Wetlands > Sediment | place: USA... | reverse complement strand
TCATCCCTGCGGCGGCCCCGACTGTGAGGGTTTACCTCGTGTTTTGCAACATATGAGTTCGGTTCCATCTTGGCGGTAATACGGCCACTGGACCGAGCGTTCGGGGTTGGGGTGAGCGAGGGCACGGAACCAATACGATTGACGGATGAGCAGCGGCTCGACTGGCTCCGCCTCATCCGCAGTCAGAATGTCGGCCCGCGCACCTTTCGCGCGCTGCTCAATCATTTCGGCGGAGCACGCGCGGCGCTCGAGGCGTTGCCGACGCTGGCGCGCCGCGGTGGCGCCAGCGCGCCGCAAATTTGCTCCCGCGAACAAACTGAACGTGAGATCGAGGCTTGCGGCAAATTTGGCGTTACACTGTTCGCGCGCGGCGAGGCGCACTATCCGCACCGGCTGCAAATGATCGATGACGCGCCGCCCTTGATTGCGATCCGCGGCAATGCCGCTGTGCTGGCGATGCCGCCGGTGGCGATCGTCGGCTCGCGCAATGCCTCTGCCGCCGGCGTGAAGATCACGGAGCGGCTCACGCGCGGACTTTGTGACGTGGGATTTGCCACTGCATCGTGCCTGGCGCGCGGCATCGACGCCGCCGCGCACCGCGCCAGCATTGCAACTGGGACCGTCGCAGTTCTCGCCGGCGGCCAGGATCGCGTTTATCCCCCTGAGCACGCGGACCTCCTTGATGACATCCTGCACACCGGACTGGCTTTGACTGAAATGCCGCTCGGCTGGGAGCCGCGGGCGCGGGATTTTCCCCGCCGCAATCGGCTGATCTCGGGTCTGTCGCTTGGCGTCGTCATTGTCGAAGCGGCCAAGCGTTCCGGTTCGCTGATTACGGCTCGGCTCGCGCTTGAGCAGGGCCGCGAAGTCTTTGCCGTGCCGGGTTCCCCGCTCGATCCGCGCGCCGAAGGCACCAATAGCTTGATCAAGCAAGGCGCCACGCCGGTCACCGAAGCAGACGACATCGTTTCCGTGCTGCGGCCGATCATCGGCGCCGATCTTCCGACGCGCGAGGACGACACCGACGAAGCTGAAAAATCGCAAGCCGAGCCGGCTCCCGACGAGCGGGCGCGCGTCATCGCGCTTCTTAGTCCGGCACCGGTCTCGCTCGATGACCTGGTCCGGCTGTCGGGCACCTCGCCGCGCATTGTGCGCATGGTGCTGTTGGAGCTTGAAATCGCCGGCCGGATCGAGCGCCACGGCGGCGGACTGGTGTCGCTGGCCTAGCGCTTAATGAGCTGATCGGCCTCGAGCCGCGCCATTTCGAGGATGTGGCGTAATGTGTCGAGCCCATTGCGCCGCGCGATTGCGGCAAGCTCCTGCGTCAAAGAGGCAATATATTGCGCCGCCTGATCCGGCGTTTCCTCGCTCGCTGGCGCGTCCATTTCGGCCCCTGATTATCCGCACCGCGCGACCGCACGCGGAAGAGCTTTCCTGCCGCAAACAGGCGCACCGTCAGGGCTTTAGGTCCTCAAGGTTGTCTATACTCTAACGTTATGATTGACAACTACACAATCAGAGCGTGTATCACGGCGTGGCCGGCCGCCGCCCTGATTACTCCGTAATGCGAGACTATTTGCGCGCTTCTTTTCCACCGGTAACGATTTGACAGGCAGGGGTGCATTACCCATGTTCCCGGCGGCCTGCAAACTGCGACTTAGACGTGGAATAGGCAAAAAGCTCTAAAAATCATTGGGTTAACATGGATCTTGTACTGGTAGAGTCGCCCGCTAAGGCGAAAACGATCAATAAGTATCTGGGTAAGGGCTACGAAGTTCTGGCCTCGTTCGGCCATGTCCGCGACCTTCCGGCCAAAACCGGTTCGGTCGAGCCTGATGCCGATTTTCGCATGGTTTGGGAGGTCGATCCCAAGGCGCAGAAGCGCCTGAACGACATCGCCCGGGCGGTCAAAGACGCCGATAAGCTGATCCTGGCAACCGACCCCGATCGCGAGGGCGAGGCGATCTCCTGGCACGTCTTGCAGGTGCTGAGGGAGAAAAAGGCGCTCAAGTCCCAGCCGGTCGAGCGCGTGGTATTCAACGCGATCACCAAACAGGCGGTCACGGATGCGATGGCGCATCCGCGCAAAATCGACCAGGCTCTGGTGGACGCCTATCTGGCGCGCCGGGCGCTGGACTACCTCGTCGGCTTCACACTGTCGCCGGTGCTGTGGCGCAAGCTGCCGGGCGCGCGATCCGCCGGCCGTGTGCAATCGGTCGCCTTGCGGCTGGTTGCCGACCGCGAACTGGAAATCGAAAAATTCGTTCGGCAGGAATATTGGTCGCTGATCGCCACGCTGGCGACGCCGCGCAACGAAACTTTCGAGGCGCGGCTCACCGGCGCCGACGGCAAAAAACTGCAGCGTCTGGACATCGGCTCGGCAGCAGAAGCCGAAGCGTTCAAAAAGGCCCTCGAAACCGCCGCCTTCAGCGTCACCTCGGTTGAGGCCAAGCCGCTCAAGCGCCACCCCTATCCGCCGTTCACGACATCTACTTTGCAGCAGGAAGCAAGCCGCAAACTCAGCTTTGCGCCGGCGCATACGATGCGCGTGGCGCAGCGGCTCTATGAAGGCGTCGATATCGAAGGCGAGACCGTCGGTTTGATCACCTATATGCGAACCGATGGCGTCGAGATGGCCGAAGAGGCGATCGGTGCGATCCGCCGCGTGATCGAGGGCGATTACGGCCGCGACTATGTTCCCTCAGCGCCGCGCCGGTATCAGACCAAGACGAAGAATGCGCAGGAAGCGCATGAGGCCATTCGTCCGACCGAGTTGTCCCGCCGCCCCAGCGAGACCAAGCGTTTTCTCGACCAGGATCAGGCTAAGCTTTACGAGCTGATCTGGTTGCGCAGCGTGGCGAGCCAGATGGAATCGGCCGAGCTCGAGCGCACCACCGCCGAGATCGAGGCCAATGTCGGGGGACGCCGCTTGGAGCTGCGCGCCACCGGTACAGTGGTGAAGTTCGACGGCTTCCTGGCGCTTTATCAGGAAGGACGCGACGAAGATCCCGAGGATGAAGATTCGCGCCGGCTGCCGCAAATGTCGGCGGGAGAACGGCTTGCGAAGAAGTCGATCGCGGCCGACCAGCACTTTACCGAGCCGCCGCCGCGCTATTCCGAGGCCTCGCTGGTCAAGCGCCTGGAGGAGCTCGGCATCGGCCGGCCGTCGACCTACGCCTCGATCCTGCAAGTGCTCAGGGACCGCAAATACGTCCGGCTCGACAAGCGGCGCCTCTATCCAGAGGATCGCGGCCGCATCGTCGTCGCCTTCCTCGAAAGCTTCTTCGCCAAATATGTCGAATACGACTTCACGGCGCGTCTGGAAGAACAGCTCGATCTGATCGCCGACCGCGAAATCGATTGGCGCGAAGTGTTGCGGGATTTCTGGTGCGATTTCATCGCTGCGATCGACGAGACCAAGGACTTGAAAATGTCCGCGGTGATCGACGCGCTGGACAGCCTGCTCGCGCCGCATTTGTTTCCGCCGCGCGCCGACGGCAGCGATCCGCGGCAATGTCCCAATTGCGGCAATGGCCGGCTGTCGCTCAAACTGAGCAAGTTCGGCGCTTTCATCGGCTGCTCCAATTATCCCGAATGCCGCTATACGCGGCCGCTCTCGATCCCGGCCGATGGTTCGGCCGATATCGGCACCAAGGTCCTCGGCCAGGATCCGGAATCCGGCCTTGAGGTGACGGTGCGCAGCGGCCGCTTCGGTCCCTATTTGCAACTTGGCGAAGCGGTCAATGGCGAGAAGCCGCGCCGTGCCGGGCTGCCGAAAGGAACGGCGCCCGATCAAGTTGATCTGCAGCGCGCACTCGCTCTGCTCTCGTTGCCGCGCGAAGTGGGCCGCCATCCCGAGGACGGCGAGCCGATCCGCGCCGGCATCGGCCGGTTCGGACCCTACGTTCAGCACGGCAAGACCTACGCCAGTCTCGAATCGCCGGAAGACGTGTTCACGATCGGTCTCAATCGAGCGGTGACGCTCATCGCCGAGAAGCGCGCCAAGGGCTCGCGCGGACGCCGCTTTGGCGCCGATCCGGGACGGCCGCTGGGCGACCATCCGGTCAAAGGCGGCGCGGTCGCTGCGAAGAACGGCCGCTATGGCCCCTATGTCAGCCACAACGGCGTCAACGCGACGCTACCGGCCGACAAGACGCCCGAGACGGTGACGCTTGAGGAAGCGGTGGCGCTGATCGACGCGCGCGCGGAGCGCACCGCGCCGGCGCCGCACGCGCGCCCGCGGCGAACCAAGCGGCCGTCGCCGGGGACCGCGAGGCACATCAAGGCGTCATCGAAACGACCGCCCGGAAGCGCCCCAAAGCGCCCCGCACATAATCCACGCAAGACGACGCAAGCCGCCGAATAATCTTCACGCACTACGCCGCAGGCCGAATTGGCCGGCGAGCCGCCCATGAGACAAGTGCCCTCAAGACGCCTGCCCTCACGCGAGGAACTTGTCGCCTTCATCCGCGAACGCAGCGGCAAGGTCGGCGTCCGCGAAATCGCGCGCGCGTTCGGCGCCAAAAATGCAGATCGTGCCGCGCTCAAGCGCATGCTGCGCGATTTGGCCGATGAAGGCCGCATCGATCGCAGGCGCAAACGGCTGCATCACGCCGGCACTTTGCCGCCGGTCGTTCTCGCCGACGTCACCGGCCGCGACAGCGACGGCGAACTGTTGGCCCGCCCGACCGAGTGGGACGAAGAGGTCCACGGCGCGCCGCCGGTCATCCGCATCCATACACCGCGCCACGCCCGCCCCGACGCGGTCGCCGGCGTCGGCGACCGCGCGCTCCTTCGCATCGAGCGATCCACGGCTGAGGAAACGAGCGCACGGGTCATAAAACTTATCGACCGCGCCAAACACCGCGCGCTCGGTATTTTCCGCGCGCTTGCGGGCGGCGGTGGCCGGCTGGTTCCGATCGACAAGAAGCAACTCGGCCGCGAACTTGCGATTGCCGCCGAGGCGGCAGCGGGCGCCGCCGACGGCGATCTCGTTGCCGTCGAGGTGAGCCGGCACGGACGATTTGGCCTTCCGAGCGGCCGTGTCATCGAGCGGCTCGGCTCGCTCAAGACCGAGCGCGCCGTGAGCCTGATCGCCATTCACGCCCACGACATTCCGCATGTCTTCACGCGGGCCGTCCTTGCCGAAGCCGAGGCGGCGCATGCAGCCTCCCCGGCCGGACGCGAAGATTGGCGCCAGGTGCCGTTCGTCACCATCGATCCGCCCGATGCCAAGGACCACGATGACGCGGTCTATGCCACGCCCGATCCGCGCAATCCCGGCGGCCATATTGTCAGTGTCGCGATCGCCGATGTGGCGCACTACGTGCGTCCGGGATCACAGCTCGATCGCGAGGCGGAAAAGCGCGGCAACTCCGTATATTTCCCCGACCGGGTGGTGCCGATGCTGCCCGAGCGCATCTCCAACGATTTGTGCTCGCTGCGACCGAATGTAGATCGCCCGGCGCTGGCGGTGCGCATGATGATCGGCGCCGACGGCCACAAGCACTCGCACAGCTTTCATCGCGTCTTGATCCGCTCGGCGGCACGGCTGCATTACGAACAAGCGCAGCTCGCGGTCTCGGGCCGTACCGACGAGATCACCGAGCCGATCGCCGACAAGATTTTGGCGCCGCTGTACGCCGCTTGTCGCGCGGTGCTGCACGCCCGAAATGAGCGCGGGCCGCTTGATCTCGACATTCCGGAACGCAAAATCGTTCTCAAATCGGACGGCACCGTCGATCGGGTGATCATGCCGCAACGGCTCGAGGCGCACCGCTTGATCGAGGAGTTCATGATCCTCGCCAATGTCGCGGCTGCGGAGACCTGCGAGCGCGCCAAGGTGCCGCTGATCTATCGCGTCCACGACGAGCCATCGCCGGAAAAGCTCAACGCGTTGCGCGAGTTTTTGGCCACGCTCGACATCTCGCTGCCGAAGGGCGGGACGCTTCGCCCCGATGGCTTCAATCGCATTTTGTCACGAGTGAAGGGCCGCGACGTCGAACGGCTGGTCAATGAAGTGGTGTTGCGCACACAAGCACAGGCTGAATATGCGTCCGAGAATTTCGGCCATTTCGGCCTCAATCTGCGCCGCTACGCGCATTTCACTTCGCCGATCCGCCGCTATGCCGATCTCATTGTCCATCGCGCGCTGATCCGCACGCTCAAACTCGGGGCCGACGGCTTGCCCGACGGTGCCGATACGCGCGGGCTCGCCGAGATCGCGGCTAACATCTCCACCACCGAACGCCGAGCCATGAAGGCCGAGCGCGAAACCGCCGATCGGCTGATCGCTCATTTCTTGGCCGACCGCGTCGGCGCGATTTTCGACGGGCACATTTCCGGGGTGACGCGCGCCGGACTGTTCGTCGAACTCGACGAAACCGGCGCGGACGGTTTTATTCCGGCGCGCACTATCGGCGAGGAGTATTTTCGCTTTCACGAGGCTGGCCGCGCTTTTGTCGGCCGCTCGGGGACGCACCGGCTCGGCGATCCCGTTACCGTCGAACTCGTCGAGGCGGCACCGGTCGCCGGCGCGCTGCGCTTCAGGCTCGTCGATCAGCGTGCGGGCCGCCCTGCACCTATGACGAAGCGGGCTGGACATCCACCGCGACAAGGTACGAAATTTGGCCCGAAAGTTGGCTCGAAATCCGGGGCAAAATCCGCACGTGGCCGGCACGGTCGCGGCCGCCGCTAAGCAAAGAGAATTTTTTGATGGATGACGATTTGAGCGTCAGCGCCGGCGGAACAGCAGCGGATCGCGCCGCGCGGCTCACGCGCAGCATGCGCGATCAGTCGTTTCCGAATCTCAAACCGCGCGATTCCGCAACGCTGATTCTGCTCGATCGCTCCGGCGAAGTGCCGAAGGTTCTGCTGGGCCGCCGGCACCAGCGTCATCGCTTTCTGCCCGGCAAATTTGTGTTTCCTGGCGGCCGCATCGAACCTGTCGATCGCCTGATGGCGGCGGCGGCAGCGCTGCACGAACATCACGCCGGAAAGCTGATGCGGCGCGTGCGGCGGCCGAGTCTCGCTAAAGCCGCCGCGTTTGCGCTCGCCGCGGTGCGCGAAACCTACGAAGAAACCGGGATCATGCTCGGCGTGCCCGTGCCCGAAGCGATGCATGTGCCGGCCGGACCGTGGCAGGCCTTCGCCAAAGCAAAAGTCGCGCCCGACCTCAGCGCCGTCCACTTTATCGCCCGCGCTATTACGCCGCCGCGGCGGCCGCTACGTTTCGACAGCCGATTCTTCACCGCCGATGTCTCGGCAATCGCGCGCCGCGACGACGGCTTTGTTGGTCCCGATAAAGAACTCGTTGAGCTGGTCTGGTTGCCGATCACGCAAGCCCGCGAGCTCGATGTTCCGGGCATTACCGCGGTCGTGCTCGAAGAGCTGCAGGACCGCATCGCCGCCGGGATGAGCCACGATCATCCGGTGCCGCTCTATCGGATGCTGCACAAGCGCTTTGTCCGGGAAATCCTGTGATCGGGGCCACCACGCCCGGCAAAGTTTCTTTCCGCAGCGCTTTCTTGACAATCGCAGCTTGCTGACTAGGTTTCGCCGAATGCGGCAATACCGAGGGTCCCATGGCCAAGAATACGACGATCAAGGTCAAGCTCGTGTCCAGCGCGGACACCGGCTTTTATTACGTAACGCGCAAGAATTCGCGCACCATGACCGATAAATTGGTCAAGAAGAAATACGATCCGGTCGCCAAGAAGCACGTCGAATTTCGCGAATCCAAGATCAAATAGGTCCCAATCGGCTAGTTGCTTGTGATGCTTCGGCCATCCGTGTTTTGGCACGCCCGATGGCCTAAAAGCGTGGACGCCCCGAGCGAGAGGCAACGAGAGCGATGCCGTTTTATGCAGAGCGCGGCCCGCTGGGCCGATAAAATGGTGGCCGGCCGGGAACGGTGTCATGAGGAGGCCACTCGCACCGCCCCCGTGCCGGCCGAACCCCACGGACCCAGGAGATGCGGCGGACCTGAGCATTCCGCAGGGTTTTCAATGAATTCGCAAGAGTTTTTCGCGCGATTTCTTCGCGTCACCACACTCGCTGCATAGCCCCAGTCATCAGCGAGCAGGCCTACTATGTGGGAAGGCTAACGGAACGGCTGGCGAAATCAACTATCAAGTCTGCGGTCGCGCGTCCCGTCGTCGTCAACCACAATAATTGTGATTAATCCGCGTTCGGCCCTCGGCCGCGATCGCGGTTACGCGCTACCTAAGAAGCAGCGTACCGTCTCAATAAATTTGCCGACCGAAATCGGTTTGGACAAATAAGCTTCGCAGCCGCCGGCCAGGATGCGCTCCTCGTCGCCTTTCATGGCGAAGGCGGTGATGGCGACCACCGGGATGTGCCGCAGCTCTTGATCCTCCTTCAGATGTTTCGTGACTTCCAGTCCCGACACCTCCGGGAGCTGAATGTCCATCAAGATCAGATCCGGCCGGTGCTTGCGCGCGAGGTCGAGCGCCTCGATGCCGTTGCGCGTCGCCAGCGTGGCGTAACCGTGCGCCTCCAGAAGATCGTGGAAGAGCTTCATATTAAGCTCGTTGTCCTCCACAATCAGGACGGTTTTGGCCATCCCCGGTTTCCTTATTCGCTCTGCCGGCGCAAGCTCAGCGGTTGAAAGAATCACGGCGGTGGCTAGCGCTAAGCCGCAAAGCTAGGCCCGATTTCTTGCGGAAACGCAAACCCATGCAAAAGCAGCCGCCGTATTCTCATGAAACGGCCGAAATGCTGGCGGTTCAAGCGCTTGCCTTCGTGGCCGAGGACGATACCCGGCTGAGCGGCTTTATCGCGTCGACCGGCATCGCGGCGCAATCGATCCGCGACGCCGCCCGCGAGCCTAACTTTCTCACCGGCGTGCTCGAGCATATTATGGCTGACGAGAATCTCCTGATCGCCTTTGCCGACAGCGCCGGCATCGATCCCGCCGAAGTGGCCCGCGCCCGCCAAGCGCTCGGCAAAGTATGGGAGCGCGATTTGCCGTAAGGGGCCGCCGTGAGCACGAACCCTGGCTTCTGCCGCGACTGTCTCACCGACGCGGCGCCCGCGCAGGCGCGCTGCAGTGCTTGCGGCTCGCCGCGCCTCGTCCGGCATCAAGAGCTCGAGACGCTCTCCGTCGCGCACATCGACTGCGATGCGTTCTACGCCACGGTAGAGAAGCGGGACGATCCCAGCCTCGCGGCCGAGCCGGTGATCGTCGGCGGCGGCAACCGCGGCGTCGTGGCGGCCGCTTGCTATGTCGCGCGCATCTATGGCGTGCGGTCGGCGATGCCGATGTTTCAGGCGCTGCGGTTGTGTCCGCACGCCAAGGTCATCCGCCCCAATATCGAAAAATACGCCAAAGTCGGACGCGAAGTCCGTCGAATGATGCTGGCGCTCACGCCCGCGGTTGAGCCGCTCTCGATCGATGAAGCGTTTCTCGATCTTTCCGGCACCGCGCGCCTGCACGGCATGTCACCGGCCAAGGCGCTCGCGCGTTTTGCCGCCGAAGTGGAGAACAAGCTTCGCATCACGGTTTCGATTGGACTGTCCTGCAATAAATTTCTGGCCAAGGTCGCGTCCGATCTCGACAAACCGCGCGGCTTTGCCGTGCTCAGCGCCGAGGATGCACCGGCCTTTCTCGCACCCAAGCCGGTGAGCTTCATTTTCGGCGTCGGTACGATCAGCGCCGCGCGTTATGCGCGCGACGGCCTTCATCGCATTGCGGATCTACAGCAGGCCGGAGAAATCGAATTGATGCGACGCTACGGCGAGGAAGGACGGCGCCTGTCCCGACTGTCTCGCGGCATCGACGCGCGCAAAGTCGATCCGGCGCGCGACACCAAAAGCGTATCCTCAGAGACGACGTTCGAACGCGATATTGCCGATTTTCGAGAGCTGGAACGCATTCTCTGGAGTCTCGCCGAAGAGGTCTCGGCGCGGCTGAAGCACAACGAATTGGCCGGCGCGACGATAACGCTGAAGCTCAAGGCGGCCGATTTCAAGATTCGCACGCGCGCACGATCGCTCGAATCACCGACGCAACTGGCGGGCCGAATCTTTGGCGCCGCCCGGACGCTGCTCGAACGCGAAACCGATGGCACGCAATTTCGGCTGCTCGGCGTCGGCGTCAGCGCCCTTGCCTCCGCCGATAAGGCCGATCCCGCCGATCTTGTCGATGACCGCGCGGCGCTGGCGGAACACGCCGTTGATGATTTGCGCGCACGTTTTGGCGATGCGGTCCTGGTCCGCGGCCTGGGCTTCGAACCCGCCGAGAAATAGGCTACAGCATGATCCAGAAAAGTGCATACCGGTTTCCCGCCTGCGCGAAGCCCGCGTGTTGGTCTGTCGTTTCGAGTGGTGCTTCGGCGGGCGAAGGCAGGTCGGAAAAGATCATGCGCAAAAAAACTAAAGCGAAATGACCATTCGGCCTGAAGGCATTTCGCGTTAGCGGCAGGGGGTGGCGTCCTTGATATCGAGCGACGAGAGCTTTCCGTTGATAACGAAGTTGTTGTAATCGAGAGCGAGCGCACGCGAAATGCCGTTGGCATAGAGCTCGAACCTGATGGCATAAGCCGGTGTCTGCTCTGCATCATTTTCCGTCTTACCACGCTCGAAATAGCTGACGGTGACGGGCCAGCGCGGCACCGAAGCAAGCTTCGGTTCAGCGGCCGCCGCGTCGTCGTGATTGCGTTCGTCGGGTTTGATCTCGTGGCCGATAACGGTGAGCGTATCGAAGACTTTGTCTCCGGTTTCCGAACCGTCATAGACCGGAAAGCTCAGAACGGTCTGACCGGCGCGCGCAGCCTTGATCACACGTACCATGTGCTCGGTCGGAAATACGACGCCGGGAGCAAGGCTGAGACTTTTTTGCTGCGGCTTTTCCAAGGCCACCGCGGTCTTGGTGGCCTCGCGTTCGGCGCGGCCGTCCACCGAGTCGACAAGGTTCTCGTCGACAAAATTTTGCGAGGCGAATTTAAAGCTCTTGGCATCGGCCCCTTCCCACGTCGTCGACCGCAGGTCGCTGGTGGAAACTTTGCCTTCTCCGCTGTCGAGCTCCGACACCTGCCGAAATTCGAGCGAATAGCCTTGGCAGGCGCTGCCGCCAAAATCATAAAGAATGCGCCCGCGCACACCGGCTAGTTGCGAATTGGCGCGTGTCGTTCCCAGCGACAGATCATAGATCGCGCGGTGCGGAATCAACGTAACCGGCGCGGTTGCGCTCTCCTCGCCCTGTGCGATCGAAAACGAGGCGAGAACCAGCAGGCCGAGGGACAACAAAGCCGCGCGCATTGCGAACACGTGATCCAGGATCATTATTCAGCTCACATTGCTCGTTGCCGAGGTCGCCCCTCCCCGGTCTCTCCCTCTCTTACGCCGACTTTTCCGGCATTATTGCGATTGCCCGCGAACATAGGCAGCTCACCGGCGTCCCGCAACAGCCATCACACCGCTTGCGCGCGGTGCAGTCTTCGGACAGAAAACGCTGCGCCCAACAACATTGCGGAGTTAACCATGGCCGGATCTGCCGAAAACAAGTTGCGGGAGCTTGGTATCAATCTGCCGAAGCCGCCGGCACCGATAGCGAATTATGTTCCTTTCGTGCGCACGGGCAATCTCTTGACCGTTTCAGGTCAGCTCTGCTTTGACGGGGACGGCAAGCTTGTCGCCAAGGGACAGCTTGGCGGTGCGGTGTCCATCGACGACGGGCAAAAAGCAGCGCGCGCTTGCGCCATCAATCTGCTCGCTCAGGTCAAGGTCGCGATCGGCGATCTCGACAAGGTCGTTCGCGTGGTTCGGCTGGGCGGCTTTATCAATTCGGCGGCCGGCTTCGGCGACGGGCCAAAAGTGATGAACGGCGCCTCCGACCTGATGGTTGCGGTGTTCGGCGACAAGGGCAAGCACGCGCGCTCGACGGTCGGCGTGGCGGCGCTGCCGGCCGACGCCGCAATCGAGGTGGAAGGTGCGTTCGAGGTGTCCTGATCCGGCAGCTGTTCCGTGACGCCGCCGCTTGATTGGCTGACCGCGCGGCCGATTGCGCATCGCGGGCTGCACGATCCGACGCAAGGCCTGATCGAAAACACCGCCGCTGCGGTGCGCGCCGCGATCACCGCCGGCTACGGGATCGAAGTCGATGTGCAGCTCAGCGGCGACGGCGAAGCTATGGTCTATCACGATGATGCGCTCGGTCGGCTTACCGAGGGCGAGGCCAGGCTCGATCGGCTCAGTGCAGCCGAACTCAAACGGGTGCCGTTCCGCGACGCCAGCGAACGGATGATGACCCTTGGCGATCTCTGCGATCTGGTCGGCGCCCGCACGACGATTCTGATCGAACTCAAAAGTCGCTTCGACGGCGACGTACGGCTCGCCAACCGTGTTGCCGAGGTCCTCACTCCCTATGCCGGCCCGGCGGCACCGATGTCGTTCGATCCGTGGCAGATCAAGGCGCTGCGACACAAGGCGCACAGCCTCGCTTGCGGGATCGTTGCGGCCAAGTACCGGCCCCATCCATATTGGGATCTGATGCCGGCTTGGATGCGTCATGGAATGGGCTACTTGCTGACGGCTTTAGCCGCGCAGCCGCAATTTGTCGCTTATGCGGCAGCCGATTTGCCGGCGCTCGCACCCTTATTCGCGCGCAAGCTTTTGCGTTTGCCATTGCTGGCCTGGACTATTCACACCGACGCGGAGCGCCGGCACGCGCTGCGCTGGGCTGATCAGATTGTTTTCGAAGGATTCAGACCGTGAACGGCCGGAAGAATCGAGGACGCCGCGCATGACCGAGTTGCGCATCAGCGTTGCGGAGACAATCGACGCGGTCGAGGCCAGCGAATGGGACGCCTGTGCGAACCCGCAGGCAGGCGCCGGCATCGCCAAGGACGAACGCGGCGCCGGCGATGGGCGGCAGGCAGTGGATACGAGCGCTGCGGCGGAGCGGGCTTACAATCCTTTTATTTCGCATGCCTTCTTGGCGGCCTTGGAGCAATCCAATTCGGTCGGTCCGCGTACCGGCTGGCAGCCTCGGCATGTGCTCGCGCGCACCGCCGACGGCGCGCTGGTCGCGGCTGCGCCGTGCTACCTCAAGAGTCACTCGCGCGGCGAATACGTGTTCGACCATGGCTGGGCCGAAGCCTATGCGCGCGCCGGCGGCAGCTATTACCCCAAAATGCAGGTCGCGGTGCCGTTCACTCCCGCAACCGGGCGGCGTCTGTTGGTGCGCGACACTGCCAATTCCGAAAGTATCGCCCGCGCGCTTGCGTCCGGTCTCGTCGAGATTTGCAAGATTTGCGACGCATCCGGCGTGCACGTGACCTTTGCGCCCGAAGCGGAATTCCGCCTCCTCGGCGAACTTGGCTATCTGCAGCGCACCGACCAGCAGTTTCACTGGGAGAATCGCGGTTTTGCAAATTTCGACGAATTCCTCGGCGCGCTCACCGCGCGCAAGCGCAAGACCATCCGCCGTGAGCGCCATGACGCTCTGGCCAACGGCATCAGCGTGCATTGGCTCGCCGGCAGCGATCTTACCGAGGAAATTTGGGACACGTTTTTCCAGTTCTACATGGAGACCGGTTCACGAAAATGGGGCCGCCCGTACCTGACGCGGCCATTCTACTCATTAGTCGGTCAAAGCATGCGCCAGCACATCGTGCTGATCATGGCCAAGCGCGCCGGCCGCTGGATTGCCGGTGCCATCAATTTCCTCGGCTCGCATTCGCTGTTCGGCCGCCATTGGGGCGCGATCGAACACCATCCCTTCCTGCATTTCGAACTCTGCTACTATCAGGCCATCGATTACGCCATCGCCCACAAATTGCCGCGCGTCGAGGCCGGAGCGCAGGGCGAGCACAAGATCGCCCGCGGCTATCTGCCGAGTACGACTTATTCGGCGCATTACATTGCCGATCCCGCCTTGCGGCGCGCCATCGCCGACTACCTGGCGCGCGAGCGCGCTTATGTCGCCGCCGCGAGCGCCGAACTTGCTACATTCGCGCCGTTCCGCAAGAATTTCGTCCTCGAACCCGATTGATTGCGCGGGCGTTGGGCGCGGCGAATTGCCGGCCTATGCTAAAACGCTGCCGGCAGCTTGGAGAGCGCAATGGCGAACTATGATCCAAACAACATCTTCGGCAAAATCCTTCGCGGCGAATTGCCGGCCTACAAGGTGTTCGAGGACGATAAAGTGTTCGCGTTCCTCGACATCATGCCGCGGGCTCCCGGGCATACGCTGGTGATCCCCAAGAATCCAGCCCGCACCATCATCGACGTTACGCCGGATGATCTGACGCATGTGATGAAAGCCACGCAGAAGATCGCGCGCGCAGCGATGAAGGCTTTTGCCGCTGACGGCATCACGATCCAACAGTTCAACGAACCGGCGGGTGGCCAGGTCGTCTTCCACCTGCACATCCATGTTATTCCGCGCAAAGACGGCGTGCCGTTAAAGCCGCCCTTGAGCTTCAAGGAAGAGCCGGCGGTGCTTGCCGAACACGCAGCGCGGCTCGCCGCGGCATTGAAAGAATGAGCGAGGTCCTCAGCCGCCGCGGCCGCGCGAGACCCGTTCGATTTCGGCGCGAACCAAGCGCTCCACCAATCCCGGCAGATTGTCGTCCAACCAAACTTTAAGCATCGGCCGCAGCATTTCGCGCACCAGATCCTCGAGCGTCCGCGCGTTTTGAACCAGAACCGTTTGCGCAAGCGCGTTGAAAGCCGAATCGATCGCGGCGCTGGTTGCGCTGGACATCAGTCCACCGCGCTCATCGTCGTGTGCACCGCTGCTGTGGGTCACCGACATCGCCTCATTGACGACATCATGATCAATTGGCGCAGGCGGCACCGGCGCCGGACTTGAATCGATGCCGGGCGCACTAGATCGGGGCGCGGACGATGCCATGGGTTCGGTCAAATCGAGGATCGTGGAGGAACGGGGCGCTTTGGCGGTTCCGGAAAACGCGCCAATGCTTGAGGAAGGCGATTCCTGCGGCGGGGAGTAGGAATCTCCCATCGCCCGCGCGGCCCCCAGCGATGAGGCGGCAGCATCGGGATTAAGCTCAACGCCGGTGGTTTCCGCCGGACGCGGCGCCGACTTCTCCGAATCGTCTTCAGCGATAATACGGCGAATCGAAGCGAGTATTTCCTCCATCGATGGTTCTTGAGATTTGGCCGCCTGCGCCATGCCGCTTCCTCGCTTAACTCGCAGTGGCCGCGCCACGCGGCGCGAACCTGTTGCTCCGCTTCCCCGAATCACGCAGCCGGCACTCTGCAACGTTGCCGCCAGCACGGTCGTTGCGCAAGCCAACGGCGGGACCGCCGCTATCACAAAAGGCGCCGAATGTCCGCAGTGCTTGCCTACCGGCCGTCCGGAGTCCGAACGCCGATCCAGGCGTCCCGGACCTGCTGATAGTGCACCTGCGGGTCATAGATCATGACATTCAGTCCCAACCGCTGCATCGACAGCCCGCCGACTGCCGCCAGCAGTGTGTAAAAAGCAACGACGCGATCGTGTTGCGCGGTCACCAGGGCCACGCGCGCATTCACGAGTTCCTGCTGCGCATTGAGGACGTCGAGCGTGGTTCGCTGCCCGACCCGCGCCTCTTCGCGGACACCGTTGAGCAGCAATTTCGGCGGCGTTCACCTGCGCCGTGGTTGCCTCGATCTGCGCTTTGGCGGCGTCCAATTGTCCCCAGCTCTGCACCACCGTAGCCCGAGCCTGATCGCGGTTGACGTCAAGATTGAGCCGCTGCTGACCAAGGGTTTCCTTGTTTTGGCGAATGGCGGAATATTCAGCGCCGCCCTGGTAAATCGGGACCGTGAGTTGTCCCAGAATGGAGACGTTCGTTTGCCTGAGATTTTGCGGTATCGTGTCGTAGCTTTGCGTGTAGGCAGCTGTGAGCCCAAGATTGGGATAAAGCGCGCCTTCGCTGACTTTCACCGTGAGCTCGGCGACGTCGACGCCGTACATCGAGGCCAGTACCGAGGGGCTCTGCGTCTCGCCTGCGGTAATCGCTCGCTGCACCGTCGCCGGCGAGAGCCGATCGACCGGGGTGCCCGGATCGAGCCGGCCCGGATTGACGCCGATCACGCGCCGGTAGTTGGCCTGCGATGTCACGTAATTCGATTGTGACTGAAGAAGCTGCGATCGACCCGCGGCGAGGCGCGATTCCGCCTGCGCGACGTCGGTGCGTGTCACCTCGCCGACATTGAAGCGGTCACGAGTTTGTTTCAGTTGCTCGGTGAGCACTTCGACGTTGCGACGATTAAGATCGAGGATCGCCTGATCGCGCAGCAGATTCATGTAGGCAGTTGCAGCGTCGAGAAGGACTTGTTGCTCGGTGACGCGCAATGTCTCGCGCGCGCCCATCACCTGGCTTTCCGCTTGCCGCGTGCGATTGGCGGTTTGAAATCCGTTGAAAAGCGTTTCCGTCGCGGTCGCGCCGAATTGCCGGGTGCCGAGCGATTCGCCGACGCTGCTGTAGATGACAGTGTTTGGAAACGTTTGTTGGTTGACGGATTTGTTGACCTCGCGAAAGTAATTATAGCCACCAGCCGCAGTGACACTGAGTTACGGTCGATAACCTGACAACGCCTGTGGCACGTTCTCGTCAACCGCGCGCAGCGCCGCGCGTTGTGCGTTGAGCGACGGATTGTTTTGATAGGCCTGAACGAGAGCCCACTCGAGCGTATCGGCCGATGCCGTGGCGCCATAGCCAACGGTCACGGCGGCAGTTCCGAGAACCGCCAACAGCCGAACATTCGCGCGCAGTCCCCGTCCCCGCATGACGTAGATGCTGCTCCTCAGCCCTTCCGCCCGCCTCGAAATGAGAGTCGTTCACCGGACAATCGCGCCCCAGTCCGGCGAAACGTGCTAGCAGAAGCCCATTGCGTAACTTAAGCCACTGTTTGAGAAGCCGAAACCCCACATTTGGGGATTGGGTGCAGAATCATGGCTATTGGCACTTCTCTGCCACAGGTGCGCCCAAAAGCCGAGCAGGCCCAAGGGGACACCATGTGCACACCATGGGCCGGGTGCTCAATCCGCAGCGGTTTTTAGGATTTACCGGCCGCCAAAGCCTAGAAGACGAAGGCCGGCGGCGCTGCAAAACCCGGTAGCAGCGGCGCCGCGGCGTCAAAGATCGGCCGGCCAACCAAGTGTCCTTCGATCGGCCGATAAATCATTGCTTTCGTTGCGGGACCTCGGCCGAATATCGCCGCAAGCCGTCCATTCGGCTTTAGTTGGCGCCCGAGCGCGTCGGGTGCGACCTCGATCGCTCCATCCAGCAGAATGAGGTCATAGGGCGCGGCGGCGGGCCAGCCGGCAGTGAGCGGCCCCCTCACGACGGTGACCTGGCCGACGCCAGCGCTGGCAAGCGCGGCTTCGGCCCGCCGCGCCAAGTCCGCATCTTCCTCGAGCGCCACAACCGCAGCACCCATATGCATCAGCACAGCGGCCGAATAGCCGGTGCCGCAGCCAACATCGAGCACGCGGTCGCCCGGGCGCACGTCAGCGCCTTGAATGAGCTTTCCCAGCACGATCGGCCGCAGCAGCGCCCGACCCTGACCGAGGCTTGCATCGCCGTCGCTATAGGCCTGGGCGGCCAGCGCAGGCGGCACGAACAGCTCGCGTGGCACCGCTTGCATGGCGGCGATTAGATTCGGATTGGTGACATCGGCAGTGCGAATCTGCCCGTCCACCATATGGCGGCGCGCCGCGGCGGCATCGAACATGCGCGAAGTCCCAGATTGCGGGATCGGGTTGTGCGATACACCCCGGCAAAACGCAAGCGGCTGGTTTTCGTCGATTATCGAGGCGAGGAAGGCATTGCCTAACCAATTAAGTGCGGTTACCCATGCCGGCACGGCCACGTGGCGGAGTGGTTACGCAGCGGTCTGCAAAACCGTTTACCCCGGTTCAATTCCGGGCGTGGCCTCCAGCACTTAGTGAGAGCCGCTAAGCCCGAGTCAGCGAAATGTCAGTAGGAAGGCCGGTGGTGCGTTTTGGAGTCGGGCCGCTGGAAGGAGATAACGATGGATTGCACCGCTCAGTTGACCGATTTCATGCCCGCTTACAACGTCGTGCGCCATCCATGTGAGTGCCGGCGCTTCGCGGTTCGCTTTGCAGCTGGCAGTTCGGCCTCGTCGGCCTGCTCGCCCTCATGTTCGGCGGGCACTCACCCGAACCAAGCCGATGCGATCCCGGGCCCGCGCAAACGATAATCACCCGACCCGTTAGCCCTGACACCATTACGCTCGACCGGTGTCCTCCCGACGGCGTGAAGTACACCGTTCGCTGACGGACGGCCTTTGGCAGACGCAAAAAACGTATAGGCGAGGCCCGCAGGCGGCAAAGCGAGGCGAAGCTACGGCTGAACTTTTGCGAAAGCCGGTAATCAGATCAGTGGAATTGATAGTGTCAGCCCGACGCGAAGGATGCTGTCGGTGTCGTCGCGTTGGGACGCCGAATGCGATGTAATCGGGACTCCTCATGGTATTGACCCCTCGCAGGGTCGCCCGTTCACAACTTCTAGCTTGCCATCGCGACAGTTTCTCTACGGGAACGGGCAGATCAGTCATGCAAGTCCGTAACCTCCAGTCGGCGCGGCACCCCGTCGAGACCACTAGACAGCTATTTTTCGGCCCGCGACCTTCTACAGTCTGAGGCTATGAAGCAGCAGGAAACGCCAAACAGACTCCTCCACACCATCGTTGCTATGGCGATTGTCGTCGCACTTCTTTGGTTTTTCCTAGCTGCGCTACCAATGATTACGTCGGGAAGCCCCGGCGCTTTGTAGCCAACGTGGCGAAGCTGCCGAGGCTATTGCGCAAATAAAACGACGAGACCGCCAACTAAGGTGGCCCTGCTGTTTGCTTTTAGTTAGTATTTGCCTTTAGCGCCGCCGTTCTGGCATCTCGCGGTGCAATTGCTCATGCAAGCAGCGCCCTTTCCCCCGCAGCCAGCATTACACTTCTCCGCGCACGACGCCGCTTGCGCGAAAGTAGAGCCCGAAAAGGTTATGAGACAGAACATCGCTATTGCCGCAAGCAATTTAGACGTTTTCTCCTCCCTAGGGTTCGCTGGACGACGCTGCGCTGTGCGTCCAAGATAATTTATTCCAATTCAAGTTGACGAGGCGCGGCGGATCGCGGCGAACATCGCCAAGCTGTGAGCTTTTGCGAACGCCCCTAATCAGATCAGTGGAATTGATAGTTCAGCCCGACGCGCACGATGTTGGTGGTGAGGTTGGCGTTGACTATCATGAGTTGTTGAAACACAGCCGTATTGCTAAGCGGTACGTTGATGAACTTGGTGCCGAGATCAACGTAGAGATACTCAGCTTTGACGCTCCACTGCCGAGCAAACATCCATTCGGCCCCGCCACCTACCGTCCAGCCGGCTTTAGCCTCCGAACTGACGCCGAAGCCTGTACCTCCGGGAAAACCATGAACTGCGTTATCGCTGTAAGAGCTCGTGACCTTGAAGTCCGAGAATGCCGCGCCACCCGTCGCGAAAAGTAGCAGATTTGGGGCGTACGTATACCCGAGGCGACCTCGAATGGTAGCAAGCCAATTGGTGTCGATCGCATCGTTCACGACGAAGCTAGTTCCATTGAAAGGAACGGGAAAGAAACCGCCCACCGTGGAAGAAGCTTTCAAATGGAGATATTCGAAATCGCCCTCCAAGCCATAGACTATGTAACCTGCTTGCCAATTATAACCGACCTGCGCACCGCCGGTGAATGAGGCGGGGGAGAAACTACCGCTTCCCTCGGCAGCTACAACCGGACCGTTCGGTGCAAAGGCGCCCGTATTGCAGAATACCGACCCGGTAGCTGCAACTCGGTCGCAACCGGGGTCGGTAGAGAAGCTCGAATGACCCCACGCCCCACCCGCGTTCACGCCCACGTAGAACCCGGTCTAGTTATAGACGGGCGCGGGTGCAGGCGGTGGAGCCTTGACCGCCATATCAGCCGCAAAAGCAGACCCGCTCGCGGCAAGGCTGAAAGCAACGCCGCAAATAGTTAAACCGAGCCGGTTGTTCATTCGGAATCCCCTGAGCAACATTAATTGCGCTCGGAATCCAGTCAATTCGTGTGACAGCGGACTTTCGGAGGCTTATGCCATCACACGACGCTCTGATGCTCAGTGTCCGCGTTTCATACCTCCGCCGCGCTTGCGCTCAGCGATTCTGGAAACCTCGCATCAAAGCGAAAACCGTTGATCGTCCTATCAATGCTAACGCGGCAGACAGTGCCGATCAGGATCAGTTGCGCCAACCGCTCGATGCTTGTGTGCCGGCCCTCTGCTGCCGCGCATAACAGTCTCATCGTCGCCTCGGGCACTTCGAACGACAACGAAGCGTGCGCCTTTTTCGGGAAGCCTAGCCTCCGCATCGCTGTCGACACACACGATGGCGTGCGATTAAGCGTTCTCGCGATGCTCGATACCGATTGGCCTTGCTCAGCGTGCCTGTGTCGAAGGAAAACCGTTTATGCTTGGGGACTTGTTGGAAAAATTGCGCCGGATCAATGATCTGCCCGGCACTCTACAAAACCGTTTACCCCGGCTCAATTCCGGGCGTGGCCTCCAAACCTCACCCCGCCTATTTGCGCCCATGTTTGGGTCCAAGCTTTGGGTCCAAGGCTAAGTCCTCGACCCAGCGTGGCGCGGCCGCTTTCAAAGCGGGATCGGCTTTGTTATATGCGGGTCTTCATCGCGCCGAGCAGGCTATTCCCCGGTAGCTCAGCGGTAGAGCAACCGGCTGTTAACCGGTTGGTCGCTGGTTCGAATCCGGCCCGGGGAGCCACTCGCGCCGAATGCCATCAGCGAAATATTTGGCGCACTTGCCGATCGGATGCGCCAGGTGGTGGACGTTGTGCGCGAGGGCGCGCGGCAAGCGGCTGGCGCTGACCGCTATGCGCTTGGCGGAAGAAATTAGAACACGAAATGGAAGCGCAAACTCGCAGCCGCTATCGCGCAAATAAAAGCGAGCACGCACAAATTGGCGAGCCAAGTCGATCGAGGCTTGTCCAATTGCTCGACGAGGACCTGCAATCGCGGCGGCAAATCGCTGGCCGGCCCATAATACTCCCTGAGGCCGCGCCCGATTTCTTCCCTGGTATACCACCAAGCAACCGGTTCGAAGTGAACTGTACTCGCCAGCCGCGCCATCCGAACACCCAAAATATGGCGGCCCCGTTTCAGGGGCCACAAAGTTGGAGTGACGCACGATCGGCGATCAACGCGCTGTCGCCTCATTTAGTTCCAAGGGGCTAATGCAGAGCGGCTGATGCGGACCACCATGACGTGACCAGGTGAACGATCAGCGTTGCGAGCACGATCGCGTACCGACCGCTGCCGCCGCCTCCAGGGAGTTTCGCCATAAACGGGTTATGACCGCCGTAATACCGCGGCCTGTGGCAGCCTGGAGTGACCTTAGTCACAGTGAAATCGGCTGGGACGGCGGCGCGGATCTTTCGACGCCTCGATCGGTCGAACAGCAAGGCGCGCATATCGGCCTGCAAAATCGCATCGCACAGAGTCTTTTTGTGGATTTCGATTGCGATGCAATTCTCCCGGCCAGCGATAAGCGCGTCCAGGCGGGTCGCCGGCACGGTCGGCGAGGTCGGCTCGGTTGCCGGTCAGGTCGGCGTGGGCGCCAGGAGCGCGGGGTCAAGCAGATTGCCGGCGACCGGCAGCGGCAATCCGCCGAACAGTTCTCTCCTCGGCGGTGAGCTTCCCGGTGGAGTCAAAATGAAGCTCGGCGACAAGGTGATCAACCTTCGCGGTGATCAGCCTTCGCGGCAATGTCGGGGTCGGCGACAATGGCGGCAATTTCAAAGCCGGCGTCGGCTTGCCGTTCTAAAGCGCGTCTCATTGCCTTTTTTTGCCCATCGTTTTTTGCCCATTTTGCACGCAGTATGGCTGCGCCGGCGCTGGCGCCCCCAACGGCGAAGTCTTCGGAAGAGCCGCCAGCCACAATCTAGCGCATGAGCAGGAGCGCCAGAGCAGAACTCATCGTAATCAAGAGCGTCCAGATAAACAGTTCGAGCCAATCAATCGCGGGGACGTTGCGCGCCCCCAAATCGTCCCTGCTCGCCATGGCGGTAATCCCCCTTCCCCGTGGCACAGTTTGACGGTAACGCCGAACCCCAGCTCCGGGTTCCGTCGTGCCCGAACGATTGTTCTGGGTTGGAAATATTGCTTCGCCCGTGCGGAGACCGCAGCAGCAGGCTTCAGGTTGAACCTCAGACTGCGGTCGACAATGTGGGTCTAAGGTACTGCTCGGGCACAAAAAACGCGTCACCAAAACCTACTGGCTTGCCCCCACTGCGCGCGCGCTGGCTATAATGGCACCCTTTCCTGAGGCCGGAACTCCAATGCCGTTATTCGTGCTCCAACCGCCGGTCCAGTACGTCCATCACTACAACGGGCCTGTGATCGAGCGCGTGTTGCCGCTATCGGAAGCGCGCAAAGCTTGCGCCGGCAGAGGCGTGCATGCCGACGCCTGCGCCTGGACCAGCAATGGCGCCTGTCATCTCATCATCCCGAGCAACGGCCCGGTGCGCGATCGCGGCGCCTATCGCCGCCACGAACTGGCGCATTGCAACGGCTGGGACCATGCGCTTGTGAGCCGCGGCGACGGGCGGCCGATCGATTGGTAAAGCGCGGCGGCGTTCCGTTTCGTCAGCAGTTTGGACTGACTGTTGGCCTGGCCGCGGCGCTTAGGCGCCGGCGCGATTCCAGCCGCGAATGCGATCGCCGTAAACCTCGTAACCGGTCGGCGTGACCGCTACCGTGTCTTCGAGCTTGATGAAGCCGCGTTGCGGATGTTGCAGCGTGGTCTCCACCGAAATCACCATGCCTGATTCGAGCGGCCGCTCGGCGTCATAGGCGTCGTACGGCACCGGCCCCGCATTGGTGAGCCGCGGCGCCTCGTGGCTGACGAGACCCATGCCATGGGCGAGGAAATGGGCGTGATTGTGAATCTTGGATTTATGCAGCACGGCATTGGCGGCGGCATAAATTTCCTTACCGAGCGCGCCGGCACGGATCGGCTTCATTGACGCTTGCTCGACCGCTTCGACCTCCGCCAACAGATCGTCCAGCTCCTGATCCGGCGCGCCGATGATGCCCATGCGGGCAACGTCGCCGATATAGCCGTGATAATTGCCGCCGGAATCGAGCGAGAGCACGTCGCCCTCCTCCCAGGGCTGATCCGAGGGTGCGCGGTTGAGACTGGAGCCCGCCGCGATGAGACAATAGTCGAAGGTCAGCCCGCGCAGGGTCTCCTCGCGGCGCAGCGCTTCGGCGAGCTCATTCTTGGTGGCGCCGGCGCCGAATTTGTGAAACACCGCAGCCATCGAATCGATCACGGCGTCGGTGGCGACGCGGAGCATCTTGAGCTCCTCGGGCGACTTGATCGCGCGCAAACGCTCGAGCACGAAGAGTGCGTCTTTGATCTCGCTGCCGGGAAATGCCCGGCCGAGAACCGCCGATGAATCGGCGGGCAGGAACGCGAGTTCGGCGCCGATCCGCTTCGGCTTGGGATTGAGCTTGCGCGCGTATTCGACCGCCTTCTCCATGACGTCAACGGAGCCGGAGCTTTTGACATTAAGCTCCGAGACCCAGAACGGCTTCACCTCGTTCTGGTAATTCTCCATGCGGTGGCCGAAGAAGCCCGTTTTGTCCGGTTCGCCCTTGGCATAAACGAATACCGGCAGGTAACGCGACAGGCCCATCGCATCCATCGACTCGAAAAAGAAGGCGCGATGGCCGCCGAGCAGGTACTGCACATTGTGTTTCGATGTTACGAACAACACGTCCATGCCGGCGTCATCCATCAACCGGTCCAACCGTTCGGTGTCGAACGGGGCTGTGTTCTGTCGCTTGGCAACATCGAGCATGATCGGTCTCCTGGCGGCGAAGAGGCGAACGCTAATCCACGCTTAGGCTAACAGTTCCAGCGGCACAGATGAACCCGCTAGCTGCCGATGCCTGCTTTGCGCTGGTGCACAGCCGCGGAGCGATCGCGCTAGGGCGTGTACTCATAAATTGGGGTCGGTGGACCACACTTGGTCAATGTCCGTTTTGGGCCAGTAGAGGACATCCCCTCCTTCGATCACTTCGCCGGCGAGCACCCGGGGGGCAACGCGTGCTTTCATGCTCAGAACAAGTTCAAACTTGTTTGCCTCTTCGATTTGTCGCATCTTTAGTCATTCGGGGTTGGACCTCGGCAAACGTGGCAAACGCCATCTAGGGGGACTTTACTTATGCAATTATCATCCGCCATTCGTGCCGCACTGATAGCTTTGACTGTAACCGGCGCCGGGCTCACGACCACCTACGCCGACAGCGGCGGCATCCGCTTTAACGTTATCAAGGCCGGTTTTGTCGTGGGCGGTTCCGGCGGCAGCGGCACGCTGGTGTTCCAGGGCCGGAGCTATCCGCTCGCGATCGGCGGGGTGAGCTATGGATTTACCTTCGGCGCTTCAGCGACCGATTTTGTCGGCACGGTCAGCAACATCCGAAGGCCGTCCGACGTTAATGGCGTATACGGCGCTGCCGGCGCGGGTGTCGCGATCGGCCCTGGCGCGGGCGGGATCGTCTTGACCAATCAGAACGGCGCGGTGCTGACGCTAGCGGGCCGCCAAACGGGACTGATCGTCGCCGCCGATCTCAACGGGCTGGTGATCACGCTGCGGTAGTTTGCACTCGCGCCTGAGACGCCCGACCGCTCATTAAATTCTGTTTCTGGATGACCTTGGCCGGGCGTCCTTTTTACCTATCCGAGCCTAGCTCCACAATTGCGCACTGGCGAGGCGCGCGCCTTGCACCAGCGCGTCGAGCTTCGCCCACATGATGCTGGGATGGACCCGGCGGTGAAACGGCCCCTGGGCGAACCCGCAATCGGTTCCGGCAAGAAGATTTTCACGTCCGACCAGCCGCGCGATGCGCACGATCCGTTCGGCGACGAGCTCCGGATGTTCGACCACATTGGTGGCATGACTGATGACGCCCGGAATGAGCAGCCGGTCCGCCGGCAATTTGCACGTTTCCCACACCCGCCATTCGTGCTCGTGACGCGGATTGGCGCCCTCGATGACATAAGCGCCGACCTTCATGCCCAAGACGAGGTCGACGATGTCCTTGAGCGCCACATCGCTGGTATGAGGTCCTGGCCAGCTGCCCCAGCAAACATGATAACGGATGCGGTCGGCCGGCAGCCCGGCTATTGCTTCGTTGAGCACGTCGACCTGCAAGGCGAGCCATTTGCGGTAATCGGCAAAGCTCGCCGGCGGCACCATGCGGTCGTAGGTGACCGCGGCGCGGGCATCATCGAGCTGCAACACAAAGTCGGCGTCGATGATCATGCGATATTCGGTACGCATCGCTACCCCGATCGCACGGATCAGATCCTCTTCGCTCTTGTAATATTCGTTTTTGCGATCCGGGATGACGCTCGCCGGCGCCGCAACCGGAAGGAAGGCTTCCGTAATCCCGACATCCTTCAGCGCGGCCTTGAAATTCTCGATGTCGCGCTTGAGCTCGGCTT
>Ga0187816_10000064_pt1 | contig 25897 bp, 25 predicted proteins | sample NC_wetland_sal_i_16_FD_132960 | JGI IMG/M metagenome (GOLD analysis project Ga0187816, IMG submission 132960) | Wetland sediment microbial communities from Neuse River Estuary, North Carolina, USA - SO4_1 | ecosystem: Environmental > Aquatic > Freshwater > Wetlands > Sediment | place: USA... | reverse complement strand
TGGGGTGGTTGAGCAGAACGGGAGGAAGGCCGGGCCCACCACCAACCATGCGCTGCCGCAGCGTCTCCGCGTTCGTATTGATCGTAAGAGTCATGGGTTCTTCTGCGAATTGCTCCCAATCTGCAGGGCGCACGTGACGGCGGCAATAGGACTTCGCCCTACTAGTAAAGGGTCGAGACTGGTGTGCTAGCATGGAATTTTGCGGCACACATGGACACGACAACAACAAAGGGCAAACACATTCTAGGGATTGAGTCGTCGTGTGACGAGACCGCTGCCGCCGTCGTCGTTGATGGGCGCACCATCCTCTCCAGCGTGGTAGCGTCGCAGATCGATATCCATCGCAAATACGGCGGCGTTGTTCCGGAACTTGCTTCGCGCGAGCATCTGCGACAGATCGTGCCAGTGGTACGCGAGGCGATGGAGCAAGCCGGTTTGCGTCTTGACGAACTGGATGCCATCGGTGTGACCCAAGGCCCCGGTTTAGTGGGCTCGTTGCTCGTCGGCATCACCTATGGAAAGACGCTGGCTGCGGCGCTAGGCAAGCCGTTGATTGGAGTGAACCATCTGGAGGGCCACATCCACGCGGCATTTTTGGAAGCGCACCAACGTGGGGAAGTGCCAAAGTTACCTGCTGTCTGCCTGATCGTTTCTGGCGGCCACACAGTCTTGTACGAAGTAAAGGCCGCGGGGTTTGCGCAAAGCGAATCGTTCACCTACCGCAAACTAGGGCAGACGCGGGACGATGCGGCTGGCGAGGCGTACGACAAGGTTGCAAAGCTCCTTGGCCTGGGCTATCCCGGTGGGCCAATCCTTGACCGCCTGGCAGCAGCGGCGAGCCACGCGCTAGCTCCCACAAAGTTTGGCCCCACCAAGACCCGAAGCAATCCGCTCGACTTCAGCTTCAGCGGCCTGAAAACGGCGGTCCTGTATCACCTGCGGGAGCACCCCGAATACAACGAAGAAATCCGGAACAGGGAAGCGGCGCTCGTCAGCGGGCCGAAGAAGTTCGAGGAATTGCTGCCGCTCTGCAGCGCCCAAACGCTCGGGTTAGTGCGTGAATTCCAGAACGCTGTGGTTCGCGACCTCGTGGAGCGGACAATGATGGCGGCGGAAGAATGCAACGTGGAGACGATCCTCGTGTCCGGCGGAGTGGCGGCGAACAGTCAGCTCCGCGCGACATTTGAGGAGCGTGCCAGATCACGCGGTATTAGAGTTTTCTTTCCAAGCCCGGCCCTCTCGACGGACAATGCGGCGATGATCGCTGCAGCAGCGTATTCACGGTTTCAACAGGGGCGGTTTGCGGATTCGAGTCTCAACGCGTCCGCTAGCATGCCCTTAGCCTAACAGTGACGGCTGGGTGTTTCGTTCCAAAATGGCACACATGTCGCAGGGGCCAAAAAAAACGGGCAACCCAAAGGGGCTGCCCGTTCGAGAATTCGGATTTAAGGAGGTTAGTCCACCTTCTCCTGCATGGTTGGGAACTGCAGTTTCGCTTTGGCTAGGGATTTAACTACCAATCCCTCGGCGTTTTCCGCGGTGAGATTGCGCGCTGTGGCCATTTCGCTGACCAGCAAATACTTGGCGCGTTCCAGCATTTTCTTTTCGCGGAAAGACAGCGGTTTACTGCGGCTGAGGGACACGAGGCTTTTCAGAACGACAGCCACTTCCAGGAGGGAACCCGTGCGCATGCGCTCGGAGTTCTCTTTGAAACGGTGTTTCCAGTCATGGTGAGAGTTGAGCTTGCCTCTTTCGAGAAAACCCAGCACCTTCGTCGCGTCAATAGAACGGATAACAGATCGCAGGCCAACTGCTGGCGCGTTCGATGATGGAACCATCACGCGCAAGCCGCTGGAAATAATTCGAATCATGAAGTAACGTTCGGTTCTGCCGTTCAGGACTCCGTAACTGATTTGTTCTACAACCCCTACGCCGTGGTTTGGATAAACGACCTTGTCGCCAATCTTGTAGTCCATAGCTTCGGTGGCCCCCCATAGAGCTAAACGAAGTGTAGAGGAGTGTGTTGCAAGAGTCAAGGTATATCCAGTGGAATCAGGAAGATAGAGCGAGTGCGGTTTTGATTTGGCAGTGAAATTGCTCCGGCGCCTCCCTCGTGCCTCTCCAAGCCTGCATTATCCTTGTGAACGCAACTCTCGAACATAGGTTGAGTTGGACGGAAACTTTTGTTGCAAGGCATTTGCTTTGATGGAGTAAGCTGGCAGTGGGAAACTAATTTCTTATCGTGATTACCTTAGCCATCGATACCTGTGAGGCACGCGGAAGTGTGGCTCTCCGTCGCGACGGGGTCGCGGTTGCGCTGAAAAAGCATCCGGACAGCATGGACTACTCGGCATGGTTACTTCCTGCAGTCGAGCAAGCCTTGGCCGAGGCCGAAACCGAAATGGAACAGGTTGACCTTCTTGCCGCAGCCACGGGACCTGGCTCCTTTACCGGGCTCCGCGTCGGGTTGACCACGGTGAAGGCCTGGGCCGAAGTTTATGGGAAGCCGATCGTGGGCGTTTCAAGGCTGGGAGCGATGGCGCAGTCGCGCGCGAGAACTACCGGCTTCGTGGCCACCTGCTACGACGCTCAAAGAGGTCAGCTCTTCGGCGGGCTCTATCGGGGTCTTCATGGTTCCTGGATGTGCGTAGGGGATGAACTGGTGATAGCCCCACCGGAGTTTGTAGAGCTCGTTGACAAACAAGCTGGCAACGAAGCGGTCACCTGGATTTCGCTGGATCCAGAAGCGATAAACAACTTGCCGGCGTGGAAGGAGCGAGCTGCACGCGGAGACACTATGTTTCTATGTGCGCCGGAGCTAGCATCGAACATAGGCGCCTTGGCGGAAGAGCGCGCCAGTCGAGGCGAATTTAGCGACCCACTGGCCTTGGACGCGAATTATGTACGTCGCTCCGACGCCGAGATTTTCTGGAAAGGGCCACCGGCCAATGTGTGCTGAATCTCAGCGCCCTGTGAGCCAGCCGGCAGTTACAGCGTGCCGAAATGAAAATCTTGGCGAAGTTGGAGAAATACTTAAAGCTTCGCCCGAAGCCGCCGCGTGGTCCGGCACGGCGCTAGCGAGTACTTTCGAACGCGACTCGTCGCACTTCCTCATTGGCTGGCAGCGAGAAGAAATTGCAGGCTTTATCGCCGGACGCAGGGTCGCAGACGAAGGCGAGATCTTGAACCTGGCCGTGAAACCGAGTTACAGGCGCTATGGCGTTGGGAAAGCCCTTGTTAGAGCTCTGATGGAACTCTTTGCTCGCGAAGCTGTGCTTCAAGTGTTTCTGGAAGTGCGGGAGTCAAACACAGCGGCCGTTGCTTTCTATCAATCACTCGGCTTTCGTCAGGTGGGCAGGCGTGCACTCTATTACCGCGAACCGGACGAAGCCGCCCTCGTGCTCGCCTTGCGGACACCATAGCACGTTGGTACCCGGAGACTGAGCAGCCAGTACTCCAAAGAAATTTAAGGCCAGGTACGGATTTACTCTTGACGGGGAATTTCCTAGTGCTAGTCTGCGTTCATGTAGTATTCACATTTCAGTCGTGAGGAGACACGCATGGCAACAGCTCAGCGGAGTCCTCGGGACGTAATTTTCGAATCAGACGCCGAGTATCAGCGTCTGGCCGAAAAGCACCATCAGTACGAAGCAGAACTCCAGAAACTCTCGCAATCTCCCTACCTCAGTTCTGAAGACCTCATCGAAGAAATCCGGCTGAAGAAACTGAAGCTTCATGTAAAGGATGAAATGGAGCGCATTGCTGCGCACTTCCAAAGTGCGGGCGCTAGACGCACGCAGTAACCCGCCGTTAATCGCCCTCCCGGCAGAGCGAAGTATCGTAGAATGACCAAAGTCCTCCTGCGGCACGCAGCCGCGACGGAGTAGGGGAGGTTATGGTCCGGGAAGGGTATTCGTTTGGCTTGCCGCCATTGCTCATTGGTGTGTTGCTGCTCGTTTTCGGCAGGAACTGGACCTTTGCCGTAGGCGTCGCTTTGGTGCTGCTCGGCTTGTTTGTCTTCAGTTTCTTCCGCAATCCGGAGCGGATCATTCCAGGTGAAGCCGGCCTGATTGTATCGCCTGCCGATGGGCGCGTGGTCGTAATCAAAGCCGAAGAGTACAACGGACGTCTGGGCAAGCGGATCAGCGTTTTTCTTGCCATCTGGAATGTGCATGTGAATCGCGCGCCCGCTGCGGGTACGATCACTCGTCTTGAATACAAGCCCGGAAAATTTCTCGCCGCCTGGGACGAAAACGCCTCGTTTCAAAACGAGCAGAATATCTTTGGGCAGGCCACTGAACACGGCGAAATCATGTACAGGCAGATTGCCGGCTGGGTGGCGCGGCGCGTGGTGGCGTGGAAAAAGGCAGGCGATGCCGTGGCGCGCGGAGAACGCATTGGCCTGGTGCGCTTCGGTTCCCGCGTCGACCTGTGGCTACCGGACGAAGCGGAAATCGTCGTGAAGCTGGGAGCGAATGTCAAAGGAGGCTCGAGCGTGCTGGCCAGGATGCCGGAAACCGCCAACGTGCCGGCGGGAGGGTTCAGCCAGGGTTCTGGACAAGCAAGACAGAAAATGCGCAACGACCAGCGCTCGTAGTACTCTGTGGAAGGACAAAGTGAATCCAGATGGCCGAAATCGAACAACAAAGCATGCCGTTTCCGGACATTAAGAAGCGAAACCGCCGTCTGCGCCGGGGAATCTACCTCCTTCCCAGCCTGTTTACCGTGGCGAATCTGCTCTGCGGCTACTACGCCTGTGTCGCTGCCTTGATTGGCACCAATGAAGATTTCGACCATGCAGCGAAGGCCATCGGGATCGCCATTTTATTTGACGCCATGGACGGCCGCATCGCCCGCATGACCGGCACGAACACGGAGTTCGGCGTGCAGTTCGATTCGCTCGCGGACGTGGTGAGTTTTGGGATTGCTCCGGCGATTCTCGCGTACGCGTGGGGGTTCCGCAGCGGGTTTGCTGCGATTGAGGGCTACCACCAACTGGGGGAGTTTGCCTGGTTGTGCTGCCTGACGTTCCTTATCTGTTCGGCGTGGCGGCTGGCACGGTTCAACGTGAAGGGCATGGAACCGGGCGGAAACAAAAACTTCGTGGGCATGCCAACACCTGCGGCGGCAGGTGTGGTGGCGGCGATTGTGCATGCGTGCCATTGGCTGGGGCCCATCGCGCAGAAGCAGTGGTCGATTACCTGGTTTGTGCTGTTGCCGATCTTGGGTGCGCTGATGGCCAGCACCGTCCGCTATTACAGTTTCAAAGACATACCGTGGACACGCCGCCAGCCCTCGATCACGATCATTCTACTTTTCCTTCTCGTCGGCATCGTCTGGAAATATTCCGAATACGTTCTTGTGATTATTGCGGGCACCTATGCGGTCGCGGGAATTGTTCTGCATGTTGTGCGCTTCTTGCGGCACCGCATGGTTACCAGGACTGCCTAACCCATGCCTCCGGACCGTCGCGCGCAACGGATTGTCATTGCAGGCGCCTCTTCACTCCTTGGGAGCGAACTGAAATCCGTCCTCGAGGAAAGCCGTTTCGCCGGCTGGGATTTCCGGCTCGTGGACGAGGATCTCGCTGTCGGCACACTCACGGAAGCGGGTGGCGAGCCCACTCTGATCCAGCGCGTGGAGGAGGACACGTTTCACGGGGCGCGTTACGCGTTTCTCACAGGCTCGGCTGCGTTTGCCAAGCAATGCCTCGGGCCTGCGCGCGAGGCCGGCGTAACCATCCTCGATTTTTCTCGTGCCAGCCTGGCTGACCCTGATGCCACGCCCTGGTTTCCCAAAATCGAAGCGCTCACCGGGAAGAGCGTTTCGAAGAAATCGAAAACCTTTTCTGTTTTTTCTGCCGCGGGCACGGCCATAGCCTCCCTGGCGCTTGCCTTAGGCCGTACTGGCCTGCAACGCCTGGTCGCGGTCCTGTTTCACCCGGTTTCCGAAGCGGGCAGGGAAGGCATCGAAGAACTAGAAACCCAAACCTCGCAATTGCTCTCGTTTCAAAGCATCGGCTACCCGGTCTTTGGGACGCAGGCGGCGTTCAATCTTTTGCCGCGATATGGCGGGGAGAGCCGTCAGGATTTGCACGGGAGCCTTTTGCAGATACGCGCGGAAGTGAGCGCGGCGATGGGCGAACCAGCCGACGATGCAAAAATCGCCGTCAATCTGATTCACGCGCCGGTTTTTTACGGGATGACCTTCAGTGCCTGTGCTGATCTGGAAGCAGAAGCGGACTTGGCAACGCTAACCGCAGCATGCAAGGAAGCGGGATTTTCGTTTGCGCCTGAGGGGGAAGCGGCTCCCAGCAACGTCAGCGTTGCCGGCGAGACCGGCGTTTTCCTGCACGCGCCAGAGCCGGATGCTTCGCGCGAAGGCACGTGGTGGTTCTGGGGTGCCGCGGACAATCTACGTTTGCCTGCATGGAGCGGGTGCAAACTCGCGGAATGGTTGGAAGGATGAATCCTCGGGGATTGTGGACAGCCGTTTGCTGGATGGCGCTCAGCGGCTTCGCTGTGGGGTGCGGTTATCATGTCGCCGGGCATGGCGCGGACGCATTGCCGAAAAGCATTCACGTGATTGCGGTTCCGGCCCTCGAAAACAAGTCCAGTACCTTCAAAATCGAACAGAGCCTGACCGCGGCCACCATCCACGAATTTCTCGCGAAAACGAACTACAAAATTGTTTCCGATCCGAGCGCTGGCGATGCGGTGCTGTCCGGAAAGGTGCTGAGCGTGGAGATATTGCCGCTCTTGTTTCAGACCACCACCACGACCGCGGGATCGACGGCGCAGGCTACGGCCATGATGGTGACGATCAAGTGCGAAGTCTCCCTCACCGAGCGCGACAACGATAAAGTTCTGTATCACACCGACAATTTTATCTTCCGCGGTGAATATCAGCTCGCCACCTGTGGGGCATCCACGAGCACAACTTCCACGACCTGCGGAAACGGAACTACATCGGCCAAAAGCCAAGTCGAAACTTTCTTCCAGGAAGGCGAACCCGCGCTCGGCCGCATGTCTCAAAATTTTGCTGCTCGCCTTGTGGCTGCGGTCACGGAGAACTACTGATGGCGCGGCTGAGCTGGGAACACTTCAAGGAGCGGTTGGAAAAGGGCAAAGCGATTCCCGCGGTGCTCTTGCTGGGAGACGAGCCTTATTTGCGAGACGCTTGCCGCGCCGCGCTCATCGAAAAATACGTTCCAGAGGCGGCTCGAGCCTGGGCGGTTTCGCGCTTTTCCGCGGGCCGCGGCGATACCCAAGCCGCGCTCGATCAATCGCAAAGTTTGCCCATGCTTTCGAAGCAGCAGTTAGTCTTCCTCGAGGAGGCGGAGGCCATCGAGAAGCTGGGAGAGAAGGCCAGGGAAGAGACAGTAGAAAGCCTAATGGCCTATTTGCAGGATCCTGCGCCATTCACGATCTTGGTGATCGAGGCCGAAAAACTCGATATGCGCATGCTCTTGGGAAAAAAACTTGCCGATCTGGCCCTGGTCGTGGAAGTCGGCCTCGGGGACAGACAGGATGACCGCCTCGGCGCGGCGGAAGGTTTGGCGAAAGCGCTCGCCAAGGAGCAGGGCGTTGCCTTCGAGAAGGGTGCCGCGGAGGATTTGGCGGAATTTGTCAACGGCGACCTGATGCGCTTGAAGACCGAGGTGGAAAAGCTCGCGACCTTTGCCGCGGAGCGCAAAACCATCCGGCGCGAAGACGTCAGCGCGATGGTGATTTCAGAGAAAACCACTACGATTTGGGAAGTGGCCGATCTCCTGGCTTCCCACCAGCCACGCAAGGCCCTGGAATTTATTGACCGCTTGCTGCGCGAAGGCGAGGAGCCGGTGCTGATGGTGGGCGGCATGGCATGGATGTACCGGAAACTGGTGGAAGCCAGCGAAGTGCGTGGTGCAACCAATGGTTGGCAAGCCGCCAAAGCGCTTGGTATGCGGCCGGAACAAGCAGAGCTGGCCATTCAATGCGCTCGTAAAATTCCCAGGGAGCGACTGCTGGATGGTTTGCGAGCCTTGCAAGAAGCCGACAACCGCCTGAAGGGCGGAGCCAAAGACGTTCGAGCGATCATGGAGTTTCTTGTGTGGCGCCTGAGCGGGGATCGCGCCGCCGTGGCCAGATAGAAGCGTCTCTGGTTCAATTGCATTGTGAGCTTTGCGGACATGGGGCGCAGCGGTGCTGCGCCCCTACGCGTTAAGCCAACAAGAACGGGGACCACGCAAAAGAAAAGCGGGCAACGTGTTCCGCTGCCCGCCTAAAATCTCCTCACAAGAAGTGGTTTACTTCGCGGCCTTGGCCTTCACCTCGTTGTACGCGAGAGCGAGCCGGGATTTGTACCGGTTCCCGGTGTTCTCATGAAGAACGCCCTTGGCGATGGCTGCATCGATCGCAGACAGCGTCGGGTTCAGAAGATTCGCGGCAGCCGTGGCGTCACCCGCGGTGATCGCGGTGCGCAGGCGCTTAATGGCGCTGCGGACGCGCGTGCGATTATTGCGGTTCACTTCCGCACGTTGACGAGATTGCGCCGCACGCTTTAAAACCGACTTCTTCTTCTTCTTAACTTTGGTAGCCTGACCTTGGGCCATCTATCGCTCCTTATGCGCTTTGCTCAAACTATTAGTTTGAAGTGAGTGAGTACGCTTTGTCAAACGACCCAAAACCCGCGTTACGCATGCCTGTGAGCCTCAACTTTCCCAAATCCGCCGCCCCGAACAACGCAACAGTCGGCGGAATGGTCTCCAGCGCCAAGCGCGACCAACTCTGTTTGCTGGTTAATTCCCGCAATCCGATCATTACCGTCGAATCCGGAGAAGAGCAGCGCCTTTTCGCTCTACTCGAGAGTGTCGCGGAGCGGCTCACTATTCCGCTCTACACCTGGAGCGTTACCACCGGGCTGGCCAGAGTCGGCGGTGCGGCCCTGTACAACTCCGATCAGCCCGAACAGGCACTGGCGAATATCGGCACCATCCAGGGCGATGCGATTTTTCTGCTGAAGGATTTCGCCCGCTATTGCGATAACGACCGCGTCAGTCGAAGGCTGCGCGATCTCGCAGATGGGTTTCGCACCGCCCGGCGCTCGATGGTCCTCCTTGCGGCTTCACTTTCGCTGCCCCCGGAACTAAGCGCGGATGCCGTGGAGTTTCAACTGGGCTTGCCGTCGGCCGAAGAACTGCTTGGGGGCGTGCGGCGGACGCTTGCGGAGCTAGATGCCTCTCAGGGCTTGCCGAACGCGCTTGATGCGGTTGGCATGGGGCAGCTCGCGAAAAATCTCACCGGGCTCTCCGAGGAAGAGGCCCTACGGGCTTTGCGCCAGTGTGCTCTAGCACGCGGAAAAGCGGATGCCGGACTGCTCGACGATGTGATGGAGGCTAAGCGCCAGGCGCTGCGCACCGAGGGACTGCTGGAAACTGTGAAGCGCGATGCGTCGTTTAACGACGTTGCCGGACTGCAACACCTGCGTGAGTGGATTGCCAAGCGCAAAAGTGCCTGGACGCCGGAGGGACAGCGCTTCGGGCTCGTGCCGCCGAAAGGAGTGCTGATCACGGGCGTGCAGGGCTGCGGAAAGAGCCTGGCGGCGCGCGCCGTGGCGGGAGAGTGGGGCTACGAACTGGTGCGGCTGGATGCCGGGGCGCTGTACGACAAATTTGTCGGCGAAAGTGAAAAGCGCTTGCGCAAGGCACTGGACCTGGCGCAGAAGCTTTCGCCGGTGGTGCTGTGGATTGACGAGATTGAAAAGGCGTTTGCTTCCGCTGGAGCCAGCGGTGACGCTGACGCAGGACTCTCGCAGCGCTTGCTGGCTACACTTTTGACCTGGATGCAGGATCGCGAAAGCGGCGTGTTCCTGGCGGCAACGTCGAATAACATCACCGTTCTGCCTCCGGAAATGCTGCGCAAGGGACGCTTCGACGAGATTTTCTTCGTGGATTTGCCCAACACACAGATTCGCGGCGCGCTCTTCGCCATGCACTTGAAAAAACGCGGGAGGGAGCCTGGCGCCTTCGACGTCGCCAAGCTCGGCCAGGCAAGCGAAGGATTTTCCGGGGCGGAAATTGAGCAAGCCATCGTCTCCGGCTTGTACAGCGCCTTCAGCCAGAAGCAGCAGCTCTCGACGGAGATTCTGCTGGCGGAGATCAAGTCCACCCAACCATTAAGTGTTACGCGCGCCGAGGAAATTGCCTCGATTCGCGACTGGGCAAAGAATCGCGCAGTTCCCGCCGACTGAAGGCTATTTCAATGATTTCCAAAAAAAGTGGCCCGGCGTGGGGGTGCGCCGGGCCGTGGTTGCCTCGGGTCGTTATTTTTTCTGTTCAAGGGAAAACGCAAAATCAAACACCATGTCGCCTGCAGGCACGCGCAGGGAAAGTTCCCGCGCATTGCCATCGCGATCAAACCACATTACGCCCGCGGTCTTCTGTCCCGTGGGCAGGGAAGCGGATTTGAGAGAGATGGCCTCTACGTCGACGGATTCGCTGCGGGCGAACGCGCCCGGCCGCGCCGAAACCAGCGTCATATGTGGGCTGAGATAGTCCGGTGCCGGCGAACTCCGATGCGCAAGCTGGTCGTTGACGGACCCGCCCGCGGAATGATGCGCAACCGCGCTCCGCGAAGGAACGCCGTCAGCAGAAGTCCAAAGCACCTGATGCGACGGGGTATGCGCAATTTTTGCAGCGTCCATGGCGCGCAGCGGCTTCAGGTTCGGCTGCAACTCATCCAGGGTCACGATACCGGGCAGCACGTCGACGTTTGCTCCACTTTGATTTGAAATCGCCACGTTCGTCCGGTATTTCCATCCGCTATCCTGCAAAGAGACCTGGACGGTGATGCCGTTGGCCGTGATGGACTCGACGTAGCGCCCGTGACTCAGGAACTGGTCGCAACCGGGCGCGCCGGCTTCCCAACGCACAACGCCATTGACCGGTGTCGCAACCGATGGCCGCGGCTTCTCCACTGGTGCCGTTCCGGCCGCCTCGGTCGTCAGGTACATGCGGGCGACGTAGCCTTCCTGGCCCTCCGCCGTGCGGATGTGGGCCGTGTAGCCTTCCTTGTCAGAGAGAATCGCGACCGTTTCGCCGCAGCTAAGCGAGCCGACGATCCGCAGCGGCAGCGCCTGCTCTTCATCAGCGGTGAAGGGGATGCTGCTTACGCCGGGGCACTTGACCACTGCGGTGGGCGCCGCTGGGGCTACGACGCTGGGCGTCTCTTCTGCGCCGAGTGCCGGCAGGCCAGCCAGCAGCAGAGTGGAAGCGATCACGAGTTGTTTCGGGGACGCAAACATGATTCTTTCCTCCCTCAGTACCTTCTAATTCTCTGAAATGCACCGCGCTATACATGCGATTGTTGGATCAACGAGTGCTATCGTCTATAGCTCTGGCGTACCAGAGGACAGGTAATTCTCGTGTTACTGTACTTGACGAGGATCGCAGCAAAAAAGTACAGGTCGGGAATTCACGAGGCGAGGCGAAATGAGAAAACTGTTGCTGCTGTTCGCTGGTGTGTTGGCGATGGCCGGAGGTGTGTGGGCGCAACAAGTTGCGACGCAGGAACCGGCTCCAAAAACTTTGGAAAATTGCGTGAACCTGCCGTCCTTGGAAGAGAAAATGGAATCGCTGGATGCCCAGTTGAAGGACTGGCCGGATCTGTCGCACTACCGGGAGGCAAATGCGAAATTGCCACCTCCGGCGAAGGAAGAGGAGCGCGTGGTTTTCATGGGGGACTCCATCACGGATGGCTGGCAAAACCCGAAGTTCGGTGGATTCTTCCCAGGGAGGCCATACATCGATCGGGGCATCGGCGGGCAAACCACACCGCAGATGCTTCTCCGTTTCCGGGCGGATGTGATCGACTTGCAGCCGCGCGTGGTGGTGATTCTGGCGGGAACGAATGACATCGCGGGAAATACTGGGCCCATGACGCTGGAAGAGACGGAAGGAAATTTGGCGTCGATGTCCGAGCTGGCCCACGCGCATGGAATTCGTGTGGTGCTTTCTTCGGTAACGCCCGTGAATGACGTAACGGCTCCGGATGGCAAGAAACTGATCCAGACAGAAAAGCGGCCGCCAGAAAAAATTCTCACGTTGAACGAGTGGATGAAGAAATATGCTGCTGAACACGGTGACGTATATCTCGACTATTTTTCGGCGATGGTGGATGACAAGGGTTTCCTGAAAAGTGATCTGACCTATGACGGGTTGCATCCCCACACGAAGGGCTATGCGGTCATGGCGCCCTTGGCGGAGAAGGCCATTCAAGAAGCAGAGTCGCGCAGACCATGACCAACGCAGTGGCGGCACGGGTACTTTCACACGAGTGTAACTTGACCCCCGCAAACGGGTGCGTTAGGTTGAAAGTAGTTTCTCCGTATTCGGGCTGTTGAGCAGCCGGAACTCTTCAGGAGGAAACCCATCGGCCACCCATTTCGGGCAGCATCGCAACCTTCCAATTGGATGAAACGCACCATTCACATCTCCGGAAAGCTGGAACCTTTCTTCGGAACCCTTGACGAAAATATACGATTGCTGGAAGACGCCCTGCAGGTGCGCACGCACTTGAACGATACTCGCCTGACCATTGAGGGCGCTCAAGAGTCGGTTGACCAGGCTGTGCGCATTGTCGAAGAGTATAACCACCTGACGCGGCACGGACGCGTGCTCTCGAACGCAGAAATTAAGTCCCTTATGCGCGTGGCCACGGAAGAGCCGCACGCTTCGCCGCGCGGCATGTTCGAACACGGGCGCACCCGTTCGTTCGGCAAGAAAACCGTAACCCCGAAAAATGCTAGCCAGCGGCGCTACATGGAAGAGATCGAAAACCATGACATGACGTTTGGCATTGGCCCTGGCGGCACAGGCAAAACCTATCTCGCCGTTGCCATGGCCGTCAGCGCGCTGCTCACGAAACAAGTGAATCGCATCATTCTTGCGCGGCCGGCAGTGGAAGCTGGCGAGCGCCTGGGATTCTTGCCCGGCACGCTGCAACAGAAGATCGATCCGTACATGCGGCCGCTCTATGACGCGCTGTACGACATGCTGGACGCGGACAAGCTCGAGCGCTTCCTGGAAAAAGGAATTATCGAAGTGGCGCCGCTGGCCTTCATGCGCGGCCGCACGCTGAACGATTCATTCGTCATTCTCGATGAAGCGCAAAACACCACCAGCGAACAGATGAAGATGTTCCTCACACGCCTGGGCTTCAATTCCAAGGCGGTCATCACCGGGGACGTAACGCAAATCGACCTGCCCGCCGGCAAGAAGTCCGGCCTGGTCGAAGCCATGGAAATCTGCGGGCGCATCCCCGGGATCAGCGTGATCCAGTTCGGCGAGAAAGATGTAGTGCGCCACAACCTGGTGCAGCAAATCATCCGCGCCTACGAGGAACATGACGTGACTCACCCGCAGAGAAGCGGCAACGGCCAGGGGCACGGCAAAGATTTGCCGGGCCCGGAGAAATCCCTGGCGTAGTTCAGGATGACAACCAAACCACGCGAGCCTAGAGCCTCCAGGGTGCACCGCAAACTCCCCGCGCTCGAAAATTGCCAGCGGGCTGTGCGTCTGAATTTGCCGGCGCTGGAACACTTCCTGCGCCGGGTCCATCGGGAAATTGGGCTTCGCCCTCACTCCGCTTTCGTTCGCTTTGTCACCGATGCGGAAATGGCGCGCCTCAATCAAACCTTCCGCAAGAAGCCGGGAACCACGGACGTCCTTTCGTTTCCGTCAGAGCAGCGCAGCAGGCCCTATGCACTTCAACGCCGGGTGAAGGCGCTACGCGGTTCTTACCTCGGTGACATCGCGATCTCCCCTGCCGTCGCGCGGCGCAATGCCAAAGGGTTTGGACGTACAATGACAGAAGAAATTTGCATCCTCCTGCTTCATGGTGTTTTGCACCTTCTGGGATATGATCACGACACCGATCGCGGCGAAATGGAACGTGTGGAAGCCAGCCTGCGGCGTCGGTTAGGAATAGCACGATGATGCTTTGGGCCTACGTCGGCAGTTTGGTAGTTCTGGCCCTGGGCCTGCCGATTTTTTCCTATCTCACGCTCATCTACCGTGAGCTCGGACGCATGTCAACCGGCCGCGTCCACGAGCACTTGGAAATTTTTGAAGCGGAAATCGAACCGAAGCTTCAAATCAATCGAAGGAGCGGCGGGCGGACATTCCGCATACTGGGCCACTTCTGGCTGGCTTTTGTCGTGCTCGAGACCACTCGCGGGGTGGTCTACCTCGTGCCCAATCGTTGGGAAGCCGGCCTGCAATTTTTGGTCTTCCTCACCCTCGAAGTTGTCATCGCCATGCACTTCGTCCCAGACATGCTCCTTTACCGCACGAACGGGCGCTGGCTGGTTCCGCTCCTGCCGCTGATCCGCGCGGCCATGTGGTTAGTGTGGCCGATCCGCATTTTCCTAGAGGGAGCCGAATCCCTGGCGCGCATTTCAGAGCAGGAAGTGGAGCGCACGGAGGAGCAGCGCACAGAAGAGGGAATTGAAGCGTTGGTCGAAGTGGCGGAAGAAGAAGGCATCATTGAGGCGGACCAGGCGGACCTGATCGAGCAGGTGGTGGAATTCAGCGACAAGCGCGTGCGTGAGGTTATGACCCCACGGCCGGATGTCATCGCCATCCAGGCGGACGCTTCGCTCGAGGAGATGCACGCGAAGTTTGTCGAAACAAAATTCGCGAAGATGCCGGTGTACGAAAAGTCCCTGGACGACATCATTGGCGTGGTGCATACGCAGGATCTGTTGCAGATTGCGGATACGGATCTTCCCCATCGCAAAGTGAGGGAACTCGTCAAGCCCATCTTGTTTGTGCCGGAAACGAAGATCGGCTCCGATCTTCTCCGCGAGATGCGCCAAAAAGGACAGTCGATGGTCGTGGTGATCGATGAGCACGGTTCCGTGGCGGGCATCGCGACCGTGGAGGATCTGGTCGAGGAAATTGTGGGCGAGAGCGGCGCGGACAAGATGCAGTTCGCGCCCGACGCGGTCCGCGAACCCGATGGCAGCTTGGTCCTTCGCGGCAGCATGTCCATTTCCGACGTCGAGAAGCTTCTTGGGGTTCAGTTTGGCGAGGACTCCGACGAAACCGTGACCACCATTGCCGGACTTCTCAGCCACGCTCTCGGCAAAGTTCCCGCGCCCACGGACAAGATCGATCTTGAGGGCTTCCGCTTCGAAGTTCTGGAAGCGAATCAGCGCAAAGTGTTGCGCCTCCGCGCGCGCCGCCTCGCTGCGGCCACTTCGCCTGGGGCCCATTGAACCGCGCAGCGATTAGAGATTGAGGCACCGCTTTCCTGCCTGCTGCGGTAGCATTAGTGCCATTTGTCAGGTGATTCTGAGGTGAGAAGCATGCTCTCTTTGACGAAAAGGACGATAGGTGTGTTTGTCTGCGCGCTGCTGAACCTATGCGCTTGTTTTACACTAAACGCGCAGGAAGCACCGAAAACCAGTCCGGTTGATGTAGATATGACCTGGGGAGTGAAGATCCCCCTCCGCGATGGTGTTCACCTGAACGCGACCGTATATCAGCCGCACAACCAGAAAGACCCGCTGCCAGTGATTTTTACGTTCACACCGTATATCGGAGACTCCTACACGGACCGCGCGATGTATTTTGGCAGCCACGGTTATGTCTATGCTCTCGTGGATGTGCGTGGGCGCGGCAACTCCGAAGGAGCATTTGAACCTTTTGCTAATGAGGGGCGGGATGGCTACGACGTGACCGAATGGCTCGCCAAGCAACCGTATTCCAACGGCAAAGTGGCCATGTGGGGCGGGTCCTATGCAGGATTCGATCAGTGGAGTGTTGCAAAGGAATTTCCGCCGCATCTCGCCACGATTGTTCCCGCAGCGGCAGCGCATCCCGGCGTGGATTTCCCATATAAATATAACATTTTCTATCCCTACGACATGCAGTGGCTGACGTTCACGAGCGGGCATACGGGGAATGAAAAAACATTCGGGAATGACGCTTATTGGACGGCGAAGTCGCGCGAATTGTACAAAGCGCACAACGCCTTCGATGACTTCGACAAGCTGGTTGGGAATCCCTCGCCTATTTTTCAAAAGTGGCTGCAGCACCCGACGCCCGATGCCTACTACGACGCCATGGTGCCGAACCCGGACCAGTACAAGAAATTCAGCCTGCCGATTCTGACCATCACCGGTCATTACGACGACGATCAGCCTGGTGCGTTCACCTTCTACAAGCGGCATATGGAATACGGCTCCGCGGAAGCTAAGGCCAATCATTACCTGATCATCGGGCCTTGGGATCATGCAGGCACACGCACTCCGAAGCGTGAAATGGGCGGCCTGAAATTTGCCGAAGCCAGCGCTCTGGATCTGAACAAACTGCACAACGAGTGGTATGCCTGGACCATGAAGGCAGGCCCGAAACCGGACTTCCTGAAAAAGCGCGTGGCTTACTACGTCATGGGCGCCGAAGAATGGAAGTACGCCGATAGCCTGGAAAGCATCGCCAACGGTGCCCTCACTCTGTACCTTTCATCCATTGGGGGAGCTTTCGATGTCTTCCATTCGGGCACACTGCGTCTTACCAAATCGAGTTCCTCCATTGCTGATTCATGGATCTACGACCCGCTTGACACTCGTCCAGGTGACGCGGAGCCGGCGGAAAACCCGTCCTATCTAACGAACCAGACTGGAGTCATGAATTTGTTCGGCGAGGGGTTGTTTTACCACAGCGATGCATTTGCGGCGGCGACCGAGATCAGCGGTTTTCCAAAGCTGACCGTGTGGCTCACGATGGACGTGCCGGATACCGACCTGGGGGTTGAGCTCCACGAGATGCTATCCGGCGGAGGTTCGATTCTGCTCAGCAGCTCCACAATGCGGGCGCGCTACAGGGATTCATTGCGACAGGAAAAGCTGGTGCCCTCTGGCAAAGCGGAGAAATATGTGTTCGATAATTTCACGTTTTTCTCCCGGCAGGTGGCCAAGGGCAGCCGGCTGCGGCTGGTGATTGGCAGCGTGAATTCACCCTCGGTCGAAAAGAACTACAATAGTGGCGGCGTGGTGGCGAAAGAGACCGGCAAGGACGCCCGGACCGCGCACATTCAGTTGTTGCATGATGCCGAACACCCCAGTGTTTTGGAACTCCCTATCGTGAAGTGAGAGGCAGTGTGGCGGGCAAAAAAGACGCAGCAAACAACCAGAAGCGGCGCGCGGGATTTGTGGCCATCATCGGACGGCCCAATGTCGGGAAATCGACGCTGCTGAATCGGTTCGTGGGACAGAAGGTAGCGATTGTAACCTCGAAGCCGCAAACCACGCGCAACCGAATTCAGGGCATCGTCACTCGCCCGGCCGGGCAAATCGTCTTCGTCGATACGCCCGGATTGCACGAAGCAAATACAGCACTGAACCGCCAGATGATGCGCGAGGTGGCTGCAGCTTTGGAGGGCATCGACGTGTTGCTGATGATGGTCGATGCCAGCCGCACGTTGCCGCACGCGGATTCGCTGCTCCTCGACAAGGGCCAGCGCTTTGCGGGAAAGGCCATTCTGGCGCTGAATAAGATTGACCGTGTGCCCAAGCCCCAGCTGCTGCCCCTGCTCGATGCCTTCGCCAAGGCGTTTCCGTTTGCGGCGCTCGTACCGATTTCGGCGCTCAAGGGCGACGGTTGCGATGAACTCCTTCAGGAAATTCTGAAGAACCTGCCGGAATGTGAGCCTTTTTTTCCGGAGGATCAAATCACAGACCAGCCTGAGCGCTTCCTGGTGGGCGAAATCATTCGTGAAAAGGCCATCGAACTCACGTATCACGAAGTGCCGCATGCACTGGCCGTGATCATAGATAAGTTTGAAGAAGCGCCGAGTATTCTGCGCATCCACGCCACGCTGCACGTCGAGCGCGATTCACAGAAAAAGATCCTCATCGGCCACAAGGGCGAGATGCTGAAGAAAATCGGAACTGCTGCCCGCAAGGAACTGGAGAAGCTCCTCGGCACGAAAATATTTCTGGCCACGTTCGTGAAAGTGGTTCCGGATTGGCGGGAAAATCCCCAAAAAGTCCGCGAGCTCGATTGGCACACCCAGCTGGAGGCCCTCGCGAAAGACCAGGAACCGGAAGAAGAAAAGACCTGATTCGAGTTCTTTTGAAAGACGCGGGCCAGCCGTTACGAGAGACACATTTCTACGGCCTTCTTAAAGCTCATCGAGGCGCCAATACGATCTCTTCGACCATGGAGACACGGAGTCCGGCCTTCCAGCATTGTCCGTGCAAAGGAGAGTCCGTCGTCAGGATGACCGGCTTTTCCCTCTCGTGCCGCCGGGCAAGCTCAATCAAACTGCCGTCTATGGGCCCAAAACGAACCACGAAATCCTGTTCCATTTCCAAGAGCCGCACCGCCTCCTCGTTCATGCCCATCGTAAGAAACTCCTCATATACACGACCCCAGATCCTGCTTCGGCGGCTCCCTTGCGTATCTCGTCGAATCCAGTGGTAAAGTTCAGCTATGACTGATGCGCTGGTGGTCCTCTTCCTAAACGTGGCGATGAATGATCTACATATTTCGTAGGAATTGCGATCCCTGATGAATCGCAGATCTTCTTTCAACGAACGAAAACCGTAATCATAAACGGCATGAAAGAGAACTAGCTCGCGGATGGGACCCGTATCAAAAATAAGAAGTTCCGACGGTCTACCTGTAGCGGATTTGAGCATCTGATCCGTGGCCCGTGTCAGCAGGTTGCAACGGTGCGTAGGGGATGTCGTACTTCCGACAAAGAAACTGCCTTTGCTTCTCTGCTCCGCTGAGGAGTTTGTGCGACTGAGCCAGCAGATCATTACAAACAGTCTTCAGCTCACGGTACGTTTCTCTTTGTTGGTATGGTTCATATTCGTCCGCTGAACGCTCAAATTTAAGGCGGTAACCTTCCCAGAATTTGTGCGCCGTATAATGGTCGGGCAAAACCTCCGATCTGTTGACGAGATATTCCGCCACATACTTAGGAAGATCTTTGCTCATGCTCTCCAAGTCAGGGTATTGCAGGTTGGAACTGAGCCCAGCTTGGTACTCCGCAAGCGACTCTTCCACTTGACGCAGGAATAAGTTTGAGCGCATCAACCCGTCGAAAAACCTTGAGGCCTTGGCTTCCGCTTCCAACACAAGACGATCGTGACGTTCAACCTCCGCTGGGAAGCTCGAATTAAGGTCATCAGCGAGAAAGTCTTCATAATTGGGCAATTGAGACGCCTCGACGTATTCGGGGATAGGGCGGATGTATTCGCACTTCCTTGAGTAAAATCGCCAGCTCAGGTTCCCCTTCTCAAGGAGCCACTGTTCGCGGCGCATCGCATCGATCAGCGGATTGATTATCGTATACACCCAAGCCTTCACGCGGTTTGACTGCGGCGGCGGAATGTAAGCGACTGAACCCATAGCGCCCTTAGTTTAACTCAATCTGGCGCCGCCAAGCTAGGCAACCGCTGTCAATTACTGTTTCACGCAAATGACCGTTTGCGTGTTGCGGCCTACTCCGGCGCGGCAATCCCTAACGATTTCATCTTGCGGTACAGATGCGAGCGTTCCAGCCCCAGTGCCGACGCGGTCTGGGTCATGTTCCAACGATGTTCCTGCAACTTGCGCAGGATGAACTCCCGCTCATACGCGCTGCGCGCCTCGTGCAATGTCGAGTAAGGATGCTGCGGGCTCTCGGCCACGCCGCGAAACAGCTCCGGTGGCAAGTGGTGCGGTTCAATGCGTGCTTGCGGGCAGACGATCACCAAGCGCTCCACCAGATTCTTCAACTCGCGGACGTTTCCAGGCCACGGATACCTGACCAGGATTTCCAACGCGCCGTCGCTCAACTCGCGCGTCTTCTTTCCGTATTCCGAGCTGAAGTCCGTCAGGAAGAAGCGCGCCAGGACGGGAATGTCTTCCTTGCGTTCGCGCAACGGCGGCACGAAGAAGGGAATCACGTTCAGCCGGTAGAAAAGATCCTGGCGGAACGCGCCGCGTGTGATCTCCTGCTCCAGGTTTTTGTTCGTGGCGGCGATCACACGGACGTCCACGCGGAACGTCTGGTTGGAACCAATGGGTTCAATCCGCTGCTCTTCGAGGACGCGAAGGACTTTCGACTGCGTGCGGTGGCTCATGTCGCCAACTTCGTCAAGGAACAGGGTGCCGCCGTCGGCTTTTTGGAATTTACCGATCTTATCGTCGGTCGCGCCGCTGAAGCTGGCCTTCGCGTGGCCGAATAGCTCCGATTCGATCAATTCCTCGGGAATGGCGGCGCAGCTGACTTCCACGAACGGTCCTTTGTTGCGCAAGCTGTTAGCATGCAGCGCCCGCGCCACTAGCTCTTTTCCCGTGCCGCTCTCCCCGTAGATCAACACGCGTCCATTCGTAGGCGCGGTCACCGCAATTTGTTGTCGCAGCGCCTTCATCGGCACGCTCTCGCCGATCACCTGGTATCGATGAACCAGCTCACTTCGCAGCGTCTGGTTTTCTTCCTGCAGCCGCCGCTGCTGTAGCGCATTGCGCACCAGTACAATGACTTTTTCCAGCGAAAGCGGCTTTTCGATGAAGTCAAACGCACCCAGCTTCGTCGCCCGCACTGCGTTCTCAATGTTGCCGTGGCCGGAAATCATGATCACTGCCGGCGCGCGCGGCAAGCCCTGAATGCGGCCGAGAGCTTCCATCCCGTCGATGCCAGGCAGCCAAATGTCCAGGAGCACCACCTGAAAATCGCCCTTGGCGATCAGTGCGAGGCCTTCTTCAGCAGAGGCAACGGCATCCACCGAATACCGCTCGTCTCGCAAGATGGAGGCCAGGGACTCCCGGATGCCGTCTTCGTCGTCGACAATCAGGATTTTGGGCTGCAAAGTCATCGATCGCTGTCCGCACCCAGGCGCTCGGTTCCAGCGGCGGCGGACATCTCCGCAACAGGCAACTCAATCAGGAAGCGCGAACCAACCGGCCGGTTATCTTCCACGCGCAACGAGCCACCGTGTTCGGAAATGATGCGGGCAGCGATGGCGAGTCCCAATCCGGTGCCTCGATCCTTCGTGGAAAAGTGTGGCAGAAAGAGTTTGTCCTTGTCCTCGGGCGATATGCCGTGACCGGTGTCGGCCACGGCGATCTCAATCGTATCGGATTCCGGGCGCAAATGCGTGGCCACTGTAATTTCGCGCTTGGTCGCGTCTTCAAGTGCCTCCGCAGCGTTGTCGATCAAGTTGATGATGACGCTGCGAAGCAGCGGCCCGTCCGCGCGGATCGCCGGGAGGTTTTCTTCCAAAGACGTTTTCAGTTGAATGCCATCCAGGCGGCCGGAAAAGACCTCCAGCGCTTCGTGTACTGTCGTGTTTGTATCCGTAGGCTGTAGTTTTGCCGTGGGGAAGCGCACGAACTGTGAAAACTCGTTGACCAGCGCAGAGAGCGTGGCCACTTCGCGTACAATCAGCCGGGCGCATTCCTGAGCGATGGGCGCCAGCTCGGAATCCTTGGAAGGCTCGCTCCCTTCGGCGCGGCGGTCCAAGTGATGCAGAATGCGTTGTGCCGAGAGTTGGATGGGCGTAAGGGGATTCTTGATCTCGTGCGCGATACGCCGTGCGACTTCCTGCCATGCGGCCGATTTTTGTGCCCGCAGCACCTCGGTAAGATCATCAAACACCAGGACGTAACCCGTGTTGGCGCGCCGAGGGCCCAGCGAGCTGACCGTGACCGCCAAATGCAGCACCCGATCGCTCAACTCCACTTCGATTTCCCGGGATACTACTCCCATCCGCAGCGCACGCTTTATCAGGTGCTGCAAGGTCCGATGCGCTTCGCCGCCCACTAGGTCTTCCAGGGAGCTTACCTCTCTGGACCCAACTTCAAACATATTCGCCAGCGCCTTGTTGGTACGTTGTATGCCCTCGCCGGCATCCATGTAGATTACGCCAGCGGGAATATTCTCCAGGACCGTCTCCATCAACTGGCGCCGGCGCTCCAGTTCCTGCACCGCCTGTTGCAAATTCCGCGTGAATTCCTCAATCTGCGCGCGATTGTCGCGCAACTGCGTGGTCATCGAATTGAAGGAGCGAACCAGCACACCCAGTTCGTCCTGCGCCTGTTCCGGAACCTGATAATTGAAGTTTCCGGCAGATACTTCCCGCGTGCCTTCCGCAAGCGCCTGAATCGGCACGGTCACCTGCTTTGCGAGGAAAAGTGCCACCCAGGTTGCCGCGGAGAGGACGAGAATAGTGAAGAAGAAAAGAATCAGGAGCATTTGACGTTTCAAGGCCCGCAAGTTCTGCTTCACGTCTTCGTATTGCTGCGTCTGTGCTTGAATCGTGGTCCAGCGCTTCAGGAAGTTCGGGCTGGTGCGATAGGCGGCCACGAGTGTTGCCTTAGGCTGGTCCGGCAGATTGGCGGGCACGCGGGCCGCGAAATAGCTTTTGTCCTTGGCCTGCCAGATTTCTACGCCGCTGGGCAGCGTCTGCTGCATCGAACCTTGCACTCCGCTTACCACGCAGATTTCCACGGAGCGGTTCTCTGGCTGGTCGTTGCAGATCACGCCACCCTTCAGAAATTTTCCGTCGCCATCGAACAGCCATACGGCATCCAGTCCCATGTTGAGCGAATGCTGCAAGAAGGCCTCTGGAGTTTCTTCGGCGTGCAGGGTGGCCTGGTAACCGAGCATGTGCAATCTAGGCAACGTGCCACGTCCAAGGTCGTTCAACAGTTCCTGCGTTTGTTCGGAGGCGATTTCCAGCGGCCGCGGGAACCACCGGCCCAAGGTCCGGTTCAGCAGGGAATAGCTGACAAAGAACATGAAAATCACCGGCAGCAGCGAAACAGCCATGGCCCCCAACACCATCTTTGTCTTGAAGCGCGCGCCGAGTTGCGCCTTGCTGCGCTCCATCCGAAGCCTGACAAAGCTCCGGATAAAGATGAGGCCAAACACTAGCAGTGCTGCAGTAATAAAGCTCGATACTGCGTACAGCGCGATCACCTCGCGCCAGGACTTCGGTTCCAGCGGCACGTCCAACGAGCCCAGGGTGAACACCGCCGCGAGCAGCAGCGTGACCAGCACCCCGCCAATCACCAGACGCGTCCGGATTTTTGACGTGGCTGGGCTCATGGACGTACCTCCGGGGGCGCCGGCAGGAATGGCCGCAACGCACAATGTTCACAATCCGGTTCACGTTTTCGGCAATAATGCTTTCCCGTATGCACAATCAAAGCGTGGTACTCGCCCAACAGTGAGGCACTCGCCGGCAGGCTCTGTTCGAACAAGCCGCGGATTTCCTCATAAGTCTCTTTCCCGTGCGCAAGCCCGTGCCGCTCCAGAATCCGCCGCGTATACGCATCCACCACGAACACCGGATGATTTCCGGCATACAGCAAAATCGAATCGGCCGTCTCTGGGCCGATCCCATGAACATCCAAAAGCTGTTTGCGTAGCTCCGCTGTTGGTGTCGCAAAGAGCTTATCGAGCGAGCCCCGATACTGCGTTCGAAGAAATTGCACAAAGGCTTTCAACTTGCGCGCCTTCTGCCGGAAATATCCCGAAGAGCGGATCAATCGCGAAAGCCGCCCTGGGGGAACCTGCTCGATGGCCGCCGCGGTAAGAAGTTTCTCCCGCCGCAATTCCGCAATCGCGCGTTCCACGTTTGACCAGCTTGTATTCTGCGTCAGAATCGCGCCCACGATAACCTCAAACCGTGTGCGCCCCGGCCACCAGTGCTGTGGTCCGTGGGCGCGGAAGAGCGCATCATAGTAGGTGGCTAGTTCCGGTACGGCCGTGGACTTGGGCTCTATGGCTTGCCGGCGCCCCTGTTTCTCTAACCGGTTGCGGAAACGCGGCGGACTGGGCAAAATGCGGGTGGCAGACATCTCTTTCGCAAGATAGCCACGCCGTCGCGGCAAGTCAAGAAATAGACACTGGCCGCGACCGACACACCTGTTCTGGTGTACAGGTATTAGCGAATTCACAACGATGGTTCAAATTCGAACGACGCCGCCTCACCCCCTTTGCTATGTTGAGCGGTGGGTGCACTACGTCTAGGGAGCATTCCGGATGTCTGTCCGTTTGGGTGAAATTTTACTGAAAGAAAGCCTGATCACGCAGGACCAGTTGGAGAAAGCGCTCGAATTTCAGCGCTCCAACGGGGGTAAGCTGGGAAGCTGCCTGACGAAGATGGGCTTTATCACCGATGATGATATTACGGGTGTGCTCTCCCGCCAGTACGGCGTACCTTCTATCAACCTGAAGTATTACGAAATCGATCCAAACGTCATCAAGCTGATCCCCCAAGATACCGCCCTCCGCTACCAAGTGATCCCGCTCTCGCGCGTCGGCTCGGTTCTGACCATCGCGATGACCGACCCCACCAACGTGTTCGCCATGGACGACATCAAGTTCATGACCGGGTTCAATGTGGAACCGGTGGTGGCTTCCGAATCCGCCATCGCCGAAGCGATTAGCCGATTCTACGGTGGCAGCGCTGCCAGCCACGAGGAACTCAGTTCGTTAATGAAGGACCTGGTCGAGGAAGATCAGGAACTGGAACTGGCTGCCGAGGAGCAGGAGCTGGACGCAGCGACGTTGGAGAAGGCTGCCGAGGAAGCGCCCATCATCAAGCTGGTGAACCTGATCCTGACCGATTCCGTCAAGCGCGGCGCCAGCGATATCCACGTCGAGCCCTACGAAAACGAAATGCGCGTCCGCTTCCGTGTTGACGGTGTGCTGCAAACAGTGATGAGCCCTCCCTTAAAGCTGCGCGATGCCATGACCAGCCGTATAAAGATCATGGCCAAGCTGGATATTGCCGAAAAGCGCTTGCCCCAGGACGGCCGCATCATGATCAAGTACAGGGCCGAGGGCAAGAAAAAGGAATTGGACTTCCGCGTTTCCTCCGTTCCCACCCTCTACGGCGAAAAGATTGTGCTCCGGTTGCTGGACAAGGAAAACCTTCGCTTGGACATGACCAAGCTTGGTTTCGAGCCGGAATCCCTGAAGAAATTCGAACGCAACATTCTGAGGCCCTACGGCATGGTCCTGGTTACGGGACCTACCGGCTCCGGCAAAACCAATACGCTGTACTCCTCGGTATCGCGCCTGAATCAGGTTGATACCAATATCATGACCGCCGAGGACCCCGTCGAATTCCAGTTGGGTGGTATCAACCAGGTCCAGATGAAGGACCAGATCGGCCTGAACTTCGCTGCCGCCTTGCGCGCCTTCCTCCGGCAGGACCCCAATATCATTCTCGTCGGCGAGATTCGCGACTTTGAAACCGCGGAAATCGCTGTCAAGGCCGCCCTCACCGGCCACCTGGTCCTTTCCACACTTCACACGAACGACGCGCCTTCCACCATCAGCCGTTTGATGAATATGGGAATTGAGCCCTTCCTCGTGGCTACTTCCGTGAACCTGATTTGTGCGCAGCGCCTGGTTCGACGCATCTGTGGGAACTGCAAGGAAGAGTTGGAAATTCCGGAGCAGGCCCTGATTGACGCCGGCTATACGCCCGAAGAGGCCAAGACCACCAAGGTTTACCACGGCAAGGGCTGTTCCGCTTGTGGCAAGCGGGGATACAAGGGCCGTACCGGTTTATACGAAGTCATGGAAATCAACGACGAGCTCCGCGAACTTATCCTCGTCGGTGCTTCCGCGCTGGAGCTGAAAAAGAAGGCCATCGAGCAGGGCATGATTACTCTTCGTCGCAGCGGCCTGATCAAGTCCGCGCTTGGATTTACGACCTTGGAAGAAGTGATTCGCGAAACGGTTTTATAAAACTAGGAAGAGGCGACTATGGCTGGCATAACACTGAGCGAGCTCCTCAAGAAGATGATCGAGATGGGGGGGAGCGACCTGCACATCACCACCAACAGCGCGCCGCGTGTCCGCGTGCATGGCCGCTTGCGTCCGCTCGATATGCCCCC
>Ga0187816_10000063_pt1 | contig 26322 bp, 24 predicted proteins | sample NC_wetland_sal_i_16_FD_132960 | JGI IMG/M metagenome (GOLD analysis project Ga0187816, IMG submission 132960) | Wetland sediment microbial communities from Neuse River Estuary, North Carolina, USA - SO4_1 | ecosystem: Environmental > Aquatic > Freshwater > Wetlands > Sediment | place: USA... | reverse complement strand
TCGATGCCGTCATCGCGCTGTGCGGCTGCGACAAGACAATTCCCGGCACGGTGATGGCGCTGGCCCGCCTCGATATTCCCGGGCTTGTCCTTTACGGCGGCTCGATTCTTCCCGGCCATTTCCACGGCCACGAAGTCACGATCCAAGACGTCTTCGAAGCCGTGGGTGCCTGCGCCGCCGGAAAAATCACGGTGAAGGAACTTGGTGACCTCGAAGACGTTGCCTGCCCCGGCGCCGGCGCTTGCGGCGGCCAATTTACCGCCAACACCATGGCCACCGCCATCACTTTCCTTGGAATTTCTCCCATGGGCGTGAATGAAATCCCCGCTACGGATCCGCGCAAGGGCAAAGCCGCCTTCGATACCGGCAAGTCCGTGATGCATCTTCTGAAGGAAAATATCCGCCCGAAACAAATCATCACGCGCGCCGCACTCGCAAACGCCATCACCGCCGTCGCCGCCACGGGTGGCTCGACCAATGCCGTCCTTCATTTGCTCGCAATCGCCCGCGATGCCGGCGTCCCCTTGACGATTGATGAATTCGATCCCATCTCCGCACGCACTCCGATTTTTGCTGACCTCAAGCCCGGTGGCCGGTTTACCGCGCCGGATCTTTTCCGCGCGGGCGGAATGCGTCTCCTCGCGCAGCGCCTCCTCGAGGCTGAATTACTCCAGGACGGCATGACGGTGTCCGGGAAAACCCTCTTCAGCGAAATCCGCGAAGCCATCGAGACTCAGGGCCAGGAAGTTGTCCGCCCGCTGCTCTCGCCCCTCAAACCGAATGGCGGGCTCGCCATCCTACACGGTTCGCTGGCTCCCGAGGGCTGCGTGGTGAAGCTCGCTGGCCACGAAAGAGTCTCTCACACGGGCCCAGCTCGCGTTTTCGATTCGGAAGAGGCTGCCTTCGAAGCGGTGCAGATAAACAAAATTCACCCGGGCGATGTAGTCGTCATCCGTTACGAAGGGCCGAAGGGCGGGCCGGGAATGCGCGAGATGTTGGCTGTCACCGGCGCCCTCGTCGGCCAGGGACTTGGTGAATCCATCGCGCTGATTACGGACGGCCGTTTCAGCGGCGCCACGCACGGACTGATGGTGGGGCACGTGGCGCCGGAAGCGGCCTCCGGCGGGCCGATTGCCTTCTTGCGCGATGGTGACATCGTCACCATCGACGTGCGCGCGCGCCGCCTCGACACCCAGGCCAATCTCGCGCAACGCCGCAACGGATGGACGCCGCCCGCTCCGCGCTACACATCCGGCGTGATGTCGAAATACGCAAAGCTCGTTTCGTCCGCTTCCGAAGGAGCTGTGACAGGCTTCGCAGGCTAAATTCTTCACCGAGGAGATCACCATGGCGAAAATGTTCTGGGAAGAAGACACCAATCCGCGAGCGCTGCAAGAGAAACGAATCGCAGTTCTCGGCTACGGCAGCCAGGGCCGCGCCCACGCGCTCAACCTGCGCGATAGTTACATGGACGTGGCCGTCGGCCTGCGCCGCGGCGGCCCTTCATGGAAGCAAGCCGAAGCGGACGGCTGGACGCCCGTCGGACCCGCCGAAGCCGCCGAGGCCGCCGACGTCATCGTCATGCTCGCCCCGGATATGGCGCAGCCCGAGCTCTATCAAAACGAAGTCGCTCCGAGCCTGCGCGCCGGGACCATGATTCTCTTCTCCCACGGCTTCAACATTCATTATGGACAGATCAAGCCACCTCGCGATGTGGACGTCACCATGGTCGCGCCCAAGGGCCCGGGCAATCTCGTGCGGCGCCAGTATGAAGCGGGGCGCGGCGTTCCCTGCCTGCTCGCCGTCCACCAAAACGCCACGGGCCAGGCCTTCGAGCGCACGCTCGCTTACGCGCACGCCATCGGCGGCACGCGCGCCGGCGTGATGGAAACCACCTTCAGCGAGGAAACCGAGACGGACCTCTTCGGCGAGCAAGCCGTTCTTTGCGGCGGCCTGCGCGAGCTGATCGAGGCCGGCTGGGAAACGCTCGTCGAAGCCGGCTATCAACCCGAGGCCGCGTATTTCGAGTGCTTGCACGAGGTGAAGCTCATCGTGGATCTCATCTACGAAGGCGGCATCACGCAGATGCATCAATTCGTCAGCGAAACCGCAAAATATGGCGACATCACGCGCGGCCCTCGCGTTGTTGACGCGCGCGTCCGCGAAACCATGAAAAAAATTCTCGAAGAAATTCAATCGGGTGCTTTCGCCAAGGAATGGATCCTCGAAAATCAAGCGGGCCGGCCGCAGTACACGAAGCTCCTCGAGCGCAAGAAAAAGCACCCGGTCGAGCAGGTAGGCAAGGAACTGCGCGCCCAAATGTCCTGGCTGAAGCCGGAAAGAACCACGGCGCGAGGTGCCAAGTGAAAGGGGCAGAGTTTCTGGTGAAAGCTCTCGAACGCGAAGGCGTCGAGATCATTTTCGGCTATCCGGGCGGGGCCATCATGCCTGTCTATGACGCTCTGCTCGATTCGAAAATCCGCCACATTCTCGTGCGCCACGAGCAGGCCGCGGCGCTTGCCGCCGATGGCTACGCCCGCGCCACTGGAAAAGTCGGCGTCTGCATGGCCACTTCCGGTCCCGGCGCCACGAATCTCGTCACCGGAATCGCCAACGCCTATATGGACTCCGTTCCCATGGTCGCCATCACCGGGCAAGTCCCCACGCACTTGATGGGCACCGATGCCTTTCAGGAAGTGGACATTTTCGGAATCACCTTGCCCGTCGTGAAGCACAGTTTCCTGGTGCAGACGAGCGAGGAGCTTCCGCGCGTCGTCCATGAAGCGTTTCAAATTGCGCGTTCCGGCCGTCCCGGACCCGTGCTGATCGATCTGCCGAAAAACGTCGCCGCGGGCTCAGCCGACTTCGCCTACCACGACAATGAATTTGACGAACATCCTCCGGTGCCTCATGCCGGATCTCTCGCGCAAGCCGCGGAGCTGATCAATGCGAGCCGCCGGCCCATCGTCTACGCCGGCGGCGGCGTCGGCATGGCCTGTGCCGTGGATGAATTCCGCGAATTTATCGAGCGGACGCGCATCCCAGTCGTCTCCACTTTGAAAGGCCTTGGCGCGATTCCCACCGAGCATGAGCTCTTTCTCGGCATGATGGGAATGCACGGAACGAAAGCGGCGAACTATGCCGTCCAGGCGTGCGACCTGCTGATTTGCGTCGGCGCCCGCTTTGACGATCGCGCCACCGGCAAGCTCTCCGGATTCGCGCCTCACGCCAAAGTGGTTCACATGGATGTCGATCCTTCGGAAATCGGAAAGCTTCGCCACGCCGACGCTCCCGTCGCGGGCAATCTGCGCTGGGCGCTCGTGGCGCTCGCTCGCGACCTGGAAATCACGGCCTGGCAGCGCCACTGCCTGGCTCTGAAGGAATCGCACGCCTGGAATTATGACGCTCCCGGTCCTGGCGTCTACGCCCCGTTCTTCCTGAAACGCCTCTCGCAGTTGGCGGGGAAAAACGTCATCGTCGCCTGCGACGTCGGCCAGCATCAAATGTGGGTGGCGCAGCATTTTGATTTCTGCCGGCCTGAACAACATCTCAGTAGCGGCGGCCTCGGCACCATGGGCTTTGGGCTCCCTGCCGCCATTGGCGCGCAGCTCGCCTGTCCCGATTCCTGCGTGATTAATGTTTCGGGCGACGGCTCCATGATGATGAACCTCCAGGAACTGGCCACGCTCCGCCGCTATGATTTGCCGGTGAAAATCGTTCTCTTCGACAATCGCGCCCTGGGCATGGTTCGCCAGTGGCAGGAACTCTTTCACAGCCGGCGTTACAGCGAAGTGGATCTCTCCGACAATCCAGATTTCGTGCAGGTCGCCGAATCCATGCGCATCCCCGCGATCCGCGTGGAGCAGCAGAAAGACGTCGAGTGGTCCGTCCGCCGCCTGCTCTCCGAGCCCGGCCCGGTCCTCGCGCACGTGCTCATTCACCAGGAAGCCAACGTCTGGCCCATCGTCGGCCCGGGGATGACGAATTCCGAGATGCTCGACGAGGTCCCCAGTTGAATATATTCACGCTCCAATTGAGGATGAAGCAGGCGGAGGGCGCGCTCGTCCGTCTTCTGGGCGTCACGCGCCGCCGCCGCTTCGACATTCTCAGCCTCAAGGCCTTCCCTGCCGCGGAGGCCGGCTTCTACGATGTGCAAATGACTGTGCGCGCGGACCGCTCTGGCTCTTCCTTCGTCCGCCAAATTGAAAAGCTCGTGGAAGTTTCCGACGTGGAAGTGATCGAACTCACCGATCCCGCCGAGACAGCACGCGCAGCTCACTCAGGAACGTAGCCGGAATTCCTGTCGCCTCCGGCGCGATACCGGGCAATCTTCGGGTACACTACCCGGATGTCTACAGGCAGCAAATCCGGTTTTCATCGCATCGCTATTCTCGGCACCGGCTTGATTGGCGGCTCGTTCGCGCTGGCCATCCGGCGCCAATTTCCAGACATATCGGTCGTTGGATTTGATCGTTCCGAAGTGCTTAGACGCGCCCAGGCGCGCGGCGCCATCGGCGAAGCTGCGAGCGATCTCGCGAGCGCGGTTCGCGGCGTGGATCTTGTTTATATCGCGCTGCCGATTTCCTCCGCCATCGAATCGCTTCCGGCCATTGCCTCTTCTACCGCCCCCCACGCGCTTGTCACGGACGCTTGCAGCACGAAAACCGTCATTTGCCGGGCGGCAGCGGATCATTTTCGAGGTGGCGCGCGGTTTCTGGGCGGGCATCCCATCGCCGGAAAAGAAATCTCCGGGATTGAGCGCGCCGATCCTGAATTATTCCGCGGCTCACGCTACGTTTTAATCGGGCGCGAGGAAGATCCCGATCCCCGAGTCAAGCATTTCGCATCCTTGCTTCGCGCCATAGGCGCCGAGCCGGATTGGTGCGACGCCGAAACGCACGATTGGGCTCTTGGAATCGTTTCTCATCTGCCCCAGTTGCTCAGCGTCGCGCTCGCTCGCGTCATCGAGGACGAGTCCGATGAAACTGGCTTGCCCACCGCACTCGCGGGGCAGGGGCTTCAGGACATGCTGCGCCTCGCCGGCAGCCCCTACAGTGTCTGGCGCGACATCTGCCTCACGAATTCGGACAATATCTCCCGCGCCATGGACCGCCTTGCCCAGGCCATCGACTATCTGCGCACGCATCTCACGAGCAAGGACCTCGAGCCCGAATTCCGCGCCGCAAACGAACTTTACAAACTCCTCCACAAATCGGAATCGGCCGGGTAAGACACCCGTTCGCATTTGCTCGTCAAAAGGCCAGGAAGAAAAACGCGCGGCCAAATGTTGCCGGAATGCTAAGGCTGGCGCGCCGCAACCGCCACAAGCCGCTTTTCGCGCACGCGAAATTCCTGTCCGCGCCAGCGAATGCTCTGAGGGAAAAAACTCGCGGCCCACACCAGAAACGCAAAAGGGCCGCGCAGCAGCAACGCCCGGCCTTTTTTCCGCAGCGAATCATCGTGCATGCCATAGACGCCCACGGCTCGCACCAGTTCGCTGCCGAGCAGCACATAACCGGCCAAATATCCAAACGACGCGAGCTCCGATTGCGCCAGCAGCAGCCCCAGCAGCGACCACGCAAACCCCTGCGTGAAAATCAAGCCGAGGTGTCCCCAGGGCCGCGAATATCGGATGCTCAAATTCCAGCGAATCTGATGCCGGAACGCATCGCCCAAAGTCTCTCGCGGGTACACGATGGAAACCGGAAATGTGCTGAGCTCGATCCGGTACCCGCGCGCCGCGATGCGATGGCCCAGCTCATAATCATCGCAAAAATAATCCACCAGCGCCTCGAAGCCGCCGATCTCCGCGAGATGTTTCTTGGTGGTCGCCATAACCGCTCCGAGCATGAAATTCACGCCGCCGAAAAGCCACGCCACCAGGACCCCCGCGGCAAAATCCGTGCTGTTGCCGACGGCTTCGATGTCGGCGGCGAGCGAACCATCCGTCAAGCCGCGATATAAGCACGTGACGCCGCCCACCTGCGGATCCCGAAACGGCGCCGCCACGGCGCGCAGAAAGCCCGGCTCCACGCGCACATCGCTATCGCTCACGATCACGAGATCGTGCCGCGCCTGGCGCGCCATCCGGCACAGCTTGTTCACTTTGTCGCTCTCGCCCAGCCGGTCCGCTCCCACAAGCAATCGAATCGCGCAGCCCGGAATATCATCAATCAGTTTTCGGATCACCGGGACCGCGGGATCCTGCAAGTCCGAGACGCAGAAAATAATTTCGAATTTCGGATAATCCTGGTGGCAGAAGCTGGCGTAGTTCTCGTAGGCTTCGCGGTCGAGCCCAAAGATTGGTTTTAGAATGCTGACTGGTGGAGTGAAATCAGAAGCAGGGGTCGCTCGCGCGCCGAAGAATCGCCGCGCCGCGATGATGGCAACCACGTAGTAGCCGAACGGCGCCAGGGCCAGCGCCAGGAGCGCCCAGCGAATCGCCGTCCACGCCGTCACACGATTAGCCTTTGCCGATCCAAACCAGCGTCACGCCCGCGCACACAAGCAGGACGCCCACCCAGCGCAGCGGCGCCACGCGTTCGCCCAGGAACAATTTCCCTCCGAGCGCGCCGGCGGCGTAGCTGAGCGCCGTCACCGGCACGACGAAGCTCACATTCTCGAGCGAGAGCATCGCCAGGAGCGCGAAAAAACCGGCGGTCATCAACAGCAGCGCGATCCACATCCATCCCACCCGCAGCGCGCGCCCGAAAACGCGCAGCAGCGAGAGCGGCCGGAAGTCGTGCACTTCTCCGATCGTTTTCATCGCCCGCGTCAGGCAGAGCTCCCCGCCCGTCCCGGCCACTACGATCAGGAGAAGCAGGATGATTTCGCGCAGCATCAGCGGTGCTCCGTTGTGCGCGGCGGCGTGTGCCCCACGATGAAGACGCCGAGGCAGATAATCAAGACGCCGATCCAGCGCGTCGGCGTCACCACTTCCCCCAGCACGAAATACCCCAGCAGTGCCACGATTCCATAGGCGATCGAGGACGCCGGCTGCACGAAACTATAATCCGCCCAGGAAAGCACCAGCGTATAGGCGATAAAAAAAGCTAGCAGCGAGGCGATCCCCAGCCAGATCATTCCATTGGAAAAAACAGTCGAGAAGAGGCGCGCCAGGTTTGCGGGGGTGAAACTCGAAATCGCGCCGACTCTCTTCATGCCCTTGCTGAGCAGCACGTCGCCCATCGGCCCGAAGATGACCATGAAAAATATCAGCGTGTACGTCTTGAGATGCAGGCCCGCGGAAGACTTCATGCGCTCTGTGTTTCGCTCCCCACTTCGACCGATGCCCGCGGCTTCATCGGCACATTGACGAGAACCTTCTTTTGCACGCCCTTCTTCGCCACTTTCCGCCGGTCCGCGCGCAACTTCAGGAAATCCACCGCCTCGTGGAAGAGCCGCTTGCGTTCATCCGCATCCCACAGCGAATCGCGCACGATGCGCCAAGCGACGCGCGGCCGGAAATAATATTCGTCATAGAACCGGTTCACCGCATCCACCATGTACTCCCGCGAAAGACCGGGATATTGGAGGTGCGGAAGCTGGTGCCCCATGGCGTCGGTGACGGCTTCCATCGCCAGGAATCCCTCGCGCACTCCCTGATCGTAGAGTTCCGTGCCCGGATACGCATGCGCCATCGAAACCTGAATCGTCTCGCAGTCGAGCTCCTTGGCGTAATCAATGGTCTTCTCGATGGTCTCCTTCGTCTCGCCCGGCAGGCCGATGATGAAGTCGCCGTGGACCCGAATGCCCACCTTCTTGCAGTTCTGTACGAACGTGCGCCCCATTTCCACCGTCGCGCCCTTCTTGATGTTCTTCAGGATCTGCGGATCGCCCGACTCGAATCCCACGATCAGCAGCCGCGCTCCGCCGTCGGCCATGGCCTTCAGCGTCTCGTAATCGCTATGCACGCGCGAAGTGCAGGACCACTGAAAGCCCACCGGCTTGAATTCCTTGCAGAGCGCCAGCACGCGGTCCTTCCGGATGTTGAAGGTGTCGTCGTCGAAGAAAAATTCCTTGGCCTGCGGAAACATCGCATGTGCCTGCCGGAATTCCCGCGCCACGCTCTCCACCGACCGCACGCGCCACGCGTGCCCCGAAAGCGTCTGCGGCCACAGGCAAAACGTGCAAAGCGCCGGGCACCCTCGCGCCGTGTAGAACGAAACATAGGGATGCAGCAGGAACGGCACGTTGTATTTCTCGACCGTCAGGTTGTCCTTGTAGACGTCGGTCGCAAACGGCAGCGCGTCCAGCTCTTCGGTTTGCAGCAAAGGCCGCGGCGGATTGTGGACCACCTTGCCGTCCTGAATGTAGCTTGCGTTCAGGATCCCCGATAGCGGCTTGCCTTGCGCATACTCGACCACCGCATGGTCGAATTCCCCGCGCACCACAAAATCTATGTCCGGGCTTGCCAGCAGGCTCTCCGCCGGCTTGATCTGCACCTGGGGTCCAACGAAGCAAATCTTCAGGCTCGGCTTCCCCTCTTTCATCGCCCGGGCCATTCGCAGGTCGCTGAAAAATCCGACCGTCGAAGTAAAAAAGACCACGAACTCGTATTCTTGGGCGATTCGGACTGCTTCTGCGGGCGTTATGCCATGCGGAGGGGCGTCGAGCAGGCGGCTGCCGGATAGCATCCCGGCGGGGTAAGCGAGCCACACGGGATACCAGTAAGACTCAATCTCGCGCGTCGCCGGCCAGCGCGACCCCGCGCCTCCGTCGAACTTCTCAAAGCTCGGCGGATTCAGGAACAAAGTCTTCATCACGGACGGCATCAACAGTTACCCCCTCAGTACGCCGGCTGGAGCGTGCCCCAAACTCCCAAACAAGCTATTTTACTCGATGTCGCGGTCATCCCCAAGCCAAGCTTTTCGCTTTTCTGCCGTTATTGGAACACTTTGGCCAGTTGCCCGGTCACCTGCAATAGCGTCAGTTGCCCCTGCTGGCGCGCAAAGTCGGCATCGAGGAACGCCACCCACTTGTCGCTCTCGTCCAGCCGGGCCTGCTCGATATCCCGCAGAGTCGCCCGCCCCTGGTCAAATTTGGCCTGCATCAATTGCAGCGTTTCCTGAGCCAGCTTCAGGTCCAGCCGCGCCACCTCGCGCCCGGCTTCCAGTTCGCGGACGTTGCGCGCCTTCTGCCGCGCCTCCAGGCTCACCTGCTGCCGCTTGTTTCCCAGCATGAGTTCCGCTTCATTCAGCCGGCTCTTTGCAAGCGCCACATTCGCCCTGGTCTTCGCGCTGAAAAGCGGAATGTGCACTTCAATCCCCGCAGTAATGTTATTCCGCTGGAAACTGTTCGGATTGAAAAATTGGTTGTAATTGTTGAATCTTCCGAGCACCTGGTACAACGCGACCACGCTCACCGTGGGCCAATAACCGCCCTTCTCTCCTTTTAGGATATCACCGCGCGCGGTGCGCTCGTTTTCCGCCTCCTTGACGAGCGGGTCATTTTGAAGCGCTTCATTAAGGATTTCACTTTCCTGCTGGTCCGTGGCAAACGACGGTTCCTCCGTCTCGACGTCAATGGCCTTTTCATCGGAAGTGCCCATGAGATTCCGAAGTTGCTGCGAAAGGATCTCATCGCGGCCTTCGAGCTTGATTACGCGCTCGCGTATTCGCGCGAGCGTCAATTCCCCCCGCGTGATTTCAATCGGTAGCTCCTGCCCCACAGCGGCGCGGTCGCGGGTGACCTCCAGAATTTTCCCGGCACTGGCTTCCTCATTGCGCAGCAAATCGAGCGAGTGCCGCACCTTGGAGAGCTCCAGATACGCCGTCGCCGCCCGCACGATCACACCGTCACGCGTGCGGTCGATTTCGAGCTTCAGGCTCTTGGCCCTTTCCTCAGCGGCCTTCATTTGACCGCGAAGCGGCAGGTTGAATACGGCTTCGCTGTACGACAGGTTGAAGAGCGCCGGAGCCTGCCCATTAAGTGTTGCCGGAAAGCCGTTTGTGTAAGCAGCGCCGGAACCTGTGTAGAGGTTAGGCAAGAATTCGGAGCGGTACACGCCGGTTTCGTTCATCGCCACGTTGTACTGCACGCGCGCCAGCGCCAGCTCGCGACTGTTCTGCAACGCGCGCGTCACAGCTTCGCGCAGCGTCAATTTATCCGCGTCTTGCGCGCCTGCCCGCGTCGCCGGCAAGAGCGCCAGGCATCCTGCGAGTCCCGCGATCAGCCGGATTTTCCTATTCATAGCGCAGAGATTCCGTGGGATGAAGTCTTGCCGCCCGGTTCGCCGGGAGATATCCGAATAGCAGGCCCGTCGAGCAGGATACTACGAACGCCAGCACCACCGAAATCCACGACACCGGAATGCCAACATCCGCGGGCACCGGGAAAAAAGTCAGGAGAAAATTGATGAACGCCGGAATCGCCACCGCAATCGCAATCCCCGCCAGCGCCCCCGTTCCGCTGATCATCAGCGCTTCGAGTAGGAATTGATAAAGGATGGCGTTATATTGCGCGCCCACCGCTTTGCGGATTCCGATTTCGCGCGTCCGTTCGGTCACCGTCACGAGCATGATGTTCATGATTCCGATTCCGCTGATTGCCAGCGCGATGAGCGCAATCAGAATTAGCACCACCGTGAGCGCCATAGAAATGTGCTGCGCCGTCTCCAGAATTCCCGTCAGATTCTGCGCCCGGTACTCCGCGCCGGCCCGGTGCCGGCTCTGCAAAATTTCCTTCACCTGTCGCGTCACGCTCGCCACGTCCTCGGGCCGGTCTGCCTGGACGTAGAATGTTTTGATGGCTTCCTCTCCCGTGTAGTACTTGATCAGGGAGAAAGGCACGATCATCGATTCCCTCGTGATCTCCGTTTGCCCGAATGTCGCCACGCGTTCGCGGAACACGCCGATCACCGTGAACTGCAATTCCCCGGCCCGGATTTCCCTTCCCACGGGATTGCCGGTTGGAAACAGGGCATCGGCCAGCGCTTCCGTCAGCAGGCACACCTTGCTCCGCGAATTCATGTCGTCCGGATCGAAGTACCGGCCTCGTACAATCTCGAGGTTGCGGATTTGCTGAAACTCTTCGGTCACTCCCACCAGGCTGACGGGATGGCTCGCGTTGTTCACCACCACTGTCGTGGGAATATTCCGCGTCCCGGCCACGTGCACCGCCTGCGGCACCGCCGCCCGGATCGCCTCCATATCGTCCAGCGAAATTTCGTCTCCCAGAGCCACGGTCCCGGAATGAACGTGCTCCGCATAAACCAGATTCGCGCCGACTCCTTCAATCTGCGCGATGATGTATCGCTTGCCCGCCAGCGCCACGGTCACCACCAGCACGATGCAAGCGCTCCCGATGATCACGCCGAGCGTCGTCAGCATCGCGCGCAGCTTGTTGGCGCGCAGCGCTTCCAGCGCGAGGCTCCACGTCTCGCTCCACAATATTGGCGTATTTCGCAAACTTGTCACCGGAGTCGTCACCAGGAATCAGATGCCGTCAAGCCAGGCGGAGTTTCCATCGTTTCCCGCGCGCCGCTAATGCGATTTCTTCTCAAGTTGCTCGAGGCGCGCGCGGGCGTCCTTGTTGTCCGGCTCAAGCTGCAGCGACGCGCGATACTGCTCCGCCGCTTCCGTGCGCTTTCCTTCCGCTTCGTAAAGCCGCCCGAGCCATTCCCGTGCCGCGGCGTGCGAAGGCCAGTCGCTTCGGTCGGGCGTGCTGGCCAGGTAAGCTTTCAAATATTCCTCCGCGCGCTGCTGCTCCGTGCCGGAAAGCATGCGTGAGACGCCGCGGAAATAGGCCAGCCGCGGATCGCTCGCGCTGACCAGCATCGCCGCCTGGATCGTCGTCTCCAGATCCGCCGGCTTGTTTTGGCGCGCGTAAAAAGTTGCTACCTCGAAATAGACGTCGATGCGGCTCGGCTTCGCCTTCAGCACTTCGCGGTATTCATTCTCGGCCAAATCCATTTTCTTCGTTTCCCGGTATTGGACCGCCCGCGCCAAATGCCCCTGCACCGGGTCGAGTTGCGCGATGGCGTCAATCATCGCCCGCGCCTCATCCTTGTTTCCTCCCACAATCCACGGCGCCTCGAGGTCGTACTCCTCCAGGTCCCGCCTCGCCGGTATGTTCGACGGGTCCAGCTGCACGGCTTCCGCGAATTCCTTCTTCGTTTTCTTGGCGAAAGAAAAACTGTGCTCCCGGTCGGCTTTTCCGCCATACGCGCGCCCAAGCCAATCGTGATACAGAGAATTCTTGGGGTCCAGTTCCACGGACTTCTCGCCCTGCGCCACGGCGTTATCGTAATCGCGCAGCTCGTAGTAATTGCGCCCGAGCCAGTAGTGCACTTCGGCGCTCCCCGGATTTTGCGACGCGGCCGATTGCAGCGTGGAAATCGCGCTTGTGTAATTCCCGGTATTGAATTGCCGCTGGGCCGCCTGCACCAGGCCTGCCACGTCTCCGGCCGCGCCTCTAGCTGACTGGCAAAGCCCGGCTGCTCCCAGCATGACGATGAAAACCGCGGCGATCAGGTTGGCTGGAATCCCATTCGAGAACCGTGCGCGCTGCACTCTTATTTGTCCTCCGTTGCTCGTATGTCCATGCCGTCTCGCAGCTCCTGATCTCCGGGCAGCGCGACTCGATCTCCATCCTTCAAGCCTGCGAGCACTTCATACTTCGTGGCGCTGGCCACGCCCACTGAAATTTCGCGCCGGTGAACTTTGTCCCCGTCGTACACGAACACGCTGCGCTTCCCATTGTCGTAACTCACCGCGGCTCGCGGCACCACCAGTGCCCCGCGACGGTCGCGCACCTGAATGCGCACCCCCACGTTCACGTTGGGCAGCAGTTCCAGTTTGTCGTTGTCCACCGAACACAATACCTCGCCCACGCTCCGCGTTCCTCGCGCAACCACCTGCTTCGGCACCATTTCCGTCCGCCCCGTCCAGCTCTGTCCCGGCTTGGCATCCCAGCTCACCTGAACCACCTGGTTCGGCTCCAGCCATCCGAGGTCCGGCTCATCCACAAACGCGCGCACACGCACATGCCTCAAATCCGCCATTTCCGCCAGCGTGTCGCCCACTTTCACGTAATCGCCCGTGCGAACCGGCAGGGAGTAAAGCGTCCCATCCGCCGCGGCCACAACCGTCGCCGAGCGCACTTTTTCTTCGAGCGATCGCACCTGCTCTTGCGCCTGCCGCTCGCGAAGACTTGCGCCTTCCACGTCTCGCGTCGCCCGCTCCGCCATGGCTGCGCTTTTCTCCTGCAAAGTCTGCAATGTTGCCCGAGCCTGCGCCAGCGTCGCCTGGTTCTGCGCCAGTTCATCCTGCGTGGCAGCCTGCTTCGCCACGAGCTGCTCAAGCGCCTTCTGCGTGCGCTCGAGGTTTGCCACGTTCACCTTCGCCTTTTGCAAATCCCCTTGCAGTTGCGCCACTTCATCGGGCGCGCCTCCCGCGCGGGCATTCTTCAGCTCCGTCTGCGCGGCCAGCAGGCTCGCGCGCGCCTGCGCCAATTGCGCGCGCATGTCCGCCGCATCCAGCGCCAGGATCAATTGTCCGCGATGGACCCCCTGCCCCTCGCTCGCCGTCACCTTCTCAACAAACGTCGGGAATTCCGCCCGCGCAATCGTCGCCGCGATCGGCTCCACTTTTCCGTTGCTCGAAATCGTCGCGCTCAGGTCCTCGCGCACTACAGCGGTCACAGGCACAGACGGCGCCTGCCCGCGGTTGGCCAACAACACCACCACCAACACGGCCAGCCCCGCCGCCAGACCCAAAACGATCCATTTTCGTTTTCTGTGTTCCGCCATGATGAGCCGCGCCTCAGCGCGCAGCCACCCCCCGCTATCTCAAAATTGTAACAGACCCTTCCGCCGCTTGCCCAACCAAAGGGCCTCGTCCGTGCCGCCCGGCGCACATAATTTGGATGCCCGTCGCCCACAATAAGATAGCGTCCAAGTAGGACAGGCCTTCAGCCTGTTCTATTCCGGTGAATGGCCCGATCGAATCCGCCAGACCCAATCTCACAATATTCAGATCGTGATAGAATCCCGCCATGAGCGAAACTCAGCAAACTCACAACGCCGAACACGCCGCCCCCAAGCCCGGCGAAAAGCCCTCGGTGAAAATCCATCGTGTCTGCATTGGTTGCAACAATATGTTCGAAGTCACCATGGATCAAATTGACGCCAAGCATTGCCCCGCCTGCCACAAAGGCTAGCCTCGTTCACACGCAATGAAATGAATGATGATTCAGCCAGCGCCTCGAATCCGCAGGCTTCCCAGCGCTATTTCTTGACCACCGTGCGCCTCGGATTCCGATCCTGGTCGCCGGACGATCTCCCTGCCGCGCTCGCCCTCTGGGGCAATTCGGAGACAACTCGCTTCATCGGCGGCCCCTTTTCACCCGCTCAAATCGAGCAGAAGCTCAGCCGCGAAATCGCTTCCATGCGTGACCACGAGATTCAATATTGGCCGATGTTTCTCCTGCGCACCGGTGAGCACGTCGGCTGCGGCGGCCTTCGTCCCTACAAATTGGAAGATCGCATCTATGAATTGGGATTCCATCTCTTGCCGCCCTATTGGGGTCGTGGCTTGGCGGTCGAGGCCGGGCGCGGCGTCATCGCTTACGCCTTTGAAACTCTCGGAGCAATTGCGCTTTTTGCCGGCCATCATCCGGCGAATGAAGCCTCCCGCAGGGTGATCCAAAAGCTCGGCTTCACCTTCACTCACGAAGAGCTCTATCCGCCGACGGGCCTGCTGCACCCTTCGTACCTGCTCACACGCGCCCAGCGCACCACTGCCGAATAACTGCATCCCGCCGCCCCGCGCGACGCGCCTCTGCACATTCCCCAAAACTTTGGCTACAATACTGCCGCTCCTCGCAACGCCCCAACCGAGGCACATGCATGAAAATCTACAACGAACAGATCACTCTGCAATCGCAAAAAGCCCGCGAAGTTTTCAACATCACCTCGCAAGTGAAAGCCGCCATGGAAAAAAGCTCCTTCCGCGACGGCATCATCCTGGTCTCCTCCCTGCACTCCAATTCCGCTGTCATCGTCAATGACAGCGAGCCCGGCCTCCTCGAAGATCTCGACGCCTGGCTCAACCAGCTCGCGCCCCTCACCGGCGCCTACAAGCACCAGGGCCGCTTCGAGAGCAATTCCGCCATTCACTTCCAGAGCCTCCTCCTCCACCATCAGGTCATCGTCGCTTTCAACGAAGGCCGCCTTGATCTCGGCCCCTGGCAATCCGTCCTTTTTGTCGAACTCGACGGCTTACGCCCGAAGCGCATCCTCGTCAAAGTAATGGGAGAGTGAAGTCGTAGCGCCGGTATGCGCCGAATCTCGAGGTGCAACGCGCGTCGCCTCGGCCCAGATGTTAGAATTCATATCCACATGAGCTCCGATTCCCTCATCTACGTCAACGACCTCTGCAAGCACTTCCGCACGTTCCACCGTCGCGAGGGCGTTTGGGGCTCGATCCAAAATCTCTTCGTCCGCGACTATAAAACCGTCGCCGCCGTCGACCGCGTCAGCTTCTCCATCGAGCGCGGCGAAATGGTCGGCTACATCGGCCCCAACGGCGCCGGAAAATCCACCACCATCAAGATGCTCACCGGCATTCTCGTCCCCTCGAGCGGCGAAATCCGCGTCAATGGCTACGTCCCGTTCCGCCAGCGCCGCCAGTACGTCAAGACCATCGGCGTCGTCTTCGGCCAGCGCACCCAGCTCTGGTGGGACATCGCCGTCGTCGAATCCTTCAAGCTGCTCCGCCGCATCTACGACGTCCCGCAGCGCGATTTCGATGCGCGCATGGAGCGCTTCAACGAAATTCTCAACATCCGCGATTATCTCCACACTCCCGTCCGCAAGCTTTCGCTCGGCGAACGCATGCGCTGCGACCTGGCCGCCGCCCTGCTCCACAATCCGCCTCTCCTCTTTCTCGACGAGCCCACCATCGGCCTCGATGTCGTCGCCAAGGACCACATCCGCCATTTCCTGCGCGCCATCAATCGCGAATTCCGCACCACCGTGCTCCTCACCACCCACGACCTCGACGACATCGAAGAGCTCTGCCGCCGCATCATGATCATCGATCACGGCCGCGTCCTCTATGACGGCCCGCTCGCCGACCTCAAGCAGCGCCTCCTCCGCACCAAACAAATCAAATTCGTTTTGAAAGACCGCGCCCAAGCCGCCGGAATCGCCGCCTTCTGCCGCGACGGCCTCGAAGCCGAGCAGGTGGACGAGATCACCTATCGCATCCGCTTCGACCGCGTGAAAGTCTCCACCTCCGACCTCATCCGCCAAATCCTAGCCGCCGTCGAAGTCCGCGACCTCCTCATCGAAGACGAGCCCATCGAGGAAATCGTCAAGCGCATCTATGCCGGCGAAGCCCTCCGGGAGGTCGCCGTATGAAAATGCCTCCACTCGATTCACGGCAGGTGCTTGTCTTCGCCGCGATTGCACTGCTGATGACTTCCGCCGCCGGCCCTTCGGCTGGAAAGAAGACCAAGTACGATCAATTTCTCGCGATTCCTGCCCAGGCTTTCCAGCGCGACGCTATATGCGGTGGGCTCGGAGGCGATGTGACCGCCGGCGATTTCTTTGCCCACCTCGAGCGAATCGAAACGGACGGCGGCGTTGAATTTCGCAGAAAATCCCAGGTCGTCCGCGATTTTCCCGCACAACTCTCCGTCGTGTTGGCCGGCACGATTGGTAGCTGCCCCAGGTCGGTGCCGAATTTAGCGCCGATATCCGCGCTGACGGATTTCATTAACCAGCTGAAGATTTCCGCCGAGTGGATCCGCGGACCCGCCTCTCGGCCGGTGTTGAATCTCTCGGTGGTTAAGCATCCTCCGCGGGAAGTCCTGTGGCCGGAGACCGATCCACCTCATTGGGGGCTTGATATCACACTCCCATCCAAGGACGTGCCGCTCACCGATTTGTTGAATCTCTCGATTCAGTCGGCCGACGGCCACCGGCTCCTCGATTTCATGGTCGGGTTATGAGTCTGAACGGTGAAAGCAGAGTGGCCGAGACCCATCGACCCGGAACAAGTCGTTGATGTGGTTGGGCGCGCTTCCATCCCAACCATCCCCCCGTTATTGCGCCCCGGCCGCTTGCAGTTGCAGTGACACGAGCCGCACTTCGCTCGTGAAAGTTCCCGTCCCGCGCGAATAGCTCACGAAAATCGTCTGTCCCCCATTGGCGTCGTATTCCGAGTGTGCGTGCGCGTCATACGTATTCCCGCTTATCGGTTGCATGGCGGTGAATGCCACGGCCTCGGCAGACCACGGCCCCTCCGGATTTGGTGCCGTCCTGATCATCACGTCCTGCGAAAACGGCAGGCTGTAAATCGAAACGAATTGCTTCAAGTAGTTGTTCCAGGAAACGCTGACGATGCTCGAACCGACGAACGCCGGAATCGCATCCTGCACGTTGGGGGACCAATTCCCGCCCCCCGCGTAAAACGTCCAGGCGCTACGATCCGCCACGCTGCTCGGATCCACTTTCCCCAGCCGGCATCCCTCATCGGCCCCGTTATCCGGAAATTGACAGCCATAAACATAAAGCGTTCCATTGTCGATCAGCGACGCCGTCCCGAAACTCGGGTCGCCCTGCCCGAACATCAGATCCGGATGACCGGCCACGAGCGGCGGATTAAATGCCGGCCGTTGCGGCTGCCCCTGAAAATTCTGCCAGGTTGCGACGGAGCTGCCGAATCCCTGAAAGTTGAAAGCACCCGGCTGCGCGAAGATCACCATGTAAAAAACGTATGCCTGATTGCTGGCGGGATCCACAACGATGGACGCCGGCCACAAGGCCCACCGCGCCCCGCACGGCTGCTCCTGGCACGGATTCCCGTTGTGCGCCTGGTCGAAGGCCTGTTCCGTCGGACTTTCTGGGAGAATCATGGCCGGCGCGCCCGCGGAATCCAGGCGTTCCTGAAATCCCGTAATGCCGTCCTGCGCATTCAGGTCCGTCGTGAACGACCACGAGTCACTGATTAACGTGCGGCTTTCCGCGTTCGGATTCGCAAGAAACGTGTCGCCGTAGAGCCATACCGAATTGCCCTGAAACAAAGCGCTATAGGCGCCGTCCCGGCCCAAAATGTCCGGATTTGTCGGAATCGTGCCGAGGTCGGTCGCGTTGACGATCGTCAAGTCGGGCGGCGGCCCGCTGTTGGGGCGCCCACTGCAACCGCATAACCCAAGCACCATGAGCGCAGCCACCAAATGAAATTTTCCGCGCTGGCGGTATTTGCTTCCTTCGAATGGAGAAACAGTTTTTTCCGCAGCCAAGGTTAGTTTCATGTCCTCCGGCGTCCTTTCCACTTCCTTGTGAGTTGCGCGAAATCGTTGCTGCGTATGATGCGCCCATTTCGCCTGCGGTGGCTTTTCAGCCGTAGTACACTGAATGCCAGCAATAATCTGATTCCATGAATCTTATTGGTCGAACTCCACCCGCTAGTTGCTCAAGGCGGCTCTGCGCGCCGCATTTCTCCGGCTTTCTCTTGCCCCTTTCAAACGTCTATCAATCATGGACCAGGCACAAGTCGCGCCCGTCGAAGGACAGCTCTCGATGAGCGCTCTCCGCGAGGCCCTCGTGCCGTACGCGGAATTCTCCCGCGTCGGCTTCGTCAATATCCTCGCCTTTCGCTTGCGCTATTTCACCGGCATCATCACCTATTTCCTGAATGTCACGGTCTACTACTTCATCTGGACGGCCGTTTTTCGGTCCGCATCGACCATCGCCGGCTACAGCCTCCCGCAGATGATCACCTACATAAGCGTCGGCTGGATGATTCGCTCCTTCTACTGGAACACCATTGACCAGGAAATGGCCTACGAAGTGATCGAAGGCAAAATCGCCATGGACCTGATCAAGCCCGTCTCGATCCAATGGATGTGGATCTGCCGCGCCATGGGCGAATCCGCGTTTCGCCTCGGGCTGCTCACGTTGCCCACGGCCGTTGTCGTCGCGCTCGTCTTTCCCGTGCACGGTCCTTCCTCTCCCGAAAATTTCGCTCTCTTCATGCTGGGCGTGCTCGGCAGCTTCTTTATGATGGCCGCCATCAATTTCATGATTGGAACTTGCGCGATCCCACTGAAATCCATCCTGGCCCTGATTCGCGCGAAATACTGGCTCATCGAATTGCTTTCGGGTCTCCTGATTCCGATTTCGTTTTTCCCGTCAGCCGCGCAAAAAATCATGGCCTGGCTGCCGTTTGAATACATCGCCTATCAGCCGCTTCAAATTTATCTCGGCAAGCTCGACCGCGCTGCCGCTCTGCGCGCCCTCGCAACTCAATGGCTCTGGGTCGCCGTCCTGCTCGTCCTGGCGCACCTCTGGTGGGAGCGCGCCTCGCGCAAAATCACGATTCACGGCGGCTAGGTTTTCATACCGCCGGCATCCTGCCGGCGCTTCTGACTTTGTTGAACGACAGGCAAGTATTGACCATGAAGAACGAAAACGCTGCTCACGACGAAAAAACAGGCGCCGAGGCAATCGGGGCCGCCGCCAAGCGCCACGCTCTTCTCTTCGCTGATTACTTCACGCAATATGCCAAAGTCCGCATCGGCTATCGCGGCGATTTCTTCGTCAGCCTCATCACCAGCTTCGCCGCCACGGTTTTCGGCCTCCTCTTCGTCGTCGTCCTGTTCGAAAAGGCCCCGCAGCTAGCCGGCTGGCGCTTTGAAGAAGTGATGTTCCTCTACGGTTTTTCGCTGATTCCCTACGGCCTCTTCAACGTCATCAGCATGAATCTCTACGATTTCGGCAACAACTACATCATCGAAGGCAAATTCGACCGCATCCTCCTCCGCCCCATTTCTTCCCTGTTCCAAGTGCTCTTCGAAACTTTCCGCATCGAATCCTTTCAGGAAGTCGGCACAGGAATTTTCTGCCTCGTGTGGGCCGGCAAACGCCTCGGCCTCGTGTGGACTCCCGCCAAGCTCGCCATGCTCTTCTTCTTCGGCGCCTGCGCCGGCATCATCTATATCTCGATTTTCCTGATGCTCAGCACGGTCTCCTTCTGGTTCGAAGACCGCATCGGCGTTCATCCGCCCGTATGGAACGTCATCGCCTTCGGCCGCTACCCGCTCTCGATCTATAGTGGCGTCGTGCAATTTTTCCTCTGCTGGATTATCCCCTTCGGCCTCGCGTCCTTTTATCCGAGCGTCCGACTGCTCGGCCGCACCGTCTCGCCCGAATACGCGCCCCTCGTCCCCGTCGTCGCCATCGTCTTCCTCTCGCTCGCCATCTCCCTCTGGAATTTCGGGACCCGCCACTATTCCTCCACCGGCTCCTGAGCGACGCTTCTCCTATCCCTGGCAAAGTACCCCTAAAAGACACTTGCTGCGCGCACGCTAGGAACATCTCCCCCGCAATACGCGTACCATTGATATATATGCCAAGCGCGCGGCGGCCAACCACCATCTTCATCGCCATACTCATCTTCGCGCCGGCCCTCGCGGCATTTGTCGGAAGCTCGATCGGCGGTGGCATCCTGCACCCGATGAACCTTAATCCCATGCGCCTCGAGCAAACCGCGGACATGCTGAAGCGAACGGGCGCCACCAAGGAAGATTTCCAGGTCCGCGCCCCCGATGGCGTCGAACTGCGCGGCTGGAAAGTCCGCCCCACGGCGCCGAATGGCGACTGGGTGCTCGTATTCCACGGCATCTCGGACAATCGCACCGGCTGCCTTGGCCACGCCGAGTTCCTCATTCGCCACGGCTACAGCGTCGTCCTCATGGATTCGCGCGACCACGGAGAGAGCGGTGGCACCCTGGCCACCTACGGTTGGAAGGAACGCTACGACACCGTCTCCATCACCGATGCCCTCTACGCCGCCGAAAAAGTTCGACACCTCTATGCGCTCGGCGTTTCCTATGGCGCAGCCATCGCCGTGCAATCCGCCGCCATCGATCCGCGTATCGAAGCCGTCGCCGCCGAAGATACCTTCTCCAACATGCGCGAAGTCAGCTACGACTACGCAGGAGCCCACGCCGGCTCTTGGCTCGGCAAGTCTGTCTTTCGGCCGGCGTCGATGGTTGCAATGCACTCAGTCGAAAAGGAGGGTGGATTCAAACCGGAGGATGTCTCGCCCGAAAAAGCCGTCACCGCCCGCGCCTTTCCAATACTTCTGATCTGCGGCACGAGCGATTTCACGATTCCCTACCGCCATTCCGAGCGTATCTACAAATCCGCCGCCGGTCCGAAAGAACTATGGATCGTCCAGGACGCCGGCCACGCCGCCGCGCTCGGCCAGGCGCCGGCAGAATACGAGACGCGCGTGGTCACTTTCTTCGAGAAGTTTCCAGGCAATCCCTGAGGAATTTCCGGCTCAAACAACCTTGAGGATCATGATGACGCGGTCGTCCTCATGCGTGCCGCCGCGCGAAAATAAATCCACTTCCGTCAGCGCCGACTTCACAATCTCCACCGCAGGCAGCGTCCGCTCACGCGCGACCAGCTCCACCAGCCGCTGCTGCCCATACTCTTCGTCTTGCGTGTTCATCGCTTCCGTGATCCCGTCGGTGCAGCCCACAAAAATATCCCCCGGCTCCATGCGCACGTGCCCGCGGTCATAGTGCTGGCTCGGGAACAATCCCACCACCATCCCGCCCTCGCGCAGGTAATCCACCGCGCCATTGGCCCGCACCACCGCCGGCGGCACGTGCCCGGCATTCACGTAATGCAGCGTCCGGTGCGGCTGATCCAGCAGCGCCAAGAACATGGTCATGAACTTCTGCCCGCGCGTATCCGTAATCATCATGTCGTTCAGCGACGCCACCAGCCGCTCGAGCGAGTGCAGATGCGCCAGCAGCGCGTGCAGCGTCGCCTGCAGGTTGGCCATCACCATCGCCGACCCCACGCCCTTGCCCTCCACGTCCGCCACCACCGTCAAGATCGTGTCCGGCGCGAGCCGGATGAAATCGTAATAGTCGCCTCCCACCTCAAGCGACGGCCGGTGCGACACCGCAATATCGAATCCATCGATCTGCGGCGGATGCTCCGGCAACAGCCCCACCTGAATGCTGCGCGCCAGCGCCAGGTCGCGCTCCATGCGCTGCTTGTGCAGCAATTCCCGGTGCAATTGCGCGTTCTCGAGCGCCAGAGCCACGTGATCCGAAATCGCGCGCAGCATCGCCTCATCCGCTTGCGTGAAGGCGCCCGTTTTCTTATTCAGCAATTGCAGCACGCCTATGATCGCACCATCCTTATTCCGAATCGGCTGGCAAAGCAGCGACTTCGTCCGGAAGCCCAGCCGCAAGTCCACTTCCGATTCGAAGCGCGGATCCGTATACGCATCCGCCAGATTCACTGTCTCGCCATTCTTGGCCACCCAGCCCGCAATGCCGCGCGTTGTCGGCAGCCGTATCTCCTGCTGGTCAAGCCCAATTCCCACGAGCGACCAAATCTCATCCCGCTCGTGGTCAACCAGGAAAACCGTACCGCGCTCCGCCCCCGTATGCCGCGTCGTCAGTTGCAGAATAATGTTTAGCAGCTCGGCCAGATCCAGCGTCGAATTCAGCCGCTTCGTCGCCTCGACAATCGTCGAAAGCTCGATCACCGCATGCCGTCGCTCGCTGCTCTCGAGCGCCACTTCCGCGTACTGCCGGAACAGTTCGAGCCATCCGCGCGTCTTCTCGTCCAGACTTCCCTTCGCGCACGCCTCCAGCACCCCCACCGGCGTCGCCCCGCGCCCGAGCGTCCACGTATGGCTCCGCCCGTTCACAGCGGCCACGTTCTTCTCCCGCAGAATTCCCGCCACATGCGCGGGATTCGGCGCCGGCAGCGTCCCGCTCTCCTGCCACACCGTCAGCTCGCCGTTCACCATGCGCCACAGCCGCGCTCCCTCGAGCCGCCCCGGCGACGCCAGCACATGCACCATCTGCGCCGCCAGCTCGCCCGGCTCCGCCTCGGGATTCAGCGTCGCAAACACCTGCCCCAGCGTCTCGAGCGCGCTTGCCGCCATCGTGGGCGTCTCCTGCCGCGCTGGTGCTTTCCGCTTCATGACGTCTGCCCTTTGTACTGCACCACCAGAATCGTAATGTCGTCGGACTGCGCCGCGCCCTCGGTGAACTCCTTCATTCCCTCGCGAATCGCGTCGCCCAACTGCTGCACCGAGTCCCCCTTGAAATTCTCCATGATCTTCCGCAGCCGCCCTTCCTCGAACATTTCATTCTGCGGATTCGCCGCTTCCGATACGCCGTCCGTGTAGATCACCAGATAATCTCCCGTTTCCAGCTGCACGCGCGCGCTCTGATATTCCGCTTCTGCGAACATCCCCACCGGAAAGTTCGCCGACCCCAGCCCCTCGAGCGCCCCCGATTTCCTCCGCAGCAGCGGCGGCACGTGCCCCGCGTTCACGTATTCGAAGCGCCCCATCTTGTCGAGCACCCCGTAAAAGACCGTGGCGTACCGGTCTTCCCCGCTGCGCTCGCACAAATAGAGATTCACGCGCGAAAAAACGCCGGGCAGCGAAATATCCATCGCCGCCGTCGTGAAAAATACTCCCTGCAACAGCGTCGCCAGCAGCGCCGCCGAAATTCCCTTCCCCGAAACGTCTCCCACGAAAAATCCGTGGCGCCCGCCCCCCAGTTCGATCACGTCGAAGCAGTCGCCTCCCACCGAATGGCACGAAAGCGTCGACCCCGCCACCGCCACGTCCGGCAAATTCGGCAGCGACTTCGGCAGCAGCGTGTGCTGAATCTGGCTCGCAATCTCGATTTCGTGGTCCAGCCGCGCCTTCGCCCGCGACGCCGCAAACAGCCGCGCATTCTCGATCACCGTCGCCGCCTCGCGCGCCAGCGTCCGCAGCACTTCGCGGTCCAAGTCCGTGAACGCGCTCGACGGCACGTGGCTATCCATATACAGCACGCCCAGCAATTCGCCCTGCCGCGTCGAAATCGTCGCGTCCAAAGTCTCGATCACCGGCAGCTTGTCCACCGGTATGGCCACGATCGTGTGCAACTCCAGCCGCGCCACGCTTTCCCCCGCCGTCAACCCAACCGTGTCCTCCCCCGTGTCGCTCACAATCAATTCCCGCCGCGAAGTCGCCACGCGTTTCACCACGCTCTGCGACACCTGCAATTGGTCCGGCCGCAGCGTTCCGTGCGACGCATCCCGCGCCACCACCATCTGCAATTCCGCTCCCGGCGTGTTTGCCAGCAGCAGCACGCCCCGCTCCGTCCGCGTCACCTGAATCGCCGCATCCACCACCGCCGTCAGCACATCCTCCAGTGACAGCGCCGTGCCCATCGTCCGCGCCACTTCCAGCAGCACGCCCAAATGATAAAGTTCGCGCGACCCCGGATTCGCCGGCGGCGGCGCCTCCACCCGCTCCACCAACTCCTCAATCGTCGCTCCCTCTCCCATGTAGACCAGCTTGTAGGAATCCGACATCCCGAAATCAATCTTGTCTTTTGGCTGCAGCTCGTGCCGCAGCACTTTTTCGCCGTTCACAAACGTCCCGTGACGGCTGCCCATGTCCTCCAGCACCCACGACCCATTCGCCGAGAGGATTTGCGCCTGTTGCCGGCTGATGCGGCTGTCGCGCAACGTCAATTCGTTCCCCGCCTGCCGCCCAATTCGAAACGGCGAGGCAGTCAACAGCACATCGCGGTGGACGCCGCTCGGTTCAATCACCATTAATCGTGGAGCTCGTGGCATGAGTTCAAATCGGTGCCAGGCAGCTTTGGCACCCCAATCGCCTCCAGGAGCGATTCCAGGACACGGCACATGGTAGGTAAACTCGCGCCGGAAGTAAATGCCCTTCCGCGCTTTCCCAGCCTGCCCGCCGTAGGACGGCTTCCGGCTCATTTGCCTTCACGGTGTCATCCCGACAGAGGCCGTCTTCCGGCCAGCGAGGGATCTGCCGATCGCCGTTGCTGTTGCCTCTCGTACCGCTGCGCGCCTTTTGCGTCCCGACCACTGCCGAGGGGGCATCTCGTAGGCTCGCCAGTGCGGGGTCTTGCCGTTGAATCAGTTAGCTTGCCTAGGTGCTTGGTGCGAGCCCCCTGCTTCAGCAGGGGGGAGCTGGACTTTCAGTCCAGCGGAAGACCCCTTGCAGATAAATTGGGCTTCAGCCCGGGGATTTCGCTCGGTCCGTTCGGGATGCCAGGTGTCGCGCTTGTCCCAATATGGGCTAGCGTGCCGACCCTGGCCTTAACCCTCGACACCTGTTCGTTCCTTAGCGTGCTTCGACGAGAATTTGCGGATGCAAGCCCAGCGCCTCGGCATAAATGATGAGTGTTTCCAAGCTGAACTTTGCGATCTTTCCCGTCATTAAATCGCTAACCCTTGGCTGCGACTCATCCAAACGCTTTTGCAAGTCCGCTTGCGTGTAACCCCGCTTCTTGATTGCCTTGAGTATCCGCGAATGCAGCTCCGACTTCATCTTGAGTGCGGCTGCCTCTTCCGGTGAGAAACCGATTTGCTCGAACACGTTACTTTTCATGCCTGCCCTGTTTCTTCCGTTTTGCGATCTCTTGTCTTACAAGTCGGAGTCGCTTTCCGGCGGTTTCAATCTCTTTTTGTGGCGTTTGGTTGGTCGTTTTCGTGAAGCAGTGCAACACGTAAATCAAGCCCTCCAACGGAATGTAGAGGACTCTGTACTAGTGCTCTGAATCACGGTCCCGCAACTGGAAGACGCCCGGCAAAACAGTGCCCATCGGGGCGAAATCCAATGGCTCCTCGCCTTCGTCGAGACGCTGCAAATCATTCCCAGGGTCTGGCGTGCAGCGTCGGAGAAACCACGAATCACTTTTTGCGAGTCCCCTAGCCAACGAATCCGAGTTTGCGATCCCGGGCTAGTCACAACCCATCCTATATAAGAACTTATATGACTGTCAAGGGGCTTACTGTGGGATAAGACGGTCGGCAAGTCCCGTGGTTATGGCGTTTTTCTCGTTTAATAGAATCAGCAACATAGGATTTTCAGCGGCGCTCTTAGCGCCGATCCCCTCCGGCCCTACCAAGTCATCCGGCTATCAATAAGTTCGTGGAGCAGCTGAGACTCCATGTGTCGCGGCTGGGCCATTCTTGGTTCCCCGCGTGAATCGGCTCGCCCTCCGCAGAGAAAGTCCAGTACTGGAACTGTCCTAAGAATCAGTTCCTTCGACCAGCAGAATTTCACCGTCCATCGCGCTACCATTCCCCGTGGCTAACGAAAAACAACCTAAAATTCACTCCACGGGCAATCTCAAGCCATCGGCCGCGAGCACTCTCTCCCATCGCTGTTCGCCTTTCACTAATCACCAGTCACTCATCACTCGTCACTGCCTTTCTAATAGCCAACTCGGTCGATCAGCGCACATCTCATCTCCCAGAAAACAAACAACATCACCATTTTCTAATAGCCAACT
>Ga0187816_10000062_pt1 | contig 26388 bp, 20 predicted proteins | sample NC_wetland_sal_i_16_FD_132960 | JGI IMG/M metagenome (GOLD analysis project Ga0187816, IMG submission 132960) | Wetland sediment microbial communities from Neuse River Estuary, North Carolina, USA - SO4_1 | ecosystem: Environmental > Aquatic > Freshwater > Wetlands > Sediment | place: USA... | reverse complement strand
TGCGTCACGTAGGCAGCCGGCACGTAGTCGGTGATCATTTGCAGTGCGTTGGTGCGGTCGGCGCCAGGCGTCTGCGCGATGTCTTGGCGTGACACGAGTGTCGTCGGCGTCACGGAATCGACGTTCGCTACATCCTCCTGCAGCGCGGCCGTGACCGTCGCGGTTTGATTTAGCGCCGCGATTTTGAGTTGAAAATGGAGGATGGGCGAGGAATCCGAAGCCATCGTGACCGGTTGCTCCACGCTCGCAAATCCGGTCTTGGTCACCGTCGCCAGGTAATCGCCGAGCGGGACCGTTGTGAAAGTGAATTGCCCCTCCTGGTCGGTCTGCGTAGAACTCGACCAATTAGACGTCGCAGATTTCAGCTTCACTTCCACACCGGCGACCGGCCGGTGCTGTGGGTCATGAACGATCCCGCGGATATTTCCAAAAATTGTGGCCTGCGCAACGGAAATAAAGATCAGCAACAGAACAAACAATAATGGCGCGTGCTTCCGCATCTCTAGCCTCCATTTTGTATTGGATTTTGTACAGCAGCGGAACTGCGGCTAGGCTCGCGGAGGTTCGAAAGGCGCTGAATGAAAACCAGAGGGGGTCACTTCAACAAAACCTGAAAAGGATTCGCGAGAAACAGGTGGATTTAGAATGCCCGCAATCGCGGAGGGGCTGGCCGGCACGATCGGTGCAAGAAATCCATAATCGATGGGGCTACGGCCGGAGTTCATCGAGCATTGGCAATTGCGCCCTGCGGCGCTGCGATGGCACATCATTCCGTCGCTCGAGGTGTTCTCGCCTATCGGATGACTGCCGTGACGGAGGCAGCACATACGATCGCACCCGCCGGAATCGCCGGCACGGCCGCGTGCCAGCAACGCCAGCGGCGTGGCCAGCAGCGCAACAATCACGAAGATGGCCTGCCCACGTCGCATCGCGACACAGGGTACCACAGGCTGGCTCTATTCATGTCTGCCCTTTCCGTAACCAAACATACGCGGGCTTTATTCCCATCCGGCAATTTGCGTTTGGAAAAACTTCGCGGTAGTCTCCAGAAATCGTGCTGCCGTTCAAATTGATTTACGATGATCGCTACGACCTGCGACTCGGCCCGCATGTGTTTCCCTCGCAAAAATACCGTCTTGTGCACCAGCAACTCCTGAAGGATGGGCTCGCACAACCCGAGGATTTTCTGAGTCCGGAGCCCGCAAGCGATGAAGACATCCTGCGCGTCCATTCCAGAGAATATGTTTACAAGCTCAAGTCCGGGACGTTGTCGCATACCGAGATCATGCGGCTCGAAATTCCGTATTCGAAGGAATTAATGGAAGCGTGCTGGCTCGCTGCCGGCGGTTCGATTCTTGCCGGCCGGCGCGCGCTCGTCGACAAATGGGCGGCCAACGTCGGCGGCGGCTTCCACCATGCCTATCCAGACCACGGCGAGGGATTCTGCGTGATCCACGATGTGGCAGTCGCCATTCGCCGGCTGCAATTCGACGGCGCCATCCAGCGGGCGATGGTGGTGGATACGGACGTGCATCAAGGAAACGGCACAGCTGCTATTTTTGGCGGCGACGACGAGGTGTTCACTCTCTCCATCCATCAGGTGAACAACTACCCTTATCCGAAGCCGCCCTCGACCGTTGATATCGATCTCCCGGACGGAATCGGCGACGACGACTATCTCGCGATCCTCGAAAAACATTTGCATCTCGCATTTGATGGCTTCTCACCTCAGCTCTTGTTCTACGTTGCAGGCGCCGATCCCTATTGCGAGGATCAACTCGGCGGCCTCGCGCTGACGATGGATGGCCTCATGCGCCGCGATGCCCTGGTCTTCGATTACGCGTGGCGAAACCAGGTGCCCGTGGCCATCACGCTCGCGGGCGGCTACGCCCGGCAGGTGGTGGACACGGTCGGCATTCATGTCAATACGATTCTCGGAGCAAGCAAAGCGGCGCGGCGATAGCGGTGGGGCTCGGAGCGGGGACATAGCCCGGACGAAGACCGGATAGAAATTTTGGCAGCGATTAATTGGCGGAGGTCAGCGCAGACTGGATCGCGGCGACAAGCGTCTCCGAAAATCCGTTCGGCGAAAAACCGTTTACACGATACGCAATTTTCCCGCTGCGATCAAGGATTAGCACGGTCGGCAGCGACGTGACGCCCAGAAATTCATCCAGCCCGTCCGCGAAAACCACGGGCAATTGCCATTTCTCGCGCGCGAGAAACGGCGCCACGAGCGATTCATCCTCATCGGTGTTGACCGCGAAAAAGGACACACCCGAGTTTCCAGAGTACGCTCTCGCAATTTGGCCGAGCTGTGGTTCCAGCACCTGGCAGGGTCCGCACCACGTTGCCCAAAAACTCAGCACCACGATTTTCCCCTTGAGAGGGTCGAGGGGGGCGGGCGTTCCGTCCAGATTCCGGAGCACGAATGCAAATGGGTCCTTCGCTTTCTTATTACGTGCGGTCGGCCCGGGATTCGCCGGCGGCGCATTCAAAGTGTCAAAGACCGACAAAATCTCCTCGCCCAGGCCTTTCTCGGTTCCGTGCACCTGCATCCATATGTTGCCGAGTTTCCACCGGACTTCCCGGCGATCCACTGCCCCTACCGGTCCGTTTTCGGGAAGGATAAAAGCAAAGGTATATTCCTCGATGGCCCCGATTTCGTCCCTGTGGAGCTCGTCGATTTCGCCCAGTGCTTCGGCGGCGGCCGAATTGGGACGGATGGAGAAGCTCGCCTGCAAGTCTTTTTCCGCGGCCTCATATTTGTGCTGCGCATACTCGATTTCTCCGCGCAAAAAGTAGAGGGCGGCAAGGAGATTGTTACGGTGGTCTTGCCATTCAGTGAGGGAAGAGCGCGCCGGGCGCTCATCGGGCTTGGACTTTTCGATGCGGTCGAGAACGCGGCTGGCGTATCCGCTCGCGCGCGTCAGGCTCGCCGCGTCCCCACGTTGGCGCAGGAGGTTGATGGCCATCATCATCATCTCGGAGTCGTCGGGCTGGAGGGCAATCAAGCGTTCAGCGAAATCGAGAGCACAAGTGTCGTCTCGAAGTTGGTCGCAGGATTCCACCAGCGCGCGATACACAGCGGCCCGGCGAGGAGCTTCGGGAAACCTCTGCAGATAATCTTTCAAATTGCGCACCAGCGCCGCGCGATCGTTTCCGGCATTGGCGAGCGCTTTCTGTAATTCCATTTCTGCTTCCGCATCGCTCTTGGCAATGGCGTCCGGAGATGCTTTCGATTGCGGCGAGCCAGAGGCGGGATTCTGCGCGGGCACGGCTACAGCAGAGGCGAGAATTACACCTGCCAACAGAACCAGGCGGGCGGGCTTCATAGCGCTATTCTACCGTGGAATCTTGGAGGGGGAGGCTTCGAATCCGCGTGGAAAGCCTCAATGCAGGGCGATGCTGCCGGAAGTGGTTTCCACTTCGACGCGCGCTTTGCCATCGCCGATTCGCGCGCGCAACGCGTGCCTACCCGCAGTTCCTTCCATGACAATGGGAATGGCGGCGTTTATATCTCCGGAGGTGGTCCGCGCATAAAAGCGAAAACTTGCCGTCGAGGGCACCTGAAGAACCACATTCCCCGAAGATGTGCGAATGTCCCAATAGTTGGTGGCTTGCGGGTCGCCCGTCAATACAATGTTTCCGGAGCCCGTGCGCACGCGAAGATCGTCCTTCGCGCCGACGGCATTGACGTTGCCGCTCCCGGACCCGGCCACGACCGCCCCGCCGGGCTCCGCCAATTGGATAGTTCCGGATCCCGTCTGGACCCGGACATCTCCGCGCACATCAGCGAGGTTGACGCTGCCCGACTCCGACGCCGCTTCCACCTGCCCTCGAACCGCGGAGAGCTGAATCTTCCCACTGGCAGTGCGCGCCTGGACGTCGCCGGAGATGGCAGTCGCGGTGATTTTTCCGGAAGTTGAGACGAAATTCGCCGGCCCCTGAATTCCGCTGGTCTCGATTTCGCCCGATTGTGAAGTCGCATGAATCTGCGAGTCCGCCGGGACGATGATGGTGTAGTCAATCGTTAGTCGGCTTGAGGCCGGCAGCGAGCCGCCAATCTGGATCAAGGTGCCCTCTTGCGAGATGGGAGGATTCGCGCTGAGCTCGACGACGCGCTTATGGGCGCTCACGGCTGACCAGGCCTTCACTCGAAAATCTGCGTGGACGCGAACTTCTCCCGGTGGTCCTGCGAAGACCTTTGAGTCGCCGCGGGCGTTGGTGATTTCCAGGCGAACCGGCCCGTTCACGACAAATGTGCGATCAATCGCCCCAGGCGCGCTGAAATGCGCACCGCAGCCCGCGAGTGCGGCCGCCGCAAGGATTGCCGTTGCCAACCACGCGGATTTTTTGACGAGCATCATATTTCGTGTTGAAGGCGGGCGGCTCTTCGCCCGGCAAGCCTTCCTATCAGAATAATACGCGCGCGCGCAATCGGAAGTTCCCTCATTCGCTCGAAAGGAGAATCGTGCGGAAAGTCATCACTTCTTCGCGCGGCCTATTTCAGCTTTAGAAGGGTGTTGAGCGAGCCCTGGCGGTACCCTTCAAGATCCAGCGTGACGAAGGCAAAACCAGCTTCCTTTACCCTCGCAGCAATCTCTTGCGACACGCTGGGTTCCAGCCCGCGCGAAAGTTCTTCGGTCGCCAATTCGATCCGGGCGAGCTCGCCATGCGCGCGGACGCGAAATTGGCGGAAGCCAAGCTCGCGCAACGCAGCCTCCGCCCGTTCGATCTTCTCGAGCAATTCGGGAGTCACGGCCGTTCCATACGGGATGCGTGAGGAAAGGCAGGCCGACGCGGGCCGATCCCAGGTTGGCAGGCCCGCGAGGCGCGAGAGGGCCCGAATTTCCTGCTTGTGCAGCCCGGCATCGAGCAGCGGAGAGAGAACGCGGTGTTCATGCGCCGCGCGATGGCCGGGCCGGAAATCATGCATGTCGTCCGCATTGATGGCGTAGGCGATGGCGTGGAAATCGCGCGCGCTGGCCAGAGTTGCCATCCGCTCGAAAAGTTCATCCTTGCAATGGTAGCAGCGGTCTGCGCCATTCGCGACGTAGAGCGGATTTTCGAATTCGCTTGTCTCGATGAATTCATGCCGCAGGCGAATCGCGCTCACGAACGCCTCCGCTTGCTCGCGGTCGTAGCGCGAAAAACTCGCCGAGAGCGCCGTGACCGCCAGGGCGCGCTCGCCGAGGCTTGTGTGCGCCGCCCATGCCATGTAGGCGGAATCCGCGCCGCCCGAGAATGCCACGAGCAGGGAATCGAGGCCGCGGAGATAATTCAAAAGGTGCGCTTCCTTACGGAGCGCGGCTCGTTCGCCCTCGAATCTCTCCGTGGTTGAAGGGGATAGCAATTCCTGTTGCATTCGCGCGCCAGTATAACTCAAATTCGCTCACTGAAAATCGATTAGAACGTCCACCTTCAGCGTCTTCGGGTCCTGCTGCAAGAACCGGCCGATCTTATCGTAGTGCACAGGCAGGCCAATGAAAGCCCGCGGTATCCCGCTCGAGATAAAATCTTCGTATGCGCTCTTGTCGAATACCGCTCCGGCCGGGATCTTCCACGCGGTTCGAATGCGCCGCTCGCCTTCGAGCGAAAGCCCCGTAAGGACGAGATTCCCCATGTGATACTGCGGGCCTTCAGTGATCGAGACGGCAAACGAAACGCGCGCCGACTTGTCGTCGTACGCAGGCACTGGGTCGAGCTTCACATCCAAGTACCCGAGTTTGCCGTACGCATCCTGCACGTGCTCCCAGGTGAGCTCAATTCTGTTCCCGTTAGCAACTTGCCCGGGCATCAGGTCCACGAGCTTTTGAAGCTCATCGGAAGGTATCGCCGTGTTTCCCGCCCAGGTAACGCCGCCAAACGTGTAAGTAGGGCCGGGATCGATCGGCGCAACCACGAGAACTCTGTCCGGCAGCGGCTTATTGGGATTGCCCGTAAAGCCGGCGCTAGGCGCGCCGAATTTCACGCGCAGAAAAGCGTGCCCGAGATACACAGGCCGGACCTGCTCGAATTCGAATAGCGCGAAAGAGTTTCGCGAGAAGGGTTTGCCGATCAAATCGGAAAGCCGCTGTTTTATGCCGGGGTCATTTTGCGCGAGCGAGTCAGTGAATTGCACGCCCTCGACTTCCAAGGCCGGCCCATTGACGCGGAAATCCATCACGCGCTGCTCGCTTCCCGGAATCACCGAGAGGGCGTGCGCAACTTGCGCGTGCACTCCATGCGCTGCGAGCAGTTGGACGAGCGCCGCCGACATTGCATCAAGAATCGTGCCATTCTCAGGCGCGGTGCCGTCGTAAACGGCCACAGCTGCCTTGATCGCGGCATTCAGCTCCGCCTCGCTGAACCACGGGAAATTGTCAAAGGTGACCGGGAACGTGGTCGCGTCCGTCACCTGATAAATCACTTTCACTCCCGATGGATCGTTCGTGAAACGATACTGCACGGCCGCGAAGGTCCCGAGCTTCGCCAGCACATCCGCGCCGGCTTGCAGATCTTCGCTGCTGACCGTGCTGCCCACGTGCAATCCCGTGGCCGCCACCACCCGCTCGCTCGAAAACCTTTGAGAGCCAGTGGCGCTAATCGAAGCCAAACGGCCTGTGCCGGGTTTTGCGGGCGATTGGGCTTTCGTGAGAGGGCACGCAAGAGATATACAAAGTAGTATGAAATACGCCAGGGGCACGCGGCCCGCGCTAGTGATAGACGATGTGGAGATCAACGACGGCCTTCTGTTTGTCGCGCTGCGGTTTCACCTCGACGTTTGTTCGCACAATCCCTAGATCGTGGAGCGTCTGCGGCGCGATTTTCTTCACGAAATCCGAAGCGTAGGCGGAATCGAAAATATCCCCGGGTTTGAGGCGCCATTTCTTCACCAATTGCTTCACGGCGGGGTCCGTGAGGCCGTCAAAGTGCACCTGGCTGACGCGGTATTGCGTGCCTTCGACCACTGCGACATCGTAGGTCGTCAACTGCGACCCATCGTCGAGGATTATTTTTGGCTGGACGACGGCGTCAATGTAACCCTGCCGCTGGTAAGCCAGCATCACGCCCTGCAATCCAGCGTCAATCTTCTGCTGATTCGCCACTTCTTTCGGCTTCATTCCCAGCAAGCGATCGAGTTCCTCTGAAGAAAATTTCTGATTGCCGGACCATTCGGCCTTCTCCCAAAAATATTGCCGCCCTTCTTCCACGGGGAGAGCGACGCCGATTTCCTGCACGGTTGCGTCGGAGCTCTTGCTCAGGATCTTTACCTGTGGGCGATCGAATTGGGCCCGCAAGTAGCCGCGCTCGCGATACACCGGAACCAAGCCCGCATACGCAAAAGTCGTTACGTCCGTGAACGTGAAGCTCCGATTGATGATTTGCGAGGATGCGCTGCGAAGATCCTGTGGCGAAACGGCCGATGCCCCCGGAAAATCAACGCTCCGGATCGGCAGGGCGATTCCCCGAACCGTGAACGTGATTGCCGAAACGGGCTGGCCGACGCCGGCGGCCGAAGGGACGGCGTCCACGTCGCCCGGGATTCCGTTGGCGCGAAGCAAATCGCGGAGCACTACGCGGACCTCCTCTATCGTTGCGCCTGCTTCCGGCACGCCACCGGCATAGAAAGAGACGCGGCTGCGCAGCGCTTGATCCATCTGCTGGTCTGAAAACCACACGAAATTCTCGAAGCGGCATTCAAGCAGCTTTTGAACTTCCGCCACTTGAAATTCCGCCGTGAGCTGATTATTTTCCGTTGAGTAGCGGAAGGAGACGTGCTCGAACGCCCCGGATTTTGCTAGCCGGTCCGCCACGGCCGCGAGCTGCGCCTGGCTCACCGAGTCGCCAATATGCAGTCCCGTTGCCCGGCTCACCTGCGCTTCCGAAAAACGGTTCAGGCCGGTGAATTTGATTGCCGCAAGTCTGTAGGCTTCCTGGCCGGAGGATTTCGAAATCGCGGGCACGCTCAGGATGAAAATCACCGCTAGAAAGAGCGCGGCAATTTTTTCGGCAGGGAAGCGGACTTGCATCCCACTATTCTACGAAACTGCGCGGTGATTGAGTAGCCTATTCGACGGTTACCGACTTCGCAAGATTGCGCGGCTGATCCACGTCGCAGCCGCGCCGCACCGCGATGTGATAGGCGAGAAGCTGCAGCGGGACAATTTCCAGGATGGCGCTAAGCAATTCCGGCGCGGCGGGGACTTCAATCACGTGGCTGGAACTGTCGCGCGCCAGGTGGTCGCCCTCCGTGACGACAGAGATCACGATGCCGTCGCGAGCCTTCACTTCCTGGATATTCCCGACAGTTTTCTCGTAGCGAGTCATCGACGCGGGATCGGATTCATCGCGCGTGGCGATCACCACGACCGGCAGATTTTCGTCAATCAGCGCGTTGGGCCCGTGTTTCATTTCGCCGGCCGGATATCCCTCCGCGTGAATGTAGGAAATTTCCTTCAGTTTCAGTGCGCCTTCGAGTGCGATCGGATAGTGAATTCCGCGTCCGAGATAAAGAAAATCGGTGTGCCTGAAAAATTGCCGGCCCAGCTCCTCGAGTTCCGCGTCCCGCTGGAGAATGGTTTCGATCTTGTGCGGGGTGCGCGTCAGCTCCTGCATCAGCAATTTCGCCGTGTCGGGAGTGAGCTTGCCGCGCACCTGCGCGAGATATAGAGCCGTGAGCATCAGCGCCGTAAGCTGTCCCGTAAACGCTTTTGTGGAGGCTACGCCGATTTCAGGCCCCGCGTGCGTATAAATCGTCCCGTTGGCCTCGCGCGTGAGCATGGAGCCGACCACGTTGCAGATCGCGAGAATTTTCGAGCCCTTGCCGCGCGCCTCGCGTTCCGCGGCCAGCGTGTCGGCGGTCTCGCCGGACTGGCTGATGGCGATGACGAGTGCTTTCCCGTCCACGATCGGGTCGCGATACCGGAATTCGCTGCCGTAATCCACTTCCACCGGAATTTGCGCCAGGCGCTCGATCATGAATTTGCCGGCGAGCGCCGCGTGCCAGCTCGTGCCGCAAGCGATAATTTTCACTTCGCGGAAATTGCGGAATTGCTCCTCGGTGATGTCCATCTCGTCGAGGAACACCTTCCCGGTCTCCTGCGAAATTCTTCCCAGCAACGTATCGCGGACGGAACGCGGCTGCTCGAAAATTTCCTTTTGCATGAAATGTTTGAAGCCGCCCTTTTCCGCCATGATGGGGTCCCAAGTGATGTGCTGGACCGGCGGCTTGATGTTGCGGCTCTCGAAATCCATCAGGCGGACGCCCTGCGGCGTGAGGATGACGATTTCGCCGTCCCCGAGAAAGAAAACGTCGCGCGTGTGCATCAGGATGGCGGGAATATCGCTCGCGACGAAGTATTCGTTTTGCCCCAGCCCCACCGCCACCGGCGGGCCCATGCGCGCCGCCACGATTTTATTGGGATCGCGCGTGGATACCGCCACCAGCGCGTAAGCGCCGCTCAACACCTTCACGGTCTTGAGCACGGCCTCCTCGAGCGGGGCATTTCTCGAAAATTTCTCCACCAGATGGGCGATCACCTCGGTGTCCGTCTCGGTGATGAACTTGTGGCCTTCCTCGATGAGCTGATGCTTCAGCTCGAGATAATTTTCAATGATCCCGTTGTGAACAACCACGATTTCGCCGGTGCAATCGCGGTGCGGATGCGCGTTTTCTTCCGTGGGGCGTCCGTGGGTGGCCCAGCGCGTGTGGCCCACTCCGTACACCCCTTCAAGCGGCGTCGCGCGAATGGACTCCTCGAGATTGCGCAATTTCCCGGACGCGCGCCGAATCTGCATCTTGCCGTCTTCCCCCACGACGGCGATGCCCGCCGAATCATAGCCGCGGTATTCGAGACGCTTCAGCCCGTCCAGAATCAACGGCACCACGCGCTTTGCCCCAATATATCCAACGATTCCGCACACGGCAGTCTGCTCCCGGAAGCCCCCACTCGACCGAATCCGTGGGCGCCTTGAGTCAGGTTAGCATATTTGCTGGAGTCGCGGACACGAGCCTCCGGTTTGAGTTTCTCGAATGGAATGTATTTTGTGTCCTCAGACTCGTGATCCCAGCCCTCGCAATCAAGGCGCTGGCTGTCGGCTAACATCGGCTTCGTCGCTTCCTTGACATACCCTTGCTGGTAGTTTACGGTTCATGGCGCTCCCTGTGTAGTAATCCCGGATTCCGGCCAAAGGACACGCCACCATGAACAGCGCACTGCGTTTGCTGTGTTGCTTCCTTCTTATTGCGCAAGCGGGCACGCCGCCTTCGCCCCCGCAGGACTCGACGACCGCGGTGAAGACGCCGGTGGCAGCGTGCGCACAGCCATGCCTGGAAGACGGGACGCCCGTCAGGTTGCTCCTGTCCCAATCCGTTTCCTCCGCGGATGCGCGCGTCAACGACAGGGTGCAATTCGAGGTCATGGAAGATGTGAAGGTGCAAGGTGTGGTCGTCATCCCCAAAGACGGCATCGCTTGGGGAACGGTGACGGAAGCACAGCCGAAGCGGCGCCTCGCCCGAGGCGGGAAACTGGAAATCGTTATGGATACCGTGCGGTTGACGGATGGCGAGAAAGTAGGATTGCGTGCTACAAAAGACGGAAAAGGCGGCGATCACAAGGGGGCCATGACCGTCGGGATTGTCGCAACTGGGTTGGTCTTTTTTCCTGTAGCCCCGCTCTTCTTACTGATGCACGGCAAGGACATCACTTTTCCGAAGGGTGCCGAGGTTCCGACATTTGTCGATGGGAATTTCCGGCTGGATCTCTCGAAGTTTCCGCAGACCGCATCCCCCGAGCCAACGCAGGGGCCAACACCGGCACCGGCTCCGGTGCCGACGCAAACAACTCCAACTCAACCATAGAGGGAGCTCTGACGTGAGCGAGCCTCGGACCTCGCGATGCCTGATTCGTCGCGTCCCTTTGGCCACCGCCACTGAGCTCAGCAGCAGCCCATACGAATCTGGCCATCCACCACGGGCGGACCGAAGGCCTGCTTAGGAATGGGGGCGCCGTGGAGCGTCATCCAGCAGCGGCGTCCGGCGTCCGCGACAACCAGCACGACGCCAATCACAAACATGGCCATGAGGATTGAATCGATGTAGCCAGTGACCATCTTGCCCGGCACTTTTGTGAGCGGCCAGAAGATGTTCTTGATCGAGAGGACGCCCGCCGTCAGTGTCGTGACGCCTACAAAGAGCATGGGCAACGCCGTAACCCAGGCGTACTTCGCTTTGCCCATATTGATGAGGAACGTAGTAGTGACGGCGAGCGCGATCGTCGCAAGCAATTGGTTGCCGGTGCCGAAGAGAGGCCAAAGCGTTGAAATCGAGCCGGTGTAGATCAGATAGCCCCACCCAAAGACCACCAGGCTGGTGGTGACCAGGTTGCCGGGGAGCCACTTGGTATCAGCGAAAGGCTTGCTGACTTTGCCCATCAATTCCTGCACAACGTATCTTGCCACGCGCGTGCCGGTGTCGATTGTGGTGAGGATGAACAGTGCCTCGAACATGATCGCGTAGTGATACCAGTAGCCCATCAGCGTTGACATTCCCGGCAGGCCACGGAAAATCTGCGCCATGCCGACGGCGAGTGAGACGGCTCCGCCGGTCCGCCCGGCAAGCTTTTCACCCACCTGCGCGGAGAAAACATCGAGGTTCACCGTGTGCATGCCGAGTTTCGCAAACGCTTCCGGCGCAACATTGATCGCGAAGTAGTCGCCCGGGAAGAGCGAGCACGCGGCGATAAGCGAAAGCACGGCCACGAGCGATTCCGCAACCATGGCTCCATAGCCGATGAATCGCGCGTCCGTCTCCTTGTTCAGCATTTTCGGCGTGGTTCCGGAGCCAACGAGCGAATGGAATCCGGAAATAGCGCCACACGCAATGGTGACGAACAAGAACGGGAAAAGCTTGCCCTTAATGATCGGGCCGCCGCCGTGAATAAATTGCGTCACGGCAGGGAACTTGATGTCCGGATGAACCATCAGCACGCCCACGATCAAGATCGCGATGGTGCCGAGCTTGACGTAAGTGGAAAGGTAATCGCGCGGCTCCAGCAGAAACCACACCGGCAGCACCGAGGCGATGAAGCCATAGATGGCCATCAGCATCGTGATCTGGTGCGGGCTAAAGGTCAGATTCGCTGCAAAGGACGTCGAGGCGATCCATCGCCCGCCGACCACCGCAGCTACCAAGAGGACCACGCCGATGGCGCTCGGCACGGCCACCTTGATTTGGCCCGGCGTGCTCTTGAACATATAAAGACCCATGAAAATCGCGATGGGGATGGTCATGCCGATGGTGAAGACGCCCCAGGGGCTGTTCGCCAGCGCGTTGACCACCACGATGCCTAGCCCCGCCAGCGTCACCAGCAGAATGAACAACACGGCAATCATGGCCACCAGTCCTGCGAATGGACTGATCTCCGTTCGCGCGATCTCCGCAAGCGAACGTCCGGCGTGCCTCACCGAAGCGGCCAGCACCATGAAGTCGTGAACGCAACCGGCCAGGACAGCACCAATCAAAATCCACAAGAACCCCGGCGCAAATCCAAATTGCGCCGCCAGTGTGGGACCAACCAGTGGCCCCGCTCCCGCAATCGCGGCGAAGTGATGGCCGAAGAGCACCACCTTGGGCGAGGGCACGTAATTGTGGCCGTCTTCAAACGTGTGCCCGGGAGTGGTCCTGCGATCATCCAACTCGAGGACCCTGGCCGCGAGGAAGGCGCTGTAGTAGCGATAGCCAAGGGCATATACGCACAAAGCCCCGAGCAAGACAGGGAAAGTATTCATGGTGGTCCTCCGTCGCCCGCAGCTTAACTGAAATCTCCGCCCCGCGCGAGTCAACTATCACCGGTAATCGAGCTTCGAAGGGGACCACTGGAGGGGAGTAGCGGAGGACAGATTATCACTTGGAATAATAATTGCGTATATTGAAATTACCGGCTCTGCGCCTGGTTAGTCACCCCTCATTCAGGGCAGGCGCCTAATCGACGATTTCAAAGCGGAATTCCTCAATGACAGGATTGGTGAGGACGTCCTTGGCGATGCGCTCGACCTGTGTCTTGGCTTCTTCACGCGTGAGCCCATCGAGGTTCAGCACGAAAAACTTTCCCTGGCGCACATCCTGCACTTTTTCGTAGCCGAGCGAAGCAAGCGCGCGGTGAATGGTCTGTCCCTGGGGATCAAGGACCGTGGACTTCAGCATCACCCAGACGTGTGCTTTCATCGGCAGGATTATAGCAGGCCGGCGGATTTCGCAGCCGCGCGAAAATCGTCGAGCATCTGGCGCTTATCCATGGGAGGCAGAAAAGACGCGCTGATGCTTTGCTCGGCGAGATGAGCGAGTTGCAGGCTGGTGAGGCCGAGCGAGGCGGCGTGCGAATATTCCGCGAGCAGATCGGTGTGGAACATCGCGGGATCGTCGGTCGATACAGTCACCGTCAAGCCTTTTTTGAAGAAGGCGAGGAGCGGATGGTCTTTCAGCGAGGCAGCCGGGTTGCCGGTTTGCTTCGCGAGCGCGCCGGTCCGGAGATTGCTCGTGGGGCAAAGCTCGAGCGGAATGCGGCGCGCGGCAAGGAATTCGGCCAGCGTGGGGTCGCGCATGGCCGCGATGCCGTGGCCGATGCGCTCGGCGCCAAGCAGGTCGATGGCCTCGCGGACTAACTCAGGGCCGCCGATTTCGCCAGCATGGCAGACAAGACGCAGGCCCGCATTGCGCGCATGGTCGAACGCAGGACGGAAATTTACCGTGGGGCCGGCCAGCTCGTCGCCTCCCATGCCGAACGCAACCACTCCAAGACGCTGGAACTGCGAGGCGCAACGCGCCACCTCAACCGCAGCGTCGGCACCAAACTGTCGCGTGGCGTCTAAAATCCAGGCCAGGCGCAGGCGGGCAAAGGGAACGCTCGTGGCTGTCTCCTGAATCGCCGCTAAATTGGCTTCCACGTTCTGCATTCGCCGCAGCATCACGCCCGCCGAAATAGTCACCTCGGCGTACACGACATTTTGGCGGAGCAGCTCTTCGGCGAGACGGCGCGTGATCAGCGCGTAATCGTCAGGCGTGCGCAGATACGACGTGACCCATTTGAAAGCTTCAAGGAAACCAGAAAAATCGGAATAGTTGTAGCGCGCAGCTACATCTTCAATCGTGAGCTTCACTCCGTGCCGCCCGGCGAGCTCGACCGCGGTTTCCGGGGCGATCGCGCCTTCCAGATGCACGTGCAGCTCGGCTTTCGGAAGGGCATCCACGGCGGTCGGTTGTCGAGTGGTCGGTGTTGACACGTGAGTTTATTGTGGCGGCAATGGTGGTCGCCCGGCGTTGATCCATGCCGTCATCCAATAGGAGCCAAGGTCCGTCGCGGCGTCGGAGAGCTGCCGGACGAGAACCGCGCCTGCTTGACCGTAAAAGCGATCGTAATATTCATCCGTGTAGCCGGTGAGCCCTGCATGAGCGCGCATGTCCGCAAGCAGGATATTCTCCAGCCAGGAATGCGCGCCGAGAGTCATCTCGAACGCATGATCCGTGGGATCGTGGATGAAGGAGGCTTCGTTCGGGCGCACGAAAAAGAAAAGCTGATAGCGGTCGACAAGCCCGGTCCCGAAGCGGCCGCTCACACCGGGCTGGCCGGAAAGTTTCCCGTCCGCGTTGATGGTGGTGTTGAAGGGGTCGTGCGCCGCGGCCACATAATGCGCCAGGATGGCGGCGGAGAGCTTGGCATCATTCCAATTGTGGTCGCGAAAGGCGTCCGTGAGGCGCTTGCTATAGAGCCCGATTTGCCAGGGCAGCAGGCCGTAGGTCTCGAGCGTGTGGCGTGAATACTTCGAGACGGCAGCAGTATAGACGCGCGGGAGCGCGGAGAACGGGAATTGGCCATAATGATCGAGCTGAATGAATTCGTTGTGCTGCTCGGCGGGGCTTTTTGCAGCGATATCCATCGGGTCGGTGACGTGTTGGACGAGGTATTGGCGGTTGGCCTCAAAAAACGACCGCATGTCGTCAGGGAGCGTGTCTACGGCTTTGTTGGTGATCAAGCGCTCGGCGTTGTCGCCCCACCCGAATGAGGAGGGGAGGGCGAGCTGGAGGACCAGCAGCAGCGCCAATCCAATGCCAAGCCTGAGACGCATCAGCGCTTCTCCCCCATCGCGGGCGGCCTGGCCATGCGAGCCGTCGAAAGCCCGCTGTGGCGGCGCCCGTAGAAATAATAAACAAACAGCCCGATGATCAGCCAAACCACGAAGCGTATCCAATTTGTGATCGGCAGGCCTGCCATCAAGAGCAGGCAGGTGAGAATCGTCGCCACCGGTGCCAGCGGGCCTCCGGGCGCCCGGAATGCCCGCGGCCGATCCGGCTGGCGATACCGCAAAATCAGCACGCCCCCGGCGACCAGCGCGAAAGCAAAGAGCGTCCCAATATTGGAGAGGTCCGCCAGTGTGCCGATATCGAGCAAGCCGGCCGGGATGCCCACCAGAAATCCGGCGATCCAGGTGGAAAAATCTGGCGTGCGAAACGTCTTGTGCACGCGGCTGAAAATATTCGGCAGCAGGCCATCGCGCGACATGGCGAACCACACCCGCGCCTGCCCCAGCTGAAAGACCAGCAGCGACGAAATCATTCCCATCAGTGCCCCAATCGTCACCACCAGCCGCACGCCCCCGAAATGCAGCCGCTTCATGGTGTTGACGACCGGTGCCGCGTCATCCAGCAGCGATTGCCACGGCACCAGCCCCGTCAACACAACAACCACCGCGATATAAAGGACCGTGCAAATCACCAGCGTCGCGATGATCCCGATCGGCAAATCCCGCTGCGGATTCTTGCACTCCTCGGCCGCCGTCGAAACGGAATCGAATCCGATGTAGGTGAAAAAAACGATCGAGCCGCCCGTGAGAATTCCAGGCCACCCATTCGGAGCAAACGGGTGCCAATTGCCGGGGTGAATATAATGCAGCCCGAAGCCCACAAAGATCAGGATCGCGAACATTTTCAGCAACACCATCACGTTGTTCGCTTCCGCCGATTCGCGAATCCCGCGCACGAGAATCACCGTCAGCAGCATCACGATAATCAGCGCAGGCCAGTTGAAGCCGAAATGCCATCCCGGCTCATACAGCACGTTGCCTTGCAGGTCCGCGAGCCCCGCGGGCAAGTATGCGGGCGTAATCCAGCGCAGGCTCGGGTGAACGCCGAACCAATCGAGCAAATCTACCACGTGCGCCGAGAACCCGACGCTCACCGCCATATTCGACACCGCATACTCGAGAATCAAATCCCAGCCGATGATCCACGCAATCAGTTCGCCCATGGTCGCGTACGTATAAGTGTAGGCACTCCCCGCGATGGGAATCATGGCCGCCAGCTCGGCGTAGCAAAGCGCCGCAAAGCCGCACACGATGGCGACGAGGACAAAAGACAGCGCGATCGCCGGGCCGGCGCCCGGCCGGCCGAAAGATGCCGAATGGTAGATCAGATATTCGAGGAGCGGCGCGTTGAGGATCGATTTGAATTGCATCTTCTGGCCGGCGATAGCCGTGCCTATCACCGTGAAGATGCCTGAACCAATCACCGCGCCGATGCCCAGCGACGTCAGGCTGAGCGGCCCGAGAGATTTTTTGAGGCGCTTTTCCGGGTTCTCGGAATCCGAGATGAGCTTGTCAATATCTTTCGTGCGGAAAAGCTGTGCGCCCAATCGTCACCTTCCCCTCGCAAAGGAAAAAAACTCTACCTTGCGCAGCCCTTCCGCGCAACCTTTATACCGCTACTCACGGCTCACGCCAGTTGCAGGTTGGCGTAGCGCTCGAGAAACTTTTTCGCGCCGTAGTCCTGGAAGCTCACGGTCAGCTTGCGGTCCTCGCCTTCGCCCTCGACTTCGAGAATAGTGCCCACGCCGAACTTGGGGTGGCGCACGCGCGCTCCGATCAAAGGATCACGCGCGGGGCGGTTGGAGGCCGCGCGGCCCGGCGCACGACGTCCCGATGACGCGGTGCGCGCGGTCTCCGAGCGCCGCCCGCGATAGGCGTAGCCTTCGGAATACTCCGGATCCGGCTCGTAGCGGCGCGTTTCGCCAGGCTGGGAAAGCGAGCCAGCCGCAGCTTCGACCAGTTCGCCGGGAATTTCAGCGAGGAAGCGCGAAGCCGAAGATGCCCGCAGGCGCTCTTCGCCGTAATTGCGACGGTAAATCGCCCGCGAGAGAACGAGCGAGCGTTTCGCCCGCGTCATGCCCACATAAAAAAGACGCCGCTCCTCTTCAATTTCCGGATTGCTCCCGAGCGCGCGACTGTGCGGCAAGAGACCCTCCTCGAGTCCGGCGAGAAAAACGGTATCGAACTCGAGGCCTTTGGCGCTGTGTAGAGTCATCAATGAAACCGGAATGGTCTCGTCGAATTCGTCCGAGTCGCTTGCCAGCGCGGCGTGGTCGAGAAGGTCCTCGAGTGTTTGCCCCTGTTCCGTGGCCTCGGCCATTGCATTCGCCAGCTCGCGGAGATTTTCGGCGCGCGAGGAGTGTTCGAGATTGTCCTGCTGCTCTACCCAATCGAGATAGCTTGAACGGTCAAGCACCCGCTCGATTAATTGCGCGGGCGGCAGATCCTTACATTCCGCCTGCAGTGTCTCGATGAGCGAGCGGAATCCTTCGAGCGCGCCGGTTAATTTCTTGACGGCCGAGTATTCGCCGGCGCAAATCACTTCCCAGAGTGATTTTCCGGTCATCCTGGCGCGCGTTTCGAGGACCGCAACCGTGACAGTGCCGATTCCGCGCGGCGGCACATTGAGGACGCGCAGCAGGGCCACGTCATCCTCCGGATGGAAGAGCAATCGGACATAAGCGATCGCGTTGCGCACTTCCGCGCGCTCGTAGAAGCTGAATCCGCCGACCACGCGGTAGCGAATTCCCAGCCGCCGCAGCACTTCCTCGAACGAACGCGATTGCGCGCCGGTGCGGTAGAGCACAGCCACGCGCGCGTCGGGATCGTTGCGCACAATGGTTGAAAGCTCGCCGCAGATGAAATCGGCCTCGGCGCTTGAATCCTGCGCCTCGAAAAACCGCAGCGGCGCCCCTGCCCCCAGCGTCGCTTGCAAGGTTTTTCCGAGTCGTTCGCTGTTGTTGCGGACCACCGCCGCGGCCGCATCCAGGATCGTCTGCGTCGAGCGGTAATTTTCCTCGAGACGAATGATTTTCGCCCCTGGAAAATCTTCCGTGAAGCGTTTCAGATTTCCCGCCCGCGCGCCGCGCCACCCATAAATAGACTGGTCTTCATCGCCGACCACGCACGCATTCTTTCGCGGTCCTGCCAGCAGCCGCACCAGCTCCTCTTGCGCCCGATTCGTGTCCTGGAATTCGTCCACCATCAAATACTGGAAACGCGCGTTCCAGGCGGCGCGGACGTCCGGCTTTTCCCGCAGCAATTCGACGGCACGCAGCAGCAGATCATCGAAATCGAGTGCGCTGGCGCTGCGAAGCATTTCGTCGTAGCCGCGAAATATCCTCGCAACGGTCTTGCGCGTTTCATCGCGCATCTTGATCGCGTCCGATTCCATTTCATCGGCCGTGATGCCGTGATTTTTCGCGTGGCTGATTTGCGCGCGGACGCTTCGCGGCGGGTAATCCTCGGCGGAAAGGTCCAGTTTCTGGAGCGTGCGCTTTACAGCCGCGGTCTGATCGTCATCATCATAGATGGCGAAATCGCGCGGCAGCCCCGCCTGCAGAGCTTCGCGCCGCAGCAGCCGGGCGCACAGAGAATGAAATGTGGAAACCCAAATGTCGGAAGCATCGTGACCGCCCGACCGCAGCAGATCCCCGATCCGCTCCTTCATCACGTTCGCGGCTTTGTTCGTGAACGTGACCGCGAGAATCGCATGGCCCGCAACGCCTTTTTGGATCAGGTAGGCCACGCGATACGTAATCACGCGAGTTTTGCCGGTTCCCGCGCCCGCCAGCACCAGCACGGGCCCGTCGGTTTCCTGCACCGCTTCGCGTTGCTGTTCGTTTAGGGCTTCCAGCAGCGGCATGGGCTGTGAGGGATGATTCAAACCGTGATTCTATCCGACCCGCTCTGTTTCAGCAATTTTCCATTCCACGGTTGCGCAGGCCCCGCCCAAGCCTCCGCCGCATCTCTGTTACAATCAGCCGATTTATCGGGAGCAATCCTCGAGCATGATTCCGAAGAAGCTGCCGGGCTGGCTGCAAAATCTGGTCGCCGTGATGGGCGGCGGCGGCCTCTTCGTCGTCGCCTTCCTCGATTCTTCCGTTCTCACTTTCCCATTCATCACCGACGCGCTCGTCATGCAACTTTCCTTCGCGAACCCCCTGCGCATGCCCTACTACGCGGCCATGGCGGCCTCTGGCTCGCTCGCTGGCTGCATCTGGCTTTACATTCTCGCGAAAAAAGGCGGCGAGGCCTATTTCCACCGTCACGCCTCCGGGCGCGCTGAAAGGGTAAAGGAATGGGTGGATAGCCATGCGTTTCTGAGCGTATTCATCCCCGGAATTCTTCCCCCGCCCATGCCCTTCAAGATTTTTGTTCTTGCGGAAGGCGTTTTTCAAGTTCCGCTGCGAACCTTCGTCTTGGCGATTCTGCTGGGCCGTGGTTTGCGCTATTTCGCGGAGGCAGCGCTCGCCGTGCGCTACGGCGATGCCACGCTCCGGTTTCTGATGGCTCACAGCGTCGCTTTCGCAATCTCAGTAGTGGCCGCGCTCTTGGTGCTCTACGTTGTCAGCCGGTGGATTTCCATCGACGCACCCGCCAAAAAATAATCACCCGTCGCATCTACACAGCTCTTCGCCGCCCGCTCACAATCGCTGCACCGCGCGGGAGCGATCGCGACGGCCTTTGCACAGGACTCCCATTCCTCGATTTTCCTTTCTTTTCCCAGCCCCCAAGCTGGAGCGCAATATCCGTGCACGACGCCCGCAGCTCATCCGCCAGCGCGCGATCGTCCATGGACCTCGCCACGACCATCCCGCCCACGCACAATGCAGCGATAGCCTGCGCCCGGCTGCGGCGGCCCCGGTTCTTCTCAATCTGGCCGCGCTCCAGCACGCTCACCATCGCCTTGAATACCGTCTCGAAGGCCCGCTTGGCCGTTTCGCCACTGCGCGCGACGTCGCTCGGCAATGCCGCCATCGGGCACGAATTTTCAACGTCCTCGAAATGCTGGCGCGAAAGATAAGCGCGGACCACCTGCGGCCCCACATCCGAGGACGATAAATCCACGTGCACGCCCTCCCAGCAACTCTTCCATTCCGGGTCGGTAAAGAAGCAGCCCAGCACCTCCGCATACAGATCGCTCTTGCTGTCGAAGTAGCTATAGAATCCGCCGTGCGTCAGCCGCGCACCCGCCATGATCTGTTTCAGCGAAACGTTCTCGAATCCGTACCGATTGAATAATCTGCGCGCACTCTGGATGATATCTCCCTTCACTTTCGCGCGGTGACCAGCAGGGTAGGGCATCACTCCTCCTCCGTCATTCAGCGCTCAAGTATGGCCCGAACGGGCATCGCCACCTAGCAAAATATTACTTTGAACATATTTTAAATTCATGTTCCCATGCAGTCGCTGCGGGCAACCACCGGGAAAGGCGGCTGCCACGTCGCAGGAGGCAATAATGAGTAATCGAAGCAGATTCGTCGTGAATGGGCGCGAGCCCACGCGGCGGCAATTAATTGTCAGCGCCGCGGTCGCAATCGGCGGTTTCGCTGTAGGCTCCGTCGGCGCTCGGGCCGCCGCCGAGGACGAAATCTCGCATTCGCACGAGGCCATCCACCAGGAAGTCGTTTTCCAGGCCAGCCGCAAGCGCATTTACGATGCCCTCACCGACGCCAAGCAATTCGAAAAAGTCATCCAGCTCAGCGCGGCCATGAAGTCCGGCATGGCTCTGGGAAACAGACCCACGGAAATCAGCCATGAAGAGGGTGGCGCGTTCACGGTTTATCGTGGCCACATCCTGGGAAGGCAAATCGAACTCGTGCCCAGCGAGCGAATTGTCCAAGCCTGGCGCGTGGTCTCGTGGGATTCGGGCGTCTATTCGATTGCAAAATTCGAGCTCACGGAGCAAGGCGCGGAAACCAAGCTCGTTTTTGACCACAAGGGTTTCCCCGACGGCCAAGCGGAGCACCTCGCCGAAGGTTGGAAGGCAAATTACTGGGAGCCGATCGGAAAATTCCTGGCCGAGTGATGCGAAGCTGAAGACGCGAAGCGATACTCCGCCTCCCGTATGTGCATCCCAGCATCGAAATCCACGTGCACGATAATGTTCGCGGCATTCCTATTGTCCCGAGCGAATTGCAAGTCGCGCAATTCGAAACGATAGCCATTTTCGAGCGGGCTGACGCTTGCCAGCGGGAAACGCGCGTACTCGAGAAACCGCTTGGCGACGGGCGTTGATTCCCCGGCATCGAGCGCCGGCGACTCTTCAGGCTTCCGGTGCGTCACGCTGCGGTCGGGATCGAATTCCGCGCCCGCCATCAGCGAAACTTCTAGCTCCTCAATCGAGTCGTCCGTGAAAACGACGCCGCGCCATTCGAAAGGCGATATCGCATTTGGAAACGCTCCCACAATTACGGGCGCCTGCCCGTGATAATCGCGCGAACGCAAAAGCTCGGCCGCCCGGTCACGCAAAATTCCGCGCACGCCCATATAGGTGAGAAGAAACCCGAGTGTAATCAGCGCCCCCCGGCGCCCGCTGCTCGTCGTCCGCACGCCGATTTCCTCGCTCACCAAACGCAACAAAGGCGGCAGCAGCAGTCCCGCCACGAGCAGCGCAAGAATCCACGGGTCAAAGTCCGCGGCAAAATTCCACGCGAATGATGTAACGCGGAACGGCCAAAGCAATTGCACCGCCTCGCCGCTGAACAAATCGAAAAGCAAATGGCAAGCGGCCCCAAGGCAACAGAACGCAATCGCCGTCTCAAATCCTGTATGACCAATGGTTTTTTTCGCGGGGAATCGCCTGTCCACCCACCAAAAAACAGCCGCAATCGCAATTATCATCACGAGGGACCCGAGCAGGGAATGCAGCAACGCCCGATGAAATTTCAGATATGCGCCCGCGCCGCCAAAATAACTGAGGGAATCAAGATCGGCGACCACGCCTGCAACCACCAGCATCGCAGTCCCAAAACGCGGCAGTCGGTTGCCGACTGCGCGCGCCACCGCCAGAGACGTCAGGGCATGCGTGATTGCTTCCACGCTCGCGTCCTTCCCGAACGAGCTATTTGCCTCTGCCCGCCGGAGTCACGAGCGAGAGCGCGTCCGGCACGATTCGAAACACGATCGGCAGCGTTCCAATCGGCTCGCCGTCCACCTGCGCGTACACCGGCCCGTTTCCATTGGGCTCGCAGATCGCCTCGGTCGCCTTCCATGTCGCGATTCCCTCCATGCTCCGCAGCTTCCCGAGCCAGAGCGCGGGGAGGCACGCGAGGTAGCGGAAGCGGCTTTTGGCATTGTTGGTGAGGAATTCGAAAGAATCTTCGAATAAATTCGCGCCGGTCGTGATTTTGAACGGGCCGCCGTAATTCACCGTTCGCCCCACCACGACGATCGTCACGCAATGTTCCTGCCCCGTCGAACGGACGCGCATCTCGGGAAACTTGTAGCGAATGAGCTGGCGCATCCCCTCGGCCCAATACGCGACGATTCCCGCGGTTTTCTTCAGTCCTCCATGCACAGCGTTCACAATCGCCCCATCCGGCCCCGCTCCCCCAACACTCAAAAAATACCGCCCTTCCCGCGGCAATTCTTCGGAATGCTGGCCATCCAGCGGAATCGCCACGCCCAGCGCAATCCGGCGCACGAGTCCCTCCGGGATCAGTCGCGAAGCGTGCGGAATGTCCCACGGAACCCCGAGTTCCTTGGCAAGAATGTTGGCCGTCCCGGCAGGGAGCAACGCCATGGGCACCTGGCTGCCCGCGAGCCCATTGATGATTTCATTGATAGTCCCGTCGCCGCCGCACGCGATCACCATCCCGCGCCGCTGTTCCACGGCCTGTCGCGCGATTCCTTTTGCCGTATGGCGGCCCGTTGTGGGCGCAAGCTCCGTGGCGATCCCCGCATCCTTGAGCAGTCGCACGGCCTGCTCGATTTCTACAAACCGGCGATGGCGCCGCCGCCCGCTTGTGGGGTTGTAAATTAGTAGCGCGTCTTTGATCGAGTCGGGCATCCAGGTTGCCGCGGCCTGCTAAAGCAATCGGGCATTGTATAATACCCAGCGGTTTTGGCCGATTGCATACCACAGGAGTTTCCATGCCTCGCCGGGGTTCCCATGCCTAAGACTCGCGACGCCGCCAAAGAGATTCAGCGCCTGCGCGAGGAAATTCGCCGCCACGAATATTTGTACTACGTCGAGGACGAACCGAAAATCTCGGACGCCGAATTCGACCGGAAGATGATTCAGCTGAAGAAGCTCGAAGCCGAGCATCCGGAGCTCGTCACGCCGGATTCGCCCACACAGCGCGTGGGCGGCGCACCACGCGAAGGATTCACCGAGGTTCGCCACAAGACTCCCATGGTGAGCCTCGATAATGCCTTTTCCTTCGAGGATCTGCGCTCCTTCGACCGCCGCGTGCGCGAAATCACCGGCCGCGAAAAAATCGAATACATCGGCGAACACAAATTCGACGGCCTGAGCATGTCGCTGCTCTACGAGAAGGGAACGCTCGCCCGCGGCGTCACGCGCGGCGATGGCACGACGGGCGAAGACGTCACGCCCAACGTGAAAACGATTCGCTCAGTTCCTCTCCGAATGGACCCCGCCCTGCTGAAAAAAACCGGCCTGCCGGGAAGCTTCGAGGTCCGCGGCGAAGCCATGATGACGCGCAAGGCTTTCCAGGAATTGAACGAGCAGCAAGGCGAGCAGGGCGGCAAAATCTTCGCCAATGCGCGCAGCGCCGCCGCAGGCGCGGTTCGCGTCCTCGACCCTTCCATTACAGCTTCTCGCCGGCTCGATTTCTTCGCCTATTACTTGCTCGTGGATGGCCGTGTGCCGAAAAAACGCCACTCCGAAGTCCTCGAAGCGCTCGCCGCTCTGCATTTCAAAGCCAGCGAAGATTGGGAACTCTGCGACGGCATCGAGGAAGTGGAAAAATACCTGAATAAATGGCAATCGAAGCGCGAAAAGTTGCCCTATGAAATTGACGGCATCGTTATCAAGGTCAATGAAATCGCCCTCCAGAATGAACTCGGCTTCACCTCCAAAGCTCCCCGCTGGGCCATCGCCTACAAATATCCGGCGCATCAGGAATCCACGGTCGTAAACGAAATTAAAGTCCAGGTCGGGCGCACAGGCGTCCTTACGCCGGTGGCCTACCTCGAGCCCGTCCAGGTCGGAGGCGTCACCGTCAGCCGCTCGACCCTCCACAACCTCGATGAAATCGAAAGGCTCGGCCTGCACGCCGGCGATACCGTCCTCGTCGAGCGCGCCGGCGAAGTGATTCCTCACGTCGTCAAAGTCGTAAAGCACGGAAAGGAAGAAAAGCAGTTTCGCATGCCCGAGAAATGCCCCGAATGCGGCACGCGCATTCACCACGATGAAGGAGAAGTCGCCTACCGCTGCGTCAACGTCTCCTGCCCCGCGCGCCGCAGGGAATCGCTTCTGCATTTCGCGGGACGGCACGCCATGAATATCGACGGCCTCGGCGACAAGCTCGTGGACCAGCTCGTCGAGAAAGGCCTTGTCAAAGATTTTGCCGACCTCTACAAGCTGAAGCTCGATTCACTCGCCGGCCTCGAGCGCATGGCCGAAAAGTCCGCGCAAAACCTGCTGGACGAGATCGCCGTGAGCAAGAAGAACAATCTCGCCCGTCTGATCTACGCTCTCGGAATCCGTTTTGTCGGCGAGCGCACCGCGCAATTGCTCTCGGACCATTTCGGCTCGATGGAAAAGCTCGCCGAGGCCACCGACGAGGAGCTGAAAGACGTCACCGAGGTGGGGCCCAAAGTAGCCGAGGGAATTCTCGAATTTTTCTCCGAGCCCGCCAATCAAAAATTGATCGACCGCCTCCGCGCCGCCGGCGTCAATATGAAAGGCGAGCGCCAGGCCCCCAAGGACACGAAATTCGCCGGCAAGACATTCGTCTTCACCGGCACGCTTGCGCACCGTTCCCGTGAGGAAGCCGAGGCTCTCGTAGCCGCTCACGGCGGCAAGGCAGGCGGCTCGGTCAGCAAGAAAACTAGCTATGTCGTAGTCGGCGCGGACCCCGGCTCGAAGTATGACAAGGCCAAGTCACTCGGTGTGCCCATCCTCGACGAAGGACTGTTCGAGAAATTGATCGGCTTAAAATGAATCTCACCCGCTCGTGGTAAGCGCGTCCGCATGAACTGAATGCGCCCGCTTGCCATTTCCCAGACTCCCGCGCTAGTTTTTCCAGTTCCAATACATCTTACTTTCGATTGTGGTGCCTGCCCGCATTCGCAGCGTATAATAGAAATGGCGGATGAGCCGGGTGATCGCCGGCCCGCTTCTCGCGAGAGAAGCGAGCGGGAGGAAAGTCCGGACTCCATCGTCGCCGTCTCGCAAGAGCGAGCGACGAAAGGGCAACGCGCCTGGTAACGCCAGGGGGTCGTGCCGTGCGTTTCGCGAAAGCGGTCCGCGCGAGCCCGGCTACGGAAAGTGCCACAGAAAATATACCGCCGGTGACGCTTGCACCTCGGCGGCAGGCCTGAGGCAATACCAACGGCCCGCCTCTTTCGGTCAAGTTCATTTGGCAAGGGTGAAAAGGTGGGGTAAGAGCCCACCGCCCGGGTGGCGACATCCGGGGCACGGAAAACCCCGCGTGGAGCAAGGCCAAATAGGAGGGGAGGGCCGGCCCGGCCCGTATGTGTCGCGCTCGCAAGAGCGCGCCGCTGCCACCCTCGGGTAGGCTGCTCGAGTCCCGGAGCGATCCGGGACCTAGAGGAATGATCATCGCGCTCGGGTCGGTTTAGTCCCGGCTGTTTCGGCCGGGAGCGCCAATCGCGCAGCAACGCAAGTCGCCGCGCGAGACCCAGCGAACAGAATCCGGCTTACACGCTCATCCGCCATTCTTATTCATTTCCGCGCAGTCCTTTTTTTCTCCGCGTCCTCAAATAATGATTGTCATTCCCGAATTCCATCCCGTATAACTCTCTCTCCCGGCGCACCGAGTCCGGACAAGGACAAACTCCAATGTCGCCAGACGCCACCGCTGTCGAATCAAGTTGGAAGACCGACCTGCGCTGGGCGGGAACCACGCGCGCCTATTCTGCAGCCGACGTCCAGCGCCTCCGCGGCACCCTCCACATCGAATACACGCTCGCAAAAACCGGCGCCGAAAAACTCTGGAAGCTCCTCCATGCCGATGGCATCGTGAAGGCCCTCGGCGCCACCACCGGAAATCAAGCCGTCGAGCAGGTCTCCGCCGGCCTTCCCTCCGTCTACGCCAGCGGATGGCAAGT
>Ga0187816_10000061_pt1 | contig 26389 bp, 17 predicted proteins | sample NC_wetland_sal_i_16_FD_132960 | JGI IMG/M metagenome (GOLD analysis project Ga0187816, IMG submission 132960) | Wetland sediment microbial communities from Neuse River Estuary, North Carolina, USA - SO4_1 | ecosystem: Environmental > Aquatic > Freshwater > Wetlands > Sediment | place: USA... | reverse complement strand
GTCATCGAGTGAAATCGACATTATTCTGTTGGACCTCGACCTCGGACAGGAACGGGGCGCAGACTTTCTCGACAGCCTTCGAAACACACGCTTCGGCGGAAAAGTGCTCCTCGTAACCGCCGACGTGAACGATAGTGAAGTTCCCAGTTTGATCCGCAAAGGAATCTCGGGGGTCTTCATGAAACATGGGTCCCCAGCCCTCTTGGTTCAGGGAATCCGCGAGACGATGGAGGGAAAAGCTCTGTTTGGACAGGATTTGCTTCGGCGAGCATTGGAACGAGCGGAAACGCCCATTGCAAATCAACGTCGCCCGACGCTCACCGAGCGCGAGAGACAGGTGCTTACTCTCGTCTTTGAAGGACTAGCCAACAAACAGATCGCAGATCGATTGCAGATTTCCGAAACCGCGGTCAAAGCTTCCTTGCAACAACTCTTCGCCAAAACTGGTGTCAGAACACGGAGCCAGTTGGTTCGAGTGGCGCTAGAACAATACCGAGATCAACTTTAAATCGAGTCGGTATCCTACTGGGACCTCTGGACACGCTACTCCACTAACTGGAGATTTAGCGCGATGCGCACTCCATTCACCAGCACCTGTCCTTTATCCAGGAGCTCCTGGTTCGTGATCTCAGAATTGGCGAATTTCTGCGCGAGATTCTTAGGCAGGAGAAACTCGATAGCCTCCGACCGCTCTTTGCCACCCGAACTGGAAACGAGAGGATTCACGACAGAGAAATCATAATAGTCCACAGGTAAATCGCTGGGAATCCCGTCTAACACGTCTTTCATCTTGGGTGCGAGAAACAGGTCAAACGTCAGGGCTGCGCGTTTGTACAGGGACGTTTTTTCTGGATCATAGCGCGTGGAGTTCTTCAGCGTCATCTGCAGTACCATTTGCTTGCTGACAACAACGAAAGTCGGCGGATCGTAATCCACGAAGCCAAACTTGGCCTGCCCCGCACTCGAAAGCGCGTCGAGTTGATGCTGGTATTGCGCCTGAAGCTTTTCGGCATCGGCCGGTGTTACCGCCGGTTTAGACTGCGACAGGTCAACCTTTGGCGCGGTCGAAGCGCTAGGATCCATGGGATTTCCCGCCGCGGCCGATGGCAAGAGATTTGGATTGCTGCGGATCAGGCGGCTTGCCGAGGTGGAGGAACTCGCTGTCGATGTCGCGTCAATCTTGGTGGACTTGGAGCGCGCCTGCGTGTCCACGACCATGGGATCCCGATCCAGCAAGGACAGTCCGTATTCCTGCCCGCCCAGATAAACCAGCGATCGGTTCAAAATCTCCTGGCGTGCGTTGTCATCCTTCTCCAGAACTATCTGGTATGCGTCCTTCCGGTCCAGCACAACCACTAGGATTTCCTTTCCCTCATAGTCATAGCTTTTTGCTACATCACGCACGTGAAACGCCACTTCAATTCCGATCGCGTCGCAATCCACGTCCGGTGGGATATTCCGCGTGATACTTTGAAAGATCGGAAGGAACACATCGCGAAAGGTGCGCGCCGCCCGCTCATTCCTCGTAAACTGCTTCGAGTCATACGCTGCGTTGTAATTTCCCGTTGCTTTTAGGATCACACGGTCTTTGAATCGTCTAAACTCCAACCCGCGCGTATCAGCTTCGATCTGTTGAGAAGGGTCCAGCCCCACCACCCGATTGAGATTGAAAGGAAACGGGAATTGCGTCTTCGCGATCTCCTGGTTGACGGCCTTCAGCTGCGCAAAGTACTCTTTCTCAAGCGCTTTTAGCTGTGGGTCCAGGATTTCATTGGGACTTACCTGGGCGGCCGCGTTGATACCGCATCCAAAACTCAAGGCCGCGACCCACACATATTTGAGCAAACGCATCCCTGCGCCTGGGCGCATTGTTTTCATCCCCTGATCTTAGCATTCGCTATTTGGTTGTGTACTGCGATCCCGGTCGCCCCGGTTTCTGGTACGCCGGCTGCGCGATAGCGCGTGTAAATGCGATAACCGCCTTGATCTCCTCGGGGCTAAGTGTCTTGCCGTAGGGCGGCATCATCGCTGACTTTCCCAACGCGCTCCCTCCCAGTGTGATGATGTTCTGCATGTACTCGTCGCTCTCGCCATTCAGCTTCTCGCCATCGTTCAACAGGGGCGGCACAGGAGTCACATTGCTCCGGTTCGACGGGCCGGCAGGGCTGGCATCGGCGTGGCACCATACACAGTATTGGTAAAACACACGCTTGCCCTGCGCTTCCTGGTAACCAAGCTTCACCAGCTTGGTGCTGTCATTCCAATCGGGCTCTGTGTCGTAGGCGCCGAATGCCTGCTCGGGATTCACCACCGCCGCCGCCCTCTTACAGCCGGAAAGCGCCAGCACACAAAGCACACTGCACACCAGGAGTGCAACCATCAATAATTTGGCTTTCATCGGCCCGCTCCCAGCGCGACCGCGTGAGCATTTCCCGCGCTTTTCGAGGTCTGCGGTTTGATTCCCACGCGCAAGGTCATCAGATAAGCAGTTAGCGCCCGCACCTCTTCGTCCGTGAAGTTGCGCCGTGGTTCGATCGTGTCCGGTTGAAGTGCTTGCGGGTTTCGCAACCACGCTTCGATCCACGCCGGCGTAAGCCAGTTTCCCGCGTTATTCAGATTCGGCCCCACATACCCGCCGCTTCCTCCAATCGTGTGGCACGACTGGCACTGATATTTCACCTCGTATAATTGTTTGCCCATGGATGCCATCGCAGGCGTGAATTGCCGTGTGTCCACGCTATCGGGATCGACGTCCGGTTTCTGCACCGCCATCGACAGGTACTCCGCTGCAATCGCCGCTTCTTTGTCCGGCATGTTGAACTGTGGCATGCGCAGGGTCAGCGTCGGCCGAATGGTTTGCGGATTCTTAAGGAAGTCAGCGATCCACTTCCTCTGTGCCCGACTGCCTTCGTAGGAAAGATCCGGCGCCAGAGTTCCGCCAAAGCCGTTGAATCGATGGCAGGCATAACATTTGTACCGCTCGTAGACTTGCGCGAACGCTCCCACCGGCTGGAACGAGGTGTCCTTCTTTGGCACCACCAAGTGTTGCAGCGCGCTGGTCGGCGCCGGCCCAGTCTGGCTCAACAACGCCGTGGTGACCGCGTCGAGGTCGGCCTGATTCCAGCTATATTGCGGCATGCGCGCCGCCGGATTCACAGACACCGGGTCCTGCAACTTGGCTTGGATGTAAGACACCAGGTTGTGTTCCATTTTAGCCTTGCTAAATTCCAGCTCTGATGCATTCTTGGCGCCCAGCGCGGTCAGGTCGGGTCCAAAGTCTTTCTGCCTTCCCTCTCCATTCAGAGCGTGACAACTTGCACAGCCCTTTTCGGTAAACAGGCGCTTCCCTGTCTTCACTTCTTCATCGGTGGCGGCGCCGAGCTGTCCCACATTTGTTAACAGGTCGGTATCCGTCAGCTTGTTCATCACGTACTGCGAGACCTTATAAAGGTCTTCATCGCTCCAGCCGTACCGCGGCATGGTCGTATGGGGCAAGTACGCTTGGGGGTTACGCAGCCAGGGGACCAGCCACTCTTCGCTGACTTTGCTTCCCACCTTGGTCAGCTCCGGCCCGATGTCGCCCCCGATCAGTTTCGTTTCTCCGCCTCGCGTCACTGCCAACGAATGACATGTCGTGCACATCATTTGCCGGAACCGCACTTCCCCCTGGGATAGCAGGTCCGGCTTCTTGCTCCAGGCCGCGACTACCGCGGGATTAATCTTGTACGTCTCGATGGGTTTGGCCTTCTGCACGCTCAGGAACGCGGAAAGCGCTTTGATCTCCTCGTCCTTCAGCCGGAATTTCGGCATACGGGGTTCGTCTTCGTTCTCGTACCCGTTCACCGTAACGTTTCCATCTTTATCGAGGATCGTGCGCGGCTCTTTCAGCCATTTGTAAATCCACTCGCGCGAAACCTTGTAACCAACGCTCGAGAGATCTGGGCCCAGCATGGGCTGGTCCACATTGCTGAGCTTGTGGCAGCCCTGGCAGTTCAGGTGGGTCAGCAGTTCCCGGCCCCGAGCAAGCTGAGGGGTCTCTTTGAGGTCGGCGTGGTGACAGCTCCCGCAGGAAGCCTGCAAAAAACGGGCCGGTAAAATAGGTTGTTCCCAGGCGAGCGTGGTTTCGTGCGCTTCAGCCACTTCCGTCGCCGGCCCTTGGCCGCGGTGACATATCGTGCAGCCCCAATCTCGCACCTTGTGGGGAATCGGCGGGTGTGCGCGAAACGGCAGCGGCACGGAAGCGTCAGCAAGACTCGACTGGGTTATGCCTTGGTGACAGGTCGTGCAGCGGTCAGTCACATTCATTCCCGGCAACCACACCTGATCGATTTCCGGCTTGTAATCAGCGAGCAGTTTCTTCGTGTCCGGCCGGCCCTGCGCATATTTCACAAACGCGCGCTTGTACCGCTTCCACTCCGCGCGAAAGTCCTTGAGCGGCGAAATAGCCAGCACAAGAACGCAAACCACCGTGGATATCGCGAAGGTAAGCCGCAATCTCTCCGACAACTTACCCATATCTTCAGCCGGCATGCGTCCCCCATGGCCACACCCAGGACCAGCCCGGGCCGCGGAAAAATGTTCCGACCACTGTTAGACATACCGCTGTAGCGACGAACCAGGTCATCACCCACCAAGAAAGCGGCTTGGTGCGCAACGCCCCCATCCATCCGCTCGTTGCTTTGGATTGGTATGACGCCATCAAGAGCACTGCCACCAGCACGGTCGGCACGATGATCGTCCAGGCATCGACCACTGCCAGGAGGATCAACAAGGCAATCGTCACGCCGAGCAAAATTCCCAAGCGCTTCGAAGCCTGCTCGCCCCAAAGCGGTTTCCCTTCTACGTTCACGTGGAAGTAGGGGATAACGATCAGCGCCAGCAGCACCAGCGTGGGAATCAGAATCCCCGCCACAAACGGCGGGAAAAAGTGCAGTAATTCCTGCAACCCCAGGAAATACCACGGCGCCTTCGCTGGGTTCGGTGTCAGCAGAGGGTTCGCCAGTTGTTCGAGCGGCGCATCCCAAAACAAGGCAATCAGCACCATCACGATAATCAACACTTCGAAGACAATGGCCTCACGCACCAGCAGGTGCGGATAGGTCATCAGCTTCGGTCCGCGCTCATCCTTCACCTTTGCGGATGTGTTCCGTGTGATGAAAACGATCCGGCGCGGCTCTTTCTTCGCGTCAGAACTGAATCCCGATTCGATTTTAGTCTTTTCCATCATCGTCTTTCGACCGTACCGTCAGCCCGCCGTCTTTCTGCACGCGCCAGAAATGCACCCCGATGAGGAGGAACGCGAGTAACGGGAGAATCACTACATGCAGCACGTAAAACCGGAGCAGGGCGTTTTCGCCCACGATGTTTCCGCCCAAGGCAACAAAGCGAATCTTGTTTCCGATGATGGGCATGGCGGAAATGATATTGGTGCCCACCGTGACCGCCCAGAATGCCAATTGATCCCACGGCAGCAGGTACCCCGTATAGCTGAGGAACAATGTCACCAGCAGCAAGACAACTCCCACCACCCAATTGAACTCATGGGGCGGCTTGTATCCGCCGCGGTAAAACACGTGGAACATGTGCGCGAATACCAGCAGGACCATCAGGTGCGCACCGATGCGGTGCATATTTCGAAGGAACACTCCATTGGACACGACAAAACGCAAATCTTTCATGTCGTGATATGCCTTGGGCGCGGCGGGGTGGTAGTAGAACATCAGGAAAACGCCGGTCACGACGAGCAGCAGGAACAGCAGCAGGGACAAGGAGCCCAGGTAATAGGCGGCGCGCACGCGCAGGGACTTCTCGCGCACCTTTACCGGCAACCAGTGTAGGAACAGATTGCCGAACACCGCCACACTTCGAGTTCGATTCGTTATTGCCGGCCCGCGCCGGAAGATGGATTTCCACACTCGCGTGGTCCGGAGGTTTTCGAGAGCTGCATAGAAAGTGGTGGCCATAATTCTCCTCAGGCTTTCAGGACCTGGTCCGGCTTAATGATTTGGAGCTTATCCACCTGAAGGTCGCCATCCGCGGTAAGGTAGATGGAGTAGTGCGGCAGCGGGCGGGGCGCGGGTCCTTCAATTTTTTTCCCGTCAGGCTGAAATTTGCTGCCGTGGCACGGGCAGGCGATCATGTTCGCATCCGGCTTCCATTGCGTGACGCACCCGAGGTGAGTACACACAGCAGATACGGCAAAAAAACCCGCTGGGGTGCGCACAATGTAAACCTGCTGATCCTGAAGGAAGGTAACCGAGTTCACTGCGTACAGGTCCGGGCTACCCGCGCGAAATGTGGTCGACGGCTCGAACAGTACGTTAGGGGAAAAATATTGATAGGTCAGGACCGCGCCACCTAGCCCCGCGACGCCAAGTGCGCCAACCGTAATTTCGCTAAGAAAATCTCTACGTGACACTCCCTGCCTCCCATTCGCGGGTTCCGGCACCGGGTTTTGCTTGTTGTTGCTCATGGCCTCAGAACAATCTCCTCGTGGGATATCAAGCTTGGATCCTGTTCGAATACTTCGAATGCCTCCATTGAAATGGTGTTTGCGGGGCAGCGCTCCGCACACAGGCCGCAGCGAATGCAGATGGTTTCATCCTTCACCATGACGGAACCTTCCACCTGGTTCAGTTCTTCCGGCGAAACGTGCTGGAGATCCACGGAGCGCAATTCCTTTTCTTTGCCGAGCCGTTCCTTTTCTTCTTCCGTAAATGCAAAATCCTTCAGTGGCACTAAAGAGAGGCAATTCTCCGGACACACGTCCACGCAGCCGCCACAGAGGATGCATTCGGTCGCATTCGCCTCATTGCCCTCGAAAATCGTGTTGATCCAACACTGCAGACACCGGCTGGCTTCCGTTCGCGCTTGCTCCTCGGTGTAGCCAGTTTCGACTTCTGCCACGCCGGTGCGCCGTTCGATCGGAAGTGCGGGGATGGCCAGACGTGAGTACTCATCGTAGTAAGCCGCCATCTCGTGATGGTTGAGTACCGTGATTTGCACGAACTTGCCTTTCGGCTTCCACTCCGGACCGCGCAGGAACTTGTCTATCTCTGTCGCTGCTTTTTTCCCATCGGCAACTGCGTTGATGATGAGGCGAGGGCCGAAAGCAATGTCTCCTGCCGCAAAAATTCCAGGCGCTGTGGTCATCAGCGTGTCCGGATTGATCTTTAGTGTGCCCTGCCGCGTTGTCTCGATGCCGTCCTCGGGCTTCAAGAAGGAGAGATCGGAAGATTGGCCAATGGCCAAAATCACTGTGTCGCACGGAATCACAAATTCCGTCCCGGCTTCAAACTTCGGATTGAAGCGCTTATTCTCGTCAAAGACAGAAAGGCACTTCGTCACTTCCAGTCCCGTGAGCTTGCCGTCCTTCCCTACGAACTGTTTCGGCCCCAGGGAAGGGCGCAGATTTATGCCTTCCAGAACGCTTTCTTCAATCTCCTCCTCGGACGCCGGCATTTCCATGCGGGATTCGAGACATACCAGTTGGACTTCCCGAGCACCCATGCGCAACGCTGCCCGCGAAACGTCCATGAATTCCTTCATGGCCACGTCCATTTCACTGGACGTCAGCTCATTAGGGAGCACAACACTCGCCATGTCGGTCACGAGCTTCTGCTGCTGTTCCCTCATGGCCGATCGCGCCACGTCAATGGCCACATTTCCACCGCCAATCACCACCACGCGTTTGCCGACCTCAAAGCGGTAACCCAAGTTGACGTTCAGGAGAAAATCGATTCCCTTGACCACGCCATCCAGCTCATGACCAGGAAGATCCAGGTCGCGGCTGCGATGCAATCCAAAAGCCATCAAAACCGCTTTGTATCCCTGGCGCCGCAAGTCGTCGAGGGTGAAGTCCCGTCCCAACCGCATGTTTAATTTCAGTTGCGGCCCCAGATCCAGAATTTCGCGGATCTGCGCCTGCAAAACGTCGCGCGGCAGCCGGTACTCCGGGATGCCCAAATGCATCATGCCGCCCGGTACCGCTGCCGCTTCAAAGATGGTCACGGAATAGCCGAGTAGTGCCAAATCGTGCGCCGCTGACATGCCCGCAGGCCCAGAGCCGATAACCGCCACCTTCTCGGGGTTCTTTACATCGGGCTTTCCGCCGAAGACGTCAATGGGGTTTCTTGACTCCGGTCCATAGCGTTCGGTGACAAACCGCTTCAGGGCGCGAATTGAGATGGGCATATCAAACTGGCCGCGTCGGCATGCAGGCTCACAGGGATGCCCGCAAACGCGGCCGCAAATTGAAGCGAAGGGGTTGGGGGTCCGGGCGTATCGGTAGGCTTCTTCGTACCTTCCCTGCGCGATGAGCGAGACGTACCGCCCAGCCTGCGTGTGAACGGGACACGCCTGCATGCAAGGAAAGTTAGACTCCAGCCATTCCAAATCGACGAGCTTGGTTCGAGTCGCCACTTGGTTCGCTCCGGACCCTTTGATTTGGTTGCTCACTTCTTGACTGTGAGATCAGCGGTGACGCTACCCGCGGCGACTTCTACCGCTTGCGTGGTGACCTTGCCGTCTTCACTCCAAGTTTTCAGCGTGTATTTGCCCGGAGGAACATTCTTGATTTCGTAATTGCCGTTCTTGTCGGTCAACGCAAAGTAGGGTGTCGGGGAGACAACGATGTACCCATTCATCTCAGGATGCACGTTGCAGAGCAGGCTCGCCACTCCAACGTCGTTAAACTGGAAGCTCTTCTTCTCGCCTTTCGGCCACGTGCCCATGTTGTGGGCAAGCTTCTTGTTGCCGCTGATGCTGGGCCAATACACGTTGTGGCCCACTGGATCGCTATTCAGAAATTCCACCGTGGTCCCCACCTGCACCACCATCACGTGTGGCGAAAACGTCATCTTCGCCTGATCCATCACCGGCTTGCTTGCTGGCGGCTCGAACTTCTTGTCTGGAATTGCGTCGACATACACGGCGATATTTTCGGCCGACTTAATCCCCTGCACGCTGACCTTCCCCTTGATGTCCCCTGCCAGGCCAGCACCCGCCAGGAGCAGGACTGCACCGCTGACTGCTACTGCTTTGACTGCAAATAAACGCACCTTCATGGTTCCCCTCTCGTTTCCCTGGATTTTAGCCCCAGAAATCTTTTGGCCCGCGGGCGACCGTTAGAACACGTAGTCGATGCCGGTCATGAACGTGTTCGGGCGGTAGAAGAGCGTATTCCCAGTTGTGTCCTGGTAAGGCACGCCCCAAGAATGATCGTATTCGCCTATGATCTTGATATTGGCGCGCACCAGAATCGTGTAGCCCGGGCTGAATCGGTTCCGTGTTGGGGATTCGGAGACGCCGTTGATATAGTCTGATGGCGAATTCACAAAGTCATACCGCATGGTGGCGATCAACCAGGGATAGATCCAGTAATTGGCCACCACAAATCCCCCCGTAAACGTCACGGCATTGGCATTCGCAATTGTCATCGCCGCCGTGTCCACCAGGTGGTTGTTGTCATGGCCATGCATGCCTACTCCATACAGTTCGAACTTGCTGCGGAACTTGTACCGCAGTTCGCCTCCGACACGGTAGAAGGGGTCGTTGATTGTGCCTGTAAATGGGTAGATACTGCCGCCGAAATTCTGTTGGTTTGTCCCGTGGTAATAAAAGGCGCCCAGTCGAATCGATGTATGGTCCCTCGGCCCGGTCGGCCCCGCGGCTTGAATTCCATGGCGGCTCTCCGGGTCCCGTTCCAGGTTGAACTGATAGGAGGTGTGCAGATAGACGTCTTTTGTATTGCGTGCTGTAAGCGCGGGACCTGTCCCATAAGCCGAATTCGTTCCGTCGACAAAGGCCACGGACCAGACGAAGTTGCCATTGTTCGGATAGCCTCCGAATTCGATCCCGCGTTGCGGAGTCCCCAGGATGAACGGATTGTTAGTGGTCCCGCACACAGTCACGGAGCTGCCACATGCCGGCCCCTGTGCCAGCGCGCCCTCGCTGAACACGTCGTATCCCGTCAGGTAAGGAGTTCGCGCCTGGGTAAAAGGCAGATCCAGCTCAAACTGTCCAAATCGCACGTTCAGCGCGTTCAGCGGCAAATGAAGAACGTGCCCTAAGTCGTTGTACTTCAGGTAGCCATCTCCAAGCCCCCCGCCTGCTCCTGTGGCTCCCGCCGAAATATCGTCGTCAATCCAAAAGGAAAGATTCGGGCCAAAGCTCCCTGCGCTAATGATCGTGAACGTATTCGGCACAAACAAATCTGTGCGCGGAACATAACCCGTCGTTACCACAGGCGGCGGTTGTTGCGCGTGCCACACAAAATTTCCTTCATACCGGAAGGCGATGGGAATTGTCCCCGGAATCTCTCCCGGGTACACCGCCTCGGGAAATGCTTCCTTTTGAGCCTTGGAACCCAACATGGTCGGTTCCTGCTTTACGAAGACTTCGTCATCCTTGGGAAACTTGAACCCGTTCTTCTTGAATGCCAGCCCAAAGTCGTTCAATTCAGGGTAATTGTTGTGACAGGTGGTGCAGGAGGTCTGGTACTTCCTTGAGAATGCTGGAATGGCCTTGCCAGACGGCACCGTGACCAACAGTGCGAGCATCACGAGTGTCCCGAATATGAACGCAGCGATCGCTCTCAGAGCGCGGTTGTCATTGTTATTCACTTATCCCAGCCTTGGCCCTGGAGCGGGCGTGAATTTGTGATTCATGGGGGTCAGGACGTGTTCAAATGCAGTCGCATTCTCGAACGAACGTTACATTGGTGCGGTGACATCAATCACGGTCTGACGTGACGGTCATCACACACATCATCGCTTTGGCAGGCCTTGTAGCTAGCAAAAAGCTCTGCAAGACCAGCAATTTAGTCCGCGCTGGCAATCCGCTAGCTACAGCGCGGGCATTGCGGAGGAGCGAAAGAGCGTTGGAACGAATTCGAGATCGGAAGCTTCCGCGACAGCGAGGCGTATCTGGAACTGCATGACTTCAGGGGCAACCGGGTTTTGGTACTCCCGCAGCGAGGAAAGCAGGATCTGATCGAGCGGCTGGTTGCTGGTTCGTGCGAGCCGGTAGATCTTGACGGCGAGGGCTTCGGCAGCACCAGGCGTTAGGAGCAAGGGTGTGAACGGCTCCAGGCTCGCGAAGCTGCCGGCTGCGAGATCGATGCCGCGTTTCTTGAGAAGCATCTGGAGAAGATCGAAGCCCTCTCGCTTGGTGGATGTGGGGAAGAGTGGAATTTTGACGTCGACACGTCCAGGGCGTTTGAGATCGACCTCGATAAGGTCCGGGCGGCTGGAGGCTAGCACCCATATGACGCTGCCGCGGTTCGAGCTGCTTCCCATTTCCTCCGCGAGCATCGAATAGATGCGGCCGCCGACGCCGGAATCGCCGCTCGAGGCATCGCGCCGACCCAGAGCCTGATCGGCTTCATCGATGAAGACATAGCAGTGGCCAAGCGCGTGGATTAGCCGAAAAATCTTCTCCAGGTTTCCTTCGCTGCTTCCGACCCATTTGTCCCGGAAATTCTTCATTTTGACAACCGGTACACTGGCTTCACCCGCGAGGCATTCAACAAGAAAAGTCTTCCCGGTGCCAACCGGTCCGCAAAGCAAATATCCCTTGGGAAGGGCCGCGGTGTCGTTCTTCCGCCAGAGTTCAATATCTTGCCGCAGCCAGGCTTTGATGGAATCAAGCCCGTAGACATCATCCAGCGTACGTTTCGTTTCCAGGAATTCGATTAAACCGTTGGTATCGTTTTCGACGAGTTCTTTCTTGATTTTCGCGAGGTCGGGGGCGACGAGCGGCTCTTTGCGATGCTGCTTGGTCTTGACGACGCCTTCCACGGCGCTGAGTGTGGTGCCGGCGAGTTGCGCCGCCGCACTGGAAACGTCTTTCGCCACCTCCGACAGGGCGATGCCGTAGCCTGCGGATAGGTGCTGGAGCGCTTCAGCGATTTGCGGAACTGTTGGGAGATCAATCTTGATGCGGGCGGCGCGCGGATTGTTCACGATCAAAGGGTGAAGGTCGTTGATGTTTTCAGTCAGCAGGAACGTTGCAAGAGCGTGGCCTGTAAGGAGCGAATCGTTGGCCCAATCGCGCATAAGTGATGCAAGGGCGTTCAAATTGTAGTCGAGGCCACCGGGGGTGGGAGGAACGAGCAGATCCGCATTCTTGATGATGCAGCCGACCTGCAACGCCGGCTGATTCAGACGCGCAAGATTGGCACAATAGCGGAAATAGCGCGTCAGGCTTTCGATCGCTGGGCGCGGGGTTTTCCAGTCCTTCTGGCTCTCCTGAAAGGCCGGCCACTTTGAGAACACCTCAGCACCCTTCTCGATGCGAATGCCATTGCCGAGGTCGTAGCTGAGGACGACATCGAACCTGGTAAGTAGTCCCGAAAGAAGAAATTCAGAGAGTGCTCCCAGGCGTGGTCCGTTAGCTGTTTGTAGCAGCACGGAATCAGCAATGTTGCCGTAGAGCAGGAACTGGCTGGCGGCGTTCGATTCGTACCGCTCGATGAGTGATTGAGCCCAGGGAGGAAGACTCTGCAAGGGTATGCGCGTGGCAGGGGGCGGGATCGGAGTAGAGGTTTCGCTCATGTGGTACCGCTGACGGGCGTCTTACTGGAAGTACGAGACTGCCCATAGTCGCGATCGAGATCGGCGACAGCCGATTCAGAATCGCCAAACAAGCCGCCGCCGACCAAATCGCTGGCGAGCTGAAGGTCCGTGGAGATGGTTTGCGGTTTTCCCTGCATGGCGGCATTGTCCAGGACAAGGTCAACCTGGGATTCCACGCGGGTGAGATCGCTCTCCACTTCTTCCAAGGATTGTCCGCGGCGCTGAATATTCGCGAGGCGGCGCTTCAGGATGTCCAACGTGGCAGTCTTGGACTGACGTAGGGCCGGTGTTTCGCGTGAGTCCTGCAAATCCTTGTCCAGGGAAAGAATTTTGCGTTGCAAGCTTTCGGCAGTATCGTCAGTGCCCGCAGTAAGCAGATGAAAACGGGCGATGAGGAGCTTGGTATAAACCCACTTCAGGTTATCGAGAGCTTCGCGATTGGTTTCAATCAGAAAATCCTCCGCTTGGGCATTGCGATAGACGTCGAGAACCTTGGCGCATTTGCGGTCAAGCGCCTCAATGCGCTTGCGATCTTCCGCTGGAAGCGTCTGGACGAGCGCGGTGCGTTTCACCTGCGAATCGCCGCTAGTGATCTGGCGCTCGGTGGCGTCGACATAATTTTGAAAGCGCTTGTTAAATGCCAGGGCAGGCAAAACGGCAGCTTCCGCAGCAAGTCCGAGCAGCCAGAAGCCGGGATGGCCGAAACCGAGGATGAGGAAAGCAGTGCTGGCGAGGGCGTTCACGGGCACACGACCAAGACCCGGCACGTCCATGCCGACCAGGAAAGCAGCCTTGAGATATCGCCACACGGTGAAGTTAGTTTAGCGCAGCGTCAGGTTTTTTCGCTCTGCGGGCCCATCGTCTTGGCTGGAGCCTCAGCAGTCGGGGAGGCAGGACTGCCGGCAGCCAAAGGCTCGAGCGCGATACCTTCCTTCGCTGCGAAATCCGCAAGAGCTTGCTCGGCGAGCGCGTTCTGCTCCGCCTCCTTCAATTGGACGCCGGACATGTCCATGGAGTCCCGTGCGACGCGCGCGCGGCCTGCGGCTTTGTTGCGCTCTTCCTCAACCATGGTCTGGAGTCGATCGAGAGTGTCGCCGGAGCCGCCAATCGAACTAATCATTCCGGACGCCATTTCAGTGAGTTCGGCGAGGGCGCGCTTCATCTTCATGTCGCTGATGCTGGACTTAAGCGACTCGATCTTGGCACGAGCGTTGTTTACGGCGACGTCGCGCGCTTTCAGAAGATCTTTGTAGGTAGTTTCGGCTTGTTCGAGTTGCTTGCGATTTTCTTCCAATTCGCGCGAGACAGTCTGCAGGCGGAGAGCATACTGAGCGGCGGCAGTGCGGTTGCCCGCGCGGAGATTGGCGGCAGTTTTTGCCTTGAGGTCACGGTCTTCGCCTTCGAGCTTGCGCACCTGGCTCATGAGACTCTCACAAAGACCAGCATGCGAAGCGAGCCCCTGGTTATACTGCGCGATCTGCTTGCGAAGATTTTCCGTCTCGACTTCCAGCAAGGCTTCCGGGTTCTGCCTTTCCAACCCAGAAATGAACAGACCGAAGAAACCGCGGACGAGATTCACGAACCTTTGCCACATGGGCGTGATTCCCCTTTCTGGCTTGCGTTCTCTTACTGTACGCCGACTAAGTTCACGGGCCTAGCGATTCCCCTGGCTGCGCTGCCAACTCTGTAACAAATTGTTAACAACTTCTCCGCGCGGGGCATCGCAGATTTTCCCCAAATCCACCTTAATGCCGTAATCCGCGTATTTGACGAAGGGACTATCCGCAAATTTGACGGGAACGCTGGGATTCGCGGGACGGAATCCGTGGTTGAGCGATTCTTTTTGAATTGGTTCGCTCAACAGGAACTGCAAAAAGGTTTCCGCAGCCTTGCGCTGGTCTTTGGAACTCCAGGGAGCATCAATGATGTAGTACGGATTGTCGTTCCAGGCGTTGTATTCGGGATAGACGATACGGAGTTGGCCCCATCGACCTTCGGCATTTTTCAAGTAATCGATCGCGACACTTTCGTACACGATCAGGGCGTCATACGAGGAAGGTCCTTTAAGGACCATTTCCCGCATCATGTTGCCGGTACTGTTGGAGAGGCCGCTGACACCGTGCTCAAAACTCTGCAGCCAATTCTGAAAGCCGACGTCCACAACGTCCTTCAGTTCCAGGTCTTTGGTTTTCTTCTGATAGGAGTAGGCGGCAAGCACGATGGTCATCAAACCGGAGTTGGATTCGTTGGGGTGCGTATGACCTAACTTGAAAAGGCCCCATTCGGGCTTTTGCGCGATGCTTTCCCAACCGCCTTTTTCCTGCAACGCCTGAGCAAGGGTTGCGAACGAAACCGTTTTGTATTTCGGAAGGAACGCCTGGTAACGCTCGTCCCAGAAGACGAAGACCATAGGTGAAAGGGCAAGCGGCTCTTCCTTCAGGATGGGATTTTGACTGTACTTGACCTGCCATTCCTGAACGAACGTATCTTTGTAAAGGGCGCTGGCGGGCGACCAGACTTGAATGCGCTGATCGCCATTCAGAAGGGCGTGGGCGCCCTCGAGCGAACCCATGGGAATCAGGTTCACCTTGATTTTCTTACCGTCCTTGGTTTTCGCGAATTCGTCTACAGCCCATTGAAGCCAGCGCTGCTTCTCTGTGCCGTAGGCGATGCCGATTTCAACATGGTCCTGACTGCTGAAGGTGTCCAAAACCGATCCTGTACCGCTAGTCCCGGCCGTCGATTTTGGTTTCTGAACGAACAGATAGTACGCCCCGGCAATGCAGCCCACGACAAACAGCGTGATGAATGCTTTCCCGAGTCCCGTCAGTTTTGGCCCGTCTGCCATAGATATTCTTTCTGCACGATTCCGTGATCGAACCCTGAACTAGAAGAACGTGGAGATATCACGAAACACTTCCACGATATTCTGTGGCGTGCCTTCGTAGAATTTTGCCTGCGTTGCATCCGCGATTTTCTGCAGGATGTCTTTGCGCGCATCCTTGCCATAGGCGATGGTAAAAATGTGAATTGCGCGGGTCTCCCCGTTGTACTGAATTCGCTGCATCAGTTCATTGAGCTTCATGCGGCTCTGGGTGTCTTCGCCGTCAGTAAGAACCACGACCGCCTGGATCTTCGAATCGCCGGGACCACCGGTAGCGAGTTGCTGATAGGCGGCGTCAATCGCGTCGTAAAGAGCGGTTCCGCCTCCGGCAAAGAGGGAATCGATTTGTGAAGTCAGCTTGGCGCGCTCGTCTTTGACCGACGCGTTGCGCTGGGCCCAGTGAAGTTCGGAACTGAACGGCAGGAACGAGAAGGTGTCGCCATCATCCAGGAGTTGAACAAGCTGCTTGGCGCCTTCGCGTGCGTTCTGGATTTTACCTTCTTCGTTCATGCTTCCGGATGTGTCAAGGACGAGCACAACGTCTGAATGTTTCTTCTGGGCGCGCCAAACCTGAAGGATACCGTTAATGACATCGGCGGAGGGAACTTCCAGGGTCGTCTTTGGCTCCTGGGGATTCATGCCGTGTTCGGCATCGAGTGGGGCCGCGAGAGGAAGATCGACAAGCGCCGGCCGGAAGCCATATTGCATTGCTTTCACCTGCTGTGGACGAGCCAACAGGTATTGAATGTAAATCTTCGCGGCTTCCCGATGCTCCGGCGTAACCCATTCGCGTTCAACGACACCCACGGGATGATCGCTCCAGAATGTTCCTTCCTTCGGATAGATCGCCACAATCGGGAAGGCCAGATTGTTCTGTGAGTAAGACTCCACGACCATGCTCTCGTACAGAACCGCGGCCGAGAGATATTCGGGACCGTTGGCGAACATTTTTCGTCCGAAAAAGCCCGTGGAACTGCCGTAATGAACAACGCTTTGTTCGACGCCTCCCAGGAATTGTTTGAATTGCGGTTTGTCGAGATCGGCAAGTGTGAGTCCGGCTGTCTTGCCGGATGCGGCGTAGGCCTCCGCGAAGAGCGAAATAAGCCCGCTGTTGCTGTATTCGGGATGCGTGTGCCCGAACTTGAATTTACCCCACTGCGGATAGCCATAGGCTTGCCATCCCTTTTCATTTCGGGAGAGCGCCAGGATGTCCGCCCAGCCGAGTGGTTTTTTGCCCCAGCCGATGGCTTCCGCCATGGGCTTCCACATCGCGATCACAACGGGAGAGAGGACCAGATTATCGGTCGTGGCGATGAGATCCTTGCCGGTTTTCGATCGCGACTCGGCGTTGCCTAACTTGATGAAAGCCGCAGAGGCGGGGCTGGCAATGTGTGCCTGCAGGCGGCCGGACAGGATATTGTCGATCGTCTCACCGGAACCCATCGGGAGCGCGCGTACATAAATGGTTTTGCCGCTGGCCGTCTTGACGTGTTGCTGATTAAAGTCACGAGTGACGTCGTTTATCCACTTTTCCTTCTCGGAGCCGTATGGAAATACCAGTTCCAGGGAGCCTGCGGGCGCCTGCTCCGTGGACATGCTTTCCTGTCTTGCAGAGTTCTGCTTCTTACAACCATAAAAGCTAATACACAGAAAAGGGAAAAGCAGAATCGTCAAAAAGCGCAAGGAGCGAAGGTGACGCACCTGTAGCGTTTCTGGATCGTTGGGCATGGGGCACCTGCCGGGAACCTGGATAGCAAGAAGGTGAGGGGAAGCCACGAGCCACCCGCTCTGAGCGTATTGGTATTGTACTTCGGTTGGGAGCAATACCATAGGGCCGCCTATCGGGAATACGCAAGATGTGGACGATTTATTTCAGAGAGGCGAGAGACTCTGTGCGCGACGGAGCGATGGTTCATGCGAAACGAAGGCAGCATGAAAGATTGTGCAAAACTCGCTGATTGAGAAGATTGGGCGCGCACTAAAATGCGAACCGTATGGAAAACTGCAAGGCGCGTGGCAGGCCGTTTGGACTAATTTCCTGCAGGGTTCCGAAATTGCCCGGGCCCGAGTTGGGCACCAAATAGCAGGTCTGGTTCAGCGTTGCGCCGTCGCCGCAGTTTGTCCCGATGGGGTTGTATTGGAGCGGATTGATGCCGTTGCCGTTCTGCACGTAGTAGTTAGCGTGGTTGAACAAATTGAACACTTGGACTTCCAACTGCAGCTCCTTGCCTTCCTTGATCGAAAAACTGCGGGCCAACGCAGCGTCGATCCTCTCCAGCCACGGGCCGTAGAAAGAGTTCAGGCCAACCCCGGGTGCAGGGCCGCCACCATTGATGCCGCCCGCAGTGTTCGCGGTGTCCTCGTTAAACGCGGTGTCATTCAGATTGTTATTGGCGCCGTCGCAATTGCTGAACGACAGGGTCGAACTGGTGCACGCTGGACTCAACAAACTCGCGTAGGGACGGCCGGAAGAGAACTCCATGACACTACTCAGCCTCCAGTTCGAAAGGAGCGCGCGCCCGGTGGCCGAACTGGTCAGTCTTTCCAGCCCGGGCCGATAGACGCCCGCGAAGGTGATGCGATGCCGCTGATCGAGCAGCGAGGGGCCATTGGTATTGCTGAAATCGAACTGATTGTTGAAGTCCATCCCATCCCGCATGACGCTCTTGGCAAACGTGTAGGAAAATTGCAAAGTGAGGCCTTCGGAAACGCGGCGCTTCAACTGCACAAACAAAGAGTTGTAATCGTTTTGCCCGGGGCTGATCAGTTCGTTGATCTGGCCCAGGTTGGGATTGATGCGACCTTCCGTCAGCAAACCACTGTCCATGTTCGGCAGGGTGATCGTCCGCCCAGCGCAGGGCGCTGTGGTTGTGCCGGGAGGACACACCACATACGTCGTCGTGCCTTGCAACGGATTCAGGTTCAGATCATAGGCGCTGCCGGAAAACAGATGCACCGCGTGATTCCACATGGTGCCAATGCTTAGAGTCGTGTTGCGGAAAATCTCCCGTTCAATCTGCAAACTCGCCTGCAGCACATAGGGCACTCTTAACTGCGGAGAAACCAGGGAAATGTCCGGAGAAGCACCGAACACGGGAGAGTTGCCTGGGAAGATGTTCGGAAACGTGGGTACCTGTTGGTTCGGCGGGCCTGTGGTGTAACTGGCACTTACCGAAGACTGCTGTGACACCAGCCCGTTCGAAACCACCGCGTTGCGGTAGTTCAGGCCGTTCATGTTGGTATAGAACTGCCCAAATCCGCCGCGCACTACGGTGTCCGACACGGGCTGCCAGGCAAATCCGATGCGGGGCGCCAGGCGTTGAAACTGGTTCGGATACTGTCCAGTGAGCGGAAACGCGGGGTTTTCCTTTGGCTGTGGATAAACCTGGAAATCCTCCCGTAAGCCCATTTCCAGGGTCAACTGCGGCAAAGCACGGAACGTGTCCTGCACGTAGAATCCGTAGTAAGGCACAGCAAAAGAGAAAGTTGGGTTTCCCGAAGACTGACTGAAGAGGTTGTATTCACCGAGTGCAAGAGCCTGTAGATTCGAAAATTCATAACTGCCGAGGAAGGACCCGAACTGTACGGCGGCGTTCGGGTCCGCGCCGCCACCATTGCTGTCCGCATCCCAGGCACGGTTCATATCGAAACCGAATTGCAGCGTGTGCTTGCCAATCAGGTAGTCGACTCGGTCGGCCAGAGACCACTGTCTTTCAAATACCCTTCCCACAGAGAAAGGAGCGTTGCCTAGAATGAAAGAGGCCGGACTATCCAGTATTATAGTGGGCGCGTTTGGAGCCAGGCCTGTGGGCGTTGAGATCTGGTTGTCGTCCGAACCGCCCGCGTGGAATTCGTTCACCAGTCTGGAAGAGAACGTGTGCGTCCATCCCAAACTGGCTTGAAAGGTATGCACGTAGGCGTTAGCCAGCGTTTGTATCCCGTAGTCACCCACCGTAGGGTCAGTGATGACACCTCCCGGCGAGTTAAACCGGTTCACATTGAAGCTGAGGAACAGGTTATCCCGGGAACTGGCTTGGTAGTCTAGCCGGGACATAACTGCCACATCGTTGCGCTTTCTTGGTTTAACTCCAAGATTGGAATTCAAAGCGTTCACAGTGTTCGACACTTGCTGGAGGTATTGTGGATTGGTCGGATCAGGCGTGCTGTCGCTGCCTGGCACAGGCAAAGGCCCGTTCGGCGGAGGCAGCACTGTTCCGGCCGGAATTCCAAAATTAGCGCTTAAGAAATTAGCCAGGTTCGCCGGCGTCGTCGCCAACGCCGTGTTGATGACAGGAATCGGATTGTTCCGCAGTTGCTGTTCATAATCCACAAAAAACCACAAACGGTCCTTCAGAATCGGCCCGCCCAATCCAGCGCCGAATTGTTGCAAGGCATCTTCCGGTTTAGGGTAGCCACTGGCTTTGGAAATGGCGTCGTTGGCTTCAAACGCAGAATTGCGGTTGTAATAAAACGCATTGCCATGGAACGCGTTGCTCCCCGACCGGGTCACCGTATTAATGAAGCCCGCTCCCCCTCCGTAGATCGCCGAGTACGGGCTGACCGCGACTTGAAACTCCTCGATCGCGTTCTCGCCGTATAGATAGGGGACGCGGTAACGGCCCAAAATGTCGGCGAAATAGTTGCTGGTCGCATTGGTTCCGTCCACAGTGAAGGAATTAGAGCCATTTCCATTGGCGTATCCTGAGTCCTCCCCTCCCTGTTGTCCGGCAATGCTCACCAAACCCGTGTCGCCGTCGGTGCTGGTATTGGGCGTAAGCAACGTAAAGTCGGTGTAACGACGCCCATTGAGCGGTAATTCGTCAATCAGCGACCGCTGCATTACCGCGCTGGCCGAGGACTCCGCGGGCCGCAGCAGGGGCGCGGTCCCGATTACGCTAACCGTGTCTCCGCTACCCCCCACTTGCAGACTGACATCTTGCGCTGTGGTGTTCCCGATGAAAACCGGGACTTGGTCGACTTGGACCGAGCGAAAGCCCTTGTGACTTACTGTGATGGAATAGGTGCCGGGAGAAAGCGCTACCCAATAGATTCCAGAACGGTTCGCCACCGTGGATTGCCTTACGCCTGTCTGGGAGTTCGAGACAACCAGGGACGCCCCTGGAACCACAGCGCCGCTCGGATCTGTTACTCGCCCGGAGATTGCCCCGGTCACTACAACATTTTGGGCGCTGAGTGAAATACCGGTAAGCCCGCTCAACAGGAGGAATAAGAAGATAGATCGAATTGAGGGAAACATGTTCTATAACCTCAAACAAACCGGGATATGCTCTCCAATCACACAATTTGAATTGCGAGTCGGCTTCTTTATTGAACCCGAGTCGCCGTCGCCCTCGGAGATTTCGTCCCACTTACTACCGTCTTCAAGAAAGAACGGCTCGGGCTGGCGCTTGTGCCAGCCCGAACTCGTCTAGCTGTTAATTCTTATTGGTCTTTGGTCGTGGGTTGAAGTCGCGGGGAACTACGTTCGTGATCCCTTGCTGGCGATCGGTGGTAGTAATTCCCAAGTACTGACAGCCGCTAAAACCCCACGCTTGGGGCAGAGTCTGGATCAATGCTTCTGAAATCGTCACGTAGGAAGGTGGCAAAGGATCCGCTTTCCCCAGCAGGCGGGAGGGGCTGAAGGCGTCCAGAAGATCCGTGATGCCCTGCGTAAGCGCATCTTCCGGCCCCAGATCCTTTTGTCCAAATTGCTGTTCGCCTAGCCTGCGTCCTTCCAATTCGTCCGGCAGAAGGGCAAGCGCAGGCAGGTTGAACACGGTGTCAATAAATTTCACCACGGAGGATTGACTTCCCTGCGCCTGTGCAATGTAGTGAGTGCGAGCGTAGGGTGAGATCACCAGCAGCGGAACCCGCGGGCCATTCGTGATTAGCGAATTATCTGGACCAAAATTACGGATCGGAGGTTGAACGTGGTCGTAGTCGCCCTCGGAGTCGTCCCAGGTGATGATGATGGCGCTTTGGTACCAGTAAGGGCTTGCCGCGATTTTGTTGATGGCTTGTGCGACCATGGCCTCGCTGATCTGGGCGTCCGAATAAGCGGGATGGTCGTCATCACCTAGAAAGTTCGCCTGAACTGTCGAATCCGGATTGACCGGCTTCAGGCTGAAGAGGTTCGTATATCCTCCCTTAACATAAAAGACGCCGCCCTGTCTCGGAAGCGTGCGGTTTTCAACTGCGGAGAAAAAGTCACCGAGACCGTGAAGCTGTGTCGTCATCGCGGGGTTGTTAGAGATGTAGCCGAAATACTGTGGCCCATTGTGATGGGTGATGTAGGAAGCATGTGTCCCGTTTGCGTCCGTGGGACCTTCGTTCGGATCGGTCACTTCCTTATCAAAACCCTCTTCGTACCAGCCGAAGGGAACGGTAGAATGACGCAAGTCGGTGATGAATTCCACGTCCTCCCGCACGTCGGCAAGATCGCTACCAGGATCGCGATCGGACTCGGTGATTTCTTGCAACTGGCGGCCCGCAAGCGTCAACGGGAGAGTCGCGAAAGTCAGGTTAAACTCGGTGCCATAGCCCGGAAAGTCGCCAGGGTTCACTGGCATCTTTTCCGCCGCTGGAGTGGTATCCGATGGCGACCCCCAAAAGGGATCACTGTCGTTCATTAAAGGAACCCCTGGCAGGGATCCGCCGTTATCGGTATAGGCCAGGTCCGGGTGCAGCGCCCATTGTGTTTGTCCTGCCTGCGCACCGATAATCGCGAGGTTCCCCGGCGTTGACGGGCCGGTCATTGTCTCGAAGATGTGGTCGAAGAGCACGAACTTATCGGCGTATGCCCAAAGGAGAGGAACAGTGTCGCAATCCTCGTAAGCCATGGCGAGTTCACCCATTTGCTTGGCTTGCAGGCTGGGGTTGGCCGGTGGGGTGTAATACTTGAGTTCCTCGACAGCCGCGAACTTGTCCATGAGAGGGACGTTGTTCGGCTGGATGTCCATTTTCGCAACCGTGCGGGGATGGGAGTGGTCGATGTCGTCGGTGTCGGCCGCATAGCAAAGTGTGGGGGACAACACACCATTGACCTTTGAATTCGGGCATCGATCGTACGGGCCGATGCGGAAAGGGTGAATGGTAGTCACGGAGCCATCGGTATTCACCAATTGCTGGGTAAAGCCGGGAGTCTGCGACGCCGGGTGGCTATAGATCCCCTCGGCGCCGGGAAAAGTTCCGAAATACGAGTCGAACGAGCGATTCTCCTGGTAGAAAACAAAAACGTACTTCACTCTCTTTTGAAGCAATTCGACCATCGCCGCCTGTGAGAGACGAGGCTCGTGGTCTGGAGAGATGTAATGTTTGTCGACTAGGTCTCTGTGATCGGCGGGCCCATCTTGCGCCTGCACCAGTCCAGTCGGTTGCAGCAACAAAAATACAGCCATTCCAGCGAGGATTTTCCGAAGCATAGCTAAACGCATGAGTCACCTTTCTGTGCGTTGCTTGCGGGATGCCGGAAGATCAGGTCGCGGCTCGCCACAGCAAACAGCACCAGTGCAATCTCCCTCGTTCCAACTTCATGTTTTGTCTCTTGCCCACAAACATGGAAGACGTCACGTTAGGTGGATCCGGTGCTGGTGGAGGGGTCGGCTGACTGCACTTTACTGCTCGCAACCTAGGAAGAAATAGCCCGCCAGAGAGCATCACAGCAACGTGACCACCCTAGCCACCGTCACGGAGCGTCATCAGGAATCGGGCAGACGACAACTACCCCGACGAGACTCTACGCAGCCTCTGCGACCTGTATATGAACAGGCGGCAAAAAGTTCATGAATGGGCGGTGCCACCTTTGAACCGCAGACACCAAGCTAGTAAGCTACACAAAAAAATAGACTTATGATTGACTGAACGTAAAATTAATCTGCGGGGACAGCGCCGCCTCCCGCGTCCATCAAGGCGGAGGATTGGGCAAAACAAAGGGGCGGGTTTGACCCCGCCCCTTTGCAATTTTCCCTTATTGACCGCTTCCAGCGTTTTGCGCCGAACTTTTCTCGGAGCGCTCCGTCTGTTGTTGCAGGTTGGCTCGATAGCGCTTGAGAAGCTCTTCGCGATTCGCACGAAGATCAAGTCCGCTGGGCGACGAGGGGTACGGCTTGTCACCCATCAAACCCTTCCACACAATGCGGTTGTATTTCTGGGCGTCGAGGTGGTCCTCCACTGAGAAATCCATTCCCTCTGTGACTTTTGCCCAGTACGTTGCATCATGCGTGGAATAAAGAATGTGGTGCCCTGCCTGCATCGGGGGCAGGGGTAGTGTGGTGCTGTAGAGATAGTCGGACGGAATGGCCGTAAAGGTCCACTTTGCCTGTTTGGTGTCGAACACATCGCTCATCGGCAGCGCCAATGAGTCGTTCAGGTTCGAGTGGCCGATTCCGAGAATGTCCTCAATCGTACGGACGAAGCTCAGCGTGTTGTAGGCCGTGGAAACCACAGCGCCATGCTTCACATAGGGTCCGACAATGAAGGCGATACTACGGTGGGCATCTACGTGGTCACCGCCGTCTTGCGCGTCGTCCTCGATCACGAAGACCAGCGTGTCATCCTTGTATCTGCTGTTGGCGATTGTCTGCACCACCAGTCCCACGGCATAGTCGTCATCCGCTTGCTCGAGTTCGATGGTGTTCACTCCAGCGATGGCGGTGCTGAAGTTTCCGGTGTGGTCGTGGCACAGCCGAACCAAGGACAGATTTGGGAGCCCGCCGTTTGCGTAGTTGGTGTTGAATTCCCTCTGCCATTCCGTGAACCGGTAATAGTCTGGGAAGGACTGGTCGAATCCCCGGAAATAAGGATCCGTGAAGGGACGCAGAACTTCGCTGGTGGCGTAGGCTACCGTGACGTTGTCTGCGAACGGAGTCGGGTCCTCCGGGATGGAGAGCGCAGTATACGGCGCTGGCAGGTTGTAGCGCGCCTGATCGATGAAGAACCCATAGTTGCGTATGGTTAGTCCAGCCCGCAGAGCACCATCCCAAAGGAAGCCGGCGCCCTGCTGTCCCTCTGGCCCATCGGGTGCCGCAGTGTTCGTGGTGCCCGGCAGCGCATCAGGATCGTTGGGACTAAGCGGGTTGGCCGCGAGCCGTTGTGCCAGCGTGGGATAGCCGATATTGACGTTGCGATTCGTGCCCTCGGAGTCGTAACTTAGGCCTCGCCCCGCATACTCCACCGACGTTTGCCGCTCGACAACATCGGTCGCATGCGCGGAAGTAGACCACGGCCAGCCGTCCATACTGACCTCGCTGCTGTCGTAGAAGTTGTCGAGGTCCACGAACTGGCTCGCAAGATTGTGGAAATTAGGCGTGATGGCGCTGCCGAATTGCGTGATTTCCGGATCGCCGTTGCCAACATCCAGATCGCCTAGGATCTGGTCATAGGTGCGGTTTTCTTTGATGATGTAAATGACATGGTGAATGTGGCTTCGCAGGAAGGACATTTTGTCTTCCTCCTCGTCGCCGAGCTTCCGGCCAAAGTGGTTGTTCTTCGCGACTTGTTCGGTCAGTTGCGCAAGCTCCCACGGTTTGGGAGTCGGGAAGCTCTGCAGTCCTGCCTTGATCAGTTGCAAATCATACTGATTGCTGGCGTTGCATTGCGTGGATTGCGCGGAGGTCAGACCATGGCAGTAGCCCGGGTTCGCTCCCGTCGGTGATTTGTAGTTCACCACGTACAGGAATTTCCCATCGTGGCTGGCGCTAACGGAGCTGGGATACCAGCCCGTGGGGATCAGGCCGATGACGCGGCTTTGTTTCGGGGCACCGAGTTGAACGACGGCCACATCGTTCATCGCCCCGTTCGTAACGTAAAGGGACTTTTCGTCGCTGGAAAGCGTAACACTGTTGGTGTCGTTGCCCTTGAATTTTGATCTCCACTCCGGGAGCAGCCCTTCCGGCGCGGTGACCGGAATGTTGTCGACCCACTGGTTGGAACTCGTGTTGATGATGCCAACGGAGTCGGTAAGGTCCTGCGCCACGTAAAGCGTGGACTGGCTCGTGTTCAGGACCATCTTATTAGGCTCGCCGGGCACCGGGATTCGCGTAATGACTGAGGGCGATCCGAGAATGTCGACGACATCAATTTCCCTGTCGCGGATGCTGGAGACGTACGCGGTGTTGCTGCCTTTGATGACTACCCAGAGCGGATATTCGCCGCCGGGGACGCCTGAATTTTCCGGGTTAATTTTGCCGGGGCGCAGGTCGAGTTCGTGCGTGAGGGCCCAGCCACTCGACGACTTGGAGAGAATGCTAATGGAATCGTTGTAATAGTTCGTCACGACCAGGGTGTTCCCGTCACTCGTGATAGCGATTCCCGCGGCCTGCGGCGACACCTCAAGGCCAGCGCCGGCCGTGTGCCCGAGCGCGATTGGGCTTCCTGTCTGCTCCGCCCACAGCCCGCTCGCTCCGAGCGCATAGAGGTGCACATTGTCGCTGACGCCGCCCGCGACATAAAACGCGGTTCCCGACGGGTCAAAAACGATTCCGTTGTAAGTATTCGGAACTTGAACCACCTGCTTTTGGACAGGCAGGCCCTTTGAAATGTCGTAGATAAATACGAACTGAGTCGAATCCCCCGGGATGACTGACCCCTCGTTCGTCCCCGAAGTAGCCTTCACCAGGTTGTAGCCGCTGGTCAGAACAAGCATCGTCTTGCCATCTGGACTCACAACGCTCGTCACTGCTTGTCCAGCAAGGTAAAGCGGGTTATCGCTGAGGCCCGGATTCAGTGGCACAAACTGTGCGCCGGCTGGGGCCAAGGGTGTGATTTGCCGTCCCATGTTGGGCAGATCTTGTGCGCGGGACATTGAGCCCAACGCAAGCGCAAGCACGGTTACAACAATGGTATGTTTCGTAATCTGTTTCCATTTCATGTGTATCCTCCGATGCGGACGAAAGAATTGCAGCCTCGGGAATACGCTCTCGCCGTGTTTTAC
>Ga0187816_10000060_pt1 | contig 26396 bp, 21 predicted proteins | sample NC_wetland_sal_i_16_FD_132960 | JGI IMG/M metagenome (GOLD analysis project Ga0187816, IMG submission 132960) | Wetland sediment microbial communities from Neuse River Estuary, North Carolina, USA - SO4_1 | ecosystem: Environmental > Aquatic > Freshwater > Wetlands > Sediment | place: USA... | reverse complement strand
GCGCATGGTGCCGCTGATCGCGCCGGTTGCGAAGCTCGTCGCCGATTACATTGCGCTCTGCCCCTACGACCTGCCCGCCGACGGTCCATTGTTCGTCGGCGCCCAAGGCGGGCCGCTCTCGCCCCGCCTCGTGCAGCTGGCGATGGCGCGGTTGCGTGGCGCGCTCGGGCTTGGCGCGAGCGCCACGCCGCACGCCTTGCGGCATTCCTTCGCCACGCATCTCTTGGCCGGCGGCGGCGATTTGCGCGCGATCCAGGAATTGCTCGGCCATGCTTCGCTCTCGACCACGCAAATCTACACCGCCGTGGACGCCGAGCGCCTGATCGAGGCCTATCGCAGCGCCCATCCGCGCGCTTGACAAAAAATCGTTCTACCCGTCATTCCGGATTGCCGCGAAGCGGCAAGTCCGGAATCCATACCCACGAACCGTGATTATGGATTCCGGGCTCCTCGCTTTCGCTCGGCCCCGGAATGACGAGGGAATCATGTCCGAAATTCACGAGACCATCGAAAAAGCGCAAGAAGGCGAGCACTCGCAATATTTCAACCGGCGCATCGCGCTCTTGATCGCGGTCCTCGCATTATTTCTTTCGTTTTCGGAGACGTTCGGCAAAAGCGCGCAAACCGAGGCGATCAGCGCGAACGTGGAAGCATCCGATCTGTGGGCATTCTTTCAGGCCAAAAGCATCCGTTTGACTCAGGTCAATACCGCGGCCGAGGAAATGCTGGTCGCGTCAGAGGCCGCTTCCGACCCGGCCGCGAAAACCTCAATGCAGAAGCAGATCGACGCCTGGAAAAAGACCGCGGCGCGTTACGATTCCGAGCCGTCGACCGGCGAGGGCCGCAAGGAGCTCGCCGAGCGCGCCAAAGAGGAAGGAGCAAAACGCGACCTCGCATTGGCGAAATATCATCATTATGAGCTGTCCTCGGCGGCGTTTCAGGTCGGCATCGTGCTGTCTTCCGCGGCAGTCATTACCGGCACGGTGGCGCTCGCCTGGTTCGGCGGTGCGCTCGGCGTGCTCGGCCTAATGCTGATGTTGTTCGGATTTTTCGCCCCGCATGCGCTGCCGCTGGTCGCAGTGTTGTAGCCGTTGCGTCGTCATCACCGGACCGCCGCGAAGCGGCGAGACCCGGTGATCCAGTTTAGCGAATGGAAAGATGGATTGCCGGGTCAATCCCGGCAATGACGAGTCAGAGTACGCGTCTTAAAAATTAATCGCGCGCTTGGCGACGGCGAGCGCCGATTCCTTGATCGCCTCGCTCAAGGTCGGATGGGCGTGGCAGGTGCGCGCGATGTCTTCGGACGAGGCGCCGAATTCCATGGCGACAGCCGCCTCGCCGATCATGTTGCCGGCGTCCGGTCCCAGAATATGCACGCCGAGCACGCGATCGGTCTTGGCATCGGCCAGAATCTTCACGAAGCCCTCGGTGGTCAAATTGACTTTGGCGCGCGCATTGGCGGTAAAGGGAAATTTTCCGACATTGTAAGCGATGCCGGCCGTTTTCAGCTCCTCTTCGGTTTTGCCGACCGAAGCAATTTCGGGATAGGTGTAAACGACGTTGGGGATCACGTCGTAATTCACGTGGCCGGCCTGTCCGGCGATGATTTCGGCGACCGCCACACCTTCGTCCTCGGCCTTGTGCGCCAGCATCGGGCCGGCAATGACGTCGCCGAGGGCATAGACGCCTTCGATATTGGTGCGAAAATGCGGATCGACCAGGATCCGCCCGCGATTGTCCTTTTTGACGCCGAGCGCTTCGAGGCCGAGGCCCTCGCTATATGGCACGCGGCCGATCGCCACGAGCACGACATCGGCTTCCAGCGTCTCCGCCGCGCCGCCGCCTGCCGCCGGCTCGACCTTGACCTTGAGCACCTTGCCGGAGCTGTCGACGCCGGCCACTTTGGATGACAGCCGCACCGCGATGCCCTGCTTTTGCAGGATGCGATGAAATTGCTTGGCGACCTCGGTGTCGATGCCCGGCAGGATATGATCGAGGAATTCGACGATCGTAACGTCGGCGCCGAGGCGGCGCCACACCGAGCCGAGCTCGAGTCCGATAATGCCGGCGCCGACGATCAGGAGCTTTTTCGGCACCGCGGGTAATTCCAGTGCGCCGGTCGAGGACACGATGCGTTTTTCGTCGAAATCGATGCCGTTCAAGCGCGCCGCATCGGAGCCGGTGGCGATGACGACATTCTTCGTCTCCAGCAGCTCCGCCTTGCCGTCGGCATTTCTCACTTCGACTTTGCCGCGTGCGGCAATGCGACCAGTGCCGTGGAAAGTCTCGATCTTGTTTTTTTTGAACAGGTAATCGACGCCTTTGACGTTGCCGTCGACGGCTCCTTGTTTGTATTTCAGCATGGCGGCGAGATCGATCGCCGGCGTGCCGACCTTGATGCCCATGTCGGCAAATTTGTGCGCCGCTTCCTCGTAAAGCTCGGACGCGTTGAGCATCGCCTTCGATGGAATGCAGCCGATATTGAGACAGGTGCCGCCGAAGGTGGCGCGCTTCTCGATCACCGCGGTTTTCATGCCGAGCTGCGCCGCGCGGATGGCGCAGACATAGCCGCCGGGGCCAGAGCCAATGACGATGAGATCGTAGGGCATGACTGCACGCTCACTATTCGTCACCTCTACCCATTGGGGAGAGGTCGATCCGAAGGCGAAGCCTGAGGATCGGGTGAGGGGGGAGCGGACTGGAGAGCCGTGAACCCCCTCACCCGCTCACTACGTTCGCGGCCTCTCCCCGCAGGGGGAGAGGCCGTTTTTCATTCTACAAATCCAGCACAAGTCGCGCCGGATCCTCCAAGCACTCCTTGACGCGAACCAAGAAAGTCACCGCCTCGCGGCCGTCGACCAGGCGATGGTCGTAGGACAAAGCCAGATACATCATCGGCCGCACCTCGATCTTGCCGGCGACCACCATCGGCCGTTCGGCAATCTTGTGCATGCCGAGAATGCCGGATTGCGGCGCGTTGAGGATCGGCGTCGACATCAGCGAGCCGTAGACGCCGCCATTGGTGATGGTGAAGGTGCCGCCCTGCATTTCCTCGATCTTGAGCGTGCCGTCGCGGGCGCGGCGGCCGAAATCGGCAGTCGCCTTCTCGATTTCGCCGAGCGATTTGGCATCGCAATCGCGCACCACCGGAACGATCAGGCCGCGCTCGGTGCCGACCGCGATGCCGATGTGATAATAATTTTTGTAGACGATGTCGGCGCCGTCGATCTCGGCATTCACGGCGGGAATTTCCTTGAGCGCCTGCACGCAGGCGCGCACGAAGAAACCCATGAAGCCGAGCTTCACACCGTGTTTCTTCTCGAACAGATCGCGGTATTGCGTGCGCAGCGCCATGATGTGGCCCACGTCGACCTCGTTGAAGGTCGTGAGCATGGCCGCGGTGTTCTGCGCGTCCTTCAAGCGCCGGGCGATAGTCTGGCGCAGCCGTGTCATGCGCACCCGCTCCTCGCGCGCCGCATCGTCGGGCGGCGTCGGGGCGCGCATCTGGACCGCGGCGGCAGTGGCGGCGACGGGGGTCGGCGCGGCCGCGGCGCGCTCGATGGCGGCAAGCATGTCGCCCTTGGTGACGCGGCCATCCTTGCCCGAGCCGGCAACGCCCACGGCATCGACGCCCGATTCTGCGGCAAGCTTGCGCACCGCGGGCGCGAGCGGCGCATCGGAGGATTTTGCCGTTGCCGGCGCGGCGCTGGTCGCAGCGCCGGTCGCAGCGCTGGTCGCAGCCTTGGGCGCTGCGGGCGCGGACTGCGGCGGCGGAGGAGATGCGCTTGGCGTTACGCTTGGCGTCGCCGCCGGTGCGGATTTCACCGCGCCGGCCGCGCCTTCCTTGATCTGGCCGAGAACGGCGCCGACCGCGACCGTGTCGCCATCCTTGGCGGCAATATCCGCGAGCACGCCGGCCGCCGGCGCCGGCACTTCGATCGTCACCTTGTCGGTTTCAAGCTCGACCAGGGGCTCGTCCGCCGCGACGGCCTCGCCCGGTTCCTTGAACCATTTGCCGATGGTTGCCTCGGTGACCGATTCACCCAGCGCCGGCACGCGTATCTCAGCCATGGACTAGTTCCAGATGGGCTAATTGCAGATGTCAGATATAGGATGACAGAGATCAGAGATCGCAAGTCGAAAGCAAAAATTCCCGTCCGAACTCTGAGATCTGACCTCCGTCCTGCATTACGCCAACGCCTCGTTTAAAAACTTGCCGAGTTGCGCCAAGTGAATGGACATTTGCCCGACCGCAGTCGAGGCGGCGGCGGGCCGGCCGACATAGTGGGCGCGCCGACGCTTGGCGCCGATTTGATTGAGCACCCATTCCAGGAATATGTCGACGAACACCCAGGCGCCCATATTGCGCGGCTCCTCCTGGCACCAGACCACTTCGGCCTGTTTGAAGCGCGACAATTCGGTCATCAGCGCCTTGGTCGGGAACGGATAGAGCTGCTCGATGCGCAGGAGATAGATATCGTCGATGCCGCGGCGCTCCCGCTCCTCGAAGAGATCGTAATAGACCTTGCCGGAACACAGGATCACGCGCCGGATCTTGTCATCGGCGACGAGCTTGATCTTCTCGTTCGGCTGCAATTGCGCATCGTCCCACAACAGCCGGTGAAACGAGGTGCCCGGGCCAATTTCGTCGAGCCGCGACACCGCACGCTTATGGCGCAGCAGCGATTTTGGCGTCATCAGGATCAGCGGCTTGCGGAAGTCGCGCTTGAGCTGGCGGCGGAGGATGTGAAAATAGTTCGCCGGCGTCGTGCAGTTCGCCACCTGCATATTGTCCTCGGCGCACATCGAGAGAAACCGCTCGAGCCGCGCCGACGAATGCTCCGGCCCCTGGCCTTCGTAGCCGTGCGGCAACAGGCAGACCAGCCCCGACATGCGCAGCCATTTGCGCTCGCCGGACGAGATGAATTGATCGAACAGAACCTGCGCGCCGTTGGCAAAATCGCCGAATTGCGCTTCCCACAGCGTGAGCGCATCCGGTTCAGCCAGCGTATAGCCGTATTCAAAGCCGAGCACGGCTTCTTCCGACAGCATCGAATTGATCACTTCGAAACGCGCCTGACCGTCGCGGAGATTGTTGAAAGGCGTGTAGCGCGTCTCGTTCTCCTGATCGATCAGCACCGAGTGACGCTGCGAGAAGGTGCCGCGTTCGGAATCCTGGCCGGACAGCCGAACGCGATGTCCATCGAGCAACAGCGAACAGAAAGCGAGCGCCTCGGCGGTCGCCCAATCGATCCCGGCGCCGGTTTCGATCGCCTTGCGCCGATTGTCGAGAAAGCGTTGCAGCGTTTTGTGCAAATGAAAATCGGGCGGCACCGCGGTAATCTTGCCGCCGATATCCTTGAGCGTGGCGATTTCGACGCCGGTTTGACCGCGGCGCGGATCGTCGGCGTCGCCCGCGGTCGTGTAGCCGGACCAGCGGCCATCGAGCCAATCGGCTTTGTTGGCGCGGTAGCCAAGCCCGGCCTCGAGCTCGGCATCGAGGTGGGCGCGCCATTGCGCCTTCATCGTTTCGACCTCGCCGGCGCTCACGATGTCTTCGCCGATGAGTTTCTTGCTGTAGATCTCGAGCGTCGTTGGATGCGCGGCGATCGCCTTGTACATCAACGGCTGGGTGAATGACGGCTCGTCGCCTTCGTTGTGGCCGTGACGGCGATAGCAGAACATGTCGATGACCACCGGCTTCTGGAATTTCTGCCGGAATTCGGTCGCGATCTTGGCGGCGAACACCACCGCCTCGGGGTCGTCGCCATTGACATGAAAAATCGGCGGCTCGATCATCTTGGCGACGTCGGAAGGATACGGCGACGAGCGGGAATATCGCGGATTGGTGGTAAAACCGATCTGATTGTTGACGATAAAATGCAGCGATCCGCCGGTGCGGTGGCCGCGCAGCCCGGACAGCCCGAAACATTCCGCCACCACGCCCTGCCCGGCGAACGATGCGTCGCCGTGAATGAGTAGCGGCATCACCATGGTGCGATCGTCCGGCGTGGCGCCGAGCTGATCCTGTTTGGCCCGCACTTTGCCGAGCACGACCGGATCGACAATCTCGAGGTGCGACGGGTTCGCAGTCAGCGACAAATGCACCCGGTTGTGATCGAATTCGCGGTCGGAAGAGGCGCCGAGATGATATTTCACGTCGCCGGAGCCTTCGACCGCATCCGGGGTCGATGAGCCGCCCTTGAATTCATGAAAGATGGCGCGGTGCGGCTTGGCCATGACCTGCGCCAAGACGCTGAGGCGGCCGCGATGCGGCATGCCGATGACGATATCGCGCACGCCCAGCGCCCCGCCGCGCTTGATGATCTGCTCCAGCGCCGGGATCATGGCTTCGCCGCCATCGAGGCCGAAGCGCTTGGTCCCGGTGAATTTCACATCGCAGAATTTTTCGAAGCCCTCGGCTTCGACCAGCTTGTTGAGGATGGCGCGCTTGCCCTCGCGGGTGAACGTAATCTCCTTGTCCGGCCCCTCGATACGCTCCTGGATCCAGCTTTTTTGCGCGGCATCGGAAATGTGGAGGAATTCGACGCCGAGCGTCTGACAATAGGTTCGGCGCAGAATGGCGACGATCTCGCGCACGGTGCCGAAGTCGAGCCCCAGCACATGGTCGAGAAAAATTCGGCGGTCGAGGTCGGCCTCGCCGAAGCCGTAAGAACGCGGATCAAGCTCCTCCTCGTTCTGCGGCGGTTCGAGCCCGAGCGGATCGAGATTGGCATGGAAGTGTCCCCGCGCCCGATAAGCGCGGATGAGCATCAGCGCCCTGATCGAATCGCGGGTTGCGCGCTCGACCTCGGCGGAGGTGATGTCCACACCGCGGGCCTGCGCATGCGCCTTCAACTTGCCGCCGATCGCCGCGGTCGTCTCTTGCCAACCGGCGTCAAGCGCGCCGGTGAGTTCATCCGAGGCAAGCGGTGGCCAATCGGGCCGCTGCCATGATGGCCCTTGCGCGTTGCGCTCGACGTCTGCGCGTTCGTCTTTCAGACTTTGGAAAAAAGTTTGCCACGCCGCATCGAGCGCTTTCGGGTCGGTCTCGTAGCGGGCATAGAGGTCTTCGATATAGGCAGCATTGCCGCCATAGAGGAACGAGGTACGGGCGAAAGCGGCATTGGCGTCTTGACGAGACATCAGCGACCCTCAAGCAAGCTCGGACGGGATTGAAGCGGCAAACGGACGAGCACCGGAATAGTCAAACTACGCTCCCGGCAGCCCGCAGGATTTCCTTTCTAGCTCTATTTAATTGCTCAACCTGGCCGGCAAAAGATAAAACAATGAACAGTCACTTCCATATTTCAGCCAGCGTCTTGCCGAGCCGCGCCGGGGATGGCGCGACTTTGATGCCGGCTGCCTCCATGGCGGTGATCTTGGACTCGGCGTCGCCCTTGCCGCCGGCGATAATCGCGCCGGCATGACCCATGCGGCGGCCAGGCGGAGCGGTCCGGCCGGCGATGAAGCCGACCGTCGGTTTCTTGCGGCCGCGTTTGGCTTCGTCCTTGAGAAACTGCGCGGCATCTTCCTCGGATGCGCCGCCGATTTCGCCGATCATGATAATCGCTTCGGTTTGCCGGTCGGCGAGAAACATTTCCAGGACCTCGATGAAATCGGTGCCTTTGACCGGATCGCCACCGATGCCGGCTGCGGTGGTCTGGCCCAGCCCAACCTGCGTCGTTTGAAACACGGCTTCGTAGGTCAGCGTGCCGGACCGCGACACGATCCCGACCTTGCCGGATTTAAAGATATTCGCGGGCATGATGCCGATCTTGCATTCGCCCGCGGTCATAACGCCGGGACAATTGGGTCCGATCAGCCGCGAGCGCGACCCCGACAGCGCGCGCTTGACCTTCACCATGTCGGCGACCGGAATGCCCTCGGTGATGCAGATGATCAGCGGAATCTCCGCCGCGATCGCCTCGCAGATCGCGTCGGCGGCGCCGGGCGGCGGCACATAGATGACGCTGGCATCGCAGCCCGTCTTGTCACGGGCTTCGATGACCGTATCGAAGACCGGCAGGCCGAGATGCGTCATGCCGCCTTTGCCGGGCGAGGTACCGCCGACCATTTTGGTGCCGTAAGCAATCGCCTGCTCGGAATGGAACGTGCCGTTCTTGCCGGTCAAGCCCTGGCAGATCACTTTGGTATTTTTGTCGATCAGGATGGACATCGTTCTGGCCCGGCGCTCACGCTTTCCTCACCGCCGCGACGATCTTCTGCGCGGCATCGTCAAGATCATCGGCCGAAGTCACGTCGAGATTGGATTGCGCGATGATCTTCTTGCCGAGCTCGACATTGGTGCCTTCGAGACGCACCACCAGCGGCACGCGCAGCCCGACTTCCTTGACTGCCGCGACGACGCCCTCGGCGATCACGTCGCACTTCATGATGCCGCCGAAAATATTGATCAAGATGCCCTTCACGTTGTGATCCGACGTGATGATCTTGAAAGCGGCCGCTACTTTCTCTTTTGTCGCGCTGCCGCCGACATCCAAGAAATTGGCCGGCGTCTCGCCGTAAAGCTTGATGATGTCCATGGTGGCCATGGCGAGGCCGGCGCCATTGACCATGCAGCCGATCGTGCCGTCGAGCGCGACATAATTGAGATCGTGGCGCGACGCCTCGATCTCCTTTTCGTCCTCTTCGTTGATGTCGCGCAACGCCATCACGTCGGCGTGGCGGTATAGCGCGTTATCATCGAATGCGATCTTGGCGTCCAAACAAATGATCTGGCCGGCTTTGGTCACGACCAGCGGATTGATCTCAAGCATGCTCATGTCCTTGGCCAGGAAGGCCTGGTAGAGCTTCGGCAGCATGTCTTCGGCTTGCCTGGTCTGCTCGCGGTTCAAGCGGAGGACATGGGCCACGTGGCGCGCGTGATGCGGCATGAAGCCGGTCGCCGGATCGACCGAGAAACTCTCGATCTTGTCCGGCGTGTTGTGCGCGACTTCTTCGATGTCCATGCCGCCCTCGGTTGAGGCGACGAAGGCCACCTGCGAAGTCGAGCGATCGACCAGCGCCGAGAGATAATATTCGCGCTCGATCGCGGAGCCTTCCTCGATATAGACGCGGCGCACCTGGCGGCCATGCGGCCCGGTTTGGTGCGTAACCAGAATGGAGCCGAGCATCCGCTCGGCCTCACGCTTCACCTCGGCGATTGATTTGACGACTTTGACGCCGCCAGCCTTGCCGCGACCGCCGGCATGAATTTGCGCCTTCACCACCCAGACCGGGCCGCCGAGTTCGTTGGCGGCCTTTTCCGCCTCCGCCGCGGTGAACGCTGCGATCCCGCGCGGCACCGGCACGCCGAATTCCCGCAATATCGCTTTGGCCTGATATTCGTGGATGTTCATTCGTAAATGCCCGAACGTACATTCCGTCATCCTGAGGTGCGAGCGGAGCGAGCCTCGAAGGATGCGGCCGAGGTGCTCAACAAAATCGGTTTGCCGCCGTCGCCCTTCGAGGGCCGCTGCGCGGCCGCCTCAGGGTGACGGCGGAATTCATTTCCCCAGATCGGGTGCAATTCTTTTGCACGCGTCGATGAGGCTCTGGACTGCTTGCGCCGATTTTTCGAACATCGCGCGCTCGGCGCTATTGAGTTCGATCTCGACGATCCGCTCGACCCCTTTGCTGCCGATCACCACCGGCACGCCGACATAGATGTCCTTAAGGTCATATTCGCCATTGAGCCACGCGGCGGCGGGGAGCACCCGTTTCTTGTCGCGCAAATAACTCTCCGCCATCGCGATTGCCGAGGAGGCGGGCGCATAAAAAGCCGAGCCGGTGCGCAACAGGCTGACGATCTCGCCGCCGCCATTGCGGGTGCGCTCGACGATCTCCTCGATGCGCGCCTGCGTGGTCCAGCCCATCTTCACCAGATCGGGAAGCGGTATGCCGGCGACGGCCGAATAACGCACCAGCGGCACCATCGCGTCGCCATGACCGCCGAGCACGAAGGCGGTCACGTCCTCGACCGAGACATTGAATTCATCAGCCAGAAAATAACGAAAGCGCGCCGAATCGAGCACGCCGGCCATGCCGATGACCATATTCTTGGGCAGGCCGCAGCACTTCTGCAGCGCCCAGACCATGGCGTCGAGCGGATTGGTGATGCAGATGACGAGGGCATTGGGCGCGTATTTTTTTATGCCGGCGCCGACCTGTTCCATGACTTTCAGATTGATGCCGAGCAGATCGTCCCGGCTCATGCCGGGTTTGCGCGGCACGCCGGCGGTAACGATGCACACTGCGGCGCCTTCGATCGCTTCATAAGAATTGGTGCCGGCAAAGCGGGCGTCGAAGCCCTCGACCGGCGACGACTGCACGAGATCAAGCGCCTTGCCTTGCGGCACGCCCTCGGCCACGTCGAACAACACGACATCGCCGAGCTCCTTAAGGCCGATCAGGTGCGCCAGCGTTCCGCCAATTTGGCCCGAACCTATCAATGCGATCTTGTTTCGCGGCATCAGATAAATGTCCTTGATTGCTAGGAAAGGCCGGGCCTCCGGCGTCATTAGCCGTTTCGGATCACCCGTTCAAGTGTAAGAGCGCGGGCCGGCTGTCGAGAACGAAAGCGGGCCGCTCACCATTGACCAGCCGGAATATCTTGCGCCTGCGAGCCGAATCGAAAATGACGAGCATGATGACCAACGTCAGCACCTATACCGGATCGATGATCGCGTCCGCGCGCAGATTATTCCGCAGGTTCGGACCCGGAATCGTGACCGGCGCCGCCGACGATGCCGCTCATTCGCGCGCAAGAGGGAATCCAAAGGAGCTTTTCTCACTCGCCGTGACCGATTGGGTCCTCGCCTTCGCGCTCTGCGCTGCCGCCTTCGCGAAGCTCGCCCTCCGCGGAGCTGATTGATTTCGCCTGACGCTTCGGCGGGCGAAGCAAGGTCGGCGGACTGCGAACCCGCCGAAGCTCGTGCAGCGAGCGTAGCCGGGTCGCGCAGACGAGCGGCTGAGAATGCGGCCGCCTTGCGCTAAGTCTCAACAATTCCAGCCGAAGAACCGGACATGCGCTCGTGGCCGGCGCCATGCGGGCGAGCCAGATAGGATTGCGACCCCATCTCAATCAGCCGCGATGCGGTGCGCTTGAATTCCTGTGCTTCGAATCCTTCATCGGCGCGGTACAGCGCTTCGGGAGGAGTGGCCGCGGACGCGATCAGTTTCACGTTCATGTCGTAGAGCGTGTCGATCAAGATGATGAAGCGCTTGGCGGCATCGCGATTGTCATAGGTCATCGCTGGAACGTGGTCGAGAATAATGGTGTGAAACTCGTGCGCGATCCGCAAATAATCCGCGGCCGCAAGCGGCTCTTCGCACAGATCGTGGAATGAAAATCGCGCCACCCCCATAAAAGCGCGCGGCACGTGGACCGCGCGGCCTTTCAATGCCAATTCCTGCGCAGCGCCATGATTGCCCCCGGTAAGCCGCCGCCACGCGTCGTCGAGGCGGGCATCGGCGGCCGCGTCAACGGGCACATACCAGACCGGCTGACCGGCAAGCTTCTCCAAGCGGAAATCGGTGCGCGCAGCTAATCGCACGACGTCCATGCGCGTGTTCAGCATGGCGATGAACGGCACGAACAGAGCGCGGTTGAGTCCGTCCTTGTAGAGTTCGTCCGGCGGTATATTCGCGGTCGCGACGACAACGATGTTACGATCGAACAGCCGCGCGAAAAGGCGACCGAGGATCATCGCATCGGCGATATCGGTGACGTGGAATTCGTCGAAGCACAAGAGCCAAGCCTCGGCGGCTAGCTGCTCTGCGACGAGTTCAATCGGGTCCTCGCCGTCATGTTCGACGAATTTCATTTTCTGACGGATCAGGTAAATGCGCTCGTGCACGTCGAGCATGAATTCGTGGAAATGCGCGCGGCGTTTTCGCTCGACCGGGCTGGTGTCAAAAAACAAATCCATCAGCATCGTCTTGCCGCGTCCGACCTCGCCGTAGATATAAAGGCCCTTGATCGGCGGCTGCTCGCGGCTTGCGAACAGCCAGTCGAGCGCGGAAGATTTTCGCGACAAGTATTCCGAGATCCGTTCTTCCAGCCGCATCATTTTTTCAGCGATGGCAAGCTGCGCATCGTCACGCTCGATACGGCCGGCGGCGACATTGGCGGCATAACGATTTGCAATGGAGCTCGCCATCGGAATGAGGCCATGAGTTCGCGCTTGGCGCGGGAGGTCGTGTTTGACGTCGTGATCAACGGGCGTGAACGAAAGATGACGGTCGCGTGATTGGTCGAAGGCAGGGCCACATCAGCGCCGTTGCCGACGACCGCCAAGCACAAGTCTTCGCTTCGTCAGCAAACCGCCGCAAATGCGTCGTGAGCCATGCGTATACGGAATATAGGCATGTTGCTCAATGCTTCGCCTTGCCAATTTGCCGCCACGTCCCAACATGATGCTGTGATTCGCCGAGCGCACGATTTATTCGCTGCGCTCGTGTGCTTTCTGGGAGGAAGCGAAATCAAGGCGGGTCTTGTCGACGATAATGTCAGGAGACCCAATGAAGGAAATCCTTCCCGAAGGCGGTGTAGTCCGCAAATTGTGGATTGGAGAGACCGCCAAATATCGCGACCATTTGCTGCGTCTGGATGCGCAAAGCCGGCGTAACCGCTTTTCCGGCGGCGTGTCCGACCAGTTCATTCGCAATTACGTCGATCTCACCCCCGGCCTGGATACGGTCGTGCACGGCTTCTTCGTCAACGGCACGATGCGCGGCGCCGCGGAGCTGCGCCCGCTCGGAGCGGGCTTTCCGCGTGAGGCGGAGGCGGCGTTCAGCGTCGAAAAGGATTGGCAGAGTCACGGCGTCGGCTCGGCATTGCTGCGTCGCACTTTGCTGGCGGCGCGCAATCGTGGCTTCCGCCTTCTGCACATGGCCTGCCTCGCCGAGAATCGGCGCATGCAGCAGCTCGCGCGCAAATTCGACGCCGAACTTTCGTTCGACTTCGAAACCGTCGTGGGCGAAGTCGAATCGTCCCGCCCGACGCCGCTGTCATTGATGCGCGAAGTGATGTCGGACAGCCACGGCTTCGCGACCGCCATGCTCGATCTGCAATCGCGGATATTGCGAGCCTAGAGCAACTTCCACGCGTTGTTCGTGGCTGCCTGGGTCGAGCCCGCAGCAGAGCCAAGCGGACTCAGCCGGCGCGTTGAGCGCGTCTCACGTCATGGGCAGCGAGTGGATAGGTCTCTTCGACGACATAAGGCCCGCCGCCGACCGAGGCGCGCGAGGAAAACAACACAAACCGCGAGGCCTCGAACGAGGACGAGCGGTAGTGGCCCCGCGCCGCCAGATATTCGGCGACTTGCCGGCTCGATGAATCGCGCAACCGCGCCAACGTCACATGCGGGGTGTATTTGCGTCCCTCCGGTTCGAGCCCGAGCCGCTGCAGGAGCCGGTCGTGCTCGGCTTGCAGCTCCAGCAAAGGCGCGACCGGCGCCACCGCGGCGACGACGGCCCGCGGCTTGCGGCCGCCGAACGATGTCAGTCCATCGAGACGGAGGTCGAACGCCTGGCGATGAACGCGGCCAAGCACGCCGACAATCTCGTGCGCCAAAGCGTCATCGATATCGCCGATGAAGCGTAGCGTCAGATGATAGTTCTCCGGATCGATCCAGCGGGCGCCAGGCAGTCCGCCGCGCATCATGGCGAGCGACCGGCTTACTGCCGGCGGGATTTCAACTCCGGTGAACAAGCGGGGCACGACAACCTCCGCACAAGAGGATCGCTGCGATCCCGGCGGCGAGCTTTTTTACGGCTTTTTGCCCGGGCGATTCGCGATAGCTGCAGAATGGGGTGATTACCGCGCGCGCGCAACCCTCAGGCGCAAACCTTTAGGGTCAAAACTCATTATTTGCACGGCCGCGACGCTAGGAATTTTGGCCGCTGGCGAGGCGCGAGGAGCGACGTGATCTACACGATCATGAGCGACGAGCAACAACGCCTGCGGCCGAAAGGCCCGCGTCCCTTCGGGTTGCAGCGAAATAATGAGTTTTGACCCTAGGATTGTTTTTGTGCCCGGACCCGGGCGATGAATTCCCGCACTGTGGGCAAAATCCGCCGCACGATAACGCCGACGCCCGCGGCGTTCGGATGGACCCCGTCCTGCTGCGTGAGCGTGCGGTCGGCGGCAGCGCCATCGAGAAAGAATGGGTAAAAGACAGCACCATATTTGGCCGCGAGCTCGGGATAGATGCGCTCAAACGCACGACCGTAATCGACACCCAAATTCGGTGCGGCCTTCATGCCGCACAACATGATTGCGATATGACGCTGCGCCAGCCGCGCCAGAATAGCATCGAGCGCGTCGTGCGTGGCTTGTGGGTCGATGCCGCGCAGCATGTCATTGGCGCCAAGTTCGACGATCGCGGCGTCGGTCCCCTCCGGCACCGACCAGTCCAGGCGGGCCAGTCCGTCCGAAGCGGTGTCGCCGGTAACGCCGGCATTAACGATTTCGACTTTGGCTCCTTGCGCCACAAGCGCCGCCTGGAGCCGCGGCACAAATCCATCCTTGACGGCGAGCCCGTAGCCGGCGGTAAGCGAATCGCCCAGCGCCACGACATGAAGCGGGTTCTCGGCCATCACCAAGTGCGGATTGGCTGCGCCAAAGAGCAGCGCGCAACAGGCCGCGATGATTTGGTAGAACGCCCGGCGCAACCCATATGAGCGAACGCATGCCTGCCGCCACGGCGGCGTCTCATTGCAATGCGATGAGGCGGTCACCTTTGCTGAACCGGTCGAACCTATGAATGACATTTCCGGGCGCCTGTTGGCGGGCGAAGCCGTGACCATTGAGGGCGTCAATCTTTCGCTCGGCCGCGGCGCGGCGCGGGTGCATATACTCAAAGACATCGATCTCCATATAGGTCGTGGCGAGGCTGTTGCCCTACTCGGACCTTCGGGCTCGGGCAAGTCCACGCTCTTGATGGTGATGACCGGATTGGAGCGGCCGGATTCCGGCACGGTTATCGTCGCCGGGCAAAATCTGCGGACGCTCGACGAGGATCGGCTGGCGCGCTTTCGCGGCCGCAACATCGGCATCGTCTTTCAGGCTTTCCATCTGATCCCGACAATGACGGCGCTCGAGAATGTCGCAGTGCCGCTCGAGCTCGCCGGCATCGGCGACGCAAAGGCAATCGCCGAACGCGAACTCGCCGCCGTCGGCTTGGCGCAGCGCGCGTGGCATTATCCCGCCGAGCTTTCCGGAGGTGAACAGCAGCGGGTCGCGCTCGCCCGCGCCTTGGCGCCCGACCCAGCCATCATCGTCGCCGACGAACCGACCGGCAATCTCGACGAAGGAACCGGAGCCGAGATCATCGAGCTTCTGTTCCGCGGCCAGGCCGAGCGCGGCACCACGCTGGTTCTGGTCACGCACGATGCTGCGCTGGCCGCGCGCTGCAATCGCGTGCTGCACATGCGCTCGGGACATATCGAGGCGCGCGCGCCGGCGGAATCGAGAATCGGATGAGCGGACTCGCATGACGGCGACGCTCAATTCCCGCTCGGCATTATCCACACCGGTCGCCACAGGATGGCCCGGCGGCTTTGCCGGGCGATTTGCGTGGCGCGATTTGCGCGGCGGCTTGCGCGGCTTTGGCGTTTTCATTGCCTGCATCGCGCTCGGCGTCTTCGCGATCGCCGGCGTCGGCTCGGTCGCCGCAAGCCTCAGCGACGGCATCGGCAAAGCCGGCCGTGTGATTCTTGGCGGCGACCTCGCCTTCTCGCTTATTCAACGTGAAGCCGATGACACCGAGCGCGCTTTCCTCGATGCGCATGGCACGGTTTCAGTGGCCGCCAGCTTGCGCGCCATGGCGCGTCCAATGGCTGGTCCAATGGCTCGTTCCGTAGCGCCTGCGCTCGCAAACCCGCCTGCAAATGCAACCGGCCTTGCGGCTACGCTGGTCGAAGTCAAAGCCGTCGACGATCGCTATCCGCTATTCGGCGCGTTCACCACCGATCCGCCGCTGCCGCTTGCGGCTTTGCTGGCGCAGAGCGACGGCGCTTTCGGCGCCGCGGCGGACCCGCTGCTTTTGATGCGGCTTGGCTTGAAAATCGGCGACCGCGTGAAGGTCGGCGATGCCGAATTTGAACTGCGTGCGACGGTCACCGGTGAACCGGACAAACTCGCCGGCGCCATCAGCCTCGGTCCGCGCCTGTTGATCAGCGAGGCGGCATTGCGCGCGAGCGGCCTTTTGCAACCCGGCAGCCTCGTGCGCTGGCAATATCGGCTGCGGCTGCCGCAGCCGCAGTCAAGCGACGGCGCGGTCGCCGCGGTGGAGAAGCGGGCGCGAGCCGAATTCCCGGAGGCCGGTTGGGAGATCCGCAGCCGCAGCAAGGCCTCGCCGCAGCTCGAGCGCAATGTCGAGCGTTTTTCGCAATATCTGACACTGGTCGGCTTGGCCACGCTGCTTATTGGCGGCGTCGGCGTCGCCAACGCCGTCGCCAGCCATTTGGCGCGCAACCGCGATACGATCGCAACGCTTAAAGCGCTCGGCGCGAGCGGTGGCGGCATTTTCGCGGCCTACTGCACCGAAATCATCGCCGTTGCCTTGTTCGCAACGCTCCTCGGCGCCGCCTTGGGGGCGGCGCTGCCGTTCGTGATTACGTATTTCTTTGGCGCAATTCTTCCGCTGCCGGTCGAACCGGCGGTTTCGCCAGGCGTGCTGGCCTTGTCGGTTGCCTATGGGGTGCTTACTGCGCTCGCCTTTTCGCTATGGCCGCTCGGCCGCGCTCACGACATTTCAGTCTCGATGCTGTTCCGCGATCAGGTTGCCGGCGAGCGGTCATGGCCACGCGCGCGCTACATCGCCGCAAGCGTAGCGATTGTCGCATTGCTTGCGGCGCTCGCCGTGTTCACCACCTATGATCGCCGCATCGCGGCGTTTTTCCTCGCCGCAGCGGCGGCCGTGTTCGTGCTGCTGCGACTGGTTGCGGCGCTGGTCATGTGGATGGCGCGGCGGGCGCCGCGCCAGAACTCCACCGTGTTGCGGCTCGCCATCGCGAATATTCATCGCGCCGGCGCGTTGACCCCGAGCGTCATGCTCTCGCTTGGGCTCGGGCTCGCAATCCTGGTCACGATTGCGGAGATCGAAGGCAATCTGCATCGGGAATTCGCCGCCGCGCTGCCGGACAAGGCGCCGTCGTTCTTCTTCCTCGACATCCCGGCGGCGCAAGCGGACCGCTTCGATGCCTTAATCCACGAACAGGCGGCGGGGGCAAAGCTCGAGCGGGTACCGATGCTGCGTGGGCGCATCGTCGCAGCCAACGGCGTTAATGCCGACGATCTCAGGCCGCCCGACCGTTCGCGCTGGGTGTTGCGTGGCGACCGCGGAATAACTTTCGCGCGGGCAGTGCCGCCCGGTTCGCGCATCGTCGCCGGAGAATGGTGGAGCGCTTCCTATGCGGGCGAGCCGCTTGTCTCGGTTGAAAGCAGAAGCGCGCACGACCTCGATCTGAAAATCGGCGACACGATCACCGTCAACGTGCTCGGCCGCAACGTGACGGCGCGGATTGCGAATCTGCGCGCGGTCGACTGGGAAAATCTCGGCATCAATTTCGTGCTGGTGTTCTCACCCGGCATTTTCGATGGCGCTCCGCACAGCGATATCGCCACTTTGACATTCGCCGATGGCGGCACGACCGCGGACGAAACGCAGATAATCAGGGCGCTCGGCGGCGCCTTCCCCACCGTTACCGCGGTGCGGGTGAAGGATGCGCTCGATGCAATCGATACCTTGGTCGGCAAGCTGGTGATGGCGCTGGGCGGGGTGAGCGCGATCGCGCTCCTCGCCGCGGCTTTGGTGCTCGGCGGCGCGCTCGCGGCGAGCCAGCGTTTTCGCATCTATGACGCCGTGGTGCTGAAGACTTTCGGCGCGACGCGGGCGCAGCTGACCGCGGCCTATGCGATTGAATATCTCCTGATTGGGTTTGCAACGGCGGTCTTCGCCATTGCCGCAGGCACGCTGGCCGCCGATCTTGTCGTCAGCGGCGTCATGGAGTTTCCGTTCGAATGGGTGCCTGGCGCGGCGATCGAAACCGCGGCTGCGGCGCTCGCGGTTACGCTCGCGATCGGCCTTGCCGGCACTTTCGGTGCGCTCGGCCGCAAACCGGCCGAAGTCCTGCGCAATTTCTGAGCTTCCCGCCGTCAAAAAGCATGAAGACTTTGTAACAGGCTGAAAAATATGGCTTTGCGCCCATCTGGCGCGGGCTCGACTTTCGCACTAGATTCTTGTCACACCAATTCCGGCTTTGGCCGGACGCCAGACCCGGCCTGCGCGCCGGGATAAAACAGGGGAAATTCCATGTCCGACTTCGATCGGAATTACGCGGCCACCCGCACCGGCTATCGCACCGACCAGGTCGCGATCGATGCAGGCCTGCGCGCCTACATGATCCGCGTCTACAACTACATGGCCACGGGCGTGGCGCTCACGGGCGTCGTGGCGTGGCTGACCTATCAACTTGCCGGCGGCGACGCCATTCAAGTCGCCGGTAACCAGATCACAGGACTGACCGCCTTTGGGCAGGCCGTCTTCAGCGGCCCGCTGACCATCGTGCTGTTCTTCAGCACCTTAGGCCTAGTGTTCTTCATGAGCTACCGCATCAATCGACTGCAGGCGAGCACCGCGCTTGCCCTGTTCATGCTCTATGCGGGCTTGCTCGGACTGATGCTGTCGTCGGTGTTCCTCGCCTATACCGGCGCATCGATCACGCGCGTGTTCTTCATCTCAGCGGCGTCGTTCGGAGCACTTAGTCTCTACGGCTATACCACCCAGCGCGACCTCTCACCGATTGGCTCGTTCCTGATCATGGGCTTGTTCGGCCTTGTTATTGCAATCGTCGTGCAGCTTTGGCTGAAAAGCCCGGGCCTCAACTTTGCCATCTCGGTGATTGGTGTGCTGATCTTCGCCGGTCTCACCGCTTGGGACACGCAGAAGATCAAGGAGATGTATAGCGCGATGGATGACGGCACTATCGCCGGCCGCAAGGCGGTAATGGGCGCGCTGTCGCTCTATCTCGACTTCATCAACCTGTTCCTGATGCTGCTGCGCCTGATGGGCGATCGCCGCTAAAACAAGCTTGATCGGAATCCAGCAAACGCCCCGGAGCACCTCCGGGGCGTTTTTCTTTGGCGCATATTTCACGGCCGGTTGTTTTCTGGCAGTTTCGGCCCGCGATGCAGAAGGTCATCATCCGTCCGGCAGTGCCGGGCGACATCGGAGCGATCACGCGTATCTACGCCGACGCCGTTCTTAACGGCACCGCGTCGTTCGAGATCGAACCTCCGGACGAAGCGCAAATGCTGCGCCGGCAAACCACCCTTCTGAAAAACGGCTATGCCTATTTTGCGGCCGAGATCGAAAACGTTATCGCCGGCTACGCCTATGCCGGCCCCTATCGCACGCGGCCAGCTTACAAGTGGAGCGTTGAAGATTCGGTCTACGTCGCACCGGACATGCACCGCAAAGGAATTGGCGCGCTATTGCTGCGCGCCCTCATCGCCGCAAGCACGCAGCGCGGCTACCGCCAGATGATCGCGGTGATCGGCGATTCGGCGCAAACCGGCTCGATCGCGCTGCATGAATGTGCCGGCTTTCGCCACATCGGCACGCTGCGCTCGGTCGGTTTCAAGCACGGTAAATGGCTCGACACGGTGTTGATGCAGCGCGCGCTGGGAGACGGTGACACGACAGCGCCGTAGTGAGCCGTCACCCTGAGGCGCGAGCCAACGGGTCCGGCCCGCAGTGGCCGGGCCCGATGACAAGCTCCGCGAGCCTCGAAGGGCGACGGCATCCATTTCCAAAATCGGCAAAACGCCGATTTTGGTTGGCGCTTCGGCCGTGCATCCTTCGAGGGCCGCTTCGCGGCCATCTCAGGATGACGGCGCTTACCCCGCCACCACCCGCAGCGAGCGGTCGAGCGCGCCGAGCACCCGATCCAGTTCCTGGCCGCGTCGCACGATGTGTCCGGTCGCCGAAATAACGCTGTAGGCGCCCTGGCGGCGCTCCTGCCTGGGATTTTTCTCGATGCGGTAGATTGGAACTTCACAGGCGCGGCGGAACACGGAGAAAACCGCGCGATCTTTTAGGAAATCGATGGCGTAATCGCGCCACTCGCCGGCCGCGACTTTGCGGCCATAAAGCCGCAGGAGCCGGTCAAGCTCGCGGCGGCTGAACGTCACTTCACTGGCGGGGACGTGCGCACGATGCTCGTCCCCGCGCCACGGGCTTGGATCGATTTCGCCGAAATCCATGACGGCGCCTCCTGTTGATCGAGCCTGACCCACAGGCTCGTGTCATCTTAAAGGTTATGATCGCGCCGGAACAAAGCTGCGGCAAGCCCTCTCACAGGGCAAACCCGGTCACGGCAATCCGGCTCGCAGGTTCGGACTTAGCCTGAGTTGAGAATCATGCACCGCTCCACGCTACGCGCGTAACCCGGCGTGGCGTATTTTTGGGTGCGGCATTTTGAACTGCGGAAATCACGGCTTCGTTAGCCTGTTTCATAATGCAGCCCGATTTCGGCCAAGCACGCGCCAAGCTGGCCTGCGAAACAGGCGACTGTTGCCTCAGGGCCCGGTTCGGATCGTGTTCCGGATTCCTCAGCCCCCCAGCCCCCCGGGGCGCGGACGGACCGGGCCACAGTTTCGGTTGTGACTGCTTCTACGTGACTGCAATTCATCCCCTCTTTCCTTCAGGCCGGCATTACGCCGGCCTTTTTCTTCGGGGGGTCACGTGTCGAGGATTGGAGGTCGAGATCAGATGATGTGCCGAAGGCCAATATCCGACCTCTGACATCCGTCATCTGACGTCATCTGATATCTGTTACGGCGGCGCCAAGAATGATGCCCGGTTTGTCGTGGCTGCCTTCCTGCACTATGACCGCGGCGGCGTCGATGCCTTCGGCCCTGATCTGCGCGATCGGCACGTTCCAGCTCGACTGGGCGGTGTTCAACGTGCCGAGCTTGAGCCAATTGCGCACGACATTGTGGTAGGTGACGGTGTGGCCGCGGTTCTCGCCGCGACCGATGGCGACCGGAACCGCTTTGGCGAGCGGGCATAGCCACACTTCCGCAGCAGCGGGCGCCTTGTCTGCACCCGATACACTGACATTGAGTGTGCCGTTGTTCACCGCAATGACCACCGGCAGCGACATCACGCCGGTTTTGTGATCGGTTTGCGCAATCGCGCGCTCGATCGCTGCTTGATCGCTGCCGAGCGCGTCGGCCGAGCCATTAACGACGATCTGCGGCGTGTAAACCTGTCCATCACCACGCGCACGCGCATAAGCGCGCTGGCGCGCCGAATGCGCCGGATTGGCAAGCGTGTCGCGCCAGCCGAGATAGTCCCAGTAATCGATCGGAACGCTCAACGCGACGACTGACGGATCGTTGGCGAATTGGCCGACCAGCCGGTCGGCGGGTGGGCAGGAGGAACAGCCTTGGCTGGTGAAGAGCTCGAGGACCGCGCGGGGTTCGCCCGCTCGAGCGGCGGCAGCGCCTGCAATCACAAAGCCCGCAATGACGAGCGCCGGCGCGACACGGCGAGCTTGCATTTAAACCTCTGCCTTACGGCTCTGGTGACGGTTCGATGACGCGCGTTTTTAGCGCTCACTCCCCTCACCCGCCACTCACTTCACGGTGAGCCAGACGGCCCAAGTCAGATGGCCCAAGTCAGACCCAAGTCAGACCCAAGTCAGACCCAAGTCAGACGGCCCCAAGTCAGGAGCGAAAATGGAGAACGAGGCGCGAACGCCGGCACGACGCGCTTCGTTAATCTCGTTTGCCTGAAAACGTATCGCGCTAAGCGGCGAGCCGCCGCAGCACGTACTGCAAGATGCCGCCGTTTCGGAAATAATCGAGCTCATCGGCGGTATCGATCCGGCAGATCAGCGGCACGCGCTTGAGCCCGCCATCGGCGGCCACGATTTCCGCTTGCAGCCGCTGATGCGGCTTGAGATCGCCGTGCAGGCCGCGGATGGTGACCAGCTCGTCACCGCGCAATCCGAGCGTTTGCCACGAAGTGCCCTCTTCAAACACCAGCGGAACCACACCCATGCCGACCAGATTGGAGCGATGGATGCGCTCGAACGACTGCGCGATCACGGCGCGAATGCCGAGCAGCACCGCGCCCTTGGCCGCCCAATCGCGCGACGAACCGGTGCCATATTCCTTGCCGGCGAATACGACCAGCGGCACGTTCTCCGACCGGTAACGCATTGCCGCATCGTAAACGGTCATGCGCTGACGCGACGGGTAATGAATCGTGTAACCGCCCTCGACACCGGGCACCATCTGATTTTTGATTCGAATATTAGCGAACGTGCCGCGCATCATCACCTGATGATTGCCGCGCCGCGTGCCGTATTGATTGAAGTCGCGCGGCCGAACCTGATGATCGCGCAGATATTCGCCGGCTGGGCTCTCCTCCTTGATCGATCCCGCCGGTGAAATATGGTCGGTCGTGATCGAATCCAGAAACAGGCCGAGAACACGGGCGTCGACGACGTCCTCGACCGGCTGGCTGCGTTTCGGCATGCCGTCGAAGTAGGGCGGGTTCTGGACATAGGTGGAGCGATCGTCCCACTTGAAGGTCAATCCGCCCTTGACCGCGATCTTGCGCCACAGCGCGTCGCCCTTGAACACGTCCGCATATTTGCGCGTGAACATCTGCTTGCTGATGCTTTTGCGCATGACCGACTCAATCTCGCGGCTTGTTGGCCAGATATCGCGCAAATAGACCTTGCGGCCGTTCTTATCGGTGCCGAGCGGCGCCTTGGCGACGTCGATCTGCATCGAGCCGGCGAGTGCATAAGCGACGACCAGCGGCGGCGAGGCAAGATAATTGGCCCGCACGTCGGCATTCACGCGACCCTCGAAATTGCGATTGCCGGAGAGTACCGCCGCGGCGACCAGATCGTTCTTGTTGACGGCCTCAGAAATCTCCTCGGGCAGCGGGCCCGAATTGCCGATGCAGGTGGTGCAGCCGAAGCCGACCAAATTGAAGCCCAGTGCATCGAGCGGTTTCTGCAGGCCGGACTTCTCGTAATACTCCGCCACCACTTGCGAGCCGGGCGCCAGCGAAGTCTTGACCCACGGCTTGACCGTGAGCCCCTTCTCGACCGCCTTTTTGGCCACCAAGCCCGCCGCGATCATCACTGATGGATTGGACGTGTTGGTGCAGGAGGTGATGGCAGCGATCACGACATCGCCATGGCCGAGCGTGTGCGTGCGTCCTTCGACGGGAACGCGCTTATCCAATTCGCCGGGCTTGTTGAATTCCTTGTCCATCGCCTGTACGAAGCCGCTTTTGACCTCTTTGAGCGCAATGCGGTCCTGCGGCCGTTTCGGCCCGGCAAGCGACGGCTCGACCGAGGAGAGCTCGAGCTTGAGCACTTCGGTGAATAGCGGATCCGGCGTATTCTTGGTGCGATACATGCCCTGCGCTTTGGCATAGGCGGTGACGAGCGCGATCCGGTCCGCCGGACGGCCGGTATCGCTCAGATAACGGATGGTGTCGTCATCGATCGGGAAGAAGCCGCAGGTCGCGCCGTATTCAGGCGACATATTTCCGAGCGTCGCCCGGTCGGCGATGGTCAAGCCGGCAAGACCGGGACCGAAATATTCGACGAACTTGCCGACCACGCCGCGCTTGCGCAGCATTTGCGTCACGGTGAGAACCAGATCGGTCGCGGTGACGCCTTCTTTGAGCTTGCCGTTGAGCCGAACCCCGATCACCTCCGGCAGCAGCATCGAATAGGGCTGGCCGAGCATCGCCGCCTCGGCCTCAATGCCGCCGACGCCCCAGCCGAGCACCGAGAGCCCGTTGACCATCGTGGTATGTGAATCGGTGCCGACCACGGTATCCGGGAAAGCGAGCTCGCCAGCTGCCGATCTGTCGGGGAATTTGATCGCCGCCTTGGTGCTGCAGACCGTCTTCGCCAGATATTCCAGGTTGACCTGATGGCAGATACCGGTGCCGGGCGGCACGACGCGGAAATTCTCGAATGACAGCTGCGCCCATTTCAGGAATCGGTAGCGTTCCTGATTTTGTTTGTATTCTTCTTCGACATTGCGCTTGAACGAATCGCGGTGGCCGAAGAAGTTCACCGCCACCGAATGATCGATGACGAGATCGACCGGCACCAGCGGATTGATCTTCTTCGGATCGCCGCCGAGATGCTCCATGGCGTCGCGCATGGCGGCGAGATCCACGACCGCCGGAACGCCAGTGAAGTCCTGCATCAAGACGCGCGCGGGGCGGAAGGCGATTTCGCGGTCCGACGTTCGGTTCTTAAGCCATTGCGCGACCGCTTGAATGTCCTCCTTGGTCACCGAGCGGCCATCCTCATTGCGCAGCAAATTTTCGAGCAGCACTTTGAGCGAGAACGGCAGCCGCGAAATTCCTTTCAGCCCGCTTTTCTCCGCCGCCGGGAGACTGAAATAGGCATAGGTTTTGGAGCCGACCTTCAGCGGGCGAAGGCATTTGAAGCTATCGAGGAAATCCATGATGTTTTCCATTCTGTCGGCTTGAGCCGACGCAATGCAGAGGTCATCGAGGCCGAGATGGCCCACAATCCCTCCTTATTCCCCTGCGTGCGGGTGCGGGGTGAAGAGGGGCCAAGCGCGTCAGCGTCACGACCGCGCCGCCGCCTAGCGTCGCGGCTTATAGGGGCTTTTATAGGCTTGTGCCAGTTCGGCATGAAATGGTCCGATATGATGCGCCGCATGGCCCTATCGCCCCGAAACTGCGTGCAAAACGGCTCACAAAACGGCTTACAAAACAGCTTACAAAACCTGGGCGAAAGGCCGCCCTCGCCCTGCCACTTGGGATTGCGGTTGGGACTGCAGTTGGGATTGCAGCGATGCGCGTGAACGCCGTCAATTTGGCCTGCCGTCGCGGCGGCCGCGATGTGTTCGCCGGCATCGGCTTTCACCTGGCGACCGGGCAGGCCTTGGCCGTGACCGGCCGCAATGGCGCGGGGAAGTCGTCGCTGTTGCGGATCGTCGCTGGCTTCATCCGCCCAACCGGCGGCCAGCTTTGGCTTGAGGGCGGCGATCCCGAGCTTAGCATCGCCGAACAGGCGCATTATCTCGGCCACCAGGACGCGGTGAAACCATCGCTCTCGGTCGCCGAGAATCTGCGGTTTTGGACCGCCTTTTTTGGCGCCGACGCGCACAAAGTGCAGGACGCGCTCGAATTGGTTGGGCTTGGCGCCATTGCAGCTTTGCCGGCGGCTTATCTCTCGGCCGGCCAGCGCCGGCGCCTTTCGATCGCACGGCTTCTCGCCGTCAAACGGCCAATCTGGTTGCTCGACGAGCCGGCCAGCACGCTTGACGCCGCAGGGAGGGGCCGGCTGACAGATTTCATGCAATCCCATCTCGCCGGCGGCGGGCTTATCCTGGCGGCAACACATGGCGCGCTTGGACTGAACGGCGCGCAGGAATTGTCGCTCGATCAAAAAACTCCCTCCCCCCTTGCGGGGGAGGGTTTGGGCGGGGGGTCGGAAGCAAAGGTGGGAGCGGTCACGCCATGACCCCGCTCACCGCGCTCCTCGTGCGCGACATGCGCATCGCCGTGCGGGTCGGCGGCGGCGCGCTGATCGGCGTGTTGTTCTTTGTGGTCGTGGTCACGCTGACGCCATTCGCCGTCGGGCCAGATCTGGCGCTGCTCAAGCGCATCGGACCCGCCATTCTCTGGCTCGCGGCGCTGTTAGCGAGCTTGCTCGCGCTCGACCGCTTGTTTGCCAGCGACCACGAGGACGGTTCGCTCGATCTGATCCTCACCGGCCGGGCGCCGCTGGAGCTCGTCATCGCCGCGAAAGGGCTCGCGCATTGGCTCACCACCGCCGTCCCTCTGATCGTGGCCGCGCCGCTGATCGGGCTCCTCCTCGATATCGAGCCGCCGGCGCAAGCCGGCCTGGCGCTCACGCTTCTCGTCGGCACGCCGGCGCTGACCTTTATCGGCGTCATCGGCGCCGCTATCGCGGTGACGTTGCGGCGCGGTGGACTGCTGCTGGCCGTCATCGTGCTGCCCTTGACCGTGCCGGTTCTGATTTTTGGCGTCGCTGCCGCCAATGCCGCGGTGGCCGGGCCAGTGCCGTTCGGAACACCATTTACGGTCTTGTGCGCGCTCACTTTGGCTAGTTTTGTCATCGGACCTTTCGCCGCCGCGGCGGCCTTGCGACTGGACATTGAATGAGAGCGCCGAAAGAAAGCACCTTGCAAACCGCCGCGGTCGAACGAGCCGCGTTTGTTCAGGCGCAACGAAGTGACTAGAACCTATCTCAAAATCGTCTGAAGAGGATAACGAGGCAGGCGAGTTGGACAAAGCCGAGGAAGTTCTGGGCGTGATCCTCCCAGCGGACGAGGATGC